>Ga0213835_100595_pt1 | contig 31503 bp, 22 predicted proteins | sample SWPATP01_FD_160576 | JGI IMG/M metagenome (GOLD analysis project Ga0213835, IMG submission 160576) | Coastal seawater microbial communities from Marineland, Florida, United States - SWPA TP0 #1 | ecosystem: Environmental > Aquatic > Marine > Coastal | place: USA: Florida | collected 2016-08-05 | reverse complement strand
ATTTCACCCGACGGCTTCGCCATCAGGCCGCGCATGCCGCCCAGCTGACGCATCTGGTTCGGTGAACCACGGGCGCCGGAGTGGGACATCATGTAGATCGCGTTCATCGGCTTCTGGCGACCGGTCTCTGCGTCGAATTCGACAGCCTTAATGCGGGCCATCATGTCTTCGGCAACCTTCTCGGTGGCCTTGCCCCAGGCGTCTACGACCTTGTTGTACTTCTCGCCCTGAGTGATCAGGCCGTCGTTGTACTGCTGTTCGTATTCCTTCACGAGGGCTTCGGTATCACCGACGATCTTCACCTTCGAGTCCGGGATGATCATGTCGTCCTTACCGAACGAAATGCCAGCCTTGCACGCGTGGGTGAAGCCGAGCTGCATGATACGGTCGCAGAAAATGACCGTGTCCTTCTGACCGCAGTGACGGTAGACCGTGTCGATCATCTTGGAGATGTTCTTCTTGGTCATTTCCTGGTTGCAGGTCTCGTACGGCACCTTGAAGTTCTTCGGCAGAAGTTCGCCGATGATCATACGACCAGGTGTCGTTTCATAGATCTTGGAAACCGGCTTGCCGTCCTCGTCGACCGTCTTGAAACGACCGCGAATCTTGGCGTGCAGGGTGACGACCTTGTTTTCCAGAGCATGGTGCAGTTCGCCCATGTCCGAGAAGACCATGCCTTCGCCCGGCTCGTTCTGATTGAGGATCGACAGGTAGTACAGGCCGAGAACCATGTCCTGCGAAGGAACGATGATCGGCGCGCCGTTTGCCGGGTGCAGAATGTTGTTCGTCGACATCATGAGCACGCGGGCTTCAAGCTGGGCTTCCAGCGAGAGCGGCACGTGAACAGCCATCTGGTCACCGTCGAAGTCGGCGTTGAAGGCCGTGCAGACGAGCGGATGCAGCTGGATCGCCTTGCCTTCAACCAGGATCGGTTCGAAGGCCTGGATACCCAGGCGGTGGAGCGTCGGTGCGCGGTTGAGAAGAACCGGATGCTCGCGGATGACCTCGTCGAGGATATCCCAAACTTCCGGCTTTTCCTTTTCAACCAGCTTCTTCGCCTGCTTGACGGTCGAGGAATAACCCTTGGCGTCGAGACGGGCGTAGATGAACGGCTTGAACAGCTCGAGCGCCATCTTCTTCGGCAGGCCGCACTGGTGCAGCTTCAGTTCCGGACCGGTCACGATGACCGAACGACCGGAATAGTCGACGCGCTTGCCGAGAAGGTTCTGGCGGAAGCGGCCCTGCTTGCCCTTGAGCATGTCGGACAGCGACTTCAGCGGACGCTTGTTGGCACCCGTGATGACGCGGCCACGACGGCCGTTGTCGAACAGCGCGTCCACAGATTCCTGCAGCATGCGCTTTTCGTTGCGGATGATGATGCCAGGAGCGCGCAGTTCGATCAGGCGCTTCAGACGGTTGTTACGGTTGATGACGCGGCGGTACAGATCGTTGAGGTCGGACGTCGCGAAACGGCCGCCGTCAAGCGGAACCAGCGGGCGCAGATCCGGCGGGATGACCGGAACGACCTTCATGATCATCCATTCCGGGCGGTTGCCGGATTCCATGAAGTTCTCGACGATCTTCAGGCGCTTCATCAGCTTCTTCTGCTTGAGATCCGAAGTGGTCTCAGCAAGGTCCGTGCGAAGGTCGCCAGCGATCTTTTCGAGGTTCATCGAAGCGAGCATCTCGTAGATGGCTTCAGCACCGATCATCGCCGTGAACTGATCTTCACCGAACTCGTCGATGGCGATCATGTATTCCTCTTCCGACAGAAGCTGATTTTCCTTCAGCGACGTCAGGCCAGGCTCGGTGACGATGTAGTTCTCGAAATACAGAACGCGTTCGACATCCTTCAGCGTCATGTCGAGCAGTGTCGAGATACGCGAAGGCAGCGACTTCAGGAACCAGATGTGGGCAACCGGAGCAGCGAGCTCGATATGGCCCATGCGCTCGCGGCGAACGCGCGACAGCGTGACTTCAACGCCGCACTTTTCGCAGATGATGCCCTTGTACTTCATGCGCTTGTACTTGCCGCACAGGCATTCGTAGTCCTTGATCGGTCCGAAAATGCGCGCGCAGAAAAGACCATCGCGTTCAGGCTTGAACGTACGATAGTTGATCGTTTCCGGCTTCTTGATCTCGCCGTAGGACCACGACAGGATCTTTTCCGGGCTCGCAATCGAGATCCGGATCGAATCGAAGTGCTGTGCGGGCACTGTCGGGTTGAAAAGGTTCATGACCTCTTGGTTCATGCCTGTCTCCTTGATGGGGCGTAACGCCCTCAGTCGGGTCGCGGTACCGGCAAATTCCCGGGATGCCGATCCTCGATCCATAAATGACAATAACCGCAGAATGCGGCAAAACTCCCCTCACCCGATGCAAACTCCAACGGTGGAGGGAATGGCGTGCGCGGTTGCCCCCGCACGCCCCTTGTCAAATTTTATTCAGCCGCGTCGGGCAGTGCGTCAGCCGTATCGAGCTTGGAATTTTCCAGTTCGACCGACAGACCCAGCGAGCGCATTTCCTTGACGAGAACGTTGAAGCTCTCCGGAATGCCTGCCTCGAACGTGTCGTCGCCTCGGACGATCGCCTCGTAGACCTTGGTACGACCTGCCACGTCGTCCGACTTCACCGTCAGCATTTCCTGCAGGGTGTAGGCGGCGCCGTAAGCTTCCAGAGCCCAGACTTCCATTTCCCCGAAGCGCTGACCACCGAACTGAGCCTTACCACCGAGCGGCTGCTGGGTGACGAGCGAGTACGGACCAATCGAACGCGCGTGGATCTTGTCGTCCACAAGGTGGTTCAGCTTGATCATGTACATGTAGCCGACAGTCACCTGACGGTCGAAGGCTTCACCGGTACGACCGTCGTACAGGGTCGACTGACCGCTTTCGTGCAGACCGGCCTTCTTCAGCATCGAAGCAACGTCCGGTTCATGCGCACCGTCGAAAACCGGCGTTGCGATGGAGACGCCCTTGCGGGACTGTTCGGCAAGTCTGACCAGCGAGTCATCGTCGAAGTCGACGACTTCGTTCTTGGCCTCACTGGCATACACGTCGGTCAGAACTGTCTTCAGCTCGCCGATGTCCATGGTCTTGCGGTATTCGTCGAGGAGCTCGCCGATCTTCTTACCCATGCCGGCGCAAGCCCAGGCAAGGTGGGTTTCGAGGATCTGACCGACGTTCATGCGCGAAGGCACGCCCAGCGGGTTCAAGCAGATGTCGACGTGGGTACCGTCTTCGAGGAACGGCATGTCTTCGACAGGCACGATACGCGAAACAACGCCCTTGTTACCGTGACGGCCGGCCATCTTGTCGCCCGGCTGGATCTTGCGCTTCACAGCGACAAAGACCTTGACCATCTTCATGACGCCCGGAGGCATTTCGTCGCCGCGCTGGACCTTTTCGACCTTGTCCATGAAGCGATGCTCGAGCAGCGACTTCGACTCGTCGTACTGACCACGCAGTGCTTCGATCTCGCCCTGGACCTTTTCGTCTTCGACCGCGAACATCCACCACTGGGAGCGGGGATATTCGGAGACGACGGCGTTGGAGAGCTCGACGCCCTTCTTGAAGCCCTTCGGACCGGCGACAGACGCCTGACCACGGAGCATCTCGATCAGACGGCCGTAGACGTTACGGTCGAGGATCGCCTGTTCGTCGTCGCGGTCCTTGGCGAGGCGTTCGATTTCCTCGCGTTCGATCGCCATCGCACGTTCGTCCTTTTCGACGCCGTGACGGTTGAAGACGCGAACTTCGACGACGGTGCCAAACGTGCCCGGAGGCATACGCATGGACGTGTCGCGAACGTCGGAAGCCTTTTCACCGAAGATGGCGCGCAGAAGCTTTTCTTCAGGCGTCATCGGGCTTTCGCCCTTCGGTGTGATCTTGCCGACGAGGATGTCGCCCGGCTGAACTTCGGCGCCGATATAGACGATGCCGGCTTCGTCGAGGTTCTTCAGCGCTTCTTCCGATACGTTCGGAATGTCGCGCGTGATTTCTTCAGGACCAAGCTTCGTGTCGCGCGCCATCACTTCGAATTCCTCGATGTGGATGGAGGTGAACACGTCGTCAGACACGATGCGCTCGGACATGAGGATCGAGTCTTCGTAGTTGTAGCCGTTCCAAGGCATGAACGCGACGAGCGCGTTGCGGCCAAGAGCCAGGTCACCGAGGTCGGTCGAAGGACCGTCAGCGATGATGTCGCCCTTGTTCAGAATGTCGCCGACGGCGACCAGCGGACGCTGGTTGACGCAGGTATTCTGGTTGGAGCGCTGGAACTTCTGCAGGCGGTAGATATCGACGCCGGACTTGCCGGATTCGAGGTCTTCCGTTGCACGGATAACGATACGGGTCGCATCCACCTGGTCCACAACACCGCTACGGCGGGCAGCGATCGCCGCGCCGGAGTCACGCGCAACCACAGGCTCCATGCCGGTGCCGACGAACGGCGCTTCGGCGCGAACCAGCGGAACCGCCTGACGCTGCATGTTGGAACCCATGAGGGCGCGGTTGGCGTCGTCGTTTTCGAGGAACGGGATCAGAGCCGCTGCGACGGAGACGAGCTGCTTTGGCGAAACGTCCATCAGGTTGACGGTGTCGCGCGGGGACAGCATGACTTCGCCGGAATGGCGGCAGACCACGAACTCTTCAACGAAGGTGCCTTCGGAGGTGAGTTCCGAGTTCGCCTGCGCAACGTAGTACTTCGCCTCTTCCATAGCGGAGAGATAGACGACGTCCTTCGTTACCTTGCCATCGATGATCTTGCGGTACGGGCTTTCGATGAAGCCGTACTTGTTGACGCGGGCAAAGGTTGCAAGCGAGTTGATCAGACCGATGTTCGGGCCTTCAGGCGTTTCAATCGGGCAAATACGGCCGTAGTGGGTCGGGTGAACGTCGCGGACTTCGAAGCCTGCGCGCTCGCGGGTCAGACCACCCGGGCCAAGTGCCGAAAGACGACGCTTGTGGGTAATTTCCGAAAGCGGGTTCACCTGGTCCATGAACTGCGACAGCTGCGAGGAACCGAAGAATTCGCGAACCGCGGCAGCAGCCGGCTTCGCATTGATCAGGTCCTGCGGCATGACGGTGTCGATCTCGATCGACGACATGCGTTCCTTGATGGCGCGCTCCATGCGGAGCAGGCCGAGGCGGTACTGATTTTCCATCAGTTCGCCGACGGAACGAACACGGCGGTTGCCGAGGTTGTCGATGTCGTCGATTTCGCCCTTGCCGTCACGCAGTTCGACGAGCATCCGGACAACGGCCAGGATATCGTCCTTGCGCAGAACGCGCATCGTGTCTGGAGCGTCGACGTCGAGACGCATGTTCATCTTCACGCGGCCGACGGCGGAGAGATCGTAACGCTCCGAATCGAAGAACAGCGAGTTGAACATGGCTTCGGCCGAATCCATCGTCGGCGGCTCGCCCGGACGCATGACGCGGTAGATGTCGAACAGTGCATCCTGACGATGCTCGTTCTTGTCTGCAGCCAGCGTGTTGCGGATGTAGGCGCCGACATTGATGTGGTCGATGCCGAGAACCGGGATCTCGTCGAAACCGTGGTCGAGGATGACCTTGAGGGTCTTCTCGTCGATTTCGTCGCCGGCTTCGAGATAGATCTCACCCGTCGAGTAGTTGACGATGTCTTCGGCCAGATAGTTGCCGTAGAGGTCGTCATTCGTTGCCTTGATGGCCTTGAGGCCCTTCTCGGTCAGCGAACGAAGCAGACGCGGGGTCAGCTTCTTGCCGGATTCCACAACGACTTCGCCGGTATCGGCGTCAACCATTTCCGACAGCGCCTTGGCACCCTTGAGGGTTTCGGCGTTGAACGGAATGCGCCAGCCTTCGCCGTCGCGAACATAGTTGGACTTCGTATAGAACGTCGACAGGATTTCTTCGCCGTCCATGCCGAGTGCCATCAGCAGCGACGAGACGGGGATCTTGCGGCGACGGTCGATACGCGCGTAGACGATATCCTTGGCGTCGAATTCGATGTCGAGCCAGGAACCGCGATACGGAATGACGCGAGCAGCGAAAAGCAGCTTGCCGGACGAGTGGCTCTTGCCCTTGTCGTGGTCGAAAAACACGCCTGGCGAACGGTGCATCTGAGACACGATCACACGCTCGGTACCGTTCACGATGAACGTGCCGTTGTCGGTCATGAGCGGCATGTCGCCCATGTAGACGGACTGTTCCTTGATGTCCTTGATGGACTTCGCGCCCGTATCCTCGTCGATATCAAACACGATGAGACGCAGCGTCACCTTGAGAGGCGCTGCGTAGGTCAGATCGCGCTGACGGCATTCTTCGACGTCGAACTTCGGCGGTTCGAATTCGTAGGACACGAATTCGAGCATGGAAGCGCCGGAGAAATCGCTGATCGGGAAGACAGACCTGAACACGGAGTTCAAACCTTCGTCCGGACGACCACCCTTCGGCTCTTCAACCATCAGAAACTGATCGTAAGACGCCTTCTGAACCTCGATAAGGTTCGGCATTTCTGTGACTTCGGGGATTTTCCCGAAAAACTTGCGTACGCGCCTGCGACCGTTAAATGAAAGGGTCTGAGCCATCGTCGCTCCTTCAAAATTGCATCCGGGCCTGCAACGGACGGGGTTCGCTGGCCAGTCGATCCCGTCGAACATGGTATTCTCAAACTCGTCCTACTTCCCGAAAGCGAAAGGCCGGATTGCCTTCTCGGTTCGGTTCAGGACCATCCTCTTGAGAACCCATTACCCAGGGGCCGTTTTCACGATCCCTGGGTAATAGTTTCGGAGGAAGAAAGTGGGGGAGACTGATCTCCCCCACCGTATTCCGATATTACTTGACGTCGACCTTGGCGCCTGCGTCTTCAAGCTTCTTCTTGAGGTCTGCAGCTTCAGCCTTGGAAACGGCTTCCTTGACAGCCTTAGGAGCGCCTTCGACGAGGTCCTTAGCTTCCTTCAGGCCGAGACCTGTGATTGCGCGGACTTCCTTGATGACGTTGATCTTGTTAGCGCCGGCTTCAACGAGGATAACGTCGAATTCGGTCTTTTCTTCTTCAACGACAGCAGCAGCACCGCCGCCAGCAGCAGCAGCTGCGACAGGAGCAGCAGCCGAAACGCCCCACTTTTCTTCGAGCATCTTGGAAAGCTCAGCAGCTTCCAGAACGGTCAGGGCGGACAGGTCTTCAACGATCTTTGCGAGATCAGCCATTTTATCAGTTCCTTATATTCGGTTCGAACTTGGTTTTGAACAGCGAAAAACCGCCTTACGCGGCTTCGTCCTTCTTTGAGTAAGCCGCAAACACGCGAGCAAGCTGAGCTGCTGGTGCGGATACAACCGTTGCAATGCGGGTAGCCGGGGCGTTCAAGAGGCCCAGCAGCTTGCCACGAAGCTCGTCCAGCGAAGGCAGGGTCGCAAGCGACTTGACTGCTTCAGCGTTGAGCGTGGTTGTTCCCATGGCTCCACCGAGGACAACGATCTTGTCGTTAGTCTTGGCGAAATCCACGACGACTTTGGGAGCAGTGATCGGGTCATTGCTGTAGGCAATGAGTGTCTGACCGGTGAAGAGATCGGAGATCCCTTCTGCTTCCGTACCCTGAAGAGCGATCTTGGCCAGGCGGTTCTTCGCGACTTTGACGGTGCCGCCAGCAGCACGCATTTTTGAACGGAAGTCGTTCATCTGCGCAACTGTGACACCAGCATAGTGGGCCACGACAACTGAACCAGAAGCCTTGAAGACTTCATTCAGCTCCGTGACGAATTCGCGTTTTTCCGCTCTTTCCACTGTCTGTCTCCAGTTGATAGGACCGCAATCCTGCAGGCCCTACCGGGTTTGCCTTTGCCTCGAACGATCGTTTAACGGACCGTCCGTGGCGGTTGAGGATCCTGTCCCCCCGCTCTGTCGCCAAGACGGCTTCAGGCTTAAGGCACACAAGGCTCGAACCGAATTGACAACGCCGGAGCGCCGAAAATCTGCGTTCTTACCCGTCTCATGCAGGCCAAGTGATTAAGGGAAAACCACCTGCAATCTCGGACAGGAATTCCGGATTTCTCCGGAAATTCCCGCTCCCCGAAGGGAGAGGGAATTCATGCAGCCGGAGCCCTGGGGCTCCGGCAATTCATTAAGCGGCTGTGACCGACGAAGGCTCGATTTTGACGCCTGGGCCCATCGTCGACGAAATCGCGACGCGCTTCAGGTAGTTGCCCTTGGCGCCAGCCGGCTTTGCCTTGATGACGGCGTCAGCAAAGGCACGGATGTTTTCTTCGAGTGCCTTGGCATCGAAGGAAGCCTTGCCGATGCCGGCGTGAACGATACCGGCCTTCTCGACGCGGAACTCGACAGCGCCGCCCTTGGAAGCCTTGACGGCTCCGGCAACGTCCATGGTCACAGTACCGACCTTCGGGTTCGGCATCATGCCACGCGGGCCGAGAACCTTACCGAGACGACCGACGAGCGGCATCATGTCAGGAGTTGCGATGCAACGATCGAAGTCGATCTTGCCGCCCTGAACGATTTCCAGCAGGTCTTCTGCGCCAACAATGTCTGCACCAGCAGCCTTGGCTTCATCAGCCTTGGCGCCACGTGCGAAAACAGCAACGCGAACGTCACGGCCGGTGCCGTTCGGCAGGTTGACAACGCCGCGGACCATCTGGTCTGCGTGACGCGGGTCAACGCCGAGGTTCATCGAGATTTCGACGGTTTCGTCGAACTTAGCCGTCGCACGTTCCTTGACCATCGAGATGGCTTCGGTGAGAGCGATGAGCGTTGTCGGATCCACGCCTTCGCGGATCTTCTTCATGCGCTTTGCGAGCTTTACCATGTTAAGCCACCACTTCCAGGCCCATGGAGCGGGCAGAGCCCTCAACCATCAGCATTGCGCCTTCGACGTCGGCTGCGTTGAGATCCTTCATCTTACCTTCAGCGATCGCACGGACCTGAGCCTTGGTGATGGTACCGGCCTTGCCACCCTTGCCAGGTGTCTTGGAACCGGATGTGATCTTCGCTTCCTTCTTCAGCCAGTAAGTAACCGGCGGCTGCTTCATCGCGAAGGTGAAGGACTTGTCCTGGTAGTAGGTGATGACGACCGGGATCGGCATACCCTTTTCCATTTCCTGCGTGGCGGCATTGAACGCCTTGCAGAATTCCATGATGTTGATGCCACGCTGACCAAGCGCCGGGCCGATTGGCGGGGACGGGTTAGCCGATCCTGCCTTGACCTGAAGCTTGAGCTGGCCTGCTACTTTCTTAGCCATTTCTCTGCCTTTCGTTATGGACCGATATCTTGGTCCGAAATGCCGGATTGACCGGCGGCTGCGGTTGCGTGGTGCGGCTTACCGAGGTCCGGCTAGACCCCTCACCTTCCACGCGGGTTACGGCAAACGCCGCACAGGGCCGCCAACTCAATGGCAGCCCATATTCAAAAACAATCAGACCTTCTCGACCTGAGCGTATTCGAGCTCCACCGGAGTGGCGCGACCAAAGATCGACACTTCGACCTTGAGGCGCGAACGCTCTTCATCGACATCCTGAACAACGCCGTTGAACGACGCGAACGGACCATCGGAAACACGAACCTGTTCACCAACCTCGAACGAGATCGAGGACTTCGGCCGCTCGACACCTTCCTGAACCTGACCGAGGATACGATCGGCTTCGGAGTCAGGGATCGGAACAGGCTTGTTGTCAGAACCAAGGAAGCCGGTAACCTTCGGCGTGTTCTTGATCAGATGGTAGGCTTCGTCCGTCAGGTTCGCACGAACCATGACGTAGCCTGGAAAGAACTTGCGTTCGCTATCGACCTTTCGGCCGCGACGCACTTCCACAACCTTTTCCGTCGGAACAAGGATCTGTTCGAACAAATGCTCAAGCCCCTTCTGGCGAGCCTTGTTCTCGATGTCCTCAGCGACCTTTTTCTCAAAGTTCGAATATGCGTGGACGATGTACCAGCGGGCCGCCATCTTAATACTCCAGGATCAAACGCTGACGTTCAGCACGAAGCCGAGCAACCAGCCAATAAGCTGGTCCGCAGCGAAGAAAAACAGCGCCGCAACCACGACCATGACCAGAACCATGATCGTCGAGATCGTGGTTTCACGGCGGGATGGCCAAGTGATTTTAGACGCTTCGGAACGAACCTGCTTGAAGAACGTTGCCGGATTGGTTTTGGATGCCATCGATTGCCCACGCAATTACGGCACGTAAAGCCGATATCGTTCAGCCCCACGCACCGCGTGTCTGTTGTTCCCTACATAAACACCCATTTCCCGTTAAACAAGAGGAAAAAGGTGCCTACATGAAATTCCCAACTTTGGACAACAACCGCTCAGCGCCTATCAATTACAGTCGCAAGCTATGTGTTGTGCGAAGGCTGGCAGGGGCAGCCGGGCTTGAACCGACGACCTGCGGTTTTGGAGACCGCCGCTCTACCAACTGAGCTATACCCCTTCAAACCGAAGACTGACGGACCATCAAGATCCTCTCCGTCACCGGCTAGGCGCTCCCTTTAAGACGCTGCGCCGGACTTGGCAAGAGTGTTTTTCGAACTTTGCCAGGCTATCTGAATTTGCCGCCGACGTTGTCGCCGAGATCTCTTGCCGAGACCGGGGACAAGACTTGATCCGGCTTCCCCAGGAGAAGATCGCGCGTTGAAAGCTCGACGGCGCCCGTCGCCGTCCCAGTCGCCGGCACGCGCCTCTCTGTTGGCAGCGGAAGCCGTTGCCATGCCAGACGCGGCGGTTTTTCGACGAAGGCACCAGGTTCGTTGACGGTGCGGTCGCGAACGCGGGTGATGATCGATTCGATCGCGAGCGCGCGGCCCTCTTCGTGATAGAAATTGCCCTTGATCTGTACCGTGCCGGCCAATGCCTTGATGAAAGCGCGCAGCAGGTTCGCGTCAAGCGGCTCGGGGTCAGACCAGAACGAGTCGATCCCGCCCTGATGGGTCAACCCGGGCATGTCGTAAACTGCCGCACCGAGCGCAATCGTCGGAAGACCGGCTCTCAGGCTGTGCATCGCCGTCGTGGAGTTGGCAACGATCGTCCCGTGCGAATGCTTTAGGATCGCACCGAGCTCGCCCTTTTCGATAAACACGACCCGGTTTGACACATGATAGCGTGCGGCGATCTTCGACACGACCTTGCGCCAGCCCTCGAGATCGTTGTCTAGTGGATGCTGCTTGACGATCAACCGTGAACTTTCGGGCGCATGCAGCGAGAACGAATGGATAACCTGATCGATCATCTGAGAGAGATGCCGATAAGGAGAGTTTGCTCGGATCTGGTAGTCGCTCTGCAATTGCAGAGCCAAGAGGAAATTCTTGCCGGTTTCGCCGTCGAAAAATCCCTCTGGCAGATCGTGGCGCGAACGGAACATGCGCGGCAGCCACGACAGATAGTCGAACAGCGGATCGTAGTACTTGTCCGAGCGGTAGAAAGGGAACATCGGGCGGCCGAAATATGCCAGGAGATTGTAGATGACCTCGTTTGTCGCCTCCTGTCCGAACGTGTGGCCGTAGCGCGCCTTGAGATCCGGTTCGGGAACCTGCTCGGCAACCTTGCGAATCACGTTCGGATCGTTGGGGAAGTGCGAGAAGCGGCCCATGCCATTGCGTTCGAGCGTGATCCAGTCCGGCCGAAGATAGCCGAACTCGACGGCATGACACTGAATGCCCAACCGACGTGCAACGCGTCCGGCAAAGCGATGGTAGGGCAGCCTGTCGGCATAATAGAGAATGTCGGTGATGCCTTCGCGACGGATGAGTTCAGCCAGATAGCGTGGCCAGGCCCTCAGCGTTCCGCGATAGTTGATCGCTCCGGACTTGCGCCAGTAGGCCTGGTCTCCGAACGAGAAGTTCACACGCTTCGTACCGATCCCCTGCGCTTCGAACGCGTTTGCCAGCTCGCGCCAGAACACGGACGGTGGACCTTGGAGAAACAGGACTTTTGTCATTCGAAGCCAATACCGCTTGATTCGGGATCATGAAATTGAGGATCGTTTAGCCTGATCGGGGTTCTCCCGACGTAATACACAGCTCCCCGTACGTGAGACGGATGCCAATTCACACAATTACCGTTAAACAGTTCCGGTACTTTCACGAAGGCACCACCGTCGTCAATGGCGCCTTTTACGCACGAAGCATATCCCAAGGTTACGTCGCCATGCATCAACGCCGATTCCTGCTGCTTCAAGGACCCGCCTCGCCGTTTCTCAAGAAGCTCGCGGAAGCCATTGAAAACAAAGGCGCGGAGGTATCGAAGATCAACCTATCCATAGGTGATGTGGCGTTTTGGTGGCCGCGCAAAAGCGAACTGTTTCGCGAAAAGCCTGAACATTGGGCAGTGTATCTCGATCGCTACATAAGCGATCACAATGTAACCGATATCGTCATGCTTGGTGATGGTCGTGCGCCGCATCACAGCGCGGCTGCCGTTGCGTCAGCCAGAGGCGTTGACGTCCATATTCTCGAACACGGGTATCTGCGGCCCGACTGGCTGACGATAGAGCCGGATGGCATGTCGGCACATTCTCGCTTCCCGCAGGATGCGGAGCGTATCCGCATGATCGCGGAAAGCGCACCGGCCATTGACGGGGTCGGACGCTACCGCTCCAGCTTCTTGACCTACGCGCTCTACGATCTTGTCTATCACGTTCCCAATGTTCTCTTGGGATGGCTCGTTCATCCCCACTACCGGACCCATGGGCCCGTGCATCCGGTTAGGGAATATGCCGGCTGGATCTGGAAGGCGCTGAGGATGAAATCTCGGCGACGGAACGCCGATCTCGCGACCACAGCCGCCCTCACCCCGATTCAGACGGCGGATGGCGTGCGCTTGCCTCGGGTCTTCCTGTTTCCATTGCAGCTTCCTGGGGATTACCAGATCATCCGTCACGCCCCCGGCGGCGACCTCTTCGCCATCGTCGATTCGGTGATTGCTTCTTTCGCAAAGCACGCAGGCAGTAACGACCGCCTGCTGTTCAAGGTCCATCCGATCGACAATGGACTGTCGCGCTGGCCCGAGCGCATCCGGGCCGCCTCAAAACGCCACGGAATATCGGACCGTGTCTTCTATGCGGATGGGGGCGACACCGACGACCTTATCACCCGCGCGGCCGGCGTCGTCACAGTCAACTCGACCGTCGGACTGACCGCGCTATCGATGGCAAAGCCGGTAGTTGCGCTGGGCGCTGCGGTATACGACATCCCCGGGCTGACGTTCCAAGGGCCACTCGCGGAGTTCTGGACGAATCCGGGACGGCCGGACATGGAACTGTTCGACGCCTTCCAGCGGGCGCTTGCCGCGACGACGCAGGTCCGCGGTGGTTTCATCGGGAGAGACGCGATTGAAGCAGGCGCCGAGAATGTTGCAGCACGGCTGATGGAGCCTGCGCCACGCCTGCCGAAGAGCTGGGCCAAGCCAGGCGGCAGCACGCAGTTCCGCTATATGAATGAACTCTTTGGCTGAACGGCGTCCGCGCGTCCTGCGGACGTCTCCTGACCGATTTCAACACGCTGTAACGAAAAAGGCCCCGCGGTTTCTCGCGAGGCCTTTTTCAAGTGGTTGATCTATCGATTACTCGATGATCGAGGCAACGATGCCGGCGCCGACAGTACGACCGCCTTCGCGGATCGCGAAGCGCAGCTTTTCTTCCATCGCGATCGGAACGATCAGCTCGACTTCAACGGTGACGTTGTCGCCTGGCATAACCATTTCCGTGCCTTCTGGAAGCGAAACGATACCGGTCACGTCCGTTGTACGGAAGTAGAACTGAGGACGGTAGTTCGTGAAGAACGGCGTATGACGGCCGCCTTCTTCCTTCGTCAGGATGTAGGCTTCTGCCATGAACTTCTTGTGCGGCTTGACCGAACCCGGCTTGCACAGGATCTGGCCACGCTCAACGCCGTCACGCTGTACGCCACGGATCAGAGCGCCGATGTTGTCGCCGGCCTGGCCCTGGTCGAGCAGCTTGCGGAACATTTCGACGCCGGTAACCGTCGTCTTGGTCGTGGCGCGGATGCCGACGATTTCGACTTCTTCACCAACCTTGACGATGCCACGCTCAACGCGACCGGTCACGACCGTACCACGGCCCGAGATCGAGAACACGTCTTCGATCGGCAGCAGGAACGGCTGGTCGATCGGACGCTCAGGCGTCGGGATGTAGGCGTCAACAGCTGCCATCAGTTCGCGAACGGCGTCTTCGCCGATCTTCTTGTTCGAATCTTCAAGAGCGGCCAGAGCCGAACCCTTGACGATCGGAATGTCGTCGCCCGGGAAGTCGTAGGACGACAGAAGTTCGCGGACTTCCAGTTCGACGAGCTCGAGGAGCTCTTCGTCATCGACCTGGTCAACCTTGTTGAGGAACACGACGATCGCGGGAACGCCAACCTGACGAGCAAGCAGGATGTGCTCGCGGGTCTGTGGCATCGGGCCGTCGGCAGCCGAGCAAACCAGGATCGCGCCGTCCATCTGCGCTGCACCGGTGATCATGTTCTTGACGTAGTCGGCGTGGCCGGGGCAGTCGACGTGTGCGTAGTGGCGGTTTGGCGTTTCGTATTCGACGTGTGCCGTCGAAATGGTGATGCCGCGGGCCTTCTCTTCAGGAGCAGCGTCGATCTGGTCGTAGGCCTTGAATTCGCCGAAGTACTTCGTGATCGCCGCAGTCAGCGACGTCTTGCCGTGGTCGACGTGACCGATCGTGCCAATGTTGACGTGAGGCTTATTGCGCTCAAACTTGCTCTTTGCCATTGAATGCTTCCTGTGAACATAAGAGGTTGACCCGGCGACCGGGTTTGGTGTCGCCGTTTAAGGCTTTCCCAAGGATTGCGCAAGACATAATTACGCCGCCGCCCCGTACAAGGGGCAGGCCGAAAGATGGCGCTCTATCTGCCTGTATTTCAAGGCCTCGGCGTGTCGCCCTCCCCGTCCGCCGCCGAGATGGTCGCTGCAGAGATGGTGATGGTCTGATACGTAATCTCGACGTCCGATCCGGTTTTTGAGCGTGCCGCACGTGATCGACACGAGCACAAATCGACGCGATGTTTGAATCGATCAAACCGGTCGAAAATAGAAATCATCTGTCCGGGATATTGGAGCGGGTAGCGGGAATCGAACCCGCGTATTCAGCTTGGAAGGCTGCTGCTCTACCATTGAGCTATACCCGCGGGGGTGGTCCGATCTCGAAGACGAATGGTGGAGAGAGTTGGATTTGAACCAACGTAGGCGTAGCCAACGGATTTACAGTCCGTCCCCTTTAACCACTCGGGCATCTCTCCATTCGTCTGGATCGTTAGACCAAGTCTGCTGACCGTCAGGCTTGCCGCCCCTCGGTCTGCGCCGCGTATATGACGGCCTCATGTCCGTCTGTCAACACGACCTCTTTGAAAAAAGGAGGAAAAAATTGGATATCGTCATGCCATCCGACGAAGGCTCGAGCGGAGGGCTTTGCCGAAACCGCGCTCCTCGATATAAGGCAGCATGAGCACAAAAGATCCTAAAGACAAAACCGCCCGCGACACCCATTACGCGACGCTTCGCCGGAATGTTCGCGATACCAAGCGCGAACGCGGCGAGATCCCGACGCCGCAGCAGGGCCGCGTCAAATCCAACAAGGGCGCCAAGGATTGGACGCCACCGCAGCTGCAGCCGGAACAGGTGCTGCTCTATGGTCTCCATACGGTTCGGGCTGCGATCCAGAACCCGGAGCGCAAGCTGATCAAGCTTTCGGTGACACAGAACGCCTTTATGCGACTGGAGATCGGCGAATCGAGCGAGCTGTCTTTTCCTGTCGAGTTCGTCTCGCCGCAGGATATCGACAAGGTGCTGGGTCCCGAGGCGATCCACCAGGGCGTGATGCTGGAAACGCGGCCCCTGCCCGTACGCCGGCTTGAAGCCCTTAAAGAGAGCCCGCTTCTCCTGGTACTCGACCAGGTAACGGATCCCCATAACGTCGGTGCCGTCATGCGATCGGCCGTAGCGTTCGGCGCAGGCGCTCTCATCACCACCCAGAGACATAGCCCGACCGAGTCAGGCGTGCTGGCAAAATCCGCGTCCGGTGCACTGGAACTCATTCCCTATATCCAGATCACCAACCTCGCCGACGCGCTGGAATCGATCCACAAGCTTGGCTTCCAGACGATCGGGCTTGATTCGGAAGGTCCTGCCCCGCTGGAAGGCACGTTCTCCGGTGAGCGGATTGCCCTGGTCCTCGGATCCGAGGGCAAGGGCTTGCGCCAGAAGACCCGCGAAACGGTGAATGCGTTGGCCCGGCTCGACATGCCCGGCGAGATCAAGTCGCTCAACGTCTCGAATGCCGCAGCGATTGCACTTTACGCGACAAGGCAGCATCTCCTGAAGATCTCCTGAAATCACATCAGCGGCCTGACGAAAACCGTCGGGCCGCTGCGCTCCATCCTGGCGCAAGCTTTATATGAGTATTTCCTAATTATCTTAAATGGGAGAGCTTGGATGGATCGCGGGACTTGGAAGCAACCTGTCATCCTGGAAATCTTCGGCCAACCGGGGCCGATCATCGTGCAAGGCACGCTGGATGCCGCTCTTATGCTGCTCAGCGGATGGCCGGCCGCACGCACAGAAGCGCATATGGCGGCGGTGATGGCGTGCCGCGACGTGCTGACGGGCCGAAGCGTCGCGGCCCTTGCCCGCGCCGATTTCATTGAGGCCGCATTCGAGGCCGGATTTCATGTTCAACCGCAAACATTTCTTGCCGATATCGATGCCGAACCAATCAAAGACGTCCCGGCCTCACTTGCGACCCTGCCGATTTCGCCGGACCGCCTCGCCCCCCTCGCACCATTCCGGCGTCGCCTCAGTAAGTCGCCCCGCTTACGCGGGCTTACCCTTGCTTATACCGAGCCCGATGCTGGCGAACCGGGTTCACTCCCGCCCTATCACCACCCGGTGATTAGCTGGAGCGAGCCGTATTCCGCGGGATCGGGGGCTGGGCCGGCCAGCCCACATACACCCTGCATGCGTGAGTTATTGGCAGAGCTCTCGCGGACGATCAGCATGATTGCACGGCTCGGCGCCCGACGCGCCGCGGGCGTGCTGCGGCCCCAGCTTCGCCGGGGAGCATCGGATCTTCCGGCCGCGGCGGATGCGCACCTTGGCAATTCCTGGGCCGTCGGTCGTCAGCAACCAATGGCATAGGCACGGTGATGTAGAGGCGAGACGAGCTTGCGCTGCTGAAGGCAAGGCAGTAGATCGTCTTCATGATGAGTATGCTTTCCATATTCGAGACGATCGCGCTCGATGCAGGCCGCACGATTCTTGAGATCCGTGACCGTGGCGCTCATACCCACTACAAGCCGGACTACTCGCCGGTGACGGAGGCCGACGAAGCCGCGGAAGCGATCATTCTCGAAGCGCTTGCGCAGCATTGGCCGGCGATCCCCGCGGTTGCAGAAGAAGCCGTCGCCGCCGGGCAGATCCCGGATATTTCCGGTGGTCGTTTCTTCCTGATCGACCCGCTCGACGGCACACGTGAATTCATCAACGGCCGCGATGACTTCACCGTCAATATTGCGCTGATCGAAAACGCACTTCCGACTGTCGGTATCGTGTATGCTCCGGCGCTCAACGTCGGCTATGGCGGCGCACAGAACCAAGCGTCCAAGCTCTCGATCGCCCCCGATTTCACCATCGAAAACCGTCAGGCGATCCGTGCCCGCGTCATGCCACGGCGACCCATCGCCTGTGCCAGCCGGTCCCACCGAACTGTCGAAACGGATGATTTCCTGGCGCAATACGGCGACCTCGAAACCCTTTCCGTCGGTTCATCGCTGAAATTCGGTCTGCTGGCGGAAGGTGCCGCCGACATTTATCCGCGGTTCGGCCGGACGATGGAATGGGACACGGCAGCCGGAGATGCGGTCCTGCGCGCCGCCGGTGGCAAGACCTGCGCTATCGACGGACAGCCGCTCCGGTACGGCAAGGTCGGTCGATCGGATGAGACTGATTTCGCCAATGGCGACTTCATCGCGACCGGCGCATCGGTTGATGCGCTGTAGTTTACGAGTTCTGTCGACCACGAAAAAAGGCGCCTCCTTTCAGAAGCGCCTTCCTAAAACAGCTCGATATCTCAGAGGAAGAAATCGCTGTCGTACATTTTGGTCTGGCCCGCGATCTTGATCTGGAAGTCGGCATAACCGTCGCCGTTCACATCGCCTGAGACGATGCCGCCGCTAAAGCGCAACTCGCCCGCCTCGCCCGAAAAGCCTTTCGAACCGATGAAATCGAAGGACTGATTGCCGCCGAAGGTCGTATCCGCATCGATCGACCGGAGATCGATATAATCGTCTTCTGCGCGGCTGAAGTCCTGGATGATGTCGCGGCTGCTGTTTGCCTTGGAGTCTGCGATCGAGGTGAACACGAACGTATCGGCGCCCGATCCACCATAGAGATGGTCGTTGCCGGATCCGCCGTAAAGCTTGTCGTTGCCGCTTCCACCGTAGAGGTCGTCGTTACCGGCGCCGCCGTAGAGCGTGTCATTACCGCCCTTGCCGTCGATCAAGTCGTTTCCATCATCGCCCCAAAGCTTGTTTGCGCCGGATGAGCCGTAGATCTTGTCGCTCGCACCGGTCCCGATGGCATTCTCGATGCTGACGAGCGTCTCTTTGTAACTGGTTCCAAGCGTCTGCGCCGAGCCCTTGCCGAGATCGATGGCGACGCCGAGACCGGCCAGATCATCATCCTCGTCCTGCGTCTCATAGCTGATCGTATCGGTCCCCGAGCCACCGTTGAAATAGTTGCGATAGCCGACCGAGAAGAAGGCGTCATTGCCCGTCTCGCCGTAATAGTCGCTGTGATAGGTGGAGACTTCGAAAGAGTCGTTGCCGCTGCCGGCATAGACGACATCATAGAGCTTGCTCGACGTCGAAAATCCTGTTGCGACGTAGCTGTCGTTGCCGGAGCCAAGATCGATCTTGTTGCCGCCTTCGAAGGAATTTTGCACCAAATCGTCGTCAGCGCCTGCATAGACCGTGTTGAAACCACCGTATTTGCCGACGAGGTTGAGGAAGATCCGGTCGTCGCCGCCATAGGTGTAGACGGTGAGATCAGAATCGTAATCATCCTGGTAGACGGTGTTGTCGTAATCGTTGCCGTAGAATGTGGGCATCCGTTTCCTCCGGTCCGCTCCTGGCATGAGAATCGCCGCGGATTGCTGTGCTTATGCTAGACTACGAATCCTGACGGAATCCGTAATATCCCGTTGTCTGCCATTCAGGTTCGTTAACGCGCAATGGCCGCCTTCGTCATCCCCTCGCTTCGACGCTTTATCTCAATCAGATCAAGTACCACGTTGAAAAATCTTTGCGGAACCTCTTTGATTTCCATGGGTTGGTAGGGCTCACAGGAGATACCGACCATGAAAAAAACAATTCTCACCGCAGCATTTCTCATGACCGCAACGGCAGCTTTCGCGCAGTCGGCTGCAGAAAGCACCGGCGCAAACTCGGTTCTGGGTCGCGCTCCGACCACCGCAGACTTTATCATGCAGGCGTCTGCGAGCGGTATGTACGAGATCGAGTCGAGCAAGCTCGCACTGACCAAGGGCGACGACGCCACCAAGAAATTTGCGCAGCAGATGATTACAGACCATGAAAAGGCTTCTGCCGAACTCAAGGCGCTGATCGACAGCGGCAAGGTCCAGGGCAATCCTGTCACGGCATTGACCGAAGATGACAAGGAAGATGTCGACGAGCTGGCAAAGCTTGAAGGTGCCGATTTCATCGAGGAATATTTCGACGATCAGGTCGAAGCACATGAAGACGCGGTAGACCTCTTCAAGCGCTACGCTGAAGAAGGTGAAAATGCCGATCTAAAGGCCTTTGCCGCGAAGACACTTCCGGCCCTCGAGCATCACTACAAGATGGCACAGGACATGGATAAGTAAGAACTACCCTTCCACAACTGCCATACTCTAAAGAGACAGCCGCCCGATTCGTCGAGGCGGCTTTTTCTGTTGCTTCGCCCTCAGACCCGACGCCCCGGAGGTTCGTTGGAAGCTTACTGAGCAGCGAACCGTCAAACGGATGGTTTTGAAAACGCGAGATAGCGACGCACGAAGGATGCATTGACGTTTCCGTCAGGCCTCAACCGCTGCGTCACGCTTCTTCTTGCCGTCCAGTAACTGAGCGAAGAGTTCGGCCTGTCTTTCGGTTGCTGCTCGGATCGCATTGAGCTGCAAAAGCATGCTGCCAAACGCTGCGACGAGCACAGAGCCGATGAAGGCGGGTGCCGCCCAAGGCAGTGCTGCCAAGAGCGCGAGCAGGGCATAGGACCCCTGCCCGGCGCTGGCCATCAGCGCCACGAGGGCGCAAACCACCAGAACGATCCCGATCCAGCCAATCCACATCAAGACTTTTCCCATCAGTCTCCCCTTAAATTTAAGAGATCCTGACAGAGCGCATTCCATGTTGCAAGGATTGGCCGGCACGAGAAGAGATGCCGGAAAGACAACGGAGCGACGTGCGTCACACCCTGCTTTCCTCAGCCCGAGAAAAGCATGATCAACCGATCAAAATGAATGGGATAGAAGTGGTGCCCCCGACAAGGTTCGAACTCGTGACCCCCTGATTACAAATCAGGTGCTCTACCAACTGAGCTACAAGGGCACTTCTGGGGGTGGAATTACCAGATTCTGATTTCGTGTAAAGCGAAAATTCCGTTGATCGCGATAAACACTTTCGAGAAACGAGATACTCGTGGTCTACCCGCAGCCGGAATGGCTGACGAAGTACCGACGCTGCACGGAAGCGGCTTGTTCGTCCTGTCGTTTCTCCTATAGCTACCTGCTGGAAGCCGTATGTTGACGATGCGGTGTTTCAGACTTGTATTCCCTGGGCGCATGTCCGCGTCACACCAAAGGCCTTCCCATGTCGATCGCGACCGAAAAGCTCGCATTCATCGCCTCAACGGCACCCGATGCCGAGGCAGCGTTTGACGAGCTGACCCGGCTTTATGGAAACGTTCCCCTGGTGGAGGCCGACGTGGTCGTGGCCTTGGGTGGTGACGGGCTCATGCTGCAAACGCTGCACGAGACCATGCATATCGGCAAAAGGGTCTACGGCATGAACCGAGGCTCGGTCGGCTTTCTGATGAACGATTTCGAAACGGTCGATCTTCCCGACCGAATCGCGCGTGCCGTGGAAAACGAGTTTCACCCGCTAAAGATGACGGCGACCGATGCTTGGGGTGCGATATCCCACTCGCTCGCGATCAACGAGGTCTACCTGTTCCGCCAATCCTATCAGGCCGCGAAGCTGAAGGTGGTGGTCGATGGGCACACAAGGCTGGAGGAACTGATCTGCGACGGCCTGATGGTCGCGACGCCCGCCGGCTCCACCGCCTACAATCTGTCGGCGCACGGGCCGATCCTGCCGCTGGAGGCGCCGCTTCTGGCGATGACTCCCGTCAGCGCGTTTCGTCCGCGGCGCTGGCGCGGGGCGCTTCTGCCGAACCGGGTCTGCGTCGATATCGAAATTCTTGAGCCGGAAAAGCGGCCGGTCAACGCGGTCGCCGACAATACCGAGGTGAAATCCGTCATCCATATCCGCATCGCGCAATCGACTGAACTGACGGCACGGCTTCTATCGGATTCCGACCATTCCTGGTCTGACCGGATCTTGGCCGAGCAGTTCAACGACTGACGACCACCCCCAAGAAACGCAAACGGCCGGATCGCGAGATCCGGCCGTTTGTGATTCGTGATGCGTCCAAACCTTACTCGGCGTCGGCGCCAAGATCGGGCTTGCCGCTGATGCGGTGTGCAAGGGCAGCTTCCATGAACTCGTTGAGTTCGCCGTCGAGAACGTCGCTGGGTGCCGTGCTTTCGACACCGGTGCGCAGGTCCTTCACCAGCTGGTATGGCTGCAGAACGTAGGAGCGGATCTGGTGGCCCCAGCCGATGTCGCTCTTCGAAGCGGCTTCCGCATTGGCGGCCGCTTCGCGCTTCATCAGTTCCGCTTCGTACATACGGGCGCGTAGCATGTCCCACGCCTTGGCGCGGTTCTTGTGCTGCGAGCGTTCCTGCTGGCAGGCGACGACGATACCGGACGGAATGTGCGTGATACGCACGGCCGAGTCGGTGGTGTTGACGTGCTGCCCGCCGGCACCCGACGAACGATAGGTGTCGATGCGGCAATCGCTCTCGTTGATCTCGATGTTGATCGAGTCGTCGACCACAGGATAGACCCAGATCGACGAGAACGACGTGTGGCGGCGTGCCGCGCTGTCGTAGGGCGAAATGCGCACCAGGCGATGGACGCCCGACTCGGTCTTCAACCAGCCGAACGCATTGTGTCCCTTGACGAGTATGGTCGCGGACTTGATGCCTGCCTCTTCGCCATCGTGCACTTCCAAGAGCTCGACCTTGTAGCCCTGGCGCTCGGCCCAGCGGGTGTACATGCGCAGCAGAATGTTCGCCCAGTCCTGGCTTTCCGTGCCACCGGCACCGGAGTGCACTTCGACATAGGTATCGTTGCTGTCTGCTTCGCCCGAAAGCATCGCTTCCACCTGACGGCGGTTGGCTTCAGTGCGCAACGTCTTCAGCGCTTCCTCGGCCTCTTTAACGATCGAGTCGTCGCCCTCGTCTTCCCCCATCGCGATGAGTTCGACATTGTCGTTGAGCTGCTGATCGAGCGCTCGCACGCCGTTGATGCTGTCATCCAGCTGCTGACGCTCGCGCATCAGCTTCTGCGCTTCGGAGGCGTCGTTCCAGAGGTTTGGATCCTCTGCCTTGTTGTTCAACCAGTCCAGTCGTCTTACCGCCTGATCCCAGTCAAAGATGCCTCCTCAGCAGGCTTATGGCCTGCTTGATTTCGTCGGTTACGTTGATGATTTCCGCGCGCATGGCGTAATGCTTCTCTCGTCTTTTCGTTGTTGACCGAAGTTGCGGTGGACATAGTTGCGCCGGCCCCGGAAGTAAACCCCGGGCCGGCGCGACGATGTCCCAGAGGACGTCAGTATGAGGATCAAAACAGGCCGGAGGCACCGGACGTGATGGCCTGCTGTGCCTGTGGCGAGGAGTCCAGGATCTGGTCCTGCGTCATGTATTCGCCGCCACCGATGACCTGGAAGACATCGGCCGGACCGGTTCCGGGCTTGAAGGCTTCGGTGATCGTATCCGGCTCGCCTTCCATGGCCATCATGCCCGTCTTGCGGTTGACAGCGACGAACTGCATGCCTTCCGGCACCAGGAATTTTTCAGCCGGCATATGCTTTGCCGCCGCTTCGATGAACTGACCGAAGATGGGCGCTGCAAGTCCGCCCCCCGTGCTGCCGCGTCCGAGCGGAGCCGGTGTGTCGAAGCCGATATAAAGGCCGGCCACGATGTTCGGCGTGAAGCCGACGAACCAGGCGTCCTTCTCGTCATTGGTCGTTCCGGTCTTTCCGGCGACCGGGCGGTCGGTCAGATGGATCTTGCCGGCCGCGCTGCCGCGCTGCACGACGCCTTCCATCATCGAGGTGATCTGGTAGGCGGTCATCGGATCGAGAACCTGCTCGCGGTTGTCGGCCAGAACCGGCTCTTCCTGGTTCGCCCAACTGTTGGCATTGCAGCCTTCGCAGGTGCGCTCCTCATGGCGGAAAATGGTCTTGCCGTAACGATCCTGGATGCGGTCGATCACGGTCGGCTTGATCTGCTTGCCGCCGTTGGCGATGACCGCATAGGCGGATACCATCCGCATCACGGTCGTTTCGCCGGAACCGAGCGACATGGCCAGAACAGGCAGCATCTTGTCGTAGATGCCGAAGCGTTCGGCATATTCGGCGACCAGTTCCATGCCCATGTCCTGCGCCAGACGGACAGTCATCTGGTTGCGCGACTTTTCGATGCCGGTGCGCAGCGTTGCCGGGCCGTTGCCGTCCTTGTCGCCGTAGTTCGACGGGCGCCAGACCTGGCCGCCGGTGACGATCTCGATCGGCGCGTCAAGCACAACCGATGCCGGGGTATATCCGTTGTCGAGCGCTGCAGAATAGACGAAGGGCTTGAATGACGAACCTGGCTGACGCATCGCCTGGGTTGCGCGGTTGAACTCCGACTGTGCGTAAGAGAAGCCGCCGACCATGGCGAGAACGCGGCCGGTATTCGGGTCCATCGCGACAAAGCCGCCCTGGACCTTCGGAGGCTGACGCAGCCGGAAGGTCTTGGCTTCTTCATTGATCGGCTCGACGTAGACGACGTCGCCTGGGCTCAGCACGCCATCGGGACCTTTCGCCGTCCGGCGAGAACCCTTGGCGTCGCGATAGGCCCATTTCATTGCGTCCGCGGGGATTGTTCCCGTCACGCGCTCTTCGGTCACTTTGCCGCCACCATCGGCAGCGGGACGCAAACCGATCTCGGCGGACTTGGCGGACGCGCTGATCACGACGGCAAGCTGCCATTCCGGGACATCGCGCAGGTCAGGCGCCTTGCCGTCGGTGATCGCCTTGGCAAGCGAGACACCCCAATCGGGTGAAATGTCGACCGTGGTCACCGGGCCCTGAAAACCGCGGCGTTCGTCGTAATCAAGAAGCCCGTTCTGCAGCGCGGCGCGCGCAGCAAGCTGAAGCTCGGGATTGATCGAGGTGCGGACGGACAGGCCACCTTCATAGAGCGACTTGTCGCCATAACGGCCAATGATCTGGCGACGCACCTCTTCGGAGAAATAGTCGGACGCGAACAGATGCGTACCACTCCGGCGCTGCTTGACGCCAAGCGGCTGGGTCTTGGCATCGTCGGCGTCCATCTGGGTAATGTAGCCGTTTTCCGCCATGCGATCGACAACCCAGTTGCGGCGATCAAGCGCTGCCTGCTGATGGCGGAACGGATGATAGTTGTTGGGGCCCTTCGGCAGCGCCGCGAGATAGGCTGCTTCCGCCGTCGTCAGTTCCGTCACCGACTTGTCGAAATAGGTCAGCGCCGCACCGGCGATGCCATAGGAGTTAAGGCCGAAGAAGATCTCGTTGAGGTAGAGCTCGAGGATCTTGTCCTTCGAGTAGGCCTGTTCGATGCGGAACGACAGGATCGCTTCCTTGACCTTGCGGTCCATCGTCTGGTCTGCCGACAGAAGGAAGTTCTTTGCCACCTGCTGGGTGATCGTAGACGCACCTTCCGGACGACGGCCTGAGCCGAAGTTCTGGAGATTGTTCACAACCGCGCGGCCAAGGCCGAAGATATCGACGCCGGGATGGTTGTAGAAATTCTTGTCTTCGGCAGACAGGAAGGCCGCCTTGACCCGGTCGGGGATAGCCTGGATGGGGAGGAACAAGCGACGCTCGCGCGCATATTCCGTGACCAGTGCACCGTTGCCGGCGTGGACACGTGTGGCAACCGGAGGCTCATAGGCAGCAAGGACCGCATAATCGGGCAAATCCTTGGATACACCATTCAAATAGATGGCAACCGCTGCAGCAACGCCCAGAAAAAGGACGCAGGCCATTCCAAAGAAGTATCCAATCAATCTGATCATGTCGAAGCTACCGTTCGGCTTTCGGGTTGCTGCGCAAGGCGCAACATCGCATGGTTCTCGGCGTTTTGCACGGTGATTACGCCAGCGCAAGGCGTCGAGGATAAAAGGCGCGTTATCCGCCCTGCCTCGTGCAGCAGGGTGTAACCGTCTGAATGTGCGTAAAATAGGGCTTCAACCAAGGTATTTCCGCAACTTAGCTTGTATACGGGGATATTCCCGGGCCGTTGTTGCACGTCAGCCACGCCGCATGGGACGCAGCACTCCCCTCACCCGCCGTTGGCGACAGAGTGACCGCGATACCGATCGACGGCTGCGGCAATCAGGTCTGCGATCCGGTTGCGCCAGTTCTGATCGAGCAGAAGTTTTTCGTCTTCCTGATTGGACAGAAAACCCAGTTCGAGCAGGACGGAGGGAATATCCGGCGCCCGCAGCACCTGGAAGCTTGCCTGCCGATGCGGGTTGTTGATAAGCCCGATCTGGCCCTCGAACGACTTGACGACATTGTCCGCCATGGCGATCGAGAAGGCCTGGGTCTCGCGCCGCGTCAGGTCGAGAAGGATATCCGCCACGTCCGACGGTCCGTTCTGAATGCTGTAGCCGGCGAGCTGGTCAGAAAAGTTTTCTCGCGCCGCAAGGTTTTCCGCCATCCGGTCCGATGCCTTGTCGGAGAGGGTATAGACGGTGGCGCCGCGGATATCCTTTTGCGTCAGCGTATCGGCGTGAAGGGATATGAACAGGTCGGCGCGATGTTCCCGCGCCGTCGCCACCCGCTCGGACAGCGAAAGAAACGTGTCGTCGTCACGCGTCAGAAATGCCTTCACGCCGGATAGCCGGTTCAGGCGCTCGGCAAGCGTCTTTGCGAAATCGAGGGTGATGACCTTTTCCTGCGTCTTCGTCGTCAACGCAGTCGCGCCGGCATCAATCCCGCCATGGCCTGCATCAACCGCAACGGTGAAAACGCCGTCGTCGGCCATCAGTGGCGTCGGCTCCGAGTCAGTTTGCGTCGTGGCGCGCCAGTCCTGGCCTTTCAGGAGAACGGCAAACTCTTCCTTCGAGACGACCTCGGCATCGAGGACGAGACGCCAGACGCCGTTCTCCCCCGGCCGAACATCCGCTGTCGAGAGCTTCACTGGCCGGTTGGTGGTCAGCACGATCCGGGCGCTCTGTTCATCCATGGTGCCGAAGCGGATATCCTTGAACAGACCGCGCGGCGATAGATCTTCGGGCGGAAACCCGAAGGCGGTCGCCGAGAGGTCGACAATGACGCGTTCGGGGCCGCCAACATAGTGCACTGAAAACTCAGGCTTCGATTCGAAGTCGATGACAATGCGGCTGCGTGCCGCGTCGCCGGCAATGCGGGCTCCGAATGCGAGGATTGGCTTCGTGGTTGCCGCCATCGCAGGCGCCAACGCTGCCCCAGCAAGCAACATGACCAAACCAAAAGCGATTCGCCTTACGACACCGGTTGCACCGGTCGCGAAATCGTATCTGGACGTCTCATGTGATACACGCAACGCACCCGTCGGTTTGCCCACCCTCACATAAGTCCCCTAACCTGACTTCGCACATTCGGAATGCAGCAACGGCAGCCGCTGCAGCCGCATGTTTTTAACATAGCAATTTCATGCAGATCGGATGCGAATCATCTCGTCCGCCCGTTGTTTTTGCATAGAATGGCAATTCGATCGACAATATGGCAAAGGCGGCTTTTCCCTTGCTATTGTGACAGATAAACCATACAACGCGAGCGAAGGTTGAAGTGTTGACGGGATAGTCTGCCGATAGGCTGCCAGCTGATAATGATCTGGCGCCATGGACCGACAGACATCCGCCGTCGCTACGCTTCATCCTGATACACGATCCGCCCGGCGGTGGCCGGAAACATATCGGGTGGCATGCCACCCACCGCTCCATCGAGCAAATCTCATTGGAGCAAATTCATCGGGCCCCGTTTGGGGCCTATGGTAAAGTCATTCTCGTTTGGTTTTTGATGGCGCGGCACAATTTTCAGAACCGGGAGAGATCAGGGACGCCTTTGGCTCCGTCTTCTTTCCGGTTGCCCGCACAATCCCACCCGACGGGATCCTTTTTATCCGGCGGAACGACCATTTCGCATGACAAGCCTGTTGTCGGGGAAATCCTCGCGGCAGGCTTTTGTGCATTTGCTCGGCGCCGAGGAGCAGAATTTACATGGCAGACAAAATGCTTATCGACGCGTCTCACGAAGAGGAGACGCGGGTAGTCGTTGTACGCGGCAACCGTATTGAAGAATTCGATTTTGAATCGGAACACAAGAAACAGATCCGGGGCAATATCTATCTGGCCAAAGTGACGCGCGTTGAGCCGTCGCTACAGGCCGCGTTCGTCGATTACGGTGGCAACCGCCACGGCTTCCTGGCTTTTGCGGAAATCCACCCCGACTATTACCAGATACCGCTGGCCGACCGGCAGGCGCTGATGCAGCAGGAAGCTGAAGACCAGCGCCGCATTGCGGAAGCTGATTCGGCGGATCCTGGCGATCCGGTGGTCGATCTCTCCCAGCAGGACCAGCCGGATGTCGGCATCGTCCCTGTCAACGCCGTAGAAGAACCGGTTGAAGCTGCAGTTGAAGACGCTCCAGCTCCCGAGGACGCACCGGTTGCAGACGTGGCCGAGAAGAAGGCCAAGCCGAAGCGCACCCGCTCGCGCAAGAAGGTTGTCGAGCCGACTGCGGAAGATGCGCCAGCTACTGAAACTGTCTCCGAAGAAGAAGCGCCCTCCTCCGACGAAAACCCGTCTTCCGACGACGAGGGTTCAAAGCCCGGCGAGATGGCCGCAATGGTCGACACCGATTCGATTTCCGAGGATGCCGGTGGGCGTGGCGGGAACGACGACGATGATGATGGTGACGACGACGATCACCATGAGAAGGAAGAGATCGAATCCGTTGGCGCCGAAGACGCCATGGAAGAGGTTCCGGATCGCATCCAGCGCAAGCCGCGCAAGCAGTATCGCATCCAGGAAGTCATCAAGCGTCGCCAGATCCTGCTCGTGCAGGTCGCCAAGGAAGAGCGCGGCAACAAGGGCGCAGCTCTCACGACCTATCTGTCGCTCGCAGGCCGCTACTCGGTTCTGATGCCGAACACGGCACGTGGCGGCGGCATTTCCCGCAAGATCACCCAGCCGACGGACCGCAAGCGTCTGAAGGAAGTCGCTCGCGAATTGGACGTGCCGCAGGGCATGGGCGTCATCCTGCGCACCGCCGGTGCCAACCGCACCCGCGTCGAAATCAAGCGCGACTTTGAATATCTGATGCGCCTCTGGGAGAACGTCCGTACGCTGACGCTCGCCTCGACCGCACCTTGCCTCGTTTACGAGGAAGGCTCGCTGATCAAGCGCTCGATCCGCGACCTTTATAATAAGGACATCAACGAGGTCATCGTCTCCGGCGAAGAAGGCTATCGTGAAGCGAAAGACTTCATGAAGATGCTGATGCCGAGCCATGCCAAGGTGGTTCAGCCCTACCGCGACCTTCACCCGATCTTTTCCCGTTCGGGCATCGAGGCACAGCTCGACCGCATGCTGCAGCCGCAGGTGACGCTGAAGTCCGGTGGCTATCTCATCATCAACCAGACCGAAGCTTTGGTTGCAGTCGACGTGAACTCCGGTCGTTCGACTCGCGAACATTCGATCGAAGACACAGCACTCCAGACGAACCTGGAAGCCGCCGAGGAAGTGGCTCGTCAGCTTCGCCTGCGCGACCTTGCCGGTCTGATCGTCATCGACTTCATCGACATGGAAGAAAAGCGCAACAACCGCGCTGTCGAGAAGAAGCTGAAGGATTGCCTCAAGAACGACCGCGCCCGCATCCAGGTCGGCCGTATCTCGCATTTCGGCCTGCTCGAAATGTCGCGCCAGCGTATCCGCGCATCGGTTCTCGAATCGACCACGCAGATCTGCTCGCATTGCGGCGGCACAGGTCATGTGCGCTCGCAGTCGTCGGTTGCGCTGCATGTTCTGCGCGGCGTCGAGGAATACCTGCTTAAGAACACCACGCACGACATCACCGTGCGGACCACGCCTGACATCGCGCTCTTCCTGCTCAACCATAAGCGCGGCAGCGTTGTGGATTACGAGAACCGCTTCGGTGTGTCGATCTTCATCGAATCCGACGTCACCATCGGCTCCAACCATTTCGCGATCGATCGCGGCGAAGCCGTCGAGAACCCGGTCAAGATCGAAAGCCTGATGCAGTTTGCGGCGATCCCCGTTGAAGACGAGGACGACGACATCATCATCGAGGTTGATGAAGAGGAAGAAGACGAGGAGATCGTCGCTGCTGCGCCTGCCGCCAAGCAGGACCGCGAGCGGACCGAAGGCGATGATCAGAACGGCCGCAAGCGCAAGCGTCGCCGGCGTCGTCGCAACCGCAACGGCGAGAAGAATGGCGAAGGCCAGACGCTCGACACCGCAAGCGATGCCGAATCGGGTGCCGATGACGAAGACGATGAAGACGGCGACGAGAACGAAGCAGTTGCTGCCGACGGAACTGCGCCTGTCGCAGACGGCGACGACTCGGATGAGAACTCGCGCCGCAAGCGCCGTCGTCGCGGGAAGCGTGGGGGACGTCGCAACCGGACCGAAGACGGTCAGGAGCTGAACGCGTCCGACGACGAGACCGAAACCGCAGACGCTGGTGACGGTTCCGAAGCCGGTCCGGCCGAGACGGTCGCTGCTGACGCGGGTGCTGATGTCGGTTCTGAAACCGAAGCTGCGCCAGTTGACGTTGCTGCAGCGCCGGTCGAGCCTGCGCCCAAGCCACGCCGTTCGCGCCGTGGCAAGGCGTCTTCCAAGACGGAAGAGGTTTCGTCCGAAGTTGAGGCTGTTGCCGAACCTGATGCCGTCGTCGAGACTGCTGCCGAAGCTCCGGCTCCTGCCCCGGTCGAACTTCCGGTGGAAGCTCCGGTCGCAGCGATCGTCGAACAGGTCGATGCAGCCCTTGGCGAACAGACACCTGCCGAGGCCCCTGAAGATACGCCGGCCGCTGAAGCCTCACCTATCGCAGAAGCCCCGCAGGCCGAAGAAGCCGCGCCGGTCGCAGAGCCTGCTCCACAGGCTGTCGCTGCCGACGATTCGGACGACTCGAAGCCTGCCCGCGCGAACCGCGCCTCCAACATCTCTTCGTCCAGCGAAGCGGTGGTGAAGAGCTCCGATCCTGCCAAGGCAGCGACCGAGAGCGACGGCGATCCGGCCAAGCCCAAAAAGGGCGGCTGGTGGCAGAAGCGCGGCTTCTTTTGAGCCGTAACCCATCCTAGAAATCGAAACGGCCGCGCTTGACGCGGCCGTTTTTTTGTCTGCGGCATGTCCTCAGAAAATGATTCAAGTCGCTTGCTGATTGATTCCGGAAACGGATCTAAGGCTTTGATTGCAAGTGCTTTTTGTACCGCCTGCCCTGCGGAGTCGGCCACTGTTGCGCAGTCCCGGGCACCCCTGCCGTTTTTACTCTATCGCCTCGCGCCACGCTGGCTTAGTTTTGGCGCAAACAGACATGATGGTGCGGCGTTTCGCGCGAAGCCACGCCCAACAGACCGACGAGGAAACGAATGACCCGCCTTCTCAACCCGATACTGAAGACGCTTGCTGCCGGTTCGATGCTGGCCGCAACGGCGTTTGCCGTTCCGGCCTTTGCCCTGGATGACCAGCAGAAGAAGGAGATGGGCGAATTCATCCGGGAATATCTTATCCAGAACCCGGAAGTGATGATCGAGGTCCAGAACGCGCTGGAGGCCAAGCAGCAGAACCAGCGCGTCGACCAGTCCACCAAGGCGGTCGCGGCCAACAAGGAGGCGATCTTTGCCTCCCCCACCGACATCACGCTTGGCAATCCGAAGGGCGACGTCACGGTCGTTGAATTCTTCGATTACAATTGCGGCTACTGCAAGCATGCGCTGGCCGACATGGACACCATTCTCAAGAAGGACAAGAACGTCCGCTTCGTGCTGAAGGAATTCCCGATCCTCGGCCCGGACTCGATTGCCGCGCACAAGGTTGCCAATGCGGTGCGTCTGGTC
>Ga0213835_100594_pt1 | contig 31504 bp, 25 predicted proteins | sample SWPATP01_FD_160576 | JGI IMG/M metagenome (GOLD analysis project Ga0213835, IMG submission 160576) | Coastal seawater microbial communities from Marineland, Florida, United States - SWPA TP0 #1 | ecosystem: Environmental > Aquatic > Marine > Coastal | place: USA: Florida | collected 2016-08-05 | reverse complement strand
CAACGATGTTGTAAGTTTCTTCCTCTTGACCGAACTTGTAACCGTAGTTCTGAGATTCGGTTTCAGTGGTCTCACGTACCAAAGAAGAGGTTACGAGAGAACCGTGCATTGCGGAGAACAAAGAACCGCCGAATACACCAGCCACACCGAGCATGTGGAAGGGGTGCATCAGGATGTTGTGCTCTGCCTGGAATACGATCATGAAGTTGAACGTACCAGAGATACCCAAAGGCATACCATCAGAGAAGGAACCTTGACCGATGGGGTAGATGAGGAATACTGCAGTTGCTGCTGCTACGGGAGCAGAGAATGCAACACAGATCCAGGGACGCATACCGAGGCGGTAAGATAGTTCCCACTCACGACCCATGTAGCAGAATACGCCAATGAGGAAGTGGAAAATTACCAACTGGTAAGGGCCACCGTTGTACAACCACTCATCGAGGGAAGCTGCTTCCCAGATGGGGTAGAAGTGGAGACCAATTGCGTTAGAAGAAGGAACAACTGCACCAGAGATGATGTTGTTTCCATAGAGAAGAGAACCTGCTACAGGCTCACGGATACCGTCGATGTCAACGGGAGGAGCAGCGATGAACGCAATGATGAAGCAGGTGGTGGCAGTGAGAAGGGTGGGGATCATCAGGACGCCGAACCAACCGACATAGATGCGGTTCTCGGTGCTGGTGATCCACTGACAGAACTTCTCCCACAAGGAGGCGCTGCCGCGCTGTTGTAGTGTAGTAGTCATGTGTTTATGATTGCTATGAAATTATCAAGGTGCGTTCTAAATTGCTTTAGAACAGGTTTTTTATGTATGTGTATATACTAACAGCAAAATAAAGTTTTGTAAAGTATTCTCAGGTATTTTTTACATTTGTTTCAGTTTTGGGCTGTTCGAAGCGACAAAATAGGGGTTTAGAGAGCTTGGAGCTTGCGACTAAGCTCAGGATTGTAAAGGCGTTCGTAGTTCCAGTAGTTTGCAAAGACGGATTCGACGTAATTTTTTGTCTCGTTAAACGGAATTTGTTCAATAAAGGTATCGGGGTCATCGAGGCCGTAACGTTGTAGCCATTGGGCAACGTTGCCGGGGCCAGCATTGTAACTGGCGATCGCCAACATAGAATTGTCGTCATATTCCTGGTGGGTGTAGCGCAGATACCAAGTGCCGAGCTTAATGTTGTCCTCTGGTTCATCGAGGGCGTAGGTATTCCCGGTTGTCTGTTGGGCGATCCATTCGGCGGTGCTGGGCATCACCTGCATCAATCCCTTTGCTCCGACGGGGGATTCAATATTTCTTTCAAAGCGGGATTCTTGGCGCATCAAAGAAACGACCAGCAGAGGATTCAGGTCATTTTCGGCGGCCCAGCGCTGAATCGGCTCGGAGTAGGGGAAGGGGAAAAGGGCGTGCCAATAGGTTTCGTTGTCTCGGAGTGCTAGCCAAGCTTGGCGATCGCCCGGCTCATCCCGTTGACTGAGGCCCCAAATGCTGTTGATCCCCTGGAGGTAGCGGCCTTGGGCCAGTTTTAACAGACCTTGGGTAAAGGCTTCGGGGACAGTGAGTTTTGCTTTGCTGGCAAGCTCTAGCTGGAGGGTATTCCAGGCGTCAAAATCCTGGCCAAGGCGATAAAGCTCCTGAAATGTTTCTGAACCCGCCGGGGGCACAGGGCGAGTTTCTGGGATCATTAATTCCGGTTGGAGGCTGCGTATGGAGTCAAAATCCCCCACATCCCAACCGAGTTGCACCGCCGATCGCCAAGCGTAATAGGATTCGGGATAATCCTTGAGGGTCTGCTGAAAGGCTTGTTTTGCCGCTTGGGTTTCACCGAGTTGTTGGTGCCATTTTCCCGTCCAAAAGATTGATTCGGCGGCAAGGGTATGGTCAGGGGTGAGGGTGGCGATCGCCTTGGCCCATTCAATGGCTTGGGTGTAGTTTCCTTCCTGGGCATAGCGTTCAGCTTGTTGCCAGCGGTATTCTGTCGTTGCACTCTGGTCTTTGTGGGTGTTGAGGGCTTGTTCACGGGTCTGGCTGGCGGAACGATTGCTGCCAAGTTTTTCTAGAAGATCGGCCTTGGCAAAAAGGGCGCTGGGGGCTTCTTCGGGAAATTTTTGGGCGGCTTGGTCTAGATAAGTAAGGGCTTCAGTGTCGTTGACTAAACTCGCGAGGCGACGTAAGCCAAGGCCCGTTTCCGGGGCATCGGGGAAGGTTTGGATCAATGTTTGGTAAGCTGGGCGCGCCTGGTCAGGTTGATCGCTCACCTGTAAACTACGGGCCAGGCGATAGAGATTTTGTGGGGTGCGGGGTGCATTGGGATAGGCTTGAGCGGCGTCGGCATATTGCCATTGATCCCAAAAGCTATCGGCGATCGCCTGCCAGATTTCAGGAGACAGTTGGTCAGCGAAATTCTCCATGAGGCTTTGGCGTACCTGGGCGATGTCCGGGGCATCGGCATCATATTTGAGGCGTAGCTCCAACAGATCCCGTTGCTGGGGATTTTCTGCAAGGCGTTGTTGGATCAAGCTTTGGGTGCGCGGATGGGCGGGATATTCGGCGATCGCCTGGTCGGCATATTTCGGGTCGTAGGCACTGAGGCGAAACAGCGCTTCGGCAGCGGCAGCATCCTCTGGATAATTTTGCACCACATCAAACCAAATCACCTGGGCCTGTTCGGGATTATTGACCAATTCGTAGGCGCGGCCCCGTTTAATCAAAATATGAGGCGTTAACACCGGATAGTCCTGTTCTAGGTTCTCGAAGGCGGCTAGGGCCGCTGCCCCATCTTCCGCAACCAAGTAGTCCATCCCCAACAGGTAACGGGCGCGGTTTCGGTCGAGGTCATTGTTGCTGCTGTTGGCGATCACTTCGAGGCGATCGCGCCGCTCTGCCGGGGCGAGATCCACCAGGGCTAACACTTCAGAATCTACCGCTGCTGGAGATTCCACCTGACCACTGCCTGGAAACAAGGGAAGTAAAGCATTGCGGTTGGCGATCGCCCCAATGCCCAAAATGCCGGTTAAACCAAGACCCAGCCAAAAGACTGGTGAACTGTACTTGACCCGAACCCGTTTCATGTTGCTGCCATAAATTCAACGGTCTCGATCATAGGCGATCTCTCTAAAAATCATCATCACCAACCAAAGAAAAACCCCAATTCTCCGAGGAAAATTAGGGTTTACAGCGCTATCTAGTCACGCTTTTGGAGCTTATTTTTTCGGCTGGTAATACAAGTGAGAACCCTGATCGGCGATGTAGTGACAAGCCTTTTGGGATCTAAAGAAACTCCGCCAAATGGGAGCATGGCTCACACGGTAATAATCACCGAGGAGGGGCTTAATCGCTTCGGTGGCATCCTTGAGATGGTAGTGGGGAATAGTATGGAAAATGTGGTGGGCGACATGGGTGCCAATATTATGGTGAATTTCGTTGAAAATGCCATAATCCCGGTCAATGGTAGAGAGGGCGCCCTTGAGGTAATACCAGTCATCCCCCCGATACCAAGGAATATCCGCTTCCGTATGGTGCAGATAGGTGACTAAATCAAGCCAAATAACAAAGATAACGTAGGGTACAAAGTAGAATTTCACAAAAGCCAGGAGGCCAAACTGTACCGTAAACCAACCGAGGAAACCAACCATGGCGATAATCGCGGCGGTGCTGAGGATGATATCGTTTCGCTCAGCAGGCTTAAACAGGGGACTTTTCGGCGAAAAGTGAGACCCCGGCCCCCGACCCGGCGATCGCTTAAACAAATAAATTGGATAAGCAATCAGAGGTGCATAGAACCGGACTAACTTTTCGGCAAAGCCCATCTGGTCATATTTCGACTCAGGGATGGGGTACCAACTCTCATCGGTATCAATATTTCCCGTATTGGAATGGTGGGTGCGGTGGGAAATGCGCCAACCATGGAAAGGCACCAAAATCGGCGTGTGGCTGAGGTGTCCGATGAGGTCATTCAGAAATTTAGAGCGGGAAAAAGATCCATGGCCGCAGTCATGACCCACCACGAACAAAGCCCAGAACATCGTGCCCTGGGCAAACCAGAAAATGGGATAGAAAAACCAAGAATCTAGGTACGCGGCGATCGCATAGAGGCCAGCGATGATCCCAATATCAAGAAAAAAATAGGCGAGGGAACGGAAGACAGAAGGCTGAAAACAGTAGTCTGGGATGGCTGCTTTCACATCCTTGAGGGTGAAGGGCAGATCTTGCCGTAGAGACTCGCGACTCCCTGGGGAGCGGACTGTACTTTGCATTCAGTTTCAAAAAGAGATTAACAAATGTTTACAATTCTACTGCCTTTTGTCAGGATGCAGGGGAAATCGCCGCAAAATTCCTGAATTTCGTTTAATTTTTCCCATTGTTTGGCCCTGGCGATCGCCACAGAACTTCTTCAAGACTTCTCTGTAGAATAGGAGCTAGTCCATTGCAGAAAAAGTTTTATGTCCACTACCACTGAACCCACAGATCGTTTATTTGGGGCCTTACCTTACCTATTACCCCTCGTCTACGCTTTGCCCTTCGGTCTGCCGTTTTTAATGCGCTTTCCGATCCTGGCGGTAATCTATGTGCCTTTACAACCCCTAATCCGCCTTTATTCATTTCCCTTTGCAGGGCTGATTATTTTCTTCATTCTCTATGCTGCGGTGGTACGCAACAGCAAAATTAGCCACTTCATTCGCTTCAATACCCTCCAGGCGATTTTGATTGACATTGCCCTGGTGTTGTTCGGGATTTTAATTCGCTTTTTTGGCTTTGGGGGCGGCAGTCTTCTCGTTGAAACCCTTTCAAATGTTGCCTTTCTCGGTACTTTAGTGGCTTGTCTCTATGCAATGGTGCAATCGATCCTCGGCAAATATGCGGAGTTGCCGACTATTTCCCAGGCTGCCTATTCCCAATTACCTTATTAATCAGACGAAATAGGCAAAATTCTGGAAATTTAGGGTCTAATCGGGAAACTTTTTTGGGGTCATCCCCGACAGATAATCATGGTGAAGTATTAGGGAAATACAATGGCGAAGTTGATGATGTTAGAGCCTTATCAACTATTGTTGGGCGGCGTAGTGGCGATCGCCTTTCTCACGGTGGGCCTGACGGTGGGGGTCAGCAATGCCCTGGGGCGCAATATTCTTAAACCCCGGCAGTTTACCTGTCAGCCCGTCATAGAACCCCAAACAGGAGACTTGATGTGGACGGTCTTTCATCAGGGCCAAGGGCAACCGCAACCTTGGCTGCAAATGGTGCCGGGCATGGAAGGGGATGTGTCCCCCAAAAGTCGTTGTGAGCAGGTCGCCCAGCGCCTAGATTCCCTAGTGCCACAGCAACTCCGCGCCCTCACCTATCAGCCCAACCCAGCCACCCCAGAACGGGAAGCAATTTGTGCTCTGACTCAAACGAAAGGCGGCCCTTGTACGACGCTCCTAATTTTGAAGCCAGAGACAGACCCAACGCAGTTTTTTGCGGATCTGACCCTGCCCCTACGCCGATGGGGAGAGGGGATGCAATTAGAAACCGCAAACCAGGTTCCCCTCGATCTGCAGCCTTTGCTGGAGCCAGCTTCTCCCTAGAGTTCTGGGCGGCTTAAATGTGGCCTAAATTTCACCTGGGCGATCGCCAAGACAAATCCCTAAGCCCCGCGCGGTTTTCACCAAAGTTCCCTCCGGATCAACGACCCGATTGATCTCAATGGCCTCACTAATGGGCGCACTAGACACCTGGCCATTTTGCCAAGTCACCATGTGATCAAATTTGCCCTGGGCAATCAAATCCACCGCCGCCACCCCAAAGGCCGAGGCCAACAAACGGTCTAGGGGTGAGGCGATGCCCCCCCGTTGGATGTGGCCCAATACCGTTACCCGCGTTTCTGCGCCAGTCTTTTTGGCCACCTCATCGCCCATGTATTGACCGATGCCCCCCAGGCGACATTCCCCAAATTGCAATTCATGTTTGAGGGTTTCCCCAGAGGTGGTACAGACCGCCTCTGAAACAACGACAAGGGTATGACCATTACCGGAATTTTGGCGATCGCAAATAAACTCACACACCGTCTGTAAGTCGTAGGCAATCTCTGGGATCAAGATCACATGGGCACCGCCAGCAATACCCGCATTTAAGGCGATGTGGCCAGCATCGCGCCCCATGACTTCCACAATCATCACTCGGTTGTGACTGGCCGCCGTAAAATGCAGTCGATCTAAAGCTTCTGTGGCAATATTGACCGCTGTTTCAAACCCAATGGAACGTTCCGTAATGCCCACATCATTGTCAATGGTTTTGGGGATGCCCACGAGGTTCATGCCCCCCAGGTGGGCTAATTTCTGGAGAATCGCCAAGCTACCATCGCCACCAATCCCGACCAGTGCATCCAGCCCCAAGCGGTGATAGGCTTCGCCAATTTCTTGAGATCGATCCTTTAGGGAACCGTCTTCCATGGGAAAAGCAAAGGGATTACCTTTATTGGTCGTCCCTAACATGGTGCCCCCCATCGTTAACCAAGTATCGACTTGATCTTCGGTGAGGACAATGGTTTCTGGTGGCTCCTGGAGCAGGCCGAGGGTCGCTCGACAGATACCAATCACTTCCCAACCGTATTGATGTCGGGCACAGCGAGTTACAGCCCGAATCGCTGCATTCAAGCCGGAGCAGTCGCCGCCACTGGTGAGTACACCAATTTTTTTTACGTTTCCCATAACTGATGCTGTTTACCGTTGTCCTAAAGCATTTATGACCTGGGGCCATTGGGCCTATTGTTAATCAGGAAACGGCGATCGCCACAGCCTCTGAGATGATTCGTTTAATTTTTTGACAGTTATTTACTGATATGGCTGATAAGTCAGCGATCGCTCACATCTTCAGGGAAATTTCAGGGAAACTTTAGGATGCGAGGTAATGGGGAATAATCACATCGGGGATACTTTGGCCCGTCAGACAATGCCAATGGCAGGTAAACAGGTCTGGTTGTTGGCAGCGCAGAGAGGCGATCGCCGGTGCAGCCGGGAAAGGCCAGAGTCGATCAAAAATTAACCGCTTTTCCGGTGAGAAAGAAAACTGTAGCAGGTAAACCCCAGGCGTAGCCCCAATGGAATCGAGGAGTTGGTAGCCCAGATAATACAAACTTTGACGCTGTTCATCCCGGAGGTCGATGGGTTGGTGGTAGGAGTTGGGCATTACCCCTTCACCGATCACTTCGCCGTACAAAGGTCCCTTCGCCGTGTAGATAATTGGTAGCCAGTGATCACCTAAATAATTGTGGTTACAGACCCGGTGGGTTGTGTGTTTCTGCACCCACTGACGCCGCTCTTCAATTTTGCGACAGGCTTGAAATACTTTTTGGTGCGTGAAAGAAAAAGGCTCTGGTAAATCAATCGTCAAGGGACAAACGAGGACGTCGCGACCCTGGGACTGGCCCCCGCGCCGAACCATCGCCGGTGTGAGCACTTCTACTTCTGTGCCCTCGGCCTGCTGCACAATTGCCGTTTTAAATGCCTTAATCATCCGCTCCGTAACGGGGGAAGCAGAGATAAATTTGCCAGAATGCTTTAATTCAGCATTGACTAAGATGATGACCTTAGAGGGTGCTGAACGTCGGGATGGGGCTGCCACCTTTGGGGTTAAATGTGGGTAATTCAATCTCAGACAGGCTATGACGACGATTTTTCACTGCAAGGCGGTAACTCACACTTTGTAAGTCGGCGTGGAGTTGGCGATTCTCCCTTTGCAGCTTCTCTACTTTATCGCGAACTGTTGCCATTCTCTCAGCAAATTTTTGCCGATAAATCTGCGGTAGTTCCTGAACCACCTGTTCTAACCGCCGACTGCGATCGCCTAATTCTTTAACAGATTGGCGCAATTGGGAAATTTCTTGATCTTTCTGGGTCAAGCGCTCTTGATAAAAAACGACTTGCTGTTCAACCTCTTGGAACTGCTCCCGGAGGCGCTGGAGTTCTTCTTGGTGCTGGGCTTCTAGCTCCGGGGCCGGGTCATCATTGCCCTTGACGAGACGAAATAACTCCTGGGACAGTTGCTGCACCAGTTGATCCCGCAGTTGGAGTTCCTGCTGGAGTTGGGCGACATCGAGGGGTTGGGATTGACGGGGTTCGGTTGTTGCCACGGTTATTCATCACTCCATTGATCAAGGGTTTGGGGTTAAATCGTCCGATATGTACATCAATCTAGACAAAATTTGCACCGCCCGAAGGATAGAAAAGACAGTCTTTCGCCTATGACTTTTTACTGGGACTAGCCAGTATAGACCTAATAATATCTAATGCTTTGGAAAAATGCCTGTCTTCGGGGAAATTTTGTAAGAAAATCGCCATTCGTGGTTTCCCCCTTGCGGATAAGATAAAGGGGATTTTTAACAAGCCCTGTTTTTCTTCACATGAGTATTGCAAGCAATCCCCCGATTAAGTTTGGCACTGACGGTTGGCGTGGCATTATCGCCGATGATTTTACCTTCGCTAATGTTTGTAAAGTGACCCGGGCGATCGCCAGCTACCTAGAGACGGCCTATGGGAAGGATCGTCCGGTGCTGGTGGCCTATGACACCCGTTTTTTTGCAGACGAATTTGCCCAGACTGCGGCGGAAGTGCTCGCGGATCTCGGTTGGACGGTGCAGGTGGTAGAGCGGGATTGCCCGACCCCGGTGATTGCCTACAATGCGAAGTTTCTTAACTCTGCCGGCGCGTTGATGTTTACGGCCAGCCACAATCCGGCCCCCTACTGTGGGATCAAATATATTCCCGATTACGCCGGGCCAGCGACCCCAGAAATCACCGACACGATTGTGGCGAATATTGCCAGTGCTTCGGCGGAGATGCCCACGGGCAAAAATGGCGACAAGATTTCTCGGTTCGACCCGAAACCTGCCTATTTAAAATTTATCTACACCCTCCTGGATGTGGACAAGATTCGTTCAGCGGGCCTGAAAGTTAAATACGATGCGCTGTATTCCACGTCGCGCGGTTACTTAGATGAAGTGCTCGCCCACTGCGGCTGTGAAACGGAATCATTTAATACCAGCCGTGATGTTTTGTTTGGCGGTGGGATGCCAGAACCAAAAGGCTCTCAGTTGGTGGGCCTCGTGGATGCGGTAAAAGCGGATCAAGCGGATCTAGGCTTGGCGACCGATGGTGACAGCGATCGCTTTGGGGTTGTGGATGAATTGGGAAATGTTTTAACGCCCAACACAATTCTGCTCTTGCTTGCGCGGCACCTGCTGAAAAACAAAGGTCAAAAAGGGGCGATCGTCCGCACGGTGGCCACAACCCATTTGCTCGACAATTTGGCCGCAAAATATGGCTTAGAAATTTTTGAAACAGCAGTCGGCTTCAAGTATATCGGCGAAAAAATGCGCGAAACTGCTGTCCTCATTGGCGGTGAAGAATCCGGTGGTTTGAGTGTGCTCGGTCATATCCCGGAAAAAGATGGCATTTTGGCGGATATGCTCGTGGCCGAGGCGATCGCCTACGAAGGCAAACCCCTTTCCCAATTGGTGAAAGAAGCCCTCGAAGATGCCAATGGTCCCCTCTTTAACAAGCGTTTGGATTTACACCTCGAAGAACCCCACAAAAAGGCTGTCTTGGACTTCTACAAGGCGACGCCCCCGGAAACCGTGGCTGGTTTAGCGGTCAAAGAAGTGGGCTTAAAAGATGGCGTGAAACTGTACCTCGAACATGGCAGTTGGGTGCTCCTGCGTCCTTCTGGTACAGAGCCGTTGATGCGGGTTTATATGGAAACGGATTCTGCGGCCCTTGAAGCGAAAATTGCCTCAGAAATGGAAGCGGCGATCGCCAAACTTGATCCCGCGAAATAAACACCTTTGAAATTTTGCGAGAGAGGGCGTTACTAATCGGTAATGCCCCTTTTTTAATGCTTTTTTGAAAGAGAAAAAATTAGGCGATCGCCTTGAGATTTTCCTCGATGTGCGCCTGGGGATCATGGTCACGAATTTGGCGAATAAAGAAATCCTCTAGGGAAACCCGCGCCAATTTCAAATCTAATAATCGCGCCTTCATTAAGCTTAGGGAAGCGATAAACTTTTGGGGATCCCCTTCCAAATGACCGATCCAATGGTGATCCTTGCGGGCTAAATCCGGCACCCAAGACCGTAACGCTGCCTCGGTACCCCCTTCGATGACAACTTGGTAGCGATCTGCTGCCCCCAAAAGCTCATCTAAAGTACCTTGGCAAATAATTTCTCCTTTCGACAAAATCGCCAGGCGATCGCAAATCAATTCCACATCCGCCAAAATATGCGAATTAAAGAAAATCGTTTTCCCCTGGGCCTTTAGGGACAAAATAATTTCTCGCACTTGGTAGCGTCCGAGGGGATCGAGGCCCGACATCGGCTCATCGAGGAAGACTAAATCAGGATCATTGATTAACGCCTGGGCCATCCCTACCCGCTGGAGCATCCCCTTGGAATATTTGCGGAGTTGCCGCTTTTTCGCCACTTCCTGGGCCAGTCCCACCGTATCCAGCAGTAATTTAATCCGCTTTTGTCGCTTGCCGCGCGGAATCTGAAATAAACCCGCCGTAAAATCTAGAAATTCCCAGGCCGTCAAAAAGTCATAGAAATAAGCATTTTCCGGGAGATAGCCAATGCGCTGTCGGGTCTGGCGATCGCCAAACGGTTTCCCTAACAACGTCGCATTTCCCGCCGTCGGTCGGATAATCCCCAACAGAATTTTCAAAAGGGTGGTTTTCCCCGCTCCGTTCGGCCCCAGTAGCCCAAAGGTTTCTCCTCCCAAGACTTCGAGGGAACAACTTTTCAGGGATTCACCGGTTTTGTTGAGCCAAAAGCCGGTACGGTAAGTTTTGCAAAGGTCCCAGGTCTTGACCACTGCCATACCATCGGAGGAAGGAGATGCGGACTGCATAGGGCAATTTCGTGACAAATTGAAACAATTTAGGGAATTTCAGGCTAAGCGTTTGAACCAAACGACAAGATCGATAAAATATAGTCTGGTTGATTATATTAAACTTTTAACCAAATTCTTTTTCTGTTGAGAGCATTGAGAGGAAAACTCCTTTGAAAAAATTACTTGCTATTGCTTTAACCGTACTTGCTACTGTTTTTGCCTTCGGGACTCCTGCATTTGCCGCTGATGCTGCTGCTGGTGCCCAGGTATTTGCCGCTAACTGTGCCGCTTGCCATGCTGGTGGTAACAACGCAGTCATGCCCACCAAAACCCTAAAGGCTGATGCCCTAAAAACTTACCTCGCTGGCTACAAAGATGGCAGCAAGTCCCTCGAAGAAGCGGTTGCCTACCAAGTAACCAACGGACAAGGGGCAATGCCTGCTTTCGGTGGTCGTCTAAGCGATGCTGACATTGCTAACGTTGCCGCTTACATCGCTGACCAAGCAGAAAACAACAAATGGTAAACGACTGATTGCCTCAAAATCAGTTGCAACCCATTCCCCCATAGACCAGTTATTTTGCTTAAATAACTGGTTTTTTTATGGCGATTAACCCTTTCGACAGATAAACTTCAGAACAAAAAACCTCCCCAGATGGAGAGGTCAAGAAATAAATTAATCAAATCAAAGCATTCGTTTTTGAGATTTACCGCAACAGTGGCCTAGACAAACCACTCGTCCATTGCCTGTTCTTTGGTGTTGGTATTCCGAGAAGGAGTCGCCCGGTCAAAGGTCATGTGAATCGAACGGGTTTGTTCCCCATCGGCAGCCACAGCCACAATCGGATAATCGATATTGCCGTCCTGGAAAGACATCTGGAAGCGGAATGTGCCGTCTGGATTCAGTTTGATCGGTTGACCACCAATAGTGACAGTGGCATCGGGTTCCGTCGCACCGTAAACAATCAACTCTGCATCAGCCACGAGCCAGAATTTCCGGGGACGCGCTGGTGGCATCGACGCAAAGCCAGCACCGGACATATTCAAGCCGGACATATTGAGGCCAGAAACGTTGGGGGCTGCCCATAGTCCTGCCCCAGAGGGGAAGACATAGGAACTGATGGATTCTTGGGGCGGTACTGAACCAGCCACATGTTGCATCGAACCAAACAGAGACCCAGCAATACGTTGGGCTTCGAGGGATTGGAGATCGCCAAAGATTTCGTCGTAGATGGGACTAGAGGTACTTTCGGCAGCGGCGGCAGCAGCTTCTGCTTGTTTCTTGGCTGGGGGTACCAGGTTGTAAACGGTTTTTCCTTTCAGTTCTTCATCCCACTGGACGGTCACAAAGATGTCTTCTACCCAGTCGCTGGGATAGACGGGGGGAATGCGAATTGCGGTGGAGCGGGCCAAGCTTAACCAACGGCCATCGGCGCAACGGTAACCGATTTCGACAACGTAATCGCGATCGCTAACGGGGACGGGGAAATACCATTCCCGCGCCATTTCATCACACAAATATTCTTGGACGTTGTGGGGGGTCTGGTAGTCGAGGTTGATGTCCGTTACGTCATAGAGGCGGAGGGCGATCTGCTGGCCCCCTTGGTTCCGCAGGTATTGCTTGTGGTCGTTGGGGATATCCCAGTAGGCGTAGGCCCATTGGGGATCACGGGGTAAGAGAACGATGCGACTTTGACCATAGCCGCCGGGGAGGTCACCGAGGTCTTCATCGACACTGGCGAGATCGAGCTCGATAGGATCATCTTGACCAACTTCAAATTTTGCTGCTTCCACTTGAGTTTCCTCCTCTTGGCTATTGACTGGGGTGATGGATTCAGTTTTGTCGGGGGTGACTGAGGCTTTGGGATTGTCGTAGCTTGAGCGTTTTTTCACCTCAGCGAGGAGTTGATCTTTGCGCATCCGACTATAGCGGCTGATGCCAAGTTTGCTGGCGAGCTTCCGTAGTTGCCTCAGGGTCATATCTTCTGGGTTGTCTGCGAATCCATTGCCTACTGTGGTGGTCATGGGATGGGCTCCTCCGTTGCACGAATTTTGGACTGATACAGGGTAGGCGCTTGCATCGGTTTTTTTGGCGATCGCCTGTTGTTTCATGTTTTAGCAGAGAATCCTGGGTTTCGTGATCCCAAAAGTCAAGATATGTTGACTTTTAACGAATTCAATGGCTTTTAGCGATTTTTTATGTCAGGAAACTGTGATTTTTGCGTCTAGGGTAAGTATTTGTGCTTGGTTAAAAAGACGAATTTGAGCGATTCTGCCCCGGGCCATAGGCAAGGGATTTGGAAATCCGCTAAGATGACATCGCCCATTTGTAACATCCCGACATTATGATTCGCCTCGAAACGGTTTCTCCCCACCAGCAACTTGTGATTACGCCGCCTGCATCGGGCCTCAGTTTGCAGGGAAAGGTGCGGATTCCGGGGGATAAGTCCATTTCCCACCGGGCGTTGATGTTGGGGGCGATCGCCGAAGGCGAAACGATCATCGAAGGCTTGCTATTGGGCGAAGATCCCCGCAGTACGGCGGCCTGTTTCGCGGCGATGGGGGCCAATATTTCAGAATTAAATGAAACGGAAGTCCGGGTGCAGGGGGTCGGCCTTGGTAATTTGCAAGAACCGGACAATGTCCTTGATGCGGGCAACTCCGGCACCACGATGCGCTTGATGATGGGTCTGCTGGCTTCGTCGCCGGATCGCTTTTTTGCCGTGACTGGAGATGGTTCCTTGCGATCGCGCCCCATGTCCCGGGTTGTCAATCCCCTGAAGGAAATGGGGGCACAAATTTGGGGCAAAAAAGGCAATACCCTCGCTCCCCTAGCGATTCAAGGACAACAGTTAAAGGGAATTCATTACCATTCCCCCATTGCGTCAGCCCAGGTAAAATCCTGTGTATTGTTGGCGGGCCTCTTGGCAGAGGGGCAAACCACCGTCACCGAACCTGCCCTTTCGCGGGATCACAGTGAACGGATGCTCCGGGCCTTTGGCGCAAATCTCACCATTGATCCCGAAACCCACAGCGTCACTATTGACCCTCACCCGACGTTGCGGGGCCAAAAAGTGGTGGTGCCGGGGGATATTAGTTCGGCGGCTTTTTGGATGGTGGCGGCGGCGATTGTGCCCGATTCTGATTTGACGATTGAGAATGTGGGGATTAATCCGACCCGCACCGGGATTATTGAAGCGATGCAGATGATGGGGGCGGACATGACCCTGGATAATGCGCGGGAAGTGGCCGGGGAACCGGTGGCGGATCTGCGGGTGCAATATTCTCCCCTCAAGGGTTGCACCATCGGCGGCGAGATTATTCCCCGGCTGATTGATGAAATTCCGATCCTGGCGGTGGCGGCCTGTTTCGCAGCAGGAACAACGATCATCAAAGATGCTGAGGAGTTACGGGTCAAAGAAAGCGATCGCCTCGCGGTGATGGCCGCAGAATTGACGAAAATGGGTGCGAACATTATCGAGCATCCCGACGGCCTAGAGATCATTGGGGGCGCCTCTTTAAACGGAGCAGAAATGGATAGCTACACTGACCATCGCATTGCCATGAGTTTGGCGATCGCCGCTTTAAATGCCAAAGATGAAACCCGCATCCACCGGGCCGAAGCCGCCTCCATTTCCTATCCCACCTTTGTCGAAACCCTCACCAATGTTTGTCAGTTTGAATAGACGTCCAGGCTAGGTTTTGCTGCCGTTAAAGCGCATTTTCACCCCCGTTGCAGGAGACAAAACTAACCCCTTGCGTTTGGCCGCGACGGGCACTTGATCCAATAAGGTTAAGTCTGTTTGGGTGGCGATCGCCGCCAGACCCAGGCGCAACTCCACCATCGCTAGAGCTTCCCCGGCACAACGACGCACACCGCCCCCAAAGGGCATAAATTCGTAGGGCGTAAACTGCCGTTCTAGGAACCGTTCAGGGCGAAATTCTCTGGGGTTGGGGTAGAGATCCGGGCGTTGGTGGAGCAGATAAATTGACCCCATCAACACCGTGCCCCCCTCAATGGAATAATCGAGCAACTGGGTGGTGGCAACAGCTTGACGAGCAAAAGTGAACATCGCCACGGGATTAATCCGTAGGGTTTCATTGCAAACGGCTGCGAGGTAGGGCAAGCGGTAAATGTCCATCGGGTCAGGATTTTCGCCCAAGGCTGTGATTTCGGCGCGGACTTTTGCCATCACTTCCGGGTGGGTATGGAGCCAATAGGTGCCCCAGGCCATGGCGATCGCCGTCGTTTCGTGGCCCGCAAACAACAGCAACATCAACTCATCGCGTAACTGTTGATCGTCCATGGTGTTGCCCGCTTCGTCAGTGGCCGCCATCAGCAGAGACAAAATGTCAGTCCGCTCCGGGTCGGGATGGGCGCGGCGTTCCTGCAATTCGGCGTAGATCAACTCATCTAGGGCTTGGCGATCGCGGATAAAACTGCCCCAGGGACTCCAGGCTCCCAAATCCTTTTGCAACGACGTAAAAAAGAGAAAACTATTGGCGATGGGCGAGGTAAACCGATTCAAAATCTTGCGGGTCATCGCCATAATCGGCGCGTAGCGATCGCCCCCCTGTACCCCAAAGACCACCTCAATAATTGTGCGCAGAGTAATCTTTTGGGTGATGTCCTGCATCTGGAAAGCTTGGCCCGGCTTTAACTGAGACAACTCCTCCTCAATAATTTGGGTAATGAGCGCCCCATAGTTGTGCATCCGCGCCCCGTGGAAGGCTGGCATGATCAGCTTTCTTTCTTGCCGATGGCGATCGCCACTCAAACTCACCAAAGACTGTTGCCCCACCAGGGGTTCAATAATGCCGTTTAACTCCCCAGGGGCCGCAAAAGCCTGGTTACTATTACTGAGCAACTGCCGTATCGCCTCAGGATGATAGGCCAAAACCAAGGGCTGGTCGTAGCCTGCCGCTGGCATATAGGCGAGATCGGGGGCTGAGCTTGCTAAGCGGGTCAAATACCCCACAGGATTCAACAACAATTGTAATTTTTGCTGAAATTTTCCCGTAGATAAACGCGGAATGGACTTGAATTCAGTGGCGATCGCCATAGGTTTGACTCGATAGGGTGAAGGGCCTTGTTTCCCTATTGTGACACTTTTGTCCAGAGAACCATACTCGCCAAAAACGTCCCTAAGCCAGAAAAAATCAGAGTTTGACGGGAAGCCCAAGGGAATTTTTATAAATTTTTCTTATATAGAACCGAAACTATGACGATATTTTCTTGTATTGACTCTAGTCTATGGTATTGCTAAACTCAGGCATAACAGCACAAGTTCAGGAGTAAACCCTTGATCCCTGCAACTCTCCACCAACTGAAGGTGTTTGAAACCACGGCTCGCCACGGCAGTTTTACCAAGGCAGCGGAGGAATTATCAATCACCCAACCGACGGTTTCTGGACAAGTGAAACAACTGACCCAGACCATCGGGATGCCACTGTTTGAACATATTGGCAGAAAGCTATATCTCACGGAAGCAGGTGAGGAACTCCTCGCAACCTGCCAAGAAATCTTTGAACGGTTGGATAACTTTGAGATGAAGTTGGCCGCCCTGCAGGGAGCGAAACGGGGTCAACTCCGCCTTGGGGTAATCACCACAACCAAATATTTTGTGCCGCGTATCCTGGGGGAATTTTGCCAAGATTACCCAGATATCGATGTGTCTTTGCAGGTGATCAACCACCAACAGCTCCATGATCGGATGGCGGATAATCTAGATGATCTCTACATCCTGAGTAATTTGCCCGATGATCTTGATGTCCATGCGCAAGCATTTTTGGACAATCCCTTGGTGGTGGTGGCCCGCGCCGATCATCCCCTGGCTCACCAGAAAAATCTCCCTCTGTCTGTGTTGGATGGGGCCGATTTTGTGACGCGGGAAATGGGGTCGGGGACACGACTTGCGGTCGAAAAGCTCCTGGCAGAACATGATGTGTCGGTACAGGTGCGCCTGGAACTGGGGTCAAATGAGGCGATTAAACAGGCGATCGCCGGTGGCCTAGGGATTTCTGTCTTGTCCCGCCATACTTTGATCACAGAGCCTCCCCACGGCGAATTAACGGTGTTGGATGTGGAGCATTTTCCGATCCAGCGCCACTGGTATGTTGCCTACCTCGCCGGGAAACAACTGTCGGTGATTGCCCAAGCCTTTTTGGAGTTTATGGTCCGGTCTAGCCAGAAAACTCTCGAAAATTCAGGGCGGCGATCGCTTGCTCTGCAACCCTAAAAGCTCAAAATTGTTGGGCCATTTCCCGTGCCTTTGGTAGGTCGAAGTTGGTAATTGCCCAACCAGTAAAAAAGATGGGTCATCAGCCCGCTTTTTCCTAAGCAAATTATTTCAGCGTCATCGTCATATGAATACTTTTTTCAGTCAGAGTGTCTGGCTTGTTCCCTGCTATCCTTTGCTGGGCATGGGTCTATCGGCGCTATGGATGCCGAGCATCACCCGAAAAACAGGGCCACGGCCTGCGGGCTACGTCAATATGTTGCTTACTTTTATGGCCCTAGTCCATAGTTGTCTTGCCTTCATCGAGCGATGGGAACAGCCCGCCCTAAAACCATCGTTAACTTGGCTCCAGGCGGCGGACTTGACCCTCAGCATCGACCTCGATATTTCCAGCATTACTATCGGGGCGCTGATTCTGATTGCCGGGATTAATTTACTCGCCCAACTCTATGCTGTGGCCTACTTAGAAATGGATTGGGGCTGGGCGAGATTTTTCGCGACCATGAGCTTATTTGAAGCGGGGATGTGTGCCTTGGTGCTCTGTAATTCCCTTTTCTTTAGCTATGTGGTACTCGAAATTTTGACCCTCGGTACTTATCTGTTAATTGGCTATTGGTTTAACCAGTCCCTGGTGGTCACGGGGGCGCGGGATGCGTTTTTAACAAAACGGGTCGGCGATCTGTTCTTGCTGATGGGGGTTGTGGCTCTGTTGCCCCTTGCTGGTACTTGGAATTTTGATGGTCTGGCTGAATGGGCAGCAACGGCAGAACTCGATCCGACTTTGGCAACGCTGCTTTGCTTGGCCTTAATTGCGGGGCCGTTGGGGAAATGCGCCCAATTTCCTTTACACCTCTGGCTTGATGAGGCGATGGAAAGTCCTGTCCCGGCAACGGTGGTGCGGAATAGTCTCGTGGTTGGTACTGGAGCCTGGGTGCTGATTAAGTTGCAGCCGATTTTTGCCCTCTCGGATTTTGCTTCTACCTTTATGATTGCGATTGGGGCAACAACGGCCTTGGGGGCGGCCATGGTGGCGATCGCCCAGATTGATATCAAACGTTCTTTGTCCTATTCCGTCAGTGCCTACATGGGCATGGTCTTTATGGCGGTGGGTTCCCAACAGGATCAAACGACATTGGTCTTGCTGCTCACCTATGGCGTGGCGATGGCAATTCTCGTGATGGCGATCGGTGGCGTTGTTTTAGTCAATATCAGCCAAGATTTAACCCAATATGGCGGCCTCTGGTCACGGCGACCGATTACGGGGATTTGCTACCTCGTCGGTGCTGCTTCCCTCGTTGCCCTACCGCCGTTTGGGGGATTCTGGAGCCTGGCCCAACTGACGACAAATTTTTGGAAAACAAGTCCGATTCTGGCCGTGATTTTGATTACGGTCAATGCCTTGACTTCCTTTAGTATCATGCGAGAATTTGGCCTGATTTTTGGCGGTAAGCCGAAGCAGATGACCGTGCGATCGCCAGAAGGATTATGGGCTTTGGTTCTGCCGATGGTGATTCTTGCGGGTTTCGCCCTCCACAGTCCTTTTATTCTGGCGAAACTGAATTTTCTACCGGATTGGCACCAGTTGAATCTGCCCCTAGCTGCAGTTTTGATTATTTCGACCATGGTCGGTGGCGGTACCGCGATGTATCTTTATCTCAATGAAAAAATCAGTAAACCGATTCATATTTTTTCAGATCCGGTGCGGGAATTTTTCGCCAAGGATTTGTACACAGCGGAGTTGTATAAAAACACAGTTATTTTTGCCGTTGCCTTGATTTCCAAAATCATTGACTGGTTAGACCGCTATTTTGTCGATGGGGTGATCAACTTTCTCGGTTTAGCAACCCTTTTCGGTGGCCAAAGTTTGAAATATAACAACTCTGGTCAAAGCCAATCCTATGCCCTCTCGATTGTGGCCGGTATTCTCCTCTTTATTGCCGCTTTATCGTATCCCTTGCTGAAGCATTGGCAATTTTAAAGGGGGATGAGTTAACGATTTTCGCTGAAATATTTATGACCTTCTCCGAAAGATTATGCTGAGTTTCTTACTGTTTTTACCGCTCGTCGGCATTGGGGCGATCGCCCTTTTCCCCAGGCCCCTGACCCGGATTGTGGCAACGGTGTTTACGGTTGTCACCCTGGCGATCAGTAGTGGCTTATTGATTAACCTCAACCTCCAAGATGCTGGTATGCAATATACCGAATTCCATAATTGGTTAAGCATCCTGGGTCTCAACTATAACCTCGGTGTGGATGGTTTATCTTTGCCGCTGATTGTCCTAAATAGTTTGCTGACATTGGTCGCGATCTATAGCATTGGTGAAAGCAACCACCGTCCGAAGCTTTATTACTCCCTCATTTTGTTGATTAATAGTGGGATTACAGGGGCCTTGATTGCCAATAATCTGTTGCTCTTTTTCCTCTTTTATGAAATTGAGTTGATTCCTTTTTATTTACTGATTGCCATTTGGGGCGGCGAAAAAAAAGGATATGCCTCGACTAAATTTTTGATTTACACTGCCATTTCTGGACTCTGTGTATTGGCGGCATTTTTAGGGATTGTGTGGCTCAGTCAATCGAGTAATTTTGACTTTGAGAATTTAACCCTAGAAAACCTAGAGTTCAACACTAAGGTAATCCTGCTCACGATTTTGTTGATTGGCTTTGGGATTAAAATTCCCCTCGTGCCTTTACACACCTGGCTGCCCGACGCCTATGTAGAAGCAAATCCAGCGGTAACAGTTCTGTTGGGCGGTGTTTTCGCGAAATTGGGCACCTATGGCTTGGTGCGCTTCGGTTTGCAACTGTTCCCGGATGTGTGGTCTACGGTTTCCCCCGCCCTCGCAGTCATTGGTACCGTGAGCGTGATGTATGGTTCCCTGGCGGCGATCGCCCAACGGGATCTCAAGCGGATGGTGGCCTACAGTTCCATCGGTCACATGGGTTATATCTTGGTTTCGACGGCAGCCGGAACAGAGTTAAGTTTGCTTGGTGCCGTGGCCCAAATGATTAGCCACAGTTTAATTCTGGCGCTGTTGTTCCACCTCGTCGGCATTATCGAACGCAAAGTCGGCACGCGGGATTTGGATGTGTTGAATGGTTTGATGAATCCGGTACGGGGTTTGCCCCTCACCAGTAGCCTGTTGATTTTGGCAGGGATGGCCAGTGCCGGGATTCCCGGTTTGGTCGGTTTCGTCGCGGAATTCCTCGTGTTCCAAGGTAGCTTTAGCCGCTTCCCGATTCCGACGCTGTTTTGCATCATCGCTTCTGGTTTAACGGCGGTTTACTTCGTGATTTTGCTCAACCGCACCTGTTTCGGTCGCCTCGACAGTCACACCGCCTATTACCCCAAAGTTTTTGCCAGTGAAAAAATTCCGGCGATCGCCTTGACGGTCATTATCCTTTTCCTTGGTTTACAACCCGCCTGGCTCACCCGCTGGATCGAACCGACCACCAGCCAATTCATTGCCGCCATTCCCACGGTTCAGACCATTGCCTTGACTCCCGCTGAATTGTCGAAAGCACCCTAGTCAATCAGACGTTCTCGCTTGACCGATTCGCCCAGCATTTTCCTCAGGAACAAAGCACTATGATCACCACGAAAATTCCCCCTTCAACCCATCCCCATGCCGATGTCATTCACCGCCTCGAAGCCGGGGGTTCGATGTTGCCCGACACCCCCGAAAACCTGATGCAGATTATCGGCATCTACAAAGCCTACGCCGTGCCGATGGATTTCTATTGGCGGGATCTGTTGTACATTGCGGAACAAGTTTTCTTAGAGCCTTTTCGCTTCTTTAAATACTTCATTTCCGACGAATATTTAGAACGGCAAAATCACTACGCGGGTGATCAAGCAGATCTCCGCATTTGGCGCGGCACAGGCTCCGCCCACCCGGAACTGTTGGAATTTATGAAAAAAGGGGAAACCTTTAAATCCTCTAAACTCTTCCATCACTTGTTCCACGACCGGATCAACATGGAATTCGCCGAAGCTTGTATGCGGGCAATGTTGTGGCATGGGCGGGACATGGGCCTGGGTAAATTTGATGCCTATCTCGATTCCGACGAATACAAAGCCAACGCCGACCGCGCGATCAAAGCCTATTTCAAAAAAAACCCGGTCATGTTGGGCTTGTATAAACTTTTCCCCGATATGTTCCTGGAGCAGGTGCGCGAACTCTCCTATTACGCCAACCTCGGACTGTTTTGGGAAGTAATGGCCCCCGTCTTCTTTGAAATGTCTGATATCTACGATGAAGGTGGATTTAAGGGTGTACCCGATGCGATGAATTTTTTGGTGAATGGCATTTTTGCGATCGCCGGTCGCCCCATTTACCACCACGTTTATATTGATGGCGAATGTTTTGAAATTATTCCCAAATCCAAAGGCTTTACTTGGCTCTATGAGGCTGCCTTACCCTACGTCGAAGCCGTGTTTTACCGCACCGCGCCTTTCCGGGGGACAAAATCCTACAACGCCCAGGCCCACGAAGTGCCCGACGCGCAAAAGGATTTCCACTACGGTATTTTGTATGCCGATGTATTTCCCGTAGGAACCGCCGGTATTCCGCCGACATTGTTGATGGATGATATGTATCATTTCCTGCCGCAATATCTGAAGGATTACTACAAGGAACATTGCCGGGGCGAGGATGATGAGTTGATCCAATTGGGTATTACCTTCCAGCGGTCGATGTACAACGTCACCTCTGCGGTGATTCAAGCCCTACGGACAGCCTTGCTTTATCCATTAGATGATCCCAATCCGAAACATTTACAGAAAAACCGTGAATTTTTTGAAGCCCAAATGGATCGTTTTCTCCGGCCAGAAGCCCGCTTACGGGACATTCAAAACGCAGAATATCGTTAATCTATTTTGAATTTCTTTTATTTAGTCAATCGGAGCTTAAACAATGCCAAGTATTGTGGATATTGCGGTTAATAATGAGGGTTTTTCAACCCTTGTGGCCGCCGTGCAAGCCGCAGGTTTAGTGGAAACTTTAGCCGGAGAAGGGGATTTTACCGTCTTTGCGCCCAACGATGACGCTTTCGCCAAATTGCCCCCCGGCACGATTCAAACCCTTGTGCAAAATCCGCCCCAGTTAGCGCGTATTCTCACTTATCACGTCGCGGCGGGACGGTTAACTAAGGATGATTTAATCAAACTTGGGGAAGTGACTTCCATCGAAGGTTCCCCCATTCCCATTAATGGTGAAGATGATTTTGAGGTCAAAAATGCAACGGTTTTAGCGGCTGACATCGAAGCTGACAATGGCATTATTCATGTAATTGATAATGTTATTTTGATGGGCTAATTTTTCTAGAATCAAAAAACAAAAAGGCTTCTATCTATAACGGATTAAGAAGCCTCTTTTTTTTGACTATTTAAACTAATTTTAGGGAGTGATGATCGCGGTGAGTTTTTCTTCGTATTGTTGCAGATCTAACGCCCCAGAGAAGGTTTCAAATTTTCCGGTTTCAGTCGAAGCTAAAATAAAGAAAGGTGTACCGTTTAGACCCAACTGTTGAGCCAGTTCAAGATCCTGTTGGATAGCCGGTTGGGCATTTTGGCGATCGCCTTCAAACTTTTCTAGATCCAGACCTAGATTTGTCGCAATTTCTTGGTAGAGTTCTTCCCCAAGACGGTCTTGATTTTCAAAAAGCTGATCATGGTATTCCCAGAATTTCCCCTGTTGTTGGGCGGCCCAAGATGCCTCTGCTGCCGGGATTGCTTGGGGGTGAATTTGAGCCAAAGGAAAGTGCTTATAGACAAGAGTAACAGTGTCACTGTTTTGAGCCATAAACGTTTGCAAAGTGCTATGGGCGCGGGCACAGAACGGACATTCAAAGTCAGAAAATTCGATCAAGACCACGTTTAGATCCTCAGCACCCAGGGTGGGACTATCGCCAATGACCGTCTGTGGTTCCGTCAAGACCTGCTGTTGAAAATCCTCAGCCGCCTTTTGTTGTTCTTCCTGTTGGGCCTGTTGTTGGGAGAGTTGGTAGTTTTGTACCGCATCAATCAACACTTGGGGATTGTCCCGAATCACCTGGAGGATTTGCGCTTCCAGTTCCGGATCGACATTGACATCCGCCTGGGCTGTCTCTTGATCGCCATTACAGCCCCAGAGACCAAACCCAAGACAAAGGACAGAAAAAAGGACAAGCATTTTTCGGGAAAAACCTTGCCCCATAGATAACGAAAGAATCATTAGATCTTCAATAAAAATTGCGCTTCTAGTCTATCTAAAAGAGAACCTGTTTTAGGGCAGCCAACAGAAGCGTCACATTTTCCTTGCGGGCGTTATAACCCATCAGGCCAACACGCCAAACCTTACCAGCCAGATCACCGAGACCACCAGCGATTTCGATGTTGTACTCCTTCATCAACTGAGCAGCGACGGCGGCACCATCAACCCCATCGGGAATGCGCACTGTGGTGAGGGTCGGCAGACGGATTTCACGATCCACATGGCACTGTAACCCCATCTCTTCGAGGCCCGCCCAGAGGAGATCTGCTGCCTCCTGGTGCCGTTGCCAACGGGCTTCTAATCCTTCCTCAGCGACGAGCATCAAGGCTTCCCGCAGCGCATAGTTCATATTAACCGGGGCGGTGTGGTGATAGACCCGTTTCCCTGTACCCCAATATTTGCTGACCATGGACATATCTAAATACCAGTTTTTCACCGGCGTCTTGCGATTATTCAGGACATCCAGGGCGCGGGGGCTGAGGGTCAGGGGGCCAAGGCCAGGGGGACAAGCGAGGGCTTTTTGGGTGCCGCTGTAGGCGAGGTCAACGCCCCATTCATCGAGGAAAAGAGGCACACCGCTTAAGCTGGTCACGGTATCGATTAGGAGCATCGTGCCGTGCTTTTCACAAATTTCCTTGACACCTTCGAGGGGTTGTCTGGCTCCCGTAGAAGTTTCGGCGTGGACAAGGGCCAGGATTTTCGGCTCGTGCTGGGCAACGGCAGCACTGATTTCTTCGAGGGTGAAAGCCTTACCCCAAGCAGTGGAGAAAGTATGCACTTCGGCGTCATAGCGGCTGGCCATATCCACGAGGCGGTGACCGAAGTAACCATTGATGCCGATCAAGACTTTATCGCCGGGTTCGACCATGTTGGCGAGGGTGGCTTCCATGGCGGCGCTGCCAGTACCACTCACAGAAATCGTGAAGGGGTTTGCGGTCTGCCAAGTGTAGCGGAGGAGATCCTTGACGTCCTCCATAATTTCAAGATACTTCGGATCGAGGTGGCCGATGGGAGGCATAGCGAGAGCGGCTAAAACCCTGGGGTGGGCATTGGAGGGGCCAGGGCCGAGGAGGAGCCGGGGCGGCAGGTCGAGTTGCTGAACAGGTTTACGGTAAGTATTTTGGACGGTGGGGCGATCGCTCATGGATAGTTAAGCTCTAAGGACTGTATTTAATCAGATTTTTATCGGGTTCAATTTTCCCATATTGTCGGGGCCATCAAGCGAGGGAAGTCTGATGTTTAAAGAATTTAAACTTTGAAAATATTTAATTGTTCCGACACCCTTTGGGGATCTTCTGGCGTGGTAGTGGTTATTTTCTTGGGGATGCCTTTGCGTAGGCCGACGGCAATTTTACTATGCTTTTCAATTTGGGTCATGACTTGTTTTGCCCGTTGAATGACGCTCTTGGGTAAACCGGCTAAACGACCAGCTTCAATCCCGTAGGAACGGTCAGCGCCACCGGGGCGAACTTGGTGCAAGAAGATAATTTCTTCGGGCATTTCTTGAACCGTTACTTGATAATTGGCGACATTTTCTAATAATGAAGCCAACTCATTTAACTCGTGATAATGGGTCGCAAAAATTGTTTTCGCTTTGATTTCTGTGGCGAGGTATTCTGATACTGACCAGGCGATGGAAAGGCCATCAAAAGTTGCAGTTCCCCGGCCAATTTCGTCGATTAAAACCAAAGATTTTTCCGTGGCATGGTTGAGGATATTGGCGGTTTCATTCATCTCCACCATAAACGTGGATTGGCCCGTAGCCAGGTCATCGACAGCGCCGACCCTAGTAAAAATGCGATCGCAAATGGGAATTACAGCACTTTGGGCGGGGACAAAACTACCCACCTGGGCCATCAGTTGAATCAAGCCCGTTTGCCGGAGATAACAACTTTTGCCGCTGGCATTGGGGCCCGTGAGGATAATCAAATCAGGATAGGAATTCTGAGTGCGGCCGAGGTAGGTGGAGTTGGGCACAAACAGACCCATGCCCAAGGACTTTTCGACAACGGGGTGACGACCAGCTTCAATTTCTAGGGTTTTTTCGGTGGTAATCTCTGGACGGCAATACCCTTGGTACACGGCAGTTTCCGCGAAGCTCGTCAATACATCCAGGGCGGCGATCGCCTTGGCGGTGGTGCGAATTTGGTCGGTATGTTCAGCGACCTCGGCGCGGAGGGTGGTGAAAATTTCGTATTCCAGGCTGCAAATGTCGTCCTTAGCAGTGAGGATACGGCTTTCCCGTTCTTTTAGTTCCGGGGTGATGTAGCGTTCTTCGTTAGCGAGGGTCTGTTTGCGTAGATATTCGTCGGGAGCCTTGTCCGCCTGGGAGCGGGGCAAACTAATGTAATAGCCGAAGGTCTTGTTATAGCCGACTTTGAGCTTGCTGACCCCCGTCCGTTCCCGTTCAGTAACTTCTAAATTCGCCAACCATTCCCGGTCTTCCACTTGGGAGCGACGCAGAAAATCGAGGTTTTCATCAACCCCATCCCGGATTAACCCCCCTTCTTTGATGTGAATCGGCGGCGAATCCACCAGGTATTGCAAAACGTGCTGTCCCAGGGCTTCTAATTCCGGCGGAAAATCTTTCACTGCCTGGAGATAAGGAGATCGCCCCTCGGTGGCCAATTCCGCGAGATAGGTTAATTTCGTTAAAGATTCCGCTAAAGCGTATAAATCGCGGGCATTCGCACTACCAGAGCCGATTCTCCCAGCAATTCGCTCTAAATCGTAAATTTGCTTCAGCAATTGCCGGATATCTTGGCGGAGATTTGTATTTTCTACCAGTTCTGCGACGGAATCTAATCGCTTGGCGATCGCCTTTGGATCTAATAAAGGTTGCAACAACCACCGCCGCAGGGCGCGGCCCCCCATGTTGGTACAGGTTACATCCAGCGCCCAGAGTAGGGAGCCGTAAAAACTGCCGTCCCGCACCGTCTGGGTAATTTCTAGGTTGCGCCTCGTCTGGTGATCCAGTTGCAAAAAGGCATCGATGCTGTAGGTTTTGAGGCTTTCAAAGGGCACTTTGTAGGCCTGCTGGTTTCCTCCACATAGGCCAAGAGTCCCCCCGCTGCCCGCACCGCCAGGGGTAAATGTTCGCAGCCGACCCCCTCCAGAGAACGCCACTGGAAAGTCATCAAAAGCTTGGGTTTCGCCTCATTGAGATCAAATTCCCGGGGCGATCGCAGCGCATAACAAAAGTCCGACGGCAGACAAGCGGGCAGGTGGTTTTGTAATAATGTTTGGCGATCGCCTGGCCGCATCAAACGGTTTAAATCCGGTGCATCGGTGGGATAGAGTACTTCCGAAGGTTGCAAGCGCAGGAGTTCGAGGTTTAACGCCGCTAAATCCTGGGCCTGGGTCGTACAAAATTCCCCGGTGGAGATGTCAGCATAGGCCAAACCCCAATGGTTGCCCGCAATCACCACCGCCGCAAGATAATTATTTTGCCGCGCCCGCAACATCCCATCATCGGTGAGGGTGCCTGGGGTCAAGACCTTTTGCACTTCCCGCCGCACCATTCGTTTTTCGGCGTGGGCGGTGGCGGCATCTTCTACTTGGTCACAAATGACGACCCCATAGCCTTTTTCTAAAAGCTGGGTGCTGTAACGTTCGAGGGCATGGTGGGGCACCCCTGTCATCGGTACGCGGCCAATGCCTTTGCCGGATTCTTTGCTGGTGCAGACCAACTCCAATTCGCGAGAAACGGTGATCGCATCCATGAAAAAGCACTCGAAAAAGTCGCCGACCCGGTAGAGCAAGATATTGTTGGGATACTTATCCTTAAGGTCTGCGTAGTGCTGCATCATCGGTGTGAGGAGTTCCCGATCGAGCTGGCGATAATCTGCGTTGGGAATGTCTTCGGCGCTGGGGTTACGGTTGGCAGCAGGCATGAAACTTGGCTTCAGTCACGGACAAGTATTCTATCTTAGCGGCGATCGCCTTTTTCCTTAGGAGTCTCCTGGGAGATTGCCCCAAAAACCTGGGCAATAAAGTTTAAGCAAGATATCCGGCTAATTTTTCTTCGAGTTTAGCCACGGCCATGCGGGGCGGAAAACGGGGCAATTCTTTTTCCTGACCATTTTCGAGCAGACACAAAACCGGAATTTCGTACTGGTAGCGCGTAAACCACTGGGGATTTGTCGTAATGTCGCGCATTTCGAGTTGGAATTCTACCTGGGTCACCTGGGCCAATTTTTCGGCGAGGCCCTCACAGAGATGACAACCGGGTTTTGTGTAAAAAATAATTTGCTTCACAGTACGATCGGTAACAAAAACGTTTAAGAAAAGTAAAGATCCGATGAGAAATGTAGAGAATTTAGGGGGGGATTACATTATTGTTCCTGGCTATCCTTGATAATTTTTTTAGTATTTCAGCTTATTGACAAACTGAATTGATCTTACATCTAAGGAAATTGTGGCCTTGTTTCCGTGGGAAATCAGGTGGCAAAGCTAAAGCGAGAAGTATGGAATGTCAGCAAATGAATCCTTTATTAGAAACCATTGATCATGTATTTTCTTCAGGTACTTTAACCAAGCAGGATGCAAGGGTGATCAATCAATGGCTCTGGAAAACTCCTATGAGTGATGCTCTGTATCAAGCGTTAGACCAGTTGTTGCAAGGCATCGAAGCGGGTTATATCGCCGTACGTGGTACCTAAGAAACTAAAACAGTACGATTACATCAATTACAAAACCGTCGTGTCGAGGCGATCGCCACCCAAGCAAACGGGCAAAAAGAGAGAGCCCGGGTCAAGCGGCGATCTAAACGTCGTTTTTTAGAAGTTAGGCCGGGTAAATTCGCGACTGACAAAGCCAATTTCTAGCAGTTGTTGGTAGGCCTTTTCGCCGAGGTCGCTGGTGGGACTTTGGGAGCGAATCACCTGGATCAGGAGGGGCACTGCCAATTCGGGTTTTTCCTGGACACGGTGGACGAGGGCCAAACGGTAGGTGGCGGTGTCGCGCATTTCCCCAGCGGCGATCGCCGAACGTCGCTCTGTATCATAAACAGAATTGTCTAAACCTTGGAAACTATTGGCTAGATCTAGGTGAAAATTAGAAAGCTGATTATAAACTTGACGCGCTTCCTGGAGTTTAGAAACGGCAACCTCGTAATCTTTGGCGGAAATGGCGGCGATCGCCTCATCCATTACCTGGGAAGCCCCGGACATACTGAGAATGCTGCTCTGGAGGGGGCGGAGTTCGCTGCTACTCCCTTGGACAGCCTCAGGCTGCGCCGAAACGGATGGCATCATGGCCAAGGAACACCCCATTGCCAAACTAGCGAGTGGAATCAAACGGTCGATAAAATTCATAATGTTCGTCAAGTCTTGTTTTGACACAATAACAGTACTGATTATGTTGTACATCTTGATCCCACAGTGGGAACAGACAAGGAGAGCTTAGGCCTATGGCACGCCCAGGGGGGACACCACAGCAACAAGGTCTTATTTTACAACGGGGACATACGGAACTTTTACTTCATCAGTTAGAGGATCGCCTCCTGGTGGCATTTCGCAGTTCTGATGTGGATCTTCTCGATATTGTTCCAGGATTAATGTATCGTCCCTTACCATCGGGGCAGCCAGATATTTTATTCGAAGAAATTCTTGTACCGCCAGAGGATTTCGCCACCTCCTTGAGGGCCGCGTGTCAACATCCCGATATTCTCTTTGCTTACCCGGTTTATCAGCTAGCAGACTCGGCTGAGGGCTTTGTCTATCTGACCCAGCAAATCACCCTCCAATTCGCCCCGGAGGTTTCCCCAGCAGCCCAAAAAGCGATTGGCGATCGCCACCACCTTAAAAAAATTCGTCCCCTTCTGGGGGCCGATCAAACGTTTATTTATGAACTAACGGCGCAAACTGACTGCGATCCCCTCTGGTTAACCCAGATCCTCCAGCAAGATCCGGCGATCGCCCTCGCTGAACCCAATGTTTTATTGCCCCTCGCGGTGCGAGAAATGTCCTTGGCGACAAATCCCCAAAGCCGCCACTGGTACCTAGACGCCATTCAAATCCCCCAAGCTTGGCAAATGACCAAAGGCGATCGCCAAACAACCATTGCCGTGTTAGCCTCTGACCTCGATCTAGAAAATTCTGCCGAGCCAATCGCTGAAACAAGCGAAACTCCCTATGGTGCCATTCCAGAAATTCGGCCCACGACCTGGGGTAATACCATTGCCCAGTTGACGATCGATGTTGCCCCAGAATGCACCCTATTGCTCCTGCAACTGCCCCAGTACTTAGATGATGCACTCCTCGAAAAAGTCATCGAAGCGGCGATCGCCCAGGGGGCCGCAGTGATTCTTTTGGCTTGGCAACTGGCGATGATCAACGGGCCTCTCTCCCTGCGGCAAAGTTTAGCTCTCCACCGGGCTGCCACCCAGGGAAACCGGGGTCAAGGGTGTCTGTTGGTAACGGGAGCCGGGGATGCCAATCGCCCCTTAGCCGGAATCATTTATGAACGTCACTGGCCGAATCAACTTTTTCAGGGGCCGACCGCTTGGCTCGACGGGAAGGGTAATCATCCGGCAGTTGTGACCGTTAGTGGTTGTACTGAGGCGAATAAAAAAGCTAGCCATAGCAACTGGGGAGAGGCCGTTAGCCTTTGTGGGCCAACGAATCCAGGTACACCAACCCTTTGGCTACCAGAACAGGGCATGGTCGCGGTACCACCGGAAATTAGTGATGACTTGGGGGCCGAGATAGATCCGGTTGAAGCTTTAAATCAGCAGGGTAGCACCTTAGAAGCTGCCGCTTTAGTGGCGGGAGTCGCGGCATTGGTTTGGTCAGTAAATCCGAAGCTGACGGGGTGGGCCGTGCGGGAGATTTTACAAACCACAGCCGAAAAAATTGTCGATTTAAGCGGCGATCGCCAATTGCAGTTAACCTTGGGCACCTACGACGCCCAGGGCCATTCCCAATGGTTTGGTTACGGTCGTGTGAATGCCTTGGCAGCAGTTGTCTTAGCCCAGGGCAATCAGCCGGACTGACAGAACAACAGGCATTAACTATTTTGGCCATCGATTAATTTAAAAGCCAACAATGGGACTTGAACCCACGACCTACGCATTACGAATGCGTTGCTCTACCGACTGAGCTATGTTGGCGCTTTTGCGAGAATTTATTGTACTACATTTTTCTGCGGCGCTTGGGGAAAATTTTTTCGGTTATTGGTGCATGAGTTGGGCCAGCTTTTGCTTGAGGCGTTTGGCTTCGGCAGGATTTTGGGTCTCATGGAGGGCGATCGCCTGCTTAAAGAATTTCTGGCTTTCGGCGATTTGGCCAATGCGGAACAAAAGCGCGGCTAAATTTTGGTGCGCCCAGGGATTGAGAGGGTTTAATTTTAAGGATTTTTCGTAGGCGTCAATGGCTTCGCCCACCCGACCCAGAGCTTTGTAGGCCAAACCGAGATTGTAGTAGCCAGGGGCAAAGGTCGGATCGATTTTTAAGGTGATCTGATGTTGGGCGATCGCCGCATCTGGTTTGCCGAGGGTCTGTAAAAGCGCGCCGAGGTTGTGGTAAGCTCCAATTTTTAGCTTGTCTTGGAGGGGCTGCTTTCCGGCGAGTTGATAATGCTTGATCGCTTTTTCGGGTTCGTGGTTTTGGCGGAAAGCGTTACCCAGGTGGTAATGCAACTCATAGCGGAGGTTGGCGCTTTCGTTCGCGCTGTATTTCAAACCCTGCTTGAGAATCTTGAGGGCCTGTTTGGGTAAACCTTCACCCAAGTAAATGCCCCCCAACTTACTGCACACATAGGGATCATTGGGATGGCCTTCGTAATAGGCCTCCATCGCCAATTTAGCCCGGGTGCTCTTTTCTAATTTGGCGATCGCCGTCCGTTGATAGCCCGTATGGAAAATCGCCACCTGGGGTAACTCTGTGATCTGCCATTGGGGTTCTGTGGCCAACAAAGTTTGCACGCTGTCATCGATCATCGCGTGGTAGGGCCGCGAAAATTCTAAAGACGGGTGACGGCGAAATAACCGAGACACCAGGGAGTAGGGGGATTGACTCGCGCCAATTTCATAGCGGAGCAAATTGACCACCAAAGTATCCGGCTTGGCGATCGCCGCTTCGATGGCCGGAATTACCTTCGGGTTTAAGGTCTCATCCGCATCCAAAACTAAGACCCATTCTTTCGTCACCAGC
>Ga0213835_100593_pt1 | contig 31587 bp, 33 predicted proteins | sample SWPATP01_FD_160576 | JGI IMG/M metagenome (GOLD analysis project Ga0213835, IMG submission 160576) | Coastal seawater microbial communities from Marineland, Florida, United States - SWPA TP0 #1 | ecosystem: Environmental > Aquatic > Marine > Coastal | place: USA: Florida | collected 2016-08-05 | reverse complement strand
GTACCGGCCGAGGCGCTGCTGGTCGACCGCGCCCAACTGCTGACCCTGACGGCGCCGGAAATGACGGTGCTGGTCGGCGGCCTGCGCATGCTGGACGCAAACACCGGGCAGGCGCGAGAGGGCGTCTTCACCAGCCGGCCAGGCAGCCTGAGCAACGACTATTTCGTCAACCTGCTCGACATGGGCACGCAATGGGAGGCCGACTCGCAGCACCGCGACCGCTTCACCGGGCGCGACCGCAAGACCGGGCAGCCGAAGTGGACGGCCTCGCGGGTCGACCTGGTCTTCGGCTCGAACGCCCAGTTGCGCGCCATCGGCGAGGTGTATGCGGCCGCCGACGCCGGCAAGAAGTTCGTCGAGGACTTCGCCGCCGCATGGACGAAGGTGATGAACCTGGACCGCTTCGACCTCGCCAGCGCCGCGTGAGGCGTTTAACGCAAAAAGCCAACCCGGACGGTTGGCTTTTTGTTCGGGAACCGTTTCTAAAAAATCAGAACTGGTTCATCGTGTTGTGCTTGCCCGAGGCTTTCAGGGCCGCTTCACCGCTGAAGTATTCCTTGTGGTCGTCGCCGATGTCCGAACCCTACATGTTCTGGTGCTTGACGCAGGCGATGCCCTGGCGGATTTCCTTGCGCTGCACGCCGGCCACATAGCCCAGCATGCCCTGGTCGCCGAAGTATTCCTTGGCCAGGTTGTCGGTCGACAGCGCCGCCGTGTGGTAGGTCGGCAGCGTGATCAGGTGGTGGAAGATACCCGCTTCGCGCGCCGCATCGGCCTGGAAGGTGCGGATTTTCTCGTCCGCCGCCAGCGCCAGTTCGCTGTTGTCGTAGTCCGTGCTCATCAGCTGGGTGCGGTCGTAGGCCGACACGTCCTTGCCTTCGTTTTTCATCTGGTCGAAGATCTGCTGGCGGAAGTTCAGGGTCCAGTTGAACGATGGGCTGTTGTTGTACACCAGCTTGGCGTTCGGAATGACCTTGCGGATTTCGCGCACCATGCCGCCGATCTGGGCGATATGCGGTTTTTCCGTTTCGATCCACAGCAGGTCGGCGCCGTTTTGCAGCGAGGTGATGCAGTCGAGCACGCAGCGCGCTTCGCCCGTATCCGGACGGAACTGGAACAGGTTGCTCGGCAGGCGTTTCGGACGCAGCAGCTTGCCGTCGCGCTTGAGCACCACGTCGCCATTGCCCATCGCCTCGAGCGAGACTTCTTCGACGTCGAGGAAGGCGTTGTACTGGTCGCCCAGGTCGCCCGGTTCGCGGGTCACCGCAATTTGCTTGGTCAGGCCTGCGCCGAGCGAATCGGTACGGGCCACGATCAGGCCCTCGTCCACGCCCAGCTCGAGGAAGGCATAACGCACCGCGCGGATCTTGGCGAGGAAGTCTTCATGGGGCACCGTGACCTTGCCGTCCTGGTGGCCGCACTGCTTTTCGTCGGAGACCTGGTTTTCGATCTGGATGCAGCAGGCGCCTGCCTCGATCATTTGCTTGGCCATCAGGTAAGTCGCTTCGGCATTGCCAAAACCGGCGTCGATGTCGGCGATGATCGGCACCACGTGGGTGACGTGGTTGTCGATTTTTTCCTGGATCGCTGCCTTGGCGGCGCCTTCGGCGGCGGCGAGCGGGCGGAACAGGCCGCCCAGTTCGCGCGCATCGGCCTGGCGCAGGAAGGTGTACAGCTCGCGGATGAGGGCGGCGACGGCGGTTTTTTCGTGCATCGACTGGTCAGGCAGCGGGCCGAACTCGGAACGCAGGGCGGCGATCATCCAGCCCGACAGGTACAGGTAGCGGCGGTCGGTGCTGTTGAAGTGCTTCTTGATCGAGATCATCTTCTGCTGGCCGATGAAACCGTGCCAGCAGCCCAGCGACTGGGTGTATTTCGACGAGTCGGCGTCGTAGTTGGCCATGTCCTGGCGCATGATCTTCGCCGTGTAGCGGGCGATGTCGAGGCCGGTCTTGAAGCGGTTCTGGGCGCGCATGCGTGCGGCCGACTCGGGATTGATCGCGTTCCAGGCGCTGCCTTCCTTGTCCTTGAGGGCGGCAATGGCTTGGATATCGTCTTGGTATTGTGACATGTGAATCTCCCAGGAATAGTGCAAATGAAAAGTCGTTCAACCTGACCAAATCATACCTGAATTGGGGAAGTTAGCGCTGTCTTATATAAGACATAGGACTGAAATTATTTTCATGGAAAACAATGGGTTACAGATTATTTATCATGATGTGATATCAATTTGCGGAAAATGAAATGATCGCGCCGCCTTTTTTCGGTCGTTCATCCACATTATGAAACGTCGTTTTAGGGGGGCGCAGCTTTGCCTGGGTAGCGGGCTATAATCGGCCCTTCACTTCGGGGAGACACCATGGCGCACGAATCCGTCAGCCCGCCGCCGGCGCCGCGCCTGCAGCCGGCCAAGCTGCTGCACAGCAAATGGACCGCCGCCGTGCCGGTAGACAAGGAAAAGCATTTCATCGTGACCGCCTTGCACCTGCCGGAGGCGCCCGCTACCGGGATCGATACCGTCACGCTGGAAGCGGTGCTGACCGGGCGCAGCTTCACCCTGCGCTGGCGCGCGCTGACCGATACCGCCCAGTGGCTGCAGGGCTGGCGCTAAGGTGAAATATTTTGATGCCTCCACGACGCGCCAGGCGCTGCCCTTCACCGGTTTGATCGCAGCCATCGAACGCATGTTCGTCGCCGGCTGCGAGGTGCCGCCGCGACACGTGCACAAGATCGTCAGCGGCGAAGGCGAACAGGGCACGGTGCTGATCATGCCGGCCTGGTACGGCGGCTATATGGGCATCAAGACCGTCAACATTTTTCCGGGAAACGCCGCCCGCGGACTCCCGGGCCTGTTTTCCACTTATACCCTGTACAGCGCCGCGACCGGGCAGCCGCTGGCCATGATCGATGGCGACGAAATCACCGCGCGCCGTACCGCCGCCGCGTCCGCGCTGGCCGCGCGCTACCTGGCGCGATCCGATGCGCGGCGCATGCTGGTGGTCGGTTCCGGCCGCGTCGCACGGCTGCTGCCGGACGCCTACCGCGCGCTGCTGCCGATCGACGAGATCACGGTCTGGAGCCGCAATCCCGAGGCCGCGGCCCGCATGGCTGCGCAACTGGCGGCCGACGGCTGCGCCGTGCGCGCGAGCACGGCGCTGGAAGAGGCCGTGCGCCGGGCCGACATCGTGTCGTGCGCGACGCTTGCCACCGAACCCGTCATTCGCGGCGCCTGGCTCCAGCCCGGCAGCCACCTCGACCTGATCGGCGGCTTCACGCCGCACATGCGCGAAGCGGATGACGATTGTTTCCGAGGCAGCGCGCTGTATGTCGACACGGTCGAGGCCCTCCAGAAATCGGGCGATTTGCTGGGGCCGATGGCGCGCGGCGTGTTCGCACCTGCCGATGTGTCGGGCACCCTGGAAGCCTTGTGCCGCGCGCGGGCGGCGGGACGCCAGTCGCACCAGGGGCGCACGGTATTCAAATCGGTCGGCACGGCGCTGGAAGACCTGGCCGCCGCCATCCTGGTGTATGAAAGCGCTGCCGGCTGAAAGTGCGCACGACAGGCGCCCTGATTGATAAACCTCAAACCCCCGGTCATAGCACCTGCGGTGCCGCGCGTCGTGGCTAGACTGGAGTGAACGCCCGCGCGATGGCAGTCGCCGGGCGCCTATCCAGTTTGGCGGAGGGAATGAACATGAATAAACCTTTCAGGATGGAGCGTCGCGCCGGGATCGCCCTGGCGCTGATTGCAACGGCGGCAGTGTCCATCGCGGCAGCCGGCGGCTTGCGCGATTTCCTCGACAGCGAGAATCCCGTCAAGCGCGGGTATGCCATCGTCCCGCCTGGCGTCATATTGAATCTGGCGGACAAGAATCGCGAGCTGGTCGGCCTGGGCAGCTATGTCGTCAACACCAGCGGTTGCGTCGACTGCCACAGCCATCCGACCTATTCGCCGGGCGGCGACCCCTTCCTGGGCGAGCCGGAACGGCTCAATGCCGAAGAGTACCTGTCGGGCGGACGCCAGTTCGGGCCGGAGATTACCTCGGCGAATATCACCCCTGACAGCGCAGGCAAGCCCGCGGGGCTGACGCGCAGGGAATTCATCGAGATGATGCGCACCGGGCACAATCCCAAGGATCCGCCGGGCAGCATCGTGCAGGTCATGCCCTGGCCGGTGTATGGCAAGAAGACCGAGCTGGAGCTGACCGCCATGTACGAATACCTGCGCGCGATACCTTCGCTGCCCGACAATACCCATCCTGGGCCTTGAACGTGGGTTCGGCCTTGCCCCCTACAATGAGGACAAGGCCGGCCCCTCCGGCGTGCCCAGCCAGGTGTTCGCAAAGCGCTGCCGGGCGGCGGCCAGCGCGGCCGTATCGCCGCGCACCCGATACACCTCCATCAGCCCGCGCAGCGCCCAGCCGTTGCTCGGGGTGCGCGCCAGCGAAGTGCGGAAGACCTGTTCGGCCTGGTCGAGCTGGCCGGCGCGCAGCAGCGCCACGCCGAGCGACTGGCGTACCGGGTAATACCAATACGGTGGTTCCATGTAGGGCAGGGCGTCCTGGATCGCCACGGCATTGCGGTAGGCGGCGATGGCCTCCGGCAGCTTGCCCTGCAGGTCGGCGACGCGCCCGCGCGCCACCATGCTTGCGGTCTGGACGATCTCTCGCCCGGGGATGGCCCAGTCGGTGAGCGGTTTGAAGTCGGCGCCGCGCTCGATGCGCTCGATGGCCGCCACTTCGCGCTGCGCGGCGTTGGCGTCGCCCTTGCGCACGTAGCCGATGGCGCGCGCGTAGTGCCACATCGCCCTGACCAGCACGAAGTCCGATCCGGGGTCGGGCAGGGACACCAGCACCTCCGGGCTGCTGAACTGGACGTGGGCGAAATACGGCGCTGCCTTGACCGGTTGCAGCGCGCCGATGGCTTTCACCGCATCGGCGGGCACCGCCTTGTCGAGCTTGCCGGCGGCATCGAGGGTCGCCTTGCCGTCGCCGCCCATCAGCGCGGACACGAGCATGAAGTGGATGTTGTGCGGATAGTAGGCGCCGCGGTAGACGGGGTCGCTGGGAGCGGCGGAAAAATAACGCTCGTCGATGGCGACCGCTTCCACATTCGACTGCAGCGCTTCCCGGTACATGCCGAGCCGGTAATAAATGTGGGAAGGCATGTGCACGATATGCCCGGCCCCGGGGATCTGGCGCGCCAGCACGCGTGCGGCGGGGAGGGCCTTGTCGGGCTGGGCCGAGGCTTCCATCGTGTGGATGTAATAGTGCGCCGCGCCCGGATGGCTGGGATTGCGCTCGAGAACGCGCTCGAGCGCATCGACCGCCTCGGCCATGCGGTGTTTCGGCTGGGTGCCGGCGGCGGCCCAGTAATCCCAGGGCGCGATGTCCATCAGCGCTTCTGCGAACAGTACCTGGATGGTGTCGTTGTTCGGATGCGCCCGCGCCGCCGCGGCCATGGCGTCGCCATAGGCCTTGTCGAGGGCGGCCCGGTCGGCGTTCTGGGCGGCGCTGTAGCGGGTCGAGACGGCCCGGATCAAGGCCTGCTCGGCGGGCGTGGCGCCGCGCGCCAGGCGCATGGCGCTGGCGGCGGCCCGGACAGCGGGCGCGACCGCCTCCGGGAACATCGGCGCATTGATGTTCGGGCCCAGCACCAGGGCTTCGCCCCAGTAGCACATGGCACAGCCGGGATCGAGTGCCTGCGCGGCGCGGAAGGCGCGCGCCGCTTCGGCGTGGTTGAAGGCGAAAGTCAGGCGCATGCCCTGGTCGAAATAGGCCTGCGCCTTGGGACTTTTCGTGGTGACCGGCACGTGCAGGGTGCCGAGGTCGGCGTACAGCGCAGGCGGCCCGGCCTGGGCCGGCGGCGTCTTGGCGGGCGGCTGACGGCCCGGCTGGAAGGGCTTGGTTTCGGCCTGCGCCAGCACCAGTCTTTCGAGCAGGGGCGGGCGTCCCGCGCGCGCCGGAGCGCAGACGGCGCCGGGCGCGAACAGCGGATCGAAGGCGAGGGCTGCGGCCTTGGCCTCGCGCTGGGCCTGGGTGGACGGCACGGCAACAAGGACGCAGGCTGCGCACAGCAATACCAATCGCGTTCGCATGACGATTCCCCTGGCATTTCTGCTTGGTGGTGGACGGATATCGAGATTGGAGTGTAGGCCAGGAGGCCAAGTTTCGTCACCGGATTTCCGGCTTGTCCGAGATCAAGCTTCTGCGCGGATTCGGCCTTCCTGCCGATTGCGCCTTACAATAAAAACACCAGCTGAAGGTTCTCGCGCAGCCCGATTGTCCGGTGGTAAGCTATCAATGTTGCCACATCCAAACCTGAAGGAATCTTATGAAACCGCTGTTCTCCTCCGACGAAGAAGCGAACGCAGCACCAACGCTACCGACCGCGCCCGCGCCCTCCCTGCCGCCGCTGTTCGATCCTGCGGGTACGTCGGATGCGCTGCCGGCCTTGCGTCCTGAGGCGAGCGCGGCGCCGGTGGTGCGTGTCGACATTTCCGGTATCGACGACAAGGCCATCGAGACCCTTGGCGGGAATACGGGCGCGGGTGTGGCCAAGGTGTCGGCCAAGCTGCTCGGCACCGTGCGTGCGTCCGATGCGGACGTGTTCGGCACGCAGCTGAACGAACTGATCGCCACCTCGAAGGGCCTGGATCCGGCCAAGCTGCGCTCCGGCGGCCTGATGTCGCGCGTGACGAACATGTTCGGCTCGGTCAAGGAAAAGATGCTGTCGCAGTACCAGGTGGTCGAGTCGCGCATGGACACGCTGGTGTCGGAAATGACGCGGCATGCCAACGTGCACCGGGCGCGCATCGGGGACTTCGACGAGATGTACAAGGGCCTGGAAACCTACTACCAGGGCCTGGATGCCGACGTCAAAAAGGGCGAAGCCTGGGCCGATAAGCTCAGGCAGGCGGTCGCGCAGCAGGCGGCGCCCGCCAACGCCTTCGAGGCGCAGCAGGCCACGGAACTCAAGCGCCGTCTCGAGCGTCTCGAAAAGCGCATCGACGACTTGCGCCGCGCCATGCTGATGGCCACCCAGATGGTGCCGCAAATCCGCCTGTCGCAGGACAATGCGCGCGCGCTGACGGACACCTTCACCGATATCGTCAACGTCTCGATCCCGGCCTGGCGCAACGTGTTCTCGCTCTACCTGCTGCAACTCGAGGCCAAGCAGAGCGCGGCCGTCGCCAACGCCGCCTACGATGCCACCGACGCCGCCTTCCGCGCCCAGGCCGACATGCTGCTGGAAAATACCGAGACCGTGGCGCGCGCCAAGCAGCGCTCCCTGGTCAGCCTGGAAACCGCCCAGCACGTGCAGACGCAGCTCATTACCGCCTTCGACAAGCTCGAGCAAATCTCGAACGAAGGCCAGCAGCGCCGCCGCGACGAGCTGCCGAAACTGCAGCAACTCGAGCGCGAGCTGATCGAGCGCTTCTCGCCGACGGCGTCGTAAAATACCATTCTCACCATACAAGGAAACTCCATGTCGACGACGCTCGAAACTGGCCATCGCATCAACCTCGAAAAAACCGCGCCGGGTTTGAAGCGCGTGCGGATCGGACTCGGATGGAAAGTCAACGCGGCCGAAGGCCAGGCCTTCGACCTCGACTCGTCGGTCTTCCTGTGCCGTAAAAACGAGAGCGACGACCCGGTCATGATCAGCAATGCCCACTTCGTCTATTACAACCAGACCACCTCGCCGGATGGCGCCGTCGTGCACTCCGGCGACAACCGCACCGGCGACAAGGATGGCGACGACGAAGTCATCACCGTCGACCTGGGCCGGGTGGCCGCGGAAGTGGTCGAGATGCCGATCGTGGTCACCATCCACGAGGCCGAGGCGCGCAAGCAGACCTTCGGCCGCGTCACCGATGCCTACGTCAAGGTCTACAACGACGAGACCGGCGAAGTCATCGCCGAATACGACCTCGACGAAGACTATTCGGACAAGACCGCGCTGCAGTTCGGCTCGCTGTACCGCAGGGAGGGCCAATGGCGCTTCCAGGCCGTCGGCGCCGGTTTTAAACTGAACCTGGCGACCTTCATCCGCAAGCTCGGCGGCACCGTCTGAGGACGGCCGCGCGCCTGTCACGCTTGAGCCGCCGATGACGACGCCCAAGGCATTCGACTTCGGCGAGGAGCAGGAGCCGCCCCCGGTGGCGGTCGGCCCGCCCCGGGCGCTGTCGTTCGACGACTTGCCCGCGGCGCCGTCGCCAGTCGACCCGCCGAAAACCGCACCCAGGGCGCTGTTCGAGAGCGAGGACCATCCGGCGGTGCGCGATGCGCTGGCGCTTGCCGGCGCCCACTATCCGGTCGTGTTCGCGCAGGCAGAGCAGCGCCTGGCCGCGCTGTTTCGCCGCATCCTGCCGGTGAAGTTGTCGCTGGTGACCGAGTGGGCGGAAGCGCCCTTGATGGAGCAGGCGGCGCTGCTCCAGCCCGTCACCGAGCTGGTCTTGAAATTCGCGCAGATGGCGGTGCCCGCGCTGCTCGACGCCGCGCTCGAGAGCACCAGGAAGCCGGCGGGCATGTTCGATAAACTGTTCCGCCGCCCGCCGTCGCCCGCCGAGTACAAGCCGGCGCTGACGGCAAGCCGCGCCCAGCTGATTGCGCTCATGGCGGACAGCGAGGTCGCCATGCGCAACCTGGAGGCGTCGGCGCAGAACCTGGGCTTGCACCTGACGGTGCTGGCCGTCGTATCGACACTGGCCGGCGGCGCACTGGACGCGACCCTGGCCGATGCACTTGTGCAGCGCCGCACGCTGATCCAGCAGGCGGTGCGCCAGGCGGAGCTGTCGGTCATGCAGATGGGGCAGGTGCGCCAGCAAGCCGCCGACCTGATCGGCCAGGTGTCGTCCTTCCTGACCGTGACCTTGCCCGCGCTGGAGATGGCGCAGGCGCAGGCGCAGGGCGGCGATTAAGAAATCAGCGCGACTGCTGGCGGGTAGGCAGCTTCCAGCCGGGCCGCACGAAATGGCAGGTGTAGCCGCCCGGATTGCGTTCCAGATAGTCCTGGTGTTCCGGCTCCGCCTCCCAGAACGGCCCGGCCGCGACGATCTCGGTGACCGCCTTGCCGGGCCATAGGCCGGACGCATCGACGTCGGCAACGGTCTCTTCGGCCACGCGCTTCTGCTCGTCGCTCAGGTAGTAGATGCCCGAGCGATAGCTTGTTCCAAGATCGTTGCCCTGGCGGTTAGCCGTGCTCGGATCGTGGATCTGGAAGAAAAATTCGAGGATCTGGCGGAAGCTGAGCCGGCTCGGGTCGAACACCACCTCGAGTGCTTCGGCGTGGGTGCCATGGTTGCGGTAGGTGGCGTTCGGCACGTCGCCGCCGGTGTAGCCGACGCGCGTCGACAGCACGCCGGGAATACGCCGCACGAGGTCTTCCATACCCCAGAAGCAGCCGCCTGCGAGGATGGCGGTTTCAGTTTGCTGTGTCATTGCTTTCCTTTTAGAGAAGAGGGCGCTGGCCGCCGCCGCGGGCGTCGCGACTTGAGCAGTGCCTGTCTCACTATAATCGACTCGCATGACAGGCATCGCGCGGCACGATGTACAGGGTGGCAAACCCGTACTCGCGATACCAGCAGGAATAAGCTGATGACACTTGGTATTTTTGTCTTGTCGACCTGCATTGCCCTTTCATGACCAGGATCTGGCCCGGCCCCGGATCCATCCATGCTCCGCGCGGGCGCACGGGCATGTTTATGCATGGCGACTGGGACACCCATCCTTGGGAGTCGCCCTGAAACGTCTTGCCCTCGGCTTGCAGGTCAAGTCGGAGAGCCATAAAAAAACGGATTCATGGTTGAACATGAATCCGCTTTAGCTCTTGCCGCCGGCAAGTCAATGCCTTAAGTGACTGGCATTAACCCGAGGGTGGCGTTTGTTTTCCACTTTCAAACCGGGCTTTTTGCCGCGCGCAAGGTGCTACCTCAGGCGGTACGCGCAAGCACCTCACGTTCTTCGAACAATAGGGTGTATGCCTGTTCGGTCAACAGCAGGTTTTTCCTCAATTTAGCCAAGGTCTTGCGCATCATTTCCTGGGTGTGCGCGGACTGCTCGCGAACATGTTGCGACGTCAAGCCGGCATCGGTCATCAAGAGGAAATCGTCGCACAGCGTCGTGCCCAGGTCGAGCAGCAGGGTGAGATGCTTCGGCATGTTGATCTTGGCGCTCTTGAGCGACTTTTGCGCCTTGCGGATGCCGTCGGTCATTTTCGGGCCAAGTCCGAGACGCTCGTCCATCGACTTGAGCAGGTCGGCCTTGGTGGCGAGCGGTTTATGTCCCAGCAGTTGCAGAATCTTGCTGGCCTGTGCAAGCGATTTGTCCTGCGCCTCGAACAGCAGCTTTGCGCGCCGGTCGACCGCCGACAGGCTGATTTTCAGGATGTCCGTCAGCGTCATCGTTGCTGCCCAGGCGACAGCATATCCCGCATAGCGCTGGCCTTCGGCTTCGAAACGCCGCACCTCGTTGATGCTGTGTTCGACGTCCTCGATCAGATAGTGCAGGCGTTTTCTTTGCAGGTCGAGATGGGTAAGTGGGGTAGTGGGGGTCTTGAAATCAACCACCGGTGGCCGGTCGCTCATATGCCTCCTCATCGTCTGTGTAAAGACGAGGTTTGCACATATTTTATTGAAAGTACAAAAGCATTTTTAAATCAAAGGCCGCGCTTCGATATCGAAGAACACCACGCCGGCCGTACCCGCTACCGCTCGGGCAGTCCTGGCACCCCAGCCTGCTGTTAAAATTTGCAAAGGCCATACGGCGCCATTTTGCAGGAGTACACAAATCCTACGTTTTTTAATCACGACGGCGATACGCATGCCGAAGCGCACGGTCGCTGTCGTGCTCATCGTGCTGGCAGCCTTGGCCAGCACGATGACCTACACCGGTTTCCTCGTCATCGGGGTGCTGGCCGATTATCTCGGCACCAGCCGCATCCTGGCAGGATTGCTGCTTGGCGGCCTGTTCGCACGCTTCCCCTGGATACGCAAAGGCAAGCTGCGCATTGTCGGCCTGTTGCCGCAAGCTGCCCGCCGGCCACTCATACTGAGCATACTCGCCCTGTGCTTGCTGCACTTTCTGGCGCACGGCGACACCGTGGCGGCGCTGTTCCCCGGCTTCGCCATGGTTTTTCTCCTCGCCTATCCCTGGTTGAGGCGCGCTGTTTTCGACCGGATTTTGTCGTCCGTCTTCAAATTCGCTGGCCCGAAACCCCATACCAGCATCGATGACAGGGTGATCGATGGCGAGTTCAGGGAGAAGAAAGAATGAAGACGATCGCCCGCCTCTGCCCTGTCAACTACATGGTCGAGACAGCCCCAGTTCGGGCATAAGTTGCCTCTTTGTTGCCTCCATGCTGCTGTCGAGCGTTCTTTGCCTGTGCACGCTGCCGGGCAGCGCCGCGACTGATACCTACCTGCGTCCGGAATGGGCCGATAGCGAGCGCGATCCGTACTTCATCGACGCCGCGAACGGTCGCGCCCGGCCGCCGGTCGCCGCGCAGGCCTGCCCGGCTGCCCAGGGGCCGGCATGCAATTAACCTGCCGCCTCGTCCTTTGCCGGCCGGGCGCTGCGCGGGCAGCGTTCGGAGCAATACCTGACCTGGTCCCAGTCCCGCTCCCATTTCTTGCGCCAGCTAAAGGGAAGGGCGCAGGTCTTCACCGGGAGCTCGGATTTCTTGCGCATTTTCATGGGGACGATCTCGGTGACGGCCTTGCCGGGCCAGAGGCCGGACGCGTCGACGTCGGCGTTGGTCTGCTCGTCGTCGCGTTTGCCGCGTGCACTCGGCAACAAGCCTTGGAATGCTGCTTGAAGCATTGAGGCATCAGGCTGTGACCATTGGCCGTAAGCGGGCGGCCTCCCACCTTTTCGGCAGCGTCAAGTCGGCGTGGAGTCCGCAAGCTGTGGCTGCTGCCTTTTATTTGCTCGGCCCGGTTGCCACCGGACGCCCGGCATCCTAGATTGAAAGGAAACCGATTGCACCGGAGCGCGTCCATGCGCCTGCACGACCTGATACGACGTGCGCCAACCATCCGCCAATGGCTTGCGATGTTGTTGGCGGCCGTGATCCTGCCGACGACGCTGGCCGTGATCGCGCTGTTCGCGTATTCCTACCAGCACGAGCGCGCCGGAATCGAACGCGCCACCCTGGAAGTGTCGCGCGCGCTGATGCAGGCGATCGATCGCGAGCTGTCCAGTGCCCAGAGCGCGATGCAGGCGCTGGCGACGTCTCCGAACCTCGACAACGGTGACCTGCGCGCATTCTATGACCAGGCGATCCAAGTGCTGACTTTTCGGCCGGGTAATTTTTTGCTGTTGTCGGACAGCCATGGGCGCCAGATACTGAATACCCATATTCCATTCGGCGAACCGCTTCCCTTGCACGGAAACCAGGCTCAGCTGCATGAGGTGTTCAACAGCGGCAAGCCTGCGGTGTCGGACCTGTACGTCGGACCGACCGTGCATCACCTGCTGACCAGCGTCGACGTGCCGGTGCTGCGCAAGGGCCGGGTGACGCATGTGCTGTCGATGCAATATTTCGGCGAGCGACTGGGCGCGATCCTGGAGCGCCAGCAGGTGTTGCCGGAAGCCCGCGCCACCATCTACGACAGCACCGCCCGTATCGTCTGGCGCAGCCGCGGCTCGACGAGCGACGTCGGCCGGCGCGCCGATGCGGCGCTGGCGGCCGGTCTGGCGAACCGGGCCGAAGGAACGGTCGACGAAACCGGGGTGGATGGCGCTCCCTACGTGACCGTGTTCAGCCGCTCCGCCGTGTCCAACTGGACGGTGGCGATAGCGCTGCGCCGCAGCGTCCTCAGCGCGGCCCTCACCCACTCCCTTGTGTGGATCAGCCTGGGCGCGCTGTCCATGTTCGCGCTCGGCCTGGCGCTGGTGCGCGTGATCGGCGCCCGCATCGAACATTCGATCGGCGGCCTGGTACGCCCGGCAATCGAACTTGGTTATGGGGGACCGGTGACCTTGCCCCCCTTGCACCTGCGCGAGGCGAAGGACGTCGGCCATGCCCTGGTGCAGGCCGCCGCGCTGCTGCGCGAGCGCACACAGCAGCGCGATGCCGCCGAGCGTGCCGAGCGCGAGCTGCGCGACGCCAACCGTGAAATCGAGCGCAGCGAAGCTTTTCTGCGCGGGATTTTCGAAGAAACACCGGATGGGGTATTGCTGGTCGACGAGGACTGCCGGGTCACGCGCGCCAATGCCCAGGCCGAGCAGCTGTTCGGCTACGCGCATGGCGAGCTCGCCGCGGTGCCGATCGACGCGCTGCTGGTCGAGACTGGCCAGGAGGCGCATTCGATATGTGAGCGCATCCGCGCGGCCTCCCTGCGGCGCGGGCTCGACGGCACCTCCCAGCTGCACGGCCGGCGTCAAGACGGCGCCACGTTTCCCGCCGATGCCATGGCCAGCCCGCTGCGCGAACGTGCGCTGGTGATCCTGACGGTACGCGACGTGACCGAAAGCTGGGAGCAGGAAGAGGCCTTGCGCCGCACCCTGGAAGACAAGAACATCCTGCTCAAGGAGCTTTATCATCGCGTCAAGAACAACTTGCAGCTGATTATCAGCCTGTTCAACCTGCATGTCCGCACACTCTCCGACGAGCCGGCGCGCCAGGCCTTGCTGGAAGCGGCTGGACGGGTACGGACGATGGCCTTGGTGCACGAACGGCTGTACCAGTCGCGTACGCTGTCCTCGATCTCGCTGAGCGGCTATGTGAGCGAGCTGTGCGAGCAATTGGCCAGGGCCGCCTCGGCGGCGCAGCGCGGCATCTCGCTGCACGTCGATATCGCGCCGGTGCAGGTCGGCCTGGACGTCGCCGTACCGCTGGGCCTGGTGCTCAACGAGCTGGTTTCCAACAGCCTCAAGCACGCTTTTCCCGAAGGCCGCCATGGCCACATCGACGTGCGGGCCATGCGCGGGGAGGGCGATACCATGTGCCTGACCGTGGCCGACGACGGTATTGGCTTGCCTTCGGGGTTCGACCGAACTACGATACAGACATTGGGCCTGAGACTTGTTTCCGCGCTGAGTGCTCAGCTGCGCGCCCGCTTCGAGATCGAAAGCGGCGGCGGTGTCCTTGCAACCCTGACCTTCAGCATTCCCGGCACTGCGCCGGATTCCGCCCAGCGGCATGGACCTACCCGCTCCCGATTGAGGTGATTTCCGTGATTCAGCAAGCAGCAGTCCTCCGTGCCCCGGCGGCGCCGACCCTGCTCGTCGTCGAGGACGAATCCGTGGTCGCGATGGACCTCGACGGCCAGCTGCATGACATGGGCTACCACGTGTGCGGCTGCGTCGACAACGGCCTCGATGCCATCGCCCGCGCGCGTGCCGAGCGTCCCGACCTGATCCTGATGGACATCGTCCTGAAGGGCGATATGGATGGCATCGCCGCCGCCTCGGTGATCGGCCCCGAACTGCACATCCCCGTGGTGTTCCTGACCGCCTACAGCGACGACCAGACGGTCGACCGCGCCGCCGGCACCTGGCCCTACGGCTACCTGACCAAGCCCTTCCAGAGCCGCGAATTGCGCGCCGGGATCGAGGTGGCGCTGCGCAAGGCCGCCGTCGAGCGCACCCTGCGTAATTCCGAGCGCTGGCTGGCATCGGTGGTGCGCGGGGTGGGCGATGCGGTCATTGCCACCGACGCCGGCGGCACCGTCGGGCTGGCGAATCCGGCGGCCGTCAAGCTGCTCGGCGCAGGCCAGCTGCAAGGGCGGCGCGCGGCCGACGTGGTCCGCCTGGAAGACCCGGACAGCGGCATGGCGGTGTCGCTGGCGCCGGACGGCGCCTGCCCGCGCAACGGCGCCGCCATGCTCGCGGCGGGCGACGGTAAGCGGATCCCGGTCGATTTTTCGGCAGGACCGATCTGCGACGAGAGCAATCAGCTGATCGGCACGGCGATCGTCCTGCACGACATGCGCGAACGGGTCATGGCCGAGTTGCGCCTGGCGCTCAGCGAGCAGCGCTTCCGTGGCGCTTTCGACAACGCGCCGCTCGGCATGGCGCTGGTCGACCGCGGTAACCGTTTCGTGCGCGTGAACCGGGCCTTGTGCCGCCTGCTCGGCGCCGACGAGGAGCAGCTGGTCGGCACCGACCAGGCCGTTTTCGGCGCGCCGGGGGACAATGCTATCGAGCAGGAATACCTGCGCGACCTGCTGAACGGACGCAGCGAGACGGTCCAGTACGAGCGGGGCTACCGTAGCCGGGATGGAAGGATATTGTGGGCACTGGTGTCGGCGTCCCTCCTGCCGGACGACCAGGGAGCCGGACATTTCCTGATCCAGATCAACGACCTCACCCAGCGCAAGAAAGCCGAGCAGGACCTGGCCCACCTGGCGCACCACGACGCCTTGACCGGGGTGGCCAACCGCGCCATGCTGAACGACGAGGTCGACCACGAGATCGCTGTGGCGCGCCGGCGCGGCTCACGGATGGCGGTCATATTTCTCGACATCGACTACTTCAAGCACATCAACGACAGCTTTGGCCACGAGACCGGCGACGCGGTGCTGAAGGAAACCGCGGTGCGCCTGAGCAGAACCGTGCGCGAAACCGATATCGTGGGCCGCATGGGCGGAGACGAATTCGTGATCGTGCTGTCGGAAGTGAAGGATGCCGCCGACGTGCTGGCGCTGACCGAAAAGCTGCGTACCGAGTGTGGCAAGCCGCAGCCCTTCGAAGGGCATGTGGTGCGGATCGGCGTCAGCATCGGCATCAGCCTGTTCCCGGATGATGGCCAGGATTTTCGCACCCTGCTGCGCTTTGCGGACAGCGCGCTTTACCATGCCAAGGCGGAAGGCCGCGACAATGTGCAGTTCTACCGCCCCGAGCTGACCGCGCGCATGGAGATGCGCAGCCGGCTCGGCGCCGGGCTGCGGGTGGCGCTCGAACGCCACGAACTGGAAATGTACTACCAGCCGATCGTCGCCCTGGACGACGGCCGGCCGGCGGCGGCGGAAGCGCTGATCCGCTGGCACCATCCGGAACTCGGCCTGCTGCTGCCGGACATCTTCCTTCCGATCATGGACGAGGCCGGGGTGGCCGAGGCGGTCGGCGCCTGGGCCATCGTCGAGGCCTGCCGCCAGGGCGCGCGCTGGAACGCGGCCGGCAAAACGCCGCTGCGCATGGGTGTGAACGTCACCGCGGCCCAGGTCAAGTCGGGCCGGCTGGCGGCGACGGTCGAGCGGGCGCTGCGCGCCTCCGGACTGCGCGGTGGCCTCCTGTGCCTGGAGCTCACCGAACAGCACCAGCTGGCCGACAACGAACAGACGCGTGCCGCGATAGCGGCCTTGAAGGCGCTTGGCGTGCTGGTGGCGGTCGACGACTTCGGGACCGGCTATTCCTCGCTCAGCTACATCAGCCGCCTGCGCCCGGACGAGCTCAAGCTGGACAAATCGCTGATCACCAGCGTCGACACCGATGCCGAGCGCGCCGGCGTGGTCGTGGCCGCGCTGGCGATGGCGCGCAGCCTGAAAGTCGAGGTGGTCTCGGAAGGCGTCGAGACCGAAGCGGAAGGGACTTTCCTGCGCGCGCACGGCTGCGACATGGCGCAGGGCTTCCTGTACAACCGGCCGATGCCGGCGGACCAGTTCGAGCGCTGGGTGGCCGACCGCCTCGGTTCCGCCTGAGAAGGCGGCGCCGGCCGGATCGGCCGCCGCCGTGTCTTCGACCACCGGCAAGTGCCCGCACCGGGCAGCGCCAGCAACTGTGCCTGCGGAAATCGCACGCTGCACGAATGAGCTGAGCATGTCGTGCTCCACACCCCGGATTGCCGGATCACGCATGCCGTCAGCTTAATCGCCCCCGGCTTGGCTGCTGCAGGGCCCGAATTGTGCAATTGAGCCCCGCGCGGCACTTCGCTTGGTATCACCAACGCAACAAACGGAATCCCAGCAGGGCGCCTAGCGCTGTTGATACGGCAATGCCAAGCACATACCAGATGCCCAGGAACGGTGCTGCCATTTCCGGGCAGTGCAAGGCGTAAACGGAGGCAGCGGCAGCGCCGGCCAGCAGGCCGGCGCTGGCTCCGGCGCAGACCGGCCGGGTCGGTGCCAAGCCCTTGATGACCCAAAATGCCGCGCCCAACAAGGGCAATGCCAGCAGCGTGATATTGAACGTGCACGTTTTCCAGGTGGCGCCAAAAATCAGTTCCGCACGCCCTGCAGCTGGTGCATCGAGCAGGACCGCTGCCGCGCTGCTCCAGGCAAACAGCAGCAGGCCAGCAAGCACCAGCGGAGCCGGCCCTGAGGTCCGCCCCGGGCGGGAGAGGCGCATCGTCAATGGCACTGCGGCCAAGACGGCGACGGCTGGCACCAACACTTTCGCCCAGAACATCGGCAGGCTAGCCGCTTGCGCAATATCGTTCCGGACACCGAACACTAGAACCATCACCAGAATCGCCCCGAGCAAGCCGCATCCCAGCCCCCGCGCAAAACGGCTTGCGACCGCGGCTGAGCTTACCGGCGCTGCGCCAGTGGCCAGCATGCGCATGAGATCGTCGGTCTTCATCGTTCATCCTTGATCAGTACTGCCAGCATTTTCAGGCCGCGGTGTATGCCCACCTTGACAGCCGATACCGACATTCCGGTTAATCGCGCGGTTTCTTCCGCCGACAAGCCTTCCAGCTTCATATGCTGGATCGGCAGGCGTTGCCTGTCGGGCAAACGCTCGAGTAGTTTCATCACATCATGCCGCGCATCGCCTGCGTCGATTTCGGAATGGGCAAACATGTCGGTATCATCGTCGAGCGGCGTGGTCAACACGTCCTGCTTGCCGCGCCGGCGCAGTAAATCCACCATCTTGTGGCGTGCAATGGCATGGATCCAGGCAGTCAGCGGCTGGTTTTTCTCGTAAGTGTGGCGCTGGTTGTGCATCGCCAGCAGCACTTCTTGCACCAGGTCTTCGACTTCATCCGGTAACCCGGCCAAGCGCCGCCTGAAGTAGGCCCGCAAATACGGGCACAACTCTTTCAGAAACAAATGATAGGCCGTTGCATCTCCCGACAGGGCGCGCAGCAGCAGTTCGCGGAACCGGTTTTCGCTTGCGCTCACGCAGCCTCCCTTTTCTTATTCGTTACAGATGCCAGGACGGTTACAACGGCCGAAAATTTTGCTCCGGATTGTGCGGGGCAGCTGCTGCGCATCGCCGCCAGCGTCGAATGCGGCGTATGCTTCCTGGCACGCGCGCTTGCGCGCGGACTATTTTTCGTTGGTCCTGTAACCCACTTGCCGTGGGAAGCGAATTACCTTGAACAGAAGCCTGATCAAGGACGAGAGTACCGTATGAAACCGATTGCAGTGACTATTTCGGGATGCGCATTCTGTCTTGTGACGCCGTCGTTTGCTCAAGATAGCTGCCGCGCCGAGAGCGGGAACGCCAGGGCCGCGCTGCTTGAACTATACACAAGCGAAGGCTGCTCGAGTTGCCCACCGGCCGACCAGGAGTTGAGCCAGCTACGGAGCAAGGCCGGCCGCGGCGCAGTGATCGTTCCGCTCGCCTTGCACGTGACGTATTGGGACGGGATCGGGTGGAAGGATGCCTTCGCGCAGGAGCAGTTCGATCTGCGCCAGAAGCTGTTGTCCCAGCACGGGGGAAGCCAGGTGATTTACACGCCGCAGTTCTTCTTGAATGGAAGAGAGTTGCGCCACTGGCACGGCCAGTTGCCCGACGCAATTCGCAAGACCAATGAACAACCGGCAGCGGCAAGTATTGCGCTGAAGTGGACGCGGACGGCCGGCAACAGCATCGAGTTCGATGCCGTCGCCACAGGACGTCATGCGCTGGCCCGGCAGGTACTTCACCTGGCCATCACCGAAAGCAGGCTGGTCTCGAAGGTGCTGCGCGGCGAAAACGGCGGCGCCACGCTGGTGCACGACCATACCGTGCGAGCCTGGTTCGCGCCAGTCAGGTTGGCCAATGGCCGGGCGCAGTTGCATCAAGCGATCCGTATACCGGGCAATTGGAACGTTCAGAATCTACAGGCGGTGGCGTTCGTGCAAAACCTGGACGACGGTATCGTCCAGCAAGCGGTGAGCATAGGCCGGTGCGAATCCGGTCAGCACTGATAACACGGCGTAGCGTGTGAAGCAAGCGGACGGTCTCCGCGGTGACATCACTAACAAAGGGAAATCATCATGAACAGCATGAAGACCGCAGTTCTTTCAGCCTGCCTGCTGGGCTCCGGTGCCGCACTTGCGCAAGACGCGACATCGAGGGATGCCATGGCTGGCGACAGCATGGTTAAGGACAACATGGTTAAAGATCGCATGGCAAAAGATCGCATGGGCGAGGCGAGCATGAAGAAGAACGGCATGGCGAAGACGCATATGGCCAAGAGCAAGGATGGCATGGACCACGATCGCATGCATCAGGGTGAAATGAAAAAGGACGATATGCCAGGCGGCCACATGAAAAAGGATCGCGCGATGGCCAAGGACGAAATGAAGAAATAATCCCGTCATGGCGAGACTGCGCTTTCCCGCGCCAGACGACGGTGCAGTCCCGCCTGGTCCATATGCACAGCTTGATGCGACAGCAGCGAACGGAGCAGGCACATGTCCACCGAAATTTCGTCGTCTTTGCATAAACCGCGTGCCAGCACGCGCTATTACCGGCATCGATTGCCGGTTCGAATCAGTCATTGGATTAACGTCATCTGCCTGGCTGTTCTGTTAATGAGCGGCCTGGGGATATTCAATGCGCATCCAGCGCTTTATTGGGGCGCCTCTTCCTATACGGCCAAGCCGGCATTTCTTGACATTCGCGCGGAGAGCGTGCTTGCCGCTGGCGACAGCCAGGGGCGGGGAGTCGAAGCGACACCGGAGTCCGCAGGCGAAAAACGCGGCAGGCTGCGTATCGGTCAACATGAATTTGATACGACGGGTGTACTCGGCGTCTCGGCCTCAGCCAGCGGTTCGCGCAACGAACGTGCATTCCCCTCATGGCTGACCATTCCAGGGCCCTACTCACTCGCGGATTCGCGGCTATGGCATTTCTTTTTTGCCTGGCTGTTCGTCCTGAACGGCATCTTCTACATCGCCTACAGCTTACTGAGCGGCCATCTTCGGTACGACTTGCTGCCTGACCGGCGAGAACTGCGCGGCATCGGCACCTCGATCATCGATCATCTGCGCTTCAGGCACCCGCAGGGTGATGCCGCACGGCGTTACAACGTATTGCAAAAGCTGGCATATCTCGTCGTCATTTTCATCCTGCTGCCCTTGATCGTCTTGATGGGCATGGCGATGTCGCCCATGCTCGATAGCCTGATGACCGGATGGGTGGATCTGTTTGGCGGACGGCAATCGGCACGTTCGATTCATTTTATCGTCGCCTTCCTGTTGCTTGCTTTCGTCCTGATCCATGTGTTCGAAGTGATTGTCAGCGGTCTCTGGAATCACTTGCGTTCAATGATCACCGGGTATTACGTTATCCAATCGAATCCCGACAAAGAGCCTTCCCCATGAACGCCAACGACTCGAATCGGCGCCGTTTCCTGCGTCACTCGCTGGGTGCGGTAGCGGCACTGTTCGTCGCCGGATGCGACCGGCTCAACGAAACCGCCTGGTTCCCGAGAATTCTGAGCAAATCCGAGGATTTCAGCAGGAGCGTTCATAAGGCGCTCATCCCGCGCAAATCGATGGCGCAGGAGTTCACTGAAGCCGATCTATCGCCGTATTTTCGCAGCAACGGCACCGCCAGCCCGGAAAGCCCCATCTACCAGGCGCTGGCTACCCATCACTTTTCCGGTTGGGCCTTGCGGGTAGACGGGCTGGTTGCCAAACCACAGGATTTTTCCTTGGCGCAGCTGCGTGCTCTGCCAAGCCGCACCCAGATTACCCGGCATGACTGCGTGGAGGGATGGAGCGCGATCGGCAAGTGGAAGGGAAGCCCTCTGGCTGAAGTGTTGCGCGTTGTAGAGCCGACTTCAGCGGCGCGCTACGCCGTATTCCACTGCGCCGATCCCATGGAAGCCGATGGCACCAGCCTGTATTACGAAAGCATCGACATGGACGATGCCTATCATCCCCAGACCATCCTGGCTTATGAACTCAACGGCAACCCCTTGCCGATCCCGAATGGCGCACCGCTCAGGCTGCGCGTGGAAAGGCAATTAGGCTATAAGCACGCGAAATACCTGATGCGGATTGAACTGGTGAGCAGCCTTGAAAATATTTATGGTGGAAAAGGAGGCTACTGGGAAGACAGCAATGGGTATCAGTGGTATGCGGGAATCTGAACCGAAAGCCCGAAAGGCTGGCGCGACTGGTTCCCCCCGGTGCGCCGGATCACGCAGGGGCGGTGCGAAGTTCCAGATCCGCGAGCGAACTGAAATAGAGGGGCATACGGATGTCGGGATGAAAAAAAACGCCGACCTGCGTGGGGCGGCGTTTTTCTTTGGGATTCTTGGTGGCCCGGGGCGGAATCGAACCACCGACACAAGGATTTTCAATCCTCTGCTCTACCAACTGAGCTACCAGGCCAAGGCGGCGATTTTAGCATGAAGTGCCGGCTCGTCCATAGTTTTTGAGAACGCGAGCACAGCCAGCAGCGGCGTGACGCCGGTCTGGCAAGTGAGAGAAGCGCGCACTATCCTGAAAGTCTCGATCCTGTAGATGGAGGAACACACCATGGACAAGACTACGCAATCGGGCCCGGCCGCGTCCCCAGGGCGGGGCGCCGCGCAGCCGGACTATGCCGCGATCAAGGCGCGCCAGCAGGCGGCCTGGGCCAGCGGCGACTTCGCCATCATCGGCGTGACCTTGCAGATCGTCGGCGAGACCCTGGCCGAGGCGGCCGATATCCGCGCCGGCGAGACCGTCATCGATGTCGCGGCCGGCAACGGCAACGCATCGCTGGCCGCGGCGCACCGCCTGGCGCGCGTGACCTCGACCGACTATGTGCCGGCCTTGCTGGAAAAAGGCCGTGCCCGCGCCGCCGCCGAGGGGCTCGACATCGCATTTCGCGAAGCGGACGCCGAGAACCTGCCGTTCGCGGACGGCAGCTTCGACGTCGCGCTGTCGACCTTCGGCGTGATGTTCGCGCCCGACCATGCGCGCTGCGCCGCCGAACTGCTGCGCGTGGTGCGCCAGGGCGGGCGCGTCGGCCTGGCGAGCTGGACGCCCGACAGCTTCATCGGCCAGCTGTTCAAGGTGATCGGCAAGGCGCTGCCGCCGCCGGCCGGGCTGATGTCGCCGCTGTTGTGGGGCACCGAAGCCTACCTGGGCGAGCTGTTCGGCGACGCCGCCGCCGACATCCGCAGCGAACGGCGCAACTATGTCTTCCGCTATGCCTCGCCCAGCCACTGGCTGCAGGTGTTCCGCGACTTTTACGGCCCCGTGAACAAGGCCTTCGGCGCACTCGACAGCCATGGACAGGCCTTGCTGGAACACGAGATCATGGCGCTGCTCGAGCGCTTCAATACGGCCGGCAATGCGTCGCTGGTGGTGCCGTCGGAATACCTGGAGGCGGTGATCGTCAAGCGCAGCGCTTGAGTCGGGAGCCGGGCGCCGGCATGCGTCGGCGCCCGGTTTTTGCACCAATGTGGTGCAATTACGCCAGGGCTGCGTCGAGCGATGCCAGCCAGGGCCGCAGCGCGTCGATCGCTTCTTCCTTCGACTTCGCCTCGATCTCGATCCAGGGCGCCTGCGCATAGCAGGCCGGCATCGTATCGATCAGGTCGGCATGCTGGCGGTCGTTGAAGCCGCTGCGCCCGTTCGAGATGTGCACCAGCTGGTGCGCCGGGTCGGCCCAGGTGGCGCGCGCCTTGAGGAAGGCTTGCGCCACGCTCGGGTGATCGTAGCTGGGCAGGTCTTCATGCACGATGTGGTGATGGGCGTCGAACACCATCGGCACGCCGCTGCGCAGGCTGATGGCGTGGATCTCGTCGGCGCTGTACGAATACTCGTCGTTTTCGAGGCCGAGCCGGCAACGGATCGCGTCCGGCAGGGCCGCGATCGCCTTCACCAGCGCATCGGCCCGGTTCGCCTTGCCACCATGGATTCCCAGCAGCGCCCAGGGCGAGCGCGGCTGTTCCAGCAAGTCCATGATGTCGGCGTGCATTTGCAGGATGCGCACGCTGTTGGCGACCACGTCCGGCGAATCGGAACTGAGCACCACGAACTGGTCCGGATGCATCACCAGCCGGATGCCGGAGGCCAGCGCGCGCTGGCCCGTGCGCGCCAGGCTCGTGGCGAGGGTGCGCAGGATGGCCAGGCCCTCGGGCGTGTCCGCGAACGGGAAGATCGAGGAGGGCAGGCGGTACAGGGAGATGCCGGCGCCCTCGCAGTAGCGCAGGGCGCCGTCCAGGGTTTGCAGGTTGTCCCGGTAAATGTCTTCCAGGGTGATGCTTTGTCCCTCGGGCGTTTGCGCATGCAGGCGCGTGCGCGTCACCGTGCGGTAGCGGACGTCTTTGGATACGGTAATGCAGACCAGGCCCAGATGCGGCATGTGAACCTCGATAAGAAAGTGAGAGGAAAGTATAGGCTGGCGCGCAAAAGCGAAACGCCACCATCCGCACGGTACGGATGGTGGCGTTCGGCCTGCCCGGCTATTACTTCGGCATGATCACCGAATCGATGACGTGGATCACGCCGTTATCGGCCGCGATATCGGTCTTGATCACATGCGCCTTGTCGACCGACACCTTGCCGCCCATGGTGCTGACCTTGAACGAGCTGCCTTCGACGGTTTTCACCATGCCCGGCTTGACGTCGGCCGCCATCACCGCGCCCGGCACCACGTGATACGTGAGTATCTTGGTCAGCGCCGCCTTGTCTTTCAAGAGTGCGTCCAGCTTGGCTTTTGGAATCTTGGCGAAAGCCGCGTCGGTCGGCGCGAAGACTGTGAACGGACCCGGGCCCTTCAGGGTATCGACCAGCCCGGCGGCCTGCACGGCGGCGATCAGGGTGGTGAAGCCGCCGGCCGCTTGCGCGGTGTCGACGATGTCGGCGGCCTGGGTCGAACCGATCGCCAGGGCAAGGGGAAGGGCGAACAAGATTTTCTTCATGTGAGGCTCCTGTCAGTAAAATGGCGCCAGTTCGCGATGAACCAGCATTGCTCCAATCTATTCGTTTGTCGTGCGCTTGTCCAAGGTTTAGGGCGATATAATGGGCGATATACGGGACAACGTCGGGACATTTCAATGAGCTTACCTGAAAAAACTGAGCAAGAACGCATCATGTACCGCAGCGGCGCCGCCGCGCGGCTCGCCGGGCTGCCAGTGGAAACGCTGCGCATCTGGGAGCGCCGTTATCGCCTGTCGGACGCCGAACGCTCCGAACACGGGCAGCGCCTGTACTCGGCCGAGCAGGTGGCGCGGCTGGGTTTGTTGAAGCAGCTGGTCGATCAGGGACATGCGATCGGCGTGCTGGCCGGGCTGGCGCGCGAACAGCTGCAGGCGATGATCGGCGCCGGGGCGGGCGATGCCCGGCTGGCGTCCGGGCCGGTGCGGGTGGTGCTGGTGGGGCCGAGTCTGGCGCGGCGCGTGGCGGCCGAACGCCAGCCGCTCGGGCTCGAGGTGCGCGCCGGCTGTACCCGCCTCGAGGGCGTGGCCGCACTGGAAGGCGCGGGTGGGGCGCAGGTGCTGGTGGTCGAACTGTCCGAGCTCGACGACAGCGTCCTGCCGCAGCTGGCGGCGGCGCGCGAAGCGGTCGGCGTCGCGGCCACGGTGGTGCTGTACCGCTTCTGCGCCAGTGCCACGATCCGTGCGCTGCGTTCGCAGGGCTACCTGGTGGCGCGCGTGCCGGCCGACCTCGGCGAACTGGCCCTGCTGTGCCGTTCGGCCATGGCCGGGCAACGCCTGCCCTTGCAGCAGGCGCCGCTGGCGACCGTCGCGCCGCCGCGCTTCGACGACGAGGCGCTGGCCACCATTGCCGCCGCCGGCAACCGGCTCACCTGCGAATGCCCGCGTCACCTGAGCGAACTGCTGCTGATGGTGGGCAGTTTCGAGCGCTACAGCGCCCAGTGCGCCAACCGCAATCCGGAAGACGCGCGCCTGCACACCCAGCTCGAACTGGCGGCGGGCCAGGCGCGGGTGGTGCTGGAGAACGCCATGGTGGCGCTGGCGATTGCCGATGGGCTGCCCTTGCCGCCGCCGCCCAACTGATTGCCGCCACCACTGGCGGCGGGCACGGCGACTTGCTATGCTTCGGTTCATCAGCGCCGGCCCGTTCCGGCGCCCTTTTATTTAGATGGAGCGCCGACCATGGCATCGTTGCAGGACCAATTTCTCAAAGCCGGGCTGGTCAACAAGAACAAGGCCAAGCAAGTCCAGCAGGACAAGACCAAACAAAAGAAGATCGAGCGCCGCACCGGCACCGAGTCGGTCGACGAGGCCAAGCTGGCCGCCGCCGAGCTGCAGCGCAAGAATGCCGAGCGCGCACGCGAACTGAACGCCCAGCGCGACGCCGCCGCCCAGCAAAAGGCGATCATGGCGCAGATCGTCCAGCTGGTGCAGAAGAACCGCCAGAACAAGGGCAATGGCGACGTTGCCTATAACTTCACGCACGGCACCAAAATCGAGCGCATCCACGTCTCGAACGCGGTGCAGGAGCATTTGATGGCGGGGCGCCTGGTCATCGTGCGCCTGGGCGACAGCACCGAGCTGGTGCCGCGCGTCATTGCCGACAAGATTGCCGAACGCGATGCCTCGCTGGTCGTGCGCGTCAAGAAGAACGAGGCCGCGCTCGAGGAAGACGATCCGTACGCGGCCTTCAAGATTCCCGACGACCTGATGTGGTAAGCGCCACGCCGCCGCAGTCATGAAAAACGCCACCGCGAAGGTGGCGTTTGTTCGACGGGGCGTGCCCGTCAGTGATGCAGGGGCGCTCCCGCACTCGTTTGTCCCGGCTGGTCCGGCCGGTAGGCGCGTTCGCTGGCGGCGGTGTCGTGGTAGTCCTCGAAGCGCGCCACCTTGCCGTCGCGCAGGGTGAACACGTGCACCCATGGGCTGTCGTAGGTGCGTCCGGTATTCCTCACCAGCCAGCTCGCTTCGCCGATGACGATCACCTTGTCGCCTTCGGCAATGAATTCCTTCGGCGTGAAGCGCAGTGGCTGCGCCGCCCGGTCCAGCTCCTGGAAGAACTGGGCGATTCCGCTCTTGCCGGTATGTTTTCCGGAAAAAGGTATATGTTCCGACTCGGGTTCGATCCACTGCGCGTCGTCGTGGTACATCTGCAGCAAGCCCGGAATGTCACCGTTCTGGTACTTCTGGTAGCCTTCCATCACCAGCCGCTTGTTTTCCTGCGCATTCATGGCAGCTCTCCTTCACAAGGCACGGTAAGTTCTTATTGGAGCCTAGTGCACCGTGCCGGGATGTCAAGGTGGGCCGTAGCGGATGCCTTTTCTTCACTTCGACGGGACGCATCATGACGAACACATTCAAGGCCGGCGACAAGGTGCAGTGGCATTCCTCGCAGGGCACGGTGACCGGAACGGTCAAGAAGAAGCTGTCCGTCCCCACCGAGATCAAGGGCCACCACGTGGCCGCCTCGGCGGACAATCCCGAATACCTGGTCGTCAGCGACAAGACCGGGGCCGAAGCGGCGCACAAGCCGGAGGCCTTGAAAAAGGCCTGAACCCGCGCCTCAGACGAACATGCCGCCCGACACCTCGATGCGCTGGGCGTTGACCCAGCGGCTGTGCTCACTGAGCAGGCTGGCGATCGCGCCGCCGATGTCGTCCGGCAGGCCGACCCGTCCCAGCGCCGTTTGCGAAGCGATGAAGGCGTTCACGTTGGCGTTGTCGCGCACCGTGCCGCCGCCAAAATCGGTTTCGATGGCGCCGGGGGCGATCGTGTTGACCGCGATGCCGCGCTCGCCCAGTTCCTTGGCCAGGTAGCGGGTCAGCACTTCGACCGCGCCTTTCATCGACGCATACGCGGCGTAGCCGGGCAGGGCGAAGCGGGTCAGGCCGGACGACACGTTGACGATGCGCCCGCCCTGGGCGATCAGCGGCAGCAATTGCTGGGTCAGGAAGAACACGCCCTTGACGTGGATGTTGACCAGCATGTCGAACTGTTCCTCGGTCGTCTCGGCAAACGCGGCGTGCACGCCGACGCCGGCGTTGTTGACCAGGAAGTCGAAGTCGCTGCGCTGCCAGGTCGCCGCCAGCGCGTCCTTGACCTGCTGGGCGAACGCGGCGAACGCGCCGGCCTTGCCGGTGTCGAGCTGGAGCGCCGCCGCGCGCCTGCCCATGCCTTCGATCTCGGCCACCACTTCTTGCGCGGCGGCGGCATTGCTGTTGTAAGTCAGGATGACGTCGACGCCATCGCGCGCCAGTGCCAGCGCCGTGCTCTTGCCCAGGCCGCGGCTGCCGCCGGTGACGATTGCCAGTTTGTTTGCCATATTGAAGTCCTCTGTAATGAAGTCGCGATGAGGGCCAGTGTATTGTCGAAGCTCGCGCGAACAAAGGCGTGATTCGCGATTACACTGTTCACACCGATTGAACAATTATTGAACAGGACAGGCATGAACCGGCTCGATGCGATGGGCGTATTTGTGCGTGTGGCCGACCTGGCCAGCTTCACCCAGGCGGCCGACCAGCTCGGCATGTCGAAAGCGGCGGTCTCGATGGCGATCCGCGAGCTGGAAACGGGGCTCGGCACGCGCCTGCTGCAACGCACGACCCGCAAGGTGCACATGACGCCCGACGGCCTGACGTTTTACGAACGCTGCCGCCACATGCTCGACGAGATGGACGAGCTGCAAACCCTGTTCCGCCAGGGCGCCGCCGCGCTCAGCGGCCGGTTGCGGATCGACATGCCGATCGGCGTGGCGCGCCATATCGTGATGCCGCAGCTGCCGGCCTTCCTGCACCAGCATCCGCGCCTGCAGGTCGAGCTGTCGAGCACGGACCGGCGCGTCGACGTGATCAAGGAAGGCTTCGATTGCATCATCCGGGTCGGCCGCCTGGACGACTCCTCGCTGATCGCCCGCCCGCTCGGGCATTTTCCGATGGTCAATTGCGCTAGCCCGGAATACCTGGCGCGCCACGGGACCCCGCAAGGGCTTGCCGACCTCGCCGGGCACCGCCTGGTCGATTACGCGCCGGCGCTGGGCGGACGGGCGGCGCAGTTCGAGTATGTCGAGGGCGGCCGCGTGCACCGCCTGGAACTGCCGGCGGCGGTCGCCGTGAACAACAGCGATGCCTACCAGGCCGCCTGCCTGGCGGGCCTCGGCATCATCCAGGCGCCGTTCACCGGGCTGGCGGACTTGCTGGCGCAGGGCAGGCTGGTGCCCATCCTCGACGGCTACCGGGCCGAACCGATGCCGGTGACCCTGCTCTACCCGAACCGGCGCCACGTGGCGCAGCGCACCCAGCGCTTCATGGACTGGATCGCGGAGCTGATGCGGGCGCACACCTGACCTATGCTAATGTCGCCTTTTTGCATGTCACGTACTGGAGATCCACTTTGAAAAACGTCACGCCCGTGCTGTTGGCCCTTCTTGCAACGTCGGCCCAGGCCGCTGAAGCACCGACATTCGATCCGCATCGCCTGGCGCGCGACGTCAAGGTGCTGTCGTCCGACGCATTCGAGGGCCGCGGCCCCAACACCGCCGGCGAGACCAAAACCGTCGACTACCTGATCGAACAATTCAAGGCCGCCGGCCTCCAACCCGGCGGCGACCTGCATGGCGGCAAACGCGGCTGGACCCAGGACGTGCCGCTGGGCCGCTTCGAGATCACCGGCCCCGTCAAACTGGCCGTGACGGACAAGGCGGGCACGCGCCAGCTGGTGCAAGGCGACGACCTGGCCGTGCGCGCATCGATGAGCGGCGCGAAGCAGGTCGATTTCAAGAACGCGCCGCTGGTCTTCGTCGGCTACGGCGTCACCGCCCCCGAGCGCAAGTGGGACGACTTCAAGGGCATGGACCTGAAGGGCAAGCTGGCCGTGGTGCTGATCAACGATCCCGACTTCGAATCCGGCCAGGGCGAGTTCGGCGGCAAGGCGATGACGTATTACGGCCGCTGGACCTATAAATTCGAGGAAATGGCGCGCCGCGGTGCATTGGGCACGATCATCGTGCACGAGACCGCGCCGGCCTCGTATGGCTGGCCGACCGTGAAGAACTCGAACACCAACGTGATGTACGACATCGTGCGCAAGGAGCCGCGCAAGGCGCACGCGCCGATGGAAGCCTGGGCCCAGCGCGCGCTGGCCGTCAGCCTGTTCAAGGCGGCCGGCCTCGATTTCGAGGCGGCCAAGAAAGCGGCGCAATCGCGCAACTTCCAGCCGCTCCCGCTCAAGGGCGTGACCCTGTCGGCCAGCTATGCGGTCGACGCCAAGGTGATCAAATCGAAGAACGTGCTGGCGATCCGCGAAGGCAGCAAGCAGCCCAAGCAATACGTGATGTACAGCGGCCATTGGGATCACCTCGGCATCGGCCAGCCCGACGCCAGGGGCGACAAGATCTACAACGGCGCCGTCGACAACGCCACCGGCATCGCCGCCTTGCTGGAACTCGGACGCGCCTACGCCGCCCAGCCGGCGCCGCAGCGCAGCGTCGTGTTCCTGGCCGTGACGGCGGAAGAGAAGGGTCTGCTCGGTTCGGAATACTACGCGTCGAACCCGGTCTACCCGCTGGCCTCGACGGTTGGCCTGATCAACATGGATGCCCTGAGCCCACGCGGCCCGGCGCGCGACTTCAACATTTCCGGTAGCGCCAAGCTCGATTTACTCGACCAGCTGGTCGCCAAGGCGAAGGGGGCGAACATCGCCTACTCGCCCGATCCGAAGCCGGAAGCGGGCCACTTCTTCCGTTCCGATCACTTCCCGTTCGCAAAGCGCGGCGTCCCGGCGATCTCCTTCGGTTCGGGCAACGACTGGATCGAGGGCGGCGTGAAGGCGGGCAAAGCGTCCGAGGACGACTACGTCGAGAAGGCCTACCACCAGCCTGCGGATGAATTCGATCCGACCTGGACCTTCACCGGCATGGCGCGCGACCTCGGGATCTTGTATGCGGTGGGCGCCGACCTGGCGAACGCGAAGACCTGGCCGAACTGGTCGATCGACTCGGAATTCCGCGCGGCGCGCGACAAGTCCGGGGCCCAGCGCAAGTAATTCCCGCGATGCTTACGGCTGCACCTGGTTGCGGCCGGCTTTTTTCGCCACGTACACCGCGGCGTCCGCCGTGGCGAGCAGCTCGCCCACCGTCTGCCCGGCTGTCAGCGTGGCAACGCCGATCGACACCGTGACCTGCACCCGCGGCGTTTCCAGCAGGGGGCACTGGGCCACGCCCAGGCGCAGGCGCTCGGCCACTTCGCGCGCTTCCACGAACGTGGTCTGGGGCAGCACCACCACGAATTCCTCGCCGCCGAAACGGGCGCAGACGTCGCCCGGACGCAGGTACTCGCGCACGCGCTGGACGAAGGCGCGCAGGACGTCGTCGCCGGTCATGTGGCCGAAGCCGTCGTTGATGCTCTTGAAGAAGTCGATATCGAGCATCAGGATGGAAAACGACTTTCCGCTCGAAACGTAGAACGCCGCTTGCTGCTTGAGGAGTTCGTCCAGCGCCCGGCGGTTGCCCTGGCCCGTCAAGGCGTCGGTGGCGGCGTCGAGTTCCACCTTTTGCAAGGCCACGTGCAGCCGCGCCGCCAGTAAAGCGTTGGCGCCCTGCAAGCGGATGCCTTCCAGCAGGCGCTTGGAAATGGCGGCCGTGTAATACGCGATCAGCGCGAAGAACACGGTCAGGCCGGCGGCGTAGTCCATCGCGCTCTGTCGGCTGGCGACATGCAGCAGCAAACCCAGTACCGACACGCACCAAATGACGCCGATTTGCCGGAAAAAGGCGGGGATGTAGGTGGCGTACACTTGTGCATTGACCGCGATCACGCCGCATAGCAGCGCGTTCAGGACGGCATCCAGGATCGGGTCATGCCCCATCAGGAACCAGGACGTCAGGCCCCAGGCAAATCCATCCAGGCCGGCCACGCAATGGAGGCGCGTGGCATGCCGCTCCAGGTTCGCGCCCGCGACGATGATGCCTTGCAATATGCGCAGGCCGAGCGCCCATACGACAAGAAAACATCCCAGCCACAGCAGAATCGAGGCCTGGGGCACGCGGTCCCAGCAGAACCACACGGCAAGCAGCCAACCGACCGGGGTGGTCGTCAGGGCGCGCCGCAGGGCATAGGCACATTCCGAAAAGCCAGTGGCACGGGCAACGGCGACGTCGGATTCGATCGAAGGAAGGAGGGTGCTCACGCAGCAGGCTCACGCTCATTGGGCGCCGCAACCGGCGCTGGACGCACGTCCGTCTCTACCCGGGGAATGTTGCTGAGCATGACTCGTATCCTGCTGGAAATTAGATCGTTAAGAGGGCGAGCATACCGCAAAAAAACGGCCTCATCAACGACAATACTTGTGCTGGCAGAAAGAATCTGGCGCTGGGATTTTGATGTCTGAAATGAAAAACGCCACCCCTGGGGGTGGCGTTTTCCTGAATCTTGGTGGCCCGGGGCGGAATCGAACCACCGACACAAGGATTTTCAATCCTCTGCTCTACCAACTGAGCTACCAGGCCAAGAGAGGCATGATTATAGCCACCCGCTCGCGCCTGTGCAAGTCCCG
>Ga0213835_100591_pt1 | contig 31667 bp, 26 predicted proteins | sample SWPATP01_FD_160576 | JGI IMG/M metagenome (GOLD analysis project Ga0213835, IMG submission 160576) | Coastal seawater microbial communities from Marineland, Florida, United States - SWPA TP0 #1 | ecosystem: Environmental > Aquatic > Marine > Coastal | place: USA: Florida | collected 2016-08-05 | reverse complement strand
CCGATCGATATCCCCTCCTCCTGCGACAACCGCTGGAGGGGCATGTTGTGGGGTGGAAGCATCTTCGCGATCACAGATGCCTTCCGCTCGCTCGAGTACGCCACCGTCCGTCCTGTCCTCCGCCCGCTTCAGGCCATCATCCACTTCTGAAGTCCAACGGCAACATCCCTGACAGAGGGGGGACGCCCATGCGCCCGAATCTCGAGCGCCGCCCTCCCTTTCATCTTTCGAAAAATATCCTCGGGGGGGCCTCCCGAAGGGAGGTGGGGGGCAGACAGCCCCCCTTCCGCGGCCGACCACGGGCGCCGCCGCGTCCGGTCCCCCGCGCCGCTCAGCGCGTGCCGAACATCCGGTCGCCGGCGTCCCCGAGCCCCGGCACGATATACCCCTTGTCGTTCAGCCGGTCGTCCAGCGCCGCGGTGACGATCGGCACGTCCGGGTGCGCCGCGCGCATCCGCTCCACCCCCTCCGGCGCCGCCAGCAGGCACAGGAACCGCAGGTTCCGCGCCCCCGCCGCCTTCAACAGCGTCACCGCCTCGGCGGAGGAGTTGCCCGTGGCGAGCATCGGGTCCAGCACGAACACCATCCGCTCGGACAGATCGGGCGGCACCTTGAAGTAGTACTGCACCGGCTCCAGCGTCTCCTCGTTGCGGTAAAGCCCGACAAACCCCACCCGCGCCGTCGGGATCAGCTCCAGGATCCCGTCCAGCAGACCGTTCCCCGCCCGCAGGATCGAGATCAGCGCCGGCTCCGGCCCGGCCAGCACGGGCGCGTCCATCGGACAGAGCGGGGTCTCGATGGCCCGCGTCGTCAGCTCCATCTCGCGGGTGACCTCATAGGCCAGCAACTGGCTGATCTCGCGCAGAAGCTGGCGGAACAGCGGCGTGGGCGTCGCGGCCTCGCGCATGTGGGTCAGCTTGTGCTGCACCAGCGGGTGACGGACGATTGTCAGGTTTTCGAGCATGCGGGGGTCCTCAGCCAAGGCGGGGCGCGAGGCGGTCGCGGGTGGCCGCATCGCAGAAGGCCGCGTCCAGCGCGGCGCGGTTCAGGGCGGCGAACTCGGCCTCGTCCCAGTCGAAGGCCTCGGCCAGCCGGTCGTATTCGCGCGTGAGCGTGGTGTGGAAAAACGGCGGGTCGTCGGTGGACAACGTGACCGCGACACCGGCGCGGCGCAGCCGGTCCACCGGATGCGCGCGCCAGCCCGGATAGAGCCCCAGCGCGATGTTCGAGCCCGGGCAGACCTCCAGCACGGTGCCGGCCTCGGCCAGCCGGTCGACGAGCCGCGCATCCTCGATGGCGCGGACGCCATGGCCGATGCGGGCCGGGCGCAGGTGATCGAGCGCGGCCGCGACCGAGCCCGGCCCGTCCCACTCGCCGGCATGCGCGGTCAGCGCGAGCCCCGCCTCGCGGGCGCAGTCGAAGGCCCAGGCGAAGTCCTTCAGGTGAAAGGCCCGCTCGTCGCCGGCGATGCCGAAACCCACCAGCCAGTCGCCGGCGGTCTCGGCGGCGCAGACCGCGATGCGGCGCGACTGCTCCGGCCCGAAATGGCGGATGGCGGTGACGATGCCGCGCAGGGTCGGGCCGCCGGTGGCCTCGACCGACAGCGCCGCCTCGCGCATCGCCGCCAGATACTCGGCCCAGGCCTCCACATCGCCGCCGCCGCAGAAGTCCGGCGACAGGAAGGTCTCGGCATAGACCACCCCGTCGGCCGCGCGCTCCTCCAGCACCGCCCGAACCAGCCGGGCAAAGTCCTCGGGCGTCTGGAGCACGGCGGTCGCGGCCTCATAGACCTTCAGGAACTGCCAGAAATCGTCGAAGACATAGGCGCCGCGATCGTCGAAGATCCCGGCCAGCGAGATGCCCTTTTCCGCCGCCAGCCCGCGGATGAACGCCGGCGGCGCCGCGCCTTCGAGGTGCAGGTGCAGCTCGACCTTGGGCATGTCACGCAGGCTCACAGAAAGCTCCTCCCCGGTCCCGGCAGGGTCACGCCCAGATGGGCGGCGACCGAGGCGCCCACATCGGCGAAGGCGCACAGTCCGATCTCTTTGGGGCCGATCTGCCCCAGCCCGCGGCCCGCGGCAAGCACCGGCACGCGCTCGCGGGTGTGTTCGGTGCCGCGCCAGGTGGGGTCGTTGCCATGGTCGGCGGTGAACACGGCAAGGTCGCCGGGCCGCAGCCGGGCGAGGAACCGGCCGGCCTCGGCGTCGAGCCATTCCAGCGCGCGGGCATAGCCCGCAACGTCCCGGCGGTGGCCCCAGAGGCTGTCGAACTCCACCAGATTGGCGAAGGTCAGGCTGCCCGGCTCGGCCTCCAGCGCCAGCCGGTGCAGATGTTCCATCAGCGCGGCATCGTCGGCGCCCTTGTGCAGATGCGTGATGCCGCGGTGCGAGAAGATGTCGCCGATCTTGCCCACGGCGTGGACGATGCGGCCCGCGCCCTGCACATGGTCCATCAGCGTCGGCGCCGGGGGGGCGATGGCATAGTCGCGGCGGTTGGCGGTGCGGCGAAAGCTGCCGGGCGCACCGAGGAAAGGCCGGGCGATGACCCGGCCGACCTTCATCGCGTGCAGGGTGGGGGCAAGCGCCTCGCACAGCGCGAGCAGGCGGTCGAGGCCGAAGGCCTCTTCATGCGCGGCGATCTGCAGCACGCTGTCGGCCGAGGTGTAGCAGATCGGCCAGCCGGTGCGCAGATGCTCGGCCCCGAGCTCGTCGATGATGGCGGTGCCCGAGGCGTGGCAGTTGCCCAAGGTTCCCCCGGTGCCGGCGCGGGCGCGGATCTCGGCGGTGAGGTCGGCGGGAAAGGCCGGGCGGGTGTCGGGGAAATACGCCCACTCCCACGGCACCGGCACGCCGGCGAGCTCCCAATGGCCCGAGGGGGTGTCCTTGCCGCGCGAGGTCTCGGTGGCCGCGCCCCAGAGGCCCTGCGGCGGGGCGCTCAGCCCCGGGGCGGGGTGGCCCGAGGCGAGCCGGATCGCGGCGCCGAGGCCGAGGCCGTCGAGCACGGGCATCCGCAGTGGCCCGCTGCGGCCCTCTTCGGCGCGGCCCGCGGCGCAGGCCTCGGCGATGTGGCCCAGCGTGTTGGCGCCCGCGTCGCCGAACTCGGCGGCATCGGGCGCGCCGCCGCAGCCGACCGAGTCGAGCACGATGAGGAAGGCACGCGGGAGCAAGGCGCGGGGCCCCGGCATCAGCCCACCCGGGCGCGGATCAGCGCGGGCGGCGCGTCCGCGTCCGTCCCGATGGTATAGGCCGCCAGCACCGCGGCGGCGGCGGCCTCGGCCGCGTCCTCGTCGGCGGCATGGATAAGCGCCACGGGGTCGGTTGCCGCCACCTCGGCACCGAGGGGCAGGAGCCCGGCGAGCCCGACCGAGGGGTCGATCCGGTCGCCCTCGACCCGCCGGCCGCCGCCCAGCGCGACCACGGCGAGGCCCAGCGCCTCGCCGTCGATGGCGGCCACGCGGCCGGCGACGCCCGCCGGCACCTGTTTCAGCACCGGCGCGGCGGCGAGATGCGCGCCCCAGCGCTCCACGAAATCGGCCGCCCCCCCCTGCGCCGCGACCATCCGGCCAAAGCGCTCGGCCGCGGCGCCGCTCTCGAGGCTCGCGCGGATGCGCGCCGCACCGGCCTCCGGGCTCGCATCGAGGCCTGCGAGCGACAGCGCGAGGCCGCCCAGCGCGCAGGTCACCTCGATCAGCCGGGGGTGGGGGGCGGCGCCGGTCAGCGCCTCCATCACCACCGCGACCTCCAGAGCATTGCCGGCCGCCGGCACCAGCGGCTGGTCCATGTCGGTGATCAGCGCGGCGGTGCGGCAGCCGGCGCCGTTCGCGGTGGCGACCAGCGCCTCGGCCAGCGCCTGCGCCTCCTCCATCGTCTTCATGAAGGCGCCCGAGCCGACCTTGACGTCCAGCGCCAGCGCGCCCAGCCCGGCGGCGAGCTTCTTCGACAGGATCGAGGCGGTGATCAGGTCGAGGCTCTCGACCGTCCCCGAGACGTCACGCACCGCATAAAGCCGCCGGTCGGCCGGCGCCAACTCGCGCGAGGCCGCGACGATGGCGCAGCCCACCTCGGCCGTGACCCGGCGCAACCCGTCGATGCCGAGGTCGGTGGCATAGCCCGGGATCGCCTCCAGCTTGTCCAGCGTGCCGCCCGTATGGCCCAGCCCGCGGCCCGAGATCATCGGCACGAAGGCCCCGCACTCGGCCAGCGCCGGCGCCAGCAACAGGGACACGCAGTCGCCGATCCCGCCCGAGGAGTGCTTGTCCACCACCGGGCCCGGCAGGTCCCAGCCCAGCACCTCGCCGGAATCGCGCATGGCCTCGGTGAGCGCGACACGGCCGGCCTCGCCCAGCCCGCGCAGGCAGACCCCCATGGCGAAGGCGCCGGCCTGCGCATCCGACACCGCGCCCGAGCCGAGCCCGGCGGCGAACCAGCGGATGGCGTCGGGGTCCGGGGTGCGGCCGGTGCGCAGCGCGGAGAGGACGGTGCGGGCGTCCATGGCTCAGTCCCGCCCCGGCAGGTCGGCGCGGGCAAAGGCGCCGGGCAACAGCTCGGCCATGGTCATCACGCGCATGGCCCCGGCGAGGTTGACCATGACGACCGGCACCTCGGGGCCGGCGAACTCGGACAGCCGTTGGCGGCAGCCGCCGCAGGGGGTCACCGGCTCGGACGCGTCGGCATAGACATAGACCTCGGCGATGTCGCGCTCGCCGGCGGCGACCATGGCGCAGATCGCGTTGGCCTCGGCGCAGCTGGTCATCGGGTACGAGGCGTTCTCGACGTTGCAGCCGACGTGGATGCTGCCCGAGGCGGTGCGCAGTGCGGCGCCGACGGGAAAGCGCGAATAGGGGGCGTGGGCGTGCGCGCGCACGGCGCGGGCAGCTTCGGCCAGGCGGGGGTCGGGGGTATGATCGCGGCTCATGGGCGCTCCTCGTGCTGGGGCGCAGTGTGGGGCCGCCCGGTGGCGGTTGCAAGCGCCGCAGGTCTGGGCGGAGGGGCGGGCGGTGCGGGGCATTCCCCGCCCCGGAAAGATGGTTTAACGCTGAACCAAACGGGGAGGGGCGCAGGATGACCGACGGACGGCAGGACAGCGCGCGGCAGGCCGCGCTCGAGTATCACGAGCATCCGACGCCCGGAAAGCTGGAGATCCGGCCGACCAAACCGCTGGCCACCGGGCGCGACCTCGCCCGCGCCTACAGCCCCGGCGTGGCGGAGGCCTGTCTCGAGATCAGGGCCGACCCGGCCACCGCGGCGCGCTATACGGCGCGGGCGAACCTGGTGGCCGTGGTCACCAACGGCACGGCGGTGCTGGGGCTGGGCAACATCGGCCCGCTGGCGGCCAAGCCGGTGATGGAGGGCAAGGCCGTCCTCTTCAAGAAATTCGCCAACATCGACTGTTTCGACATCGAGCTGGCCGAGACCGACCCGGAGCGGCTGGCCGACCTCATCTGCGCGCTGGAGCCGAGCTTCGGCGCGATCAATCTGGAGGACATCAAGGCACCCGACTGCTTCGTGGTCGAACGGATCTGCCGCGAGCGGATGGGCATCCCCGTGTTCCACGACGACCAGCACGGCACGGCCATCGTGGTGGGCGCGGCGGCCACCAATGCGCTCAGGGTGACGGGCCGGCGGTTCGAGGATCTCAAGGTCGTCTCCACCGGCGGGGGCGCGGCCGGCATCGCCTGCCTCAACATGCTGCTGAAGCTGGGGGTGCGGCGCGAGAACGTCTGGCTCTGCGACATCCACGGGCTTGTCCACGCGGGCCGCGAGGCCGACATGACGCCGCAGAAGGCCGCCTATGCGCAGGCCACCGACCTGCGGACGCTGGACGAGGTGATCGCCGGCGCCGACCTGTTCCTCGGGCTCTCCGGACCGGGCGTGCTGAGCCCCGCGATGGTGGCCCGCATGGCGCCGCGCCCGATCGTCTTCGCGCTCGCGAACCCGACGCCCGAGATCGACCCCGAGGCGGTGCGCGCCGTCGCCCCCGACGCGATCATCGCCACGGGCCGGTCGGATTATCCGAATCAGGTCAACAATGTGCTGTGCTTCCCCTTCATCTTTCGCGGCGCGCTGGATGTCGGGGCGACCGAGATCAACGACGCCATGCAGATCGCCTGCATCGAGGGGATCGCGGCGCTCGCGCGTGCCACCACCTCGGCCGAAGCCGCCGAGGCCTATCGCGGCGAGCAGATGACCTTCGGCCCCGACTACCTGATCCCCAAGCCCTTCGACCGCCGCCTCATGGGGGTGGTCGCCTCGGCGGTGGCGCGGGCGGCGATGGAGTCGGGCGTGGCCACCCGGCCGCTCGCGGACCTCGACGCCTACAAGGCCAGGCTCGACGCCTCGGTCTATCGCTCGGCGCTGATCATGCGGCCGGTGTTCGAGGCCGCCCGCAGCGCCTCGCGCCGCATCGTCTTCGCCGAGGGCGAGGACGAGCGCGTGTTGCGCGCGGCCAACGCCATCCTCGAGGAGACCACCGAGGTGCCGGTGCTGATCGGCCGGCCCGAGGTGGTGGCGATGCGCTGCGAGCGCGCCGGCCTGCCGATCCGGCCGGGGCTCGACGTCGACATCGTCAACCCCGAGAACGACCCCCGCTATCGCGAATACTGGGAGACCTATCACGCCATCATGGAGCGCCGCGGCGTCACCCCCGACATCGCCCGCGCGGTGCTGCGCACCAACACCACCGCCATCGGCGCCGTGATGGTGCAGCGCGGCGAGGCCGACAGCCTGATCTGCGGCGCCTTCGGGCAGTATCTGTGGCACCTGAACTACGTCACCCAGGTTCTGGCGACCCCGCGCCTGCGCCCCGTCGGCGCGCTGAGCCTGATCATCCAGCCCGAGGGCAACCTCTTCATCGCCGACACCCAGGTCCACCCCGAGCCCAGCCCCGAGCAGATCGCCGAGAGCGCCATCGCGGCCGCCCGCCATGTCCGCCGCTTCGGGGTGACACCGCTGGTGGCGCTCTGCTCGCAGAGCCAGTTCGGCAATCTCGACACCGCGGCGGCCCGGCGGATGCGCGCGGCGCTGGAGGTCCTCGAATCGCGCGAGCCCGACTTCGCCTTCGAGGGCGAGATGTCGGTCGACCTCGCCCTGGACCCCGAGCTGCGCGCGCGGATGTTCCCCAATGCGCGCTTTGCCGCGGCGGCGAATGTGCTGATCTTCGCCTCGGCCGATGCCGCGGGCGCGGCGCGCAACATCCTCAAGGCCCGCGCCGGCGGGCTGGAGGTGGGACCGATCCTGATGGGCATGGGCAACCGCGCCCATATCGTCACCCCCTCGATCACCGCCCGGGGCCTGCTGAACGTGGCCGTGCTCGCCGGCACGCCGGTCGCCCGCTACGGCTGACACAGCGCGGCCCGCCCCCCTTTCATCTTTCCAGAAATATCCTCGGGGGGAGTCTCCCGCAGGGAGACGGGGGGCAGACGGCCCCCCTGCGACGCCCGCCCCGGGCGCCACCCGCCCCCGCGACATCGCGGCGCAACGATCTTGCTCCACCGGCCACGCCGGCGTAACAGACCCGAATATCGGAGGAGGGACACCATGGCATACCGCGACCTGCACGCCCGCAGCCTCACAGACCCCGAAGGCTTCTGGATGGAGGCGGCCGAGGCGATCGACTGGGTTCGCAAACCCTCGCGGGCGCTCTTTGCCGACAACGCGCCGCTCTATGAATGGTTCGCGGACGGGATGGTGAACACCTGCTGGAACGCGGTGGACCGGCATGTGGCGGCAGGCCGGGGCGACCAGGTCGCCATCATCCACGACAGCCCGGTCACCCACAGCGTGCGCGAGATCACCTTTGCCGAGCTCAGGGACCGGGTCGCGAGCCTCGCCGGGGCGCTGGCGGCAAAGGGGGTGACCAAGGGCGACCGGGTCATCATCTACATGCCCATGGTGCCCGAGGCGCTGGAGGCGATGCTGGCCTGTGCCCGCCTCGGCGCCATCCATTCGGTGGTGTTCGGCGGCTTCGCCTCGAACGAGCTCGCCACCCGCATCGACGATGCCCAGCCCAGGGCGGTGATCGCCGCCTCCTGCGGGATCGAGCCGGGCCGCGTGGTGCATTACAAGCCGCTCCTCGACAAGGCGCTGGAGCTGGCCACCCACCGCCCCGACTTCTGCGTGATCTTCCAGCGCGAGCAGGAGGTGGCGAAGCTGACCGAGGGCCGCGACGTCGACTGGCACGCCTTTCAGTACGGCGTCGCCCCGGCGGACTGCGTGCCGGTGGAGGGCAACCACCCGGCCTATGTCCTTTACACCTCCGGCACGACGGGCCAGCCCAAGGGCGTGGTGCGCCCCACCGCCGGGCATCTGGTGGCGCTGAACTGGACCATGAAGAACATCTACGGCGTCGAGCCGGGCGAGGTGTTCTGGGCCGCCTCCGACGTCGGCTGGGTCGTGGGCCACAGCTATATCTGCTATGCCCCGCTCATCCACGGCAACACCACCATCGTGTTCGAGGGCAAGCCCATCGGCACCCCCGACGCCGCCACCTTCTGGCGGGTGATCGCGCGGCACAAGGTCGCCTCCTTCTTCACCGCGCCCACCGCGTTCCGCGCGATCAAGCGCGAGGATCCGGAGGCCAGGATGCTGGCGGGCCACGACATCTCCAGCTTGCGCTATCTCTTTCTCGCGGGCGAGCGGGCCGACCCCGACACCGTGGAATGGGCGCAGCGGCATCTGAAGGTGCCGGTGATCGACCACTGGTGGCAGACCGAGACCGGCTGGGCCATCGCCGCCAACCCCGTGGGGCTGGAGCCGCTGCCGGTCAAGGTCGGCTCGCCCTCGGTGCCGATGCCGGGCCACGACGTGCAGGTGCTGGACGAGGGCGGCCACCCGGTGCCGCCGGGCACGCTGGGTGCCATCGCCATCCGGCTGCCGCTGCCGCCCGGCACGCTGCCCGGCCTCTGGAACGCCGAGGCGCGCTTTCGCAAGAGCTATCTCGAGCATTTCCCCGGCTATTACGAGACCGGCGACGCGGGCTACATGGACGAGGACGGGTACCTCTACATCATGGCCCGCACCGACGACGTGATCAACGTCGCCGGGCACCGCCTCTCCACCGGCGGGATGGAGGAGGTGCTGGCCTCGCACCCCGACGTCGGCGAATGCGCGGTCATCGGGGTGGCGGACGAGCTGAAGGGCCAGCTTCCGCTCGGGTTCCTCTGCCTCAACAAGGGGGTCGACCGCGACCCGGCCGAGGTGGTCAAGGAATGCGTGGCGCTGGTGCGCGACCGCATCGGCCCGGTTGCGGCGTTCCGGCATGCGGTGGTGGTGGACCGGCTGCCCAAGACCCGCTCGGGCAAGATCCTGCGTGCGACCATGGCCAGGATCGCCGATGGCGAGGTCTGGAAGATGCCCGCCACCATCGACGACCCGGCCATCCTGGACGAGATCGCGGCCGCGCTGGGCAGCATCGGCTACCCCGCGCCCGCGCGGGCGTGAGGGCTGCCGGACGTCATGAGAGTTGAGGGGAGCGGGGAGGTCGTGCTACTACCCTAAGCTGTGCGGGGCCGTTCGAGGAGGGAACCTTCATGTCCGACAGACTGGATGGAACGGTTGCTGCGGTGACGGAACTGCTGGCCGCGCTGCACCGAATCGGCGAGGGCCGGCTGGACAGCGCCGAGCGCGAGGCGCTGCGGACCGCGCGGCGCCTGGCCGAGACGCTGTCGCTGCGCCTCGGACCGCCGAGGCCGGCGCAGCTGGTGGATCGCGAGCGTTATCTGCGTCTGATGGAGCTGGCCGGGCCCGAGGGGGCGCAGGAGCTGCTCGACCGGCTGGACGAGGATCTGCGGCAGGTGGAGCGTGGCCTCGCCCGTGGCCTCGCCGAGCCGAACGTGGCCGAGGTCCGGGCACAGACGCATGTCCTGGTCGCGCTGGCGGGCGCGGTCGGGGCGACGGCGCTGCAACGTCTGGCCGAGGCGCTGAACGGCGCGGCCCATGGCGCCGCTCCGGCCGACATGGACCGCCCCGGCGCCGAAGGTCCCGGCCCCGAGCGTCCCGGCCCCGAGCGTCCGACCTGCGAATGTCTGGCCGCGGAGCGGGCGGCGATGGAGCGTCTGGGGGCCGCCACGCTGGAGCAACTCGGCCTGCTGGCGCGGTTCATCGCCGCCGAACGGGCGGCCATCCGGACGGTGGCATGAGCGCGGAGGCACCGCCGCTCCTGCTGATCGAGGACACGCCATCGTTGCAGATGGTCTATGAGCAGGTGCTGCGCAGCGCCGGCCATGTCGTGCGGTCCGAGGCGACGGGGGCGGCGGGGCTGACCGCCTTTCGCCGGTTGCGGCCGGGGGTGGTGCTGCTGGACCTGATGCTGCCCGATTGCGACGGTCTGGACCTGATGCGTTCGTTTCTGGGCGAGCTGCCCGAGACGCGGGTGATCGTCATCACCGCGAACGGCTCCATCAACAAGGCGGTGGCGGCGATGCGCGCCGGCGCCCACGAGTTCCTGGTCAAGCCCTTCGACGAAGCGCGCCTGCTCAACTCGGTGAAGAACGCGCTGGAGGCGGCGCGGCCGGCGGCCGCCAGCGCGCCGCCGCCCGGCAACGGCGCCTTCGTCGGCGCCTCCGAGGCGATGCAGGCGGTCTATGGCAAGATCGCTTCGGTCGCGCGCTCGATGGCCACGGTCTTCATCACCGGCGAATCAGGCACCGGCAAGGAGCTCTGCGCCCAGGCCGTGCACGATCAGTCGAATCGCGCGCGCGGGGCCTTCATCGCGCTGAACTGCGGCGCGATCCCGGCCGACCTGCTCGAATCCGAGGTGTTCGGCCATCTCAAGGGCGCCTTCACCGGCGCGATCTCGGACAAGCCCGGCGCGGCCGCGGCCGCCGACGGCGGCACGCTGTTCCTGGACGAGGTCTGCGAGATGGACCTCAACCTCCAGACCAAGCTGTTGCGCTTTCTGCAGACCTCGCAGATCCAGCCGGTCGGGGCGGCGCGGCCGCGCAAGGTCGATGTGCGCATCGTCTGCGCCACCAACCGCGACCCGCTGGAAGAGGTCCGCAAGGGCCGCTTCCGCGAGGATCTCTATTACCGCCTGCATGTCGTGCCGATCCACATGCCGCCCCTGCGCGCCCGCGGCACCGACGTGCTGGCCATCGCCGAACAGGCCCTGCGCCGCTTCTCGGCCGAGGAGGGCAAGCAGTTCGAGGGGCTCTCGCCCGAGGTGGCGGACCTGTTCCTGCGGCTGCCCTGGCCCGGAAATGTGCGGCAGCTGCTGAACGTGATGCGCAACGTGGTGGTGCTGCATGGCGGCCCGCGGGTGACGCTGGCGATGCTGCCGCTGGAGCTGCATCACCATGCCGAGCTGGCGCCGGCGGCGGGGGCGGCGCCGGCGCCCTCGGTCACGCTGGCCGGGCTGGTGGGCAAGCCGCTGGCCGAGATCGAGCGGCTGGTGATCGAGGCGACCATCGCCCAGCACGGCGGCTCGGTGCCGCGGGCGGCCCGGGTGCTCGACGTGTCGCCCTCGACGATCTACCGCAAGCTCGAGGCCTGGGCCCGCGCCGGCTGATCCTGCCCGCCTGCGGCACAGGCCCGGCAAGATAGGGAAGAGGGTCCACGGCCCCGCCCGGCCGCGGCACGGCATCGGTGTCCCGGGCCTGTTTCGCTGCGGTTGCCCTGATTTGACGAATTATGCAGAATATCGTTCCGCGTATTGGACGCTTGAGCCCCTTGCGCGAAGAACTCCTCCCATAGTAGCGGCGAAGCCGGATGTCTTCATGGAGGGTTGAGATGCTCAGGCGACCTCATGCGCTGTCGCTTTCGGCGAGTGTCCTTGCGCTGTGTCTTGCCGGTGCTGCGGCGGCGGCCCCCGAGGGGTGGGGGCCGCTGCTGGAGCCTGCCGCGCTGGCCGGGATCCTCGAGGCGCACCCGGAGGTGCGCGTCGTCCATGTCAGCGGCGACTTCGCCGCCGGCCACATTCCCGGCGCCGTCAGCGCCCCCTATGCCGAGTGGCGCGGCCCGCCGCAGAACCCCGGCGCGCTGCGCACGCCCGAAGAGTTCGGCGCGCTGGTCCGCCGCCTCGGGATCGAGGCCGACACGCCGGTCGCGGTGGTCCATTCCGGTGCCAATGTCACCGACATGGGCACGGCAGCGCGGGTCTACTGGACCCTGCGCGCGCTGGGGGTGGAGGACCTCGCGCTTCTCAACGGCGGCTTCAGGGCCTGGGCGGAGGCCGGCCTGCCCGTCAGCACCCGTCCGGTCGAGGTGGCGCCCTCGGGTTTCGTGCCCCGGTGGGACGACACGCTGCGCATCACCACCGCCGAGGTCGAGGCGCTGATCGAGGAGGGCGGCGCGCGGCTGATCGACGCCCGGCCGGCGGGGTTCTTCCAGGGCCGGGTCTGGAGCATCGCGCGCCCCGGCACGCTGCCCGGCGCCGGGCATCTGTCGCATGAGCGCTGGTTCGAGGGCACGCGCATGGTCGGCGCCGAGGAGGCCGCCGCCATCGCCGCCGAGAGCGGGCCGGAGCTGCCGATCACGGTGTCCTTCTGCAACACCGGGCACTGGGCCGCGATCAACTGGTTCGCGCTGAGCGAACTGGCCGGGGTGGAGAATACCCGCCTCTATGCCGAGAGCATGGCGGAATGGACCGCGGCGGGTCGGCCGCTCGACAACGCGCCGCACCGGGTGGCGATGTACTGGACGATGACCGAGAGCTGGATCAGGGGGATGTTCTGAGATGCTGGCGCGACGACTGTCTCTGGTGGGCTTCGGGCTGGTGCTCGTGGTGGCCACCTTTTCCTGGGCAGGGCCACGGGCCGCGCTCCTGGTGCTGATCGGGCTCGGCTTCGGGCTGGTGCTGGAGGGGCTGCGCTTCGGCTTTGCGGGGCCGTGGCGGGTGCTGGTGACCGAGCGCGACGCGCGCGGGCTCATGGCACAGCTGCTGGCCATCGGCGCCACGGCGGCGGTGGCGCTGCCGCTCCTGGCGGCGGCGCCGGGCGAGCTGGCGGGGGCGCATGCGCCGGTGGGGATCGGCATGATCCTGGGTGCCTTCGTCTTCGGCGCGGCGATGCAGGTGGCGATGGGCTGCGGCTCGGGCACGCTGGTCAACGCCGGGAGCGGCAATCTGGTCGGCCTCGTCGCGCTGGTCGGCTTTGTCGGCGGGAGCTTTGCGGGCACGCTGCATCTGGGCTGGTGGACCGGTCTGGGCAGCCTGCCGGTGATCACGCTGCAGGGCGTGGCGGGCCATGGCGGCGGGCTGGTGCTGACGCTGGCGGCGCTGGCGCTGGTGGGGGCGCTGGCGTGGCGGCATGCGCTGCCGGGCCGGCGGCTGCCGCCCGGGCGGCTGTGGCTGGCGGCGGGGCTGATCGCGGCGCTGGCGCTGGCGAACCTCGCCGTGGCGGGGCAGCCCTGGGGCATCGTCTACGGCCTCGGGCTGTGGGGCGCGAAGGTCGCCGAGGCCGCGGGCGCCGACCTCGCCGCCACGGCCTTCTGGTCGGCGCCGGCGAATGCCGAACGCCTCGCCTCGAGCGTGCTGACCGACGTGACCTCGCTGACCAACATCGGACTTCTGGTGGGCGCCTTCCTCGCGATGCGCTGGCGGCGGGCGCCGGATGCCCCGGCGGCGGCGCTGTCGGCGGCGGGATGGGGGGCGATCCTGCTGGCGGGGCTCGTGCTGGGCTACTCGGCGCGCATGGCCTTCGGCTGCAACGTCGGCGCCTTCTTCTCCGGCATCTCGACGGGCAGCCTGCACGGCTGGGTCTGGTTCGCGGCGGCCTTCGCCGGCTCGGTCCTCGGGCTCAGGCTGCGCGATCTGGTGCACGGCCTGCGGCCCGTGGCCGTGGCGGAGCGGCCGGCATGAGCGCCCCGGTCCTCTCCCGCCCGACGGTGGGGCTGATCGCCCTCGCCCTCGTCACGGCCCTCGTGGCGCTGGATGCGCTGCGGGCCGAGCCCGTCGACCCCTTCACCGTGCCTCCCCCCTCGGCGCTGGGCTCGGGGCAGGCGCCCTCCGGCGCCCATTGCTCGGCCGGCTGAGGCCGGGCCGTGCCGGGGCGCCCGTCCGATCCAGGGGCGCTCCGGCCACCGCCGGGACCAGGAAACTTGCAAGTTTCCTGGCAAATTTCTTGCAAGAAATTTGCGCCCGCGGTGCGGGCGCGGCGCCCGGCGTCAGACGAACTGCTCGCGGATCAGCCGTTCCTCCAGGCCGTGGCCCGGGTCGAACAGCAGGCGGTGGGCGACGCTCGGCTCGGATTGGACCTCGACCATGGCGACGTTGCTGACCGAGCGGCTGTCGGCGTCGGCCATGACCGGGCGCTTGGCCGGGTCGAGCACGTCGAAGCGGACCCGGGCCGTCTTGGGCAGCAGCGCGCCGCGCCAGCGCCGCGGCCGGAACGCCGACATGGCCGTCAGCGCCAGCACATCCGCCCCGATTGGCAGGATCGGCCCATGGGCCGAATAGTTGTAGGCGGTGGAGCCCGCCGGGGTGGACACCAGCGCCCCGTCGCACACCAGCTCGTCCAGCCGCACCCTGTCGTCGACGCTGATGCGCAGCCGCGCCGCCTGCGGGCCCGCGCGCAGGAGCGACACCTCGTTGATCGCCAGCGCCTCGTGTTCGGTGCCGTCCACCGTGACCGCGAACATGCGCAGCGGGTTGATCACCGTCTCCTCGGCGCGGGCGAGGCGGCGGGTCAGGCCGGCGGGGCGGTATTCGTTCATCAGGAAGCCCACGGTGCCCCGGTTCATGCCGTAGACCGGCGCGGGCAGGTGCTGGGTGGCGTGCAGGGTCTGCAGCATGAAGCCGTCGCCGCCCAGCGCGACGATGACGTCGGCCTCCTCGGGGGGGCAATCGCCGTGGCGGGCGATCAGTTCGGCGCGGGCCGCCTGTGCCTCGGGGGCGGTGCTGGCGAGCACGCAGATCCTGCCTCTGGCGGCCATCGTCCCCCTCCCTCTGCCGCCCCGTTGTGGCTGCAGCGTGGCCGCGACACAAGGGGGTGGGCGCGGCGATTGCGCCCTCGCCCCGGCGCGTGGCTTGCGCTAAAAGGACACCGCATCGGGGGCCCGTTCCGGCAGGCCGTCCGACGATGCCGACCCACCGGACCCGCAGCAACCGGAGACGCCCATGAACGCCCCCCATCGCGACAGCGGCTTTTTCACCGACACGCTCGCCAGCCGCGACCCCGAGCTCGCCGCCGCCGTGGCGTCCGAGCTGGGACGCCAGCGCGACGAGATCGAGCTGATCGCCTCCGAGAACATCGTCAGCCGCGCCGTGCTGGAGGCGCAGGGCTCGGTGATGACGAACAAGTATGCCGAGGGTTATCCGGGCCGGCGCTATTACGGCGGCTGCCAGTATGTCGACATCGCCGAAGAGCTGGCGATCGACCGCGCCAAACGGCTCTTCGGCTGCGGCTTTGCCAATGTGCAGCCGAACTCGGGCAGCCAGGCCAACCAGGGCGTGATGCTGGCGCTGATCAAGCCCGGCGACACCGTTCTGGGCATGAGCCTCGATGCCGGCGGCCACCTCACCCATGGGGCGAAGCCCAACCTCTCGGGCAAATGGTTCAACGCGGTGGCCTATGGCGTGCGCGAATCCGACCTGACGCCCGATTACGACCAGATCGAGGCGCTGGCGCTGGAGCATCGCCCGCAGCTGATCATCGCCGGCGGCTCGGCGATCCCGCGCATCCTCGACTTTGCCCGCTTCCGCGCGATTGCCGACAAGGTGGGGGCGTATCTGCTCGTCGACATGGCGCATTTCGCGGGGCTGGTGGCGTCGGGGCATTACCCCTCGCCGTTTCCGCATGCCCATGTCGCCACCACCACCACGCACAAGACGCTCCGCGGCCCCCGCGGCGGCATGATCCTGACCGACGACGAGGCGCTGGCGAAGAAGGTCAACTCGGCCATCTTTCCCGGCCTGCAGGGCGGCCCGCTGATGCATGTCATCGCCGCCAAGGCCGTCGCCTTCGGCGAGGCGCTGCGGCCCGAGTTCAGGGACTATCAGGCGCAGGTCATCCGCAACGCGCAGGCGCTGGCCGATCAGTTGCAGAAGGCCGGCCTCGCCATCGTCACCGGCGGCACCGACACGCATCTGATGCTGGTGGACCTGCGCCCCAAGGGGGTGAAGGGCAACGCCACCGAGGCCGCGCTGGGCCGCGCCCACATCACCTGCAACAAGAACGGCATCCCCTTCGACAGCGAAAAGCCGACCGTCACCAGCGGCATCCGGCTGGGCAGCCCGGCCGGCACCACCCGCGGCTTCGGCGAGCCCGAGTTCCGTCAGATCGGCGACTGGATCGCCCGCGTGGTGGACGGCCTCGCCACCCATGGCGAGGATGGCAACGGCGCGGTCGAGGCGGCGGTGAAGGCCGAGGTGGCCGAGCTCTGCGCCCGCTATCCGGTCTATCCGGGGATGTGACGCGCCGCGGCCGGGCGGGCTGTCATCCGGCCGTCATGGAACCCTGCTACCCGGCGGGGCATGAGGGAGCCGCGCACAGCCGAGACCATCACCGCGCTCGAGGCCGAGCGGATCGGCCGCAGCTTTGACGGAAAGCCGGTGCTGCAGGCGGTGGACCTGCGGCTCGGAGCGGGCGAGGTGGTGGCGCTGCTGGGCCCGTCGGGCTGCGGCAAGACCACGCTGCTGCGGATCATCGCCGGGCTGCTGGCGCCGAGCTCGGGGCGGCTCAGCATCGGCGGGCGGCTGATGGCCGAGGGCGGCGGGGCCATGGCCGCCCCCGAGGTGCGCGGCCTCGGAATGGTCTTTCAGGATTACGCCCTCTGGCCGCACCTCAGCGTGCGCGACAATGTCGCCTTTCCGTTGCGCATGCGCGGCATCGGCCGGCGCGAGCGGCGCGCCCGGGCCGGCGCGGCGCTGGAGCAGGTGGGGCTGGGGCATCTGGCCGACCGCTGGCCCGGCACGCTCTCGGGCGGGCAGCAACAGCGTGTGGCGCTCGCGCGCGCCATCGTCGCCGAGCCGCCGCTGGTGCTGTTCGACGAGCCGCTCTCGAACCTCGACCGCGAGCTGCGCGAGAGCCTCGCGGTGGAGATGGGGCGGCTGATCCGCCGCCTCGGCCTGTCGGCCGTCTATGTCACCCACGACCAGGCCGAGGCCTTCACCATCGCCGACCGCGTGGCGGTGATGCTCGATGGCCGCATCGCCCAGATCGACGCGCCCGAGGCGCTGTTCGCGCGGCCCGCCAGCGTGGCCGTGGCGCGGTTCCTCAACATCGGCGCGATCTTCGACGGCGCGCTGGAGGCGGGGCGGTTCCGCTGTGCCCGCGGGGCGATCGAGCTGCCGCTCGACGGGGTGGGCGGCGCGGTGAACGGCCACAGCGGCCCGGCGCATCTGCTGGTCCCGCGCACCGCCGTCGCCCCGGCCGAGCCCGCGAACGGCCATCTGCGCGCCCGCGTCAGCCACTGCCAGTTTCAGGGCGACCGGTATCTGTTGCACCTCGAGCTTGCCGGGGACCATGCCGGCCCCGGGGGCGTGACCGCCCCGGGCCATCTGGCCTGCCCCTCGGACCGTCCGGCCCGGGCGGGCGAGGTCATCGGCCTCGCGCTCGCCCGCGACCGTCTGCACCTCTGGCCGGCCTCCGCCTGAGCGCCGCCCCCCCACTCACATGTCACGGGAGATGCCCATGCTGCGACCGTTCACCCTCGCCGCCACCCTTGCCGCCGGGCTCTTGCCGGCCGCCGCGCTGGCGCAGACGCTGACCGTCTATACCGCCGGCCCCGGCGGGCTGGCCGATGCCATGGCCGAGGCCTTCGAGGCCGAGACCGGCATCCGCGTGAACGTGTTCCAGGGCACCACCGGGCAGGTGATGGCCCGCCTCGAGGCCGAAGAGGCGAACCCCCAGGCCGATGTGGTCATCTCGGCCAGCTGGGGCTCGGCGGTGGACATGCATGCGCGCGGGCTCCTGATGGACTACGTCTCGCCCAATGCCGAGACGGTGCCGGACTTCCTGAAGCACACGCATTATGTCGCGCAGGGGATCTCGGCGCTGGCCATCGCCTGGAACACGCAGTCGGGCACGCCGCGCCCCGAGGACTGGTCCGACCTCGCCGCGCCCGAGTTCCGCGATCTCGTCACCATGCCCGACCCGGCGCAGTCGGGTTCGGCCTTCGACCTGATCGTCGGGCTGGAGGCCGCCCGTGGCGAGGAGGCCTGGGAGCTCCTGGCCGCGCTGGCCGCGAACGAGATGATCGTGCCCGGCCCCAACGCCGCCGCGCTGAACCCGGTGCTGCAGGGGGCGAAGGCCGCGGTCTTCGGGGCGGTGGACTACATCAGCTATGGCCGCGCCGAAGAGGGCGAGCCGGTGGAGGTGATCGTGCCCGACAGCGGCACGGTGATCGCGCCGCGGCCGATGATGATTCTCGCCTCGACGTCGCAGCCCGAGGCGGCGCAGGCCTTTGTCGACTTCACCCTGTCCGAGGCCGGGCAGGCGCTGGTGGCCGACACCTTCCTGATGCCGGCGCGCACGGATGTGGAGGGCCGCCGCCCGGGGATCGCGGAGCTGACCGTGATCGAGCTGGACGAGGCCGCCGCCGCTGCCCGCCGCGATGCCGTCATCGCCCGCTTCAACGAGGTCATGGGGCGCTGACCCTGGTGGGCGCGCCGGCGGTCCCGCCGCGCGCCACAAGGGTCTTGCAAGACCCTTGCCAAGAACCTTGCAAGGTTCTTGGGGCGCAGTGCCGGACCGAAGGTCCGGCACTGCGCCACGGCAGGCGGAGGCTGCGGCCGACGCGGACGTCCTGTCCTGCCGCCGCCGCCCGCCCCTCCCGCTGCAGGTTCCGATGTCCGTGTTCCGCCCGAGCGCCAGCGCCCTGATGACCGTCGCCGCCACGGCGGCGTTGCTGGTGCTGGTCGCGCTGCCGGTGGCGTTCATCCTGTTGCAGGCGGTGTTTCCGGGCTTTGCCCGCGGCTCGCTGGAGGGCGCCTTCTCGCGCCTCTCGCTGATCTTCGAGGACCCGCGGCTGCTGGCGCAGACCCGCAACACGCTGCTGCTGGCGGCCTGCGTCATGTTGGGCTGCCTGGTCTTCGGCCTGCCCATCGGCATCCTGCGCGGGCTGTTTCACATCCCCGGGGCGCGGCTGTGGGATGTGGTGTTCCTCATCCCCTTCCTGATCCCCCCCTTCATCGCCGCCATCGCCTGGATGATGACCCTGCAGCCGCGCGGATACCTCTGGCAGATCGCCGGGGTCGACCTCGGCCGGCAGCTCTTTACCTTTGCCGGCGTCGCCTTCGTGATGACGCTGAACCTGTTTCCGCTGGTCTATTTCGCGGTGTCGCGGTCGCTGGAAGGGGTGGGGAGCCGCTTTGCCGCCGCTGCGCGGGTGTCGGGGGCGGGGCCAGTGCGGGCGTTCCTGCTGATCACCCTGCCGCTGTCGATCCCCGGCATCGCCGCGAGCCTCCTGATCGTCTTCGCCATGTCGATCGAGGAGTTCGGCACGCCCGCCGCGCTCGCCTCGCGCACCGGCTTCGAGGTGCTGGTGACGGGGATCTACACCCGGTTGTCGGATTTCCCCATCGACCTGAACGGGGCGGCGCTGGGCTCGGTGATCCTGATGGCGTTGGTGCTGGCGGCGTTCTTCGTGCAGAACTGGGTGGCGACGCGGCGGTCCTATGTGGCGCAGACGGGCAAGCCCGCGAGCCTGGAGAAGGCGCGGCTGGGGGTCTGGACGGTGCCGGTGCTGGGGCTCTTTGCGCTGGTGGCGGCGATCGGGGTGGCGGTGCCGCTGGCGGCGATCGTGGCGACGTCCTTCATGGGCACCATCGCCGGGGGGCTGAGCTGGGACAACTTCGATACCCGCCATTACCAGCCGATCTTTCGCGCCGGGAGCCGGGCGGCGCAGGCGCTGGTGACCTCGGGCTGGCTGGCGGCCGTCACCGCCTTCGTGACGGCGGCCATCGCGGCGGCGGTGGCGGTGGTGGTGGTGCGCGGGCAGGGGCGCAGCCGGCAGGCGATGGATGCGCTGTCGGTGCTGCCCAATGCGATTCCGGCCATCGTGCTGGCGGTGGGGGTGATCCTCGCGTGGAACAGCCCGTTCCTGCCGGTCACGCTGTACGGGACGACGGCGATCCTGCTGGTGGCCTATGCCGCGATCCTGCTGCCCTATCCGATCCGCTATGCGGTGGCGCGGCTGCGCCAGATCGGCGGGAGCCTGGATGACGCCGCCCGGGTTGCCGGTGCGGGGCAGGCGCAGGTGCTGGGGCATGTGCTGCTGCCGCTGATGGCGCCGTCGCTGATCGCGGCGATGATGCTGGTCTTCGCCATCGCCTCGCGCGAGCTGGTGGCCTCGATCATGCTGGCGCCGGCGGGGGTGCGGACCGTGGGCACCTTCGTCTTCGCGCAGTTCGAGCAGGGGTCGGTGCAGACCGGGATGGCCATGAGCACCCTCGCCATCGCCCTCACCAGCACCATCCTGCTGGCGGTGAACCTGTGGCTCGCGCGGCAGGGGGGGAGTGCGTTTTCCGGTTGACGGTTTCCGGTTCATGGGGGCTGGTCGGCTGACCGAAGGGGGCCGCGGGGTTCAAGCGCGGGAGGGGGGCTGTCTGCCCCCCGTCGCCTGCGGCGACCCCCCCCGAGGATATTTGAGGAAAGATGAAGGTTGGGGGAGGGGGGGCGCCCGTGCCCTGCCGTGTCAACCGGGTGCGGGCGGGGCGTCGTCGTCCGAGGCGATGCGGGACAGGGGGGCGAAGGCGGCCGGGGCGGCGGCCAGCACCCGTCCGCCGCCGGGCGGGAAGGGGGCGGTGCGGCCGCCGGCCTCGGCCACGAGCAGGAGGCCGCCGAGCGCGTCCCAGGGGTGCATGTGCGGCTCGTAGTAGCCCGCGAGCGCGCCCTCGGCGACCTGCGCGAGCATCAGCGCGCCCGAGCCGTTGCGGTAGAAGATGCCGCCGGCCTGCATCAGCCGCGCGATCACCGCCGCGACATGGGCCGGGTCGGTGCGGTGGCTGGCGCCGAGGGCGGTCATCCGTGCGGTCAGGCCCGGGGCGTCGGCGAGCGACAGCGGCGTGCCGTCGCGGCGGGCGCCGGCGCCGGCGCTTGCCTCCCACAGTGTGCCGGGGACGGGGGCGAAGGTGGCGGCGGCGACGGTCTCCTCGCCATGGGTGACGGCGATGGCCACGCACCAGTGCGGCAGGCCCGAGAGGAAGGGCATGGTGCCGTCGATGGGGTCGATCACCCAGCCGAAGCCGCTGGAGCCGGGGCGGGTGCCGCCCTCCTCGCCGAGGAGGGAGTCGTCGGGGAAGGCTGCGGCGATGCGGGCGCGGATCAGGTCCTCGACCGCGCGGTCGGCGCGGCTGACCACGTCCTGGGGGGTGTCCTTGGTCTCGACCGTGAGGGCGGTGCGGTCGGCGAAGAAGCCGAGCGCCAGGGCGCCGGCCTCGCGGGCGAGGGTGCAGGCCAGCGCGTGGCGGGCGGCGACGGTCATCCGACGCGCCTGAGGTCGGCCGGGTCGATGGCCAGCGCCACGGCGTCGCCGGCCGCGAGGCGCGGCTCGGTGATGGGACGCGAGACCAGAAGCTCGGCGTCGCCGCTGCGCAGGAGGTATTCCATGCGGCTGCCGAGATAGGTGGCGGTCAGGAGGTCGGCCGGGCCGCCGGGGGTGAGGCGGATGCGCTCGGGGCGGATCGAGACGGTGGCGGGGCCGTCGGGGCCGGGAAGCGGGAGGTCCAGCCCGGCGCCGGCGAAGCGGCCGGCGGTCACGCTGCCGCGGATCAGGTTCGCGTCGCCGATGAAATCGGCGATGAAGGGGCTGGCGGGGCGGTCGTAAAGGTCCTCGGGCGTGCCGATCTGGGCGATGCGGCCGGCCTCCATGACGACGATGCGGTCGGAGACGGCCAGCGCCTCTTCCTGGTCGTGGGTGACGTAGACGGCGGTCAGGCCGAAGCGGCGTTGCAGCGCGCGGATCTCCTGCCGCACCCGGCGGCGGAGCTTGGCGTCGACGTTGGAGAGCGGCTCGTCGAAGAGGATCACGTCGGGCTGCTGCACGATGGCGCGGGCGACGGCGACGCGCTGCTGCTGGCCGCCCGACAGCTCGGAGGGCAGCCGGTCGCCCAGCCCCGCGAGGCCCACCTGCTCGAGGATGGTGCGGGCGCGCGCGCGGGCCTCGGCCTTTTTCGTGCCGCGGATGACCGGGCCGTAGGCGACGTTGTCCAGCACCGAGACATGGGGAAAGAGGGCATAGGACTGGAACACCATGCCGACGTTGCGCGCCGAGGCCGGCTGGGTGGAGACGTCGCGCCCGGCGATGCGCATGGCGCCGGCCGTGGGCAGCTCCAGCCCGGCAATGAGCCGGAGGCAGGTGGTCTTGCCGCAGCCCGAGGGGCCAAGGAAGGTCACCAGCTCGCCCCGCGCGATGGTGAGCGAGACGTCGTCCACCGCCACGGCGGTGCCGAAGCGCTTGGTCACGCCGGCGAACTCGATGGCCGTCTCGGTCATGGTGCCAGTGTCGCGCATGCTCTCACTCCGCCGGCTGGGGGGCTGCCTGAAGCTCGGTCCGCCGGCCCAGCCTGCGGCGGCCGACGAGGAGCTGGATGAGCACGACGCAGACCACCATCACCATCATCAGCACCGCCGAATAGGCGATGGCAAGGGCGAATTCGCCGTTCTCGACCCGGCCCATGATATAGGCCGTGGCCATGTTGAACCGCGCCGAGACGAGGAAGATCACCGCCGACACCGCGGTCATCGCGGTGACGAAGGCGTAGACGAGCGCGGTGAAGATGGCCGGGCGAATGAGCGGGAGGACCACGTCGCGCAGGGTCTGCGCGCCGCCGGCGCCCATGGTCTGGCTCGCCTCCTCCATGCTCCTGTCGATCTGCGCGAGCGCGGCCATGCCGGCGCGCATCCCCACCGGCATGTTGCGAAAGACGAAGCAGATCACCAGGATCGCCATGGTTCCGGTGATGTCCACCGGCGGCACGTTGAAGGCGACGATGTAGCTGACGCCCACCACCGTGCCGGGGATGGCGAAGGACAGCATGGTCCCGAACTCGAACGCGCGTCGGCCCGCGAAATCCTGCCGTGCGATCAGCCAGGCCGCGAGGATGCCCACCGCCATGGTCAAGGGCGCCGAGATGGCCGAGACCCAGAGCGTGGTGATCATCGAGTTCCAGGCCGAGCCGAACAGGCGCAGCCCCTGCTCGGTGATCTCGAAGGAGAACGCCGTCCAGAGATGGGCGGTGGAGGGGGTGAGGTCCCAGCGGCCGATGTCATGCACGAAGCCGCCCGCCACCACGATGGAGTAGATCGCCACCGTGAACAGCGCAAACGGCACCACGGCCAGGATCGCGGCCCAGCGGATCAGCCTGGGCACCGGCGGGTGCAGGCCGGCGTCGGACTTGCCCGTCACGGTGACGTAGGACGCCCGGCCGAGCCAGCGGTTCTGCAGCCAGAACGCCACCAGCGTCAGCGACAGCAGCACCAGCGACAGCGTCGCCGCCTGTCCCAGATCGTGCCGCGCCCCCACCACGGCGAAGAAGATCCGCGTCGACAGCACCTCGTATCCGCCCCCCAGCACCAGCGGATTGCCGAAATCCGCAAGGCTCTCGATGAAGGCGAGCAGGAAGGCCGCCGCCAGCCCCGGGCGCAGGAGCGGCCAGGTGACGGTGGTGAAGGTCTTGACCGGCCCGGCGCCGAGGGTGCCCGAGGCCTCCTCCAGCGTGGGGTTGATCGCCTCGAGCGTGCCGAGGAGGACGAGAAAGGTGATGGGGGTGAAGGCCAGCACCTGCGCCATCAGGATGCCGGGCAGGCCATAGACCCAGCGGGTGGGGCGGATCTCCAGCATCTCGGCGCCCCAGACGGTGATCAGCCCCGAGCGGCCGAAGAGCACGATGATCGCGACCCCCACCACGAAGGGCGGCGTGATGATGGGCAGGATCGAGATGGCCCGCAGCGCGGTCTTCAGCCGGAAGTCGGTGCGCGCCACCAGCATCGCCAGCGCGAGCCCCAGCAGGGTGGAGAGGGTGGCTGCCAGCAGCCCCAGCTGCACCGAGTTGATCACCACCCCGCAGCGGCGCGCCGAGGTGAAGCAGTCCAGCCGCCACAGCTCGGGCGCAGTGACGCGGGTCACGAAGACATCCAGCGCCAGCCTGCCGTCGGCGCCGACGAAGGCGGCCGCGGCGAGGCGCAGGATGGGAAAGAAGACAAAGGCCGCCAGCAGCGCCACGATCAGCACGATGGCGAAGGAGGCGAACCGCTCGCCGCGGCAGAAGCCGCGCGCGGCCATCCCCTCGGCCATCAGGCCGAGAAGCGCGAGCACCGCGACGAAGGCGCCCCAGCCGAAGCCGCGCTGCCCCTCGGTCGCGGCGGGAAACAGCGCCTCCAGGCCCGTGATCGCCGCCCCGCGCAAGCCGATGGCGAAGCCCTGTGCCAGCGTCAGCACGAACCCGGCGATGACGAGGGGCAGGAACAGCGGATGCCGCCGCATGTCGCCCGTCAGCGCCAGCGCGCCCAGCGCCGCCGCCGTCAGCGCCAGCGGCATCAGCCAGACCCGCCCCGCCGCGATCTCGGCCAGCGCGGAGGCGGCGAGCGCCGCCTCCAGCCCCTGGCCGCGGTACCACGGCAGCACCGCCACCGCCACGACCAGAAGGGCGAGCCAGCCGAGGCTGGCCCGCCCTGCCGCGTCCTTGCGCACGCTCGCTGCGGTCACCGGCCGAGCGCGCCGATCTCGGCATCCCAGCGCGCCAGCAGGCGGGTGCGCTCCTCGGACGAGCCGAAGCGGGCGAAATCGTAGTCGATCAGCTTGATGTCGCCCAGATCGGGAGCCTCGGGGGGCGTGGCCGCATTCGCGTTCGAGGGCACCTGAAAGCTGTTGGCCGTGGCGCCGATCTCCTGCGCCGCCGCCGACAGCGCCCAGTCGTACCAGATGCGCGCGTTCTCGGGGTTCGGGCCGCCGGCGACGATCGACATCGAGCCGACCTCATAGCCCGTGCCCTCGCAGGGCGCGACGGTCACGATGGGCGCCCCCTGCACCGCCTGCGCCACGGCGTCGTGCATGAAGACGATGCCCACCGCGGTCTCGCCCGTCGCCGCGGCCCGGATCGGGGCCGAGCCCGACTGCGTGTACTGGCTGATGTTCTGATGGAGCCGGGCCATGAACTCGAACGCCTCGTCCTCGCCGAAGAGCTGCACGAAGGTGGCGAGCATCGTATAGGCCGTGCCCGAGGAGTTGGGGTTGGCCACCTGCACGTCGTCGCGGAACCGCTCGTCCAGCAGATCCGCCCAGCAGGCGGGCGATTCGTCCACCAGCTCGGAATTGTAGCCGAAGCCCAGCGCGCCGGCATAGATGCCCACGGTGCGGAAGCCCGAGGTCTCGGCCTGGCGCACGGCCCAGTCCTGGAGCTCGGCCAGCATGGGCGAGCGGTACTCCTCGGTCAGGCCCTCCTCGGCGGCCTGCAGATGCGGATCGCCGGTGCCGCCCCACCAGACGTCGCCGCGCGGCTGGCCCCGCTCGGCCGCGATCTGGGCAAAGGTCTCGCCCGAGGAGCGGCGCGTCATCAGCACGTTGATGCCGGTCTCGCGCTGGAACGCCTCGGACATCGCCCGGCACCAGGTCTCGTCCACCGAGCAGTAGAGCACCAGCTCGCCGCTCTGGGCGGCGGCACCGACCGGCAGCAGCGCAAGCGCCGTGGCGGCAAGGAAGGTCGAACGTCTGGTCATGAGGGAAGCCCCTGTTGGCCCGGCGCGGGGCCGGGCGGCTGTTGTCGTTGCGTCGCTCGGGCCTGTGCCGGCGTCCGGGGAGCCGGCCCATGCCCAAGGATGAGGCTCGGCCTAGCGGTGTTTCTTGTCAACCGGATGACAGCAGGGGCCGGTCCGGGCGTCGGTCCCGGCCCGGGCGTCGCAGGGGGGCTTTCCGCCCCCCATCACGCGATGCGTGATTCCCCCCGAGGATATTTGAGGAAAGATGAAGAAGGGGCGGAGCGTGCCATCGTCGAGGGGAGCGCGACCCCGGCGGGGCGATCCGGTGGCCGGCGGGCGGTGCGGCGGGTGTCTTGCGGGGGGCTGGTGGTCCGCGGGAGTGTCCCCTGTCGTGCCCGCGGGCGCCGTGCGGTGGCGTGCATGCGGGGGGAGGGGGCGCAGGGCTGTCGGTCTGCGTCGGCGATGGAGGGCGCCGGCGTTTTCGGCCTTGCGGGGATGGGGGATGTGTCTCATTCTGTGGGTGCGGGCCGATTTTGTCATGATACACTATTCAGGGCGTGGGGCGGAGTGCAGCGGATGGTGGGCGATGCCGGTTGAGCTGTGGCTGTCCTTTGCGCTCTTTGCGCTTGTCGGCGCGGGTACGCCGGGGCCGAACAACCTGATCCTGCTGGCGTCGGGGGTGCAGGTGGGGGTGTGGCGGAGCCTTCCCTTCGTGCTGGGGATCAACCTCGGGTTCTCGGCGGTGCTGATCGGCTCGGGCGTCGGGATCGCGCAGCTGGTGCTGGCGGTGCCGGAGCTTGCGCTGGGGCTGCGTCTGTTGGGGACGGGGTACATGCTGTGGCTGGCCTGGACGCTGCTGCGGGCCTCGGGCGGGTTGACCGGGCGGCGGCCGATGTTCGGCTTCTGGAAGGGGGCGATGTTTCAGTTCGTGAACCCCAAGGCGTGGATGCTCGCGATCGCGGCGGTGTCGATCTACCTGCCGGCGCAGGCGGGTCCGGTGGCGCTGGTGGTGATGTGTGCGACGGTCTGGCTGGTGGGCAGTCCGGCCAATGTGGCCTGGGCCTGGCTGGGCCGGGGGATGCAGGGGCTGCTGGACCGGCCGGGCAGGCTGCGGCTGTTCAACGCGGTGATGGCGGGGTTGCTGGTGCTGTCGGTGATCCCCGTGTGGCTGGGCGGCCATGGCGTCTGAGCGCTTCCGGCCGGGGGCGGGGGGCGCCGCTCAGGGCAGGGCGGCGAAGTCGCTGCGGCGGTGGCCCTCGACCATGCGGCGCAGCGCTTCGGGGGCGATCACCTCCACCGCGTCGCCCCGGGTGTAGAGGTGCCGGGCCATCTCCAGGTGCCCGGCGGCGTGGAAGCGGACGGTGAGCGACCCGTCGGGTTCGTCGGTGAGCTGTTGGTGGGGGTGGAAGACGAAGGCGCGGGCCGTCGGGGCGGCGGCGGGGGTGAAGCGCCAGACCACCTCGGCGTGCTCGTCCTCGGCGTGGAAGCTGCCGAAGGCGCGGGCGGCATGGGTGGCGAGGTCGAACCCCGGGTCGCGGCGGAAGGACGAAGCCTCCAGCCGGGCGGAGGTGATGCGGTCCAGCCGGAACTGCTGCATCTTGCGGCCGCCGGCCTCGCGCGCCACCAGATACCGGCGGGTGCCGAGGAGCAGCCCGTGCGGCTCCAGCGCCCGCGTGCGGCCCGGAGTGCGGCCCGCGTCATGGACCACCGTCAGGCGGTGCGGACCCTTCAGCGCCTGCGCGAGGGTGTCGAGGAGCTCTGGCGCCACCCGCACCCGGAGCGCGAGGCGTAGCCATGGGCCTCGAGCATCGCACGGCATCGGCCTTGGCGCGGCGGGCGTGCGGCCCCGGCATCGCCGCCAGCAGCCGGTCGCGCAGGGCGCTCAGCGCGCGGACCTCCGGGCTCGCCCCCTCGCGTCCGGCCCGGCGGATGGCCAGCTCCAGCGCCGTCAGCTCGCTGTCGCGGATGCCCTGCGCGAGCATCAGCCGGGCGTCATGGGCGTTCAGCCGCCACAGCTTGCGCCGGGCGTCGTCGGTGGCGGTGGTGCAGCCGGGAAAGGTCGCCTCCAGCGCCCTGGTCATGCGCTGCGCGGTGCGCCGGTCGACGCCGAACTCGGTCTCGATGTCGGCAAGCCCCACGCCGCCGTAGCGCGCCGTCGCCATCTCGGCGAGGCGCAGGAGATCCGAGGCCTTGGCGAAGGACATGCGCGCCTCTGGTGACAGACTCTGACGCCACCCTGCCATGGATGGCGCCGGTCCGCGACCCTCTGCGGTCGGGCGTCCCGTCGGCGGTGGCGGGGGCTCCGCCGCGGGCCGGAGCCGCAGCGGTTCCCGTGGCGAAAGGGCGCGGCGGCCTCGCTCCATCGTGAACGGGCACGACAGCTCCTGTCGCTCGCCGCCGGCTATGGTCAGAGCTGCGGTCGCCGGGCGACTCCCCCTCCGGTCAGTCGGTTGTCAGCGCGTTCGGTCACGACGAGGGGGCCCGGCGGCCGCACCCGGCGCCGCCGGTCAGCCCCTCCAGCAGCGTCTCCAGCGCCGCCGCCCCCTCCACCCGCAGCGCCACCGACAGCTCGGCCTCGCCGGGGAGCAGCGCCCCCGGCTCGGCCCCGCAGTCGACCGCCAGCCGCAGCCGGTCGCAGCCGAACAGCGCGGGATGGGCCGCCAGCAGCATCACGCAGGGGTCGTGCAGCGGGCGGCTCCCGCGCCGGGCCGAGACCGCCTGCGTGCCCTCGAAATAGGCCTCGATCAGCGCCGCACAGGCCCGCCCCGCCGCCCCGCCCGCCGCCAGCCGCGCCAGATCCTCGCGCCGCGCCCGCACCCGCCGCGTGACATCCAGCGGCACCAGCGTCAGATCGAGGCCGAAGCCGAGCACCGCCGCCGCGGCCTCCGGATCGGCGGCGAGGTTGAACTCGGCCCGCGGCCCGACATTGCCGGGCTCGTGCACCGCGCCCCCCATCGCGATCACCCGGCCCAGCCGGCGCGCCGCCGCCGGCGCCTCGGCGATCAGCTGCGCCAGATTGGTCAGCGGCCCCAGCGCGAGGAGGTCCACCGACCCCGCCTCGGCCGCGGTCAGCTGCGCCGCCATCCACGCCACCGCGCCGGGATGCGCCGGCCGCAACGGCTCGGGCAGGGCCACGCCGCCCAGCCCGTCGGCGCCATGGATCCGCGTCTCGTCGATCCCCGGTCGCGCCAGCGGCCCCGCGGCGCCGGCCAGCACCGGCACATCCGCCCGCCCCGCCAGCGCCAGCAGCCGCCCGGCATTGCGCGTGGTGGTCGCCAGCCCGATGTTCCCCGCCACCGTGGTGATGCCGCGCAGATCGAAGGCATCGGGCCGCGACAGCGCGAACAGGATCGCCACCGCGTCGTCCAGCCCGGGGTCGGTGTCGATGATGACGGCACGGGGCATGGCCCCTCCTTGCAGCCGGCGCGCGCGGCTGATCCTATGGCGATGTCAGCGAAAGCGATAGCCCATGCCCGACCTGCTCACCTCCGAGGCCGACGAGGTCGCCATCCGCCAGGACCTCGTGCAGACCGCCCTTGGGCGCCGTCCCGCCGACCGGCTGCTGCGGACCGGCCGGCTGCTGGAGGTGCACAGCCGCACATGGACCCCGGGCGCCGAGATCGCCTTTCGCGGCCGCCGCATCGCCCATGTCGGCCCGCCGGGCAGCTTTGCCGGCACCGCCACCGAGGTCATCGACCGGCCCGACCTGAGCGCCGTGCCGGGCTTTGGCGAGGTGCACAAGCATATCGAGAGCACGCATCTGACGCCCGAGCACGAGGCCGCCCTCGTCCTGCCCCTCGGCAACACCTGGACCTGCGAGGCGAGCCACGAGTTCTCGAACGTCGGCGGGCCGCGGAACCTCGCCTTCTGGCAGATCGCCCGCGCGGCCGGCTCGGCGTTGAAGGTGTTTCCGCTGCCCGGCTCGGCGGTTCCGCCCACCGCCTGGGAGGGCGGCGGCGGGTATTTCGACCGCGACGCCATGGCGGGGTTCCTGACCGAGCCGGTGGTGCCGGGCCTCGACGAGGTGATGGACTGGCCCGCCGTGGCCGATGCCGACAACCCCGCCCATGCGCGGCTCTGGGGCATGATCGGCGCCACGCTGATGGGCCGCGGCGTGGTCGAGGGCCACGCCGCCGGCATCCGCGACGCGCCCCGCATCAACGCCTTCGCCGCCGCCGGCATGGCCTCGGACCACGAGGCCTGGACCGCCGGGGAGGCCTGGGACAAGCTGCGCGCCGGGCTGTTTCTGGAGATCCGGGTGCATTCCATGCCCGAGATCGTGGCGGGGCTCTTGCAGCGGGGGCTGTCGGACTGGTCGCAGGTGGCGCTCGCGACCGACGACCGCAGCGTGACGGAGACGCTGCGGCTGGGCGCCACGGACCACAACATCCGCACGGCCATCGCCGCGGGCCTGCCCTTCGAGACGGCGATCCAGTGCGTCACGATCAACCCGGCGCGGCACATGCGGCTGACGCCCTGGGTCGGGTCGGTCGCGCCGGGCCGCTATGGCGATGTCGTGCTGCTGGAGGGCGCGCCGGAGGCGCTGCGCATCGCCGAGGTCTGGGCCGATGGCGCCCCGGTCGCCCGCGCCGGCCGGATGATCCGCCCCGAGCCGCGGATCGACTGGCCCGACTGGGCGGTGCGGACGGTCCGGCTGCCGCGGCCGCTGGCGGCGGCGGATTTCGCCATCGCCGCGCCGGGGCGCACGCAGGTGCAGGCCGCCGTGCTGCGGCCCTTTCACTGGGCCGACGACTTCCTGACCGAGACGCTGGCGGTCGAGGGGGGCGAGGTCCGACGCGACCCCGCCCGCTGCATCACCAAGTTCGCGGTGATCGACCGGCACCTCGGCACCGGGGGCGTGGCGCGGATGTTCTGGCGCGGCTGCGGGCCGGCGACGCCGGGGGTGGGGCTGGCGGCCTCGGTCGCGCATGATCAGCACAACATCTGGGCCGTGGGCTCCTGCGATGCGGCGATGGCGGCGGCGGTGAATGCGGTGGCCGCGCAGCAGGGGGGCTGGGCGCTGGTGCGCGACGGCGCGGTGCTGGCGAAGGTGCGGCTGGAGGTGGGCGGGCTGATGTCGGCGCGCCCGGCCGCGGAGGTGGCCGCCGAGTTCGCCGCGCTGGAGGCCGCGGGGGCGACGATCGACTGGCATTTCGAGCCGACCTTCAGCCCGCGCTGGTTCCCCGGCCTGCCGCTCAGGCTGCAATACGCCACGCTGACCTGCGCGCCCTGGCGCTGGGTTCTGGTGGCGCCCAGCGCGGCCGTGCCCGAGGGGTTGGTGAACGTGGCCACCGGGGCGACGCATCCGGTGGTGTGGTGAGGGCTCAGCGGGCGGCGTCGATGCGGGCCATCTCGGCGCGGAACGTGGCCGCCATTGCCTCGGCCGCGGCGAGGATCGCCGGCGCGTCGAGGGTCAGGAGCCGCCCGTCGCGCATCAGCCAGCGGCCGGCGACCATGGTGGCGGTGACGTCCTGCGGGCCGGCGGCGAAGACGAGAGTGGCATAGAGGTCATAGACCGGGTGCAGCCGGGGCGCGGCCAGCGAGAGCCGGATCAGGTCGGCCTGCTTGCCGGGCTCCAGCGTGCCGATGCGGTCGGCGAGGCCGAGGACGGCGGCGCCTTCGGCGGTGGCCATGCGGAGGACCTCGCGCGCGGGCATCGGCGCGCGCGAGCGGCCGAGCAGCTTGGCGAACATCGAGACCGGCGCGAACTGTGCGAACAGGTCCAGCGTGTTGCCGCTCATCGGCCCGTCGGTGGCGATGCCCACGGGGATGCCGGCGGCGCGCATCGCCTCGACCGGCGCGATGCCGCGGCCGGCCTTGGCGTTGGAGCGGGCGTTGTGGGCGACGGTGACGCCGGCCGCGGCCATGGCGGCGATGTCCTCGGGCGTGACGTGCAGGCAGTGGGCGCAGATCAGCCCGGGGCGGAGGAGGCCGGCCCGCGCCACCACCTCGACCGGCCGCAGCCCGTGGCGCTCGGCGCACCAGCGGTTTTCGCTGTCCATCTCGGCGAGGTGGATCTGCACGGGGACGTCGGGGTTGGCCTCGGCCCAGGCGGCCACCCGGGCCATCAAGGGGATGTCGGTGGAATAGGGGGCGTGGG
>Ga0213835_100590_pt1 | contig 31680 bp, 33 predicted proteins | sample SWPATP01_FD_160576 | JGI IMG/M metagenome (GOLD analysis project Ga0213835, IMG submission 160576) | Coastal seawater microbial communities from Marineland, Florida, United States - SWPA TP0 #1 | ecosystem: Environmental > Aquatic > Marine > Coastal | place: USA: Florida | collected 2016-08-05 | reverse complement strand
ATTCTCGTCATCGAAAGCGTGATGGAAGTGCTGTCGACGCGCGCGATGCTGCTCCTTGCCGCCGGAGGCGTCGCCTATACGACGGGGGTCGTCTTCCATCTCTGGCACGGTTTGAAATACCATAACGCGGTGTGGCACGGATTCGTGGTCACTGGCGCCGCGCTGCATCTGGCCGCCGTTACCGATGCGCTGGTTCTCAGCGTTTCCTGAGGACGGCTATTGCGGCTGAAAGCGCATGTGCGGACGATGTGCGGCGCATGTCTTTCAATTTCGTCACAATTCCGTTTAGAGTCGTGATCGACCGCGTTCCCAGCAACGAATCCGAGGCGGCCTCATGGCATTGTTGAAATCGTTCGGCGCCGAAAGCCTGGCCGACGAAGCGGACTACGATCCGCGCTACCTGTCCAGCCCGCAGGTCTTCCTCTATTCCATGCTTGTCTTCCTTGCGATCTGCGGCTTCATCGCCGCGATCCTGTACCGGCAGATATCGTCAGCCTTCCAGGCCAATCCGGGACTCAACGGGCTCATCCTCGGCGTGCTGGTTGTCGGGGCCCTGCTGGTCTTCGGCCAGGTAATCCGGCTGTTTCGCGAGGTGCGTTGGGTCAATTCCTTCCGTGCGGGCACCGAGGCGCGCGATCCTGTGCTGCTGGCGCCGATGCAGGCCCTGCTCAGCCGTTCGTCTTCGATGTCATTGTCGACCGCTTCGATGCGTTCGATCCTGGATTCGATCGCCACGCGTTTGGACGAAAGCCGCGACATCTCGCGCTACCTGATCGGCCTGCTCGTGTTCCTGGGGCTCCTCGGCACGTTTTGGGGTCTCTTGCAGACAATCGGTTCGATCGGAGACACGATCCAGTCGCTCGATGTGGGCGCGGGGGACACCGGCGAGGTGCTGGATGCGCTGAAGCTTGGCTTATCGGCTCCCCTGGCGGGAATGGGGACGGCATTCTCGTCGTCGCTTTTCGGTCTCGCCGGATCGCTGGTGCTCGGTTTTCTGGATCTTCAGGCAGGTCGTGCTCAGAACCGCTTCTATACGGAACTGGAAAACTGGCTCTCGACAGTGACCGATCTCAATTCCGATATTCATGTCGATGCCAGCCGTTCGGGCTCGACGGAGGAAATCAAGGTGCTGGCCGAGCGTCTGCGTACGATGCAGGAAAACTCCGCCGCTCAGCCCAACAGCCCGCGTATCGCTTCCGCCATGGCCAATCTCGCCGACGGCATTTCGGGGCTGGTCAAGAACATGCGTTCCGAGCAGCAGATCATGCGCGACTGGGTCGAGGCGCAGGCCGCCGAGCAGAAGAAGATGCGCGAGACGCTCGACAAATTGTCAGCGGCGCTGGACAGGCAGAGCAAGAAGTAAATGGCACTGGCGCGCGCACGACGCCGAGAGCGTGGGGTCGATTACTGGCCGGGCTTTGTCGATGCCTTGGCCACGCTTCTGCTCGCAATCATGTTCCTGCTTTCGGTCTTCGTGCTTGCTCAGTTCCTTCTCAGCCAGGAAATTACAGGCCGGGACCAGGTGCTGAATAGGCTGAACGCGCAGATCAACGAGTTGACGCAGTTGCTTGCGCTCGAACGCTCCGGTGCGCAGGATCTCGAGGATTCGCTGGCGACGCTGCGGGCTTCGCTCGATCAGGTCGAGGCCGACCGCAGTCGTCTGCAGCAGCTCCTGGAGCAGGATGCAGGTGCCGGTTCGCAGGCGCAGGCGCGGATCGGCTCATTGAGCCAGGAACTCGACGAGGAGCGCCAGGTGAGCCAGCGTGCCATGAGCCAGGTCGAGCTGCTCAACCAGCAGATTTCCGCGTTGCGCAACCAGATCGCCGCACTGGAGGGTGCGCTTGAGTTGTCCGAGGCGCGCGACCGCGAGGCCAATGTCAAGATTGCCGATCTCGGGCGACGGCTGAACGTGGCGCTGGCGCAGCGGGTGCAGGAACTCAACCGCTATCGTTCCGACTTCTTCGGCCGGCTGCGCGAGATCCTGTCGGACCGCGAGGGCATTCGCATTGTCGGCGACCGTTTCGTGTTTCAGTCCGAGGTGTTGTTCCCGTCAGGCTCGGAGCAGATCAATCCGGCCGGACAGGAAGAAATGCGGCGACTGGCGGATGCGATCCTCGAACTGCAGCGCGAGATTCCACCCGAGATCAGCTGGGTGCTGCGTGTGGACGGCCACACCGACAACATCCCGCTGTCGGGCACCGGGCGCTTCCGCGACAATTGGGAATTGTCGACAGCACGATCCACTTCGGTGGTCAAGTTTCTCATCGAGAACGGCGTGCCGCCCGAGCGCCTGGTCGCTGCCGGTTTCGGTGAATTCCAGCCGCTCGACGCCGCCGACACAGCAGAGGCCCGCGACCGCAACCGCCGGATCGAACTAAAGCTCACCGAGAGATAGCAAGCAAGGCTACGCAATCACGTGAACGGGTCTTTCGGAATGCTCAGACCAGCCATGATTGTCATTGTTTGCGCCATGGCTGCATCTCTGCCGGCGCAGGCTGAGAATGTTGAGGATGTGATCGCCAGTTTCATCCGTGAGGATGGCTATATCATCCATGACCTCGATGCAGTCGAAACCGAGCTGGCGCAGGTTTTCCTGCCTTCCGACAGTGCGATGCGGCCAGACCAGTATGCCAGCGCCATCGAGAAGGCGCTGCTGCTCGTCGGGGCAATGGAACAGCCTCTGCCCCATTCACGCTACATGGTCCGCTATGGCCAGATCATGCAGGGAGAAACGCCTGTCTCCCTCGTCACCGTTGAGCGCTACAACATCGGGCCTGTCATCTGGCAGGCAACCGCCAGCGCATTCGGCGAGGACGACACCGCAGATCTGGAAGTGTTCGGCATCGGTCCCCACGTGGCCTGGCGGATCGTCTCCTTTCCGGTGATGGGGCAGGCGGCTGCGATCATGCAGGCCGCGCGGCGGGAGTTGTCCGATAACGAGGCCGCCGAGACCGATTGCGGAGGGCGCGGCTGTATATCCGACCATAGCAGCATGGACAGTCTCTATCCGTGGCAGACGCTGGAGACGAGCATCGACATCGCCACGGCCTATCCCTCGGTCTACGACAACGGTTTGTCCATCCCAGCCTTCGCTGCGGCGGACCTCCTCACACTTGCCGGCCTGATCGAGGCCGATGGGGGCTTGCCCTATTGGCGAGGACCGGAGCTGCCAGAAGCTTCCCGCTTGGGCGAGCCGTTCCTGTTCGTCGGGATCGACTTCAATCTCGGTCAGGACGATGGCGTCGATGCGATGCTTGGCCAGACGCTCCTGAACGACGATTCGCTGGAGGAAATCTGGTTCCGACGTGTCCAAATCCCCGATGAATCTGCTTCGGGGCAGATTTACTGGATGCGAGCTGCTGTTGAAAGAAGCCGTTAGGCTCGAGACAGGTGCCTGCCCTGGCCTCCGGCGTGGTCGTCGCGCTCGGATGCTGGACGCCGACCAACATGGTGCGCGGATCCCAGGTCATGACGACGCCGGTGATTTCCTGTCAGGTCGGGCCGGTCAGGTACCGCCGGATCTCGCCGGTTCGAGGGTCGGCCCCAACTTCGATCCAGCGGGCGATCAGGCCGAACTGGTTTCCTGCATCGAAAGGCTAGAGTGGGTTGGTGACAGTGGTGTGAAGAAGAGGGTGCTGGGAGGCCACGGTCAGGCGAAGCTTGCCATGACGTACTCGACCTGATTGCATCGATCGGCAACGGAGAGGAGACCAGACTGCATGCAATTCGATGCCGTGATCGTCGGCGGGGGACTGGCAGGTTTGGTGGCTGCCGCGGAGCTGGCCGATGCGGGGAGGCGGGTGGCCATCCTGGAGCAGGAAGGCGAGAATTCGCTCGGTGGCCAAGCCTTCTGGTCGCTGGGCGGCCTGTTCTTTGTCGATAGCCCCGAGCAGCGGCGCATGAAGATCAGGGACAGCCGAGAGCTGGCGCTGCAGGACTGGCTGGGTTCGGCGCAATTCGACCGCGCGGAGGACGAGTGGCCGCGCAGGGTTGCCGAGGCCTATGTCGATTTCGCCGCCGGCGAGATGCGCGACTGGCTTTACGGGATGGGCATGCGCTGGTTTCCGGTCGTCGGCTGGGCAGAGCGCGGCGGCGGGCAGGCGCATGGCCACGGCAATTCGGTGCCGCGCTTTCACCTGACCTGGGGAACCGGTCCGGGCGTCGTCGCAGCCTTCGAGCGCCGCGTGCGGGCGCATGTGGACGCTGGGCGGATCGCGCTGAAGTTCCGCCATCGCGCCTCAAAGATCGTGATGAGCCAAGGCAAGGTTTCCGGCGTGGCCGGCGAGGTGCTGGAACCCTCGACGGTCGAACGCGGCCAGAAATCGGGCCGCGAGGTGGTGGGCGATTTCGAGCTCTCGGGCGGCGCGGTGATCGTCACCTCCGGCGGCATCGGCGGCGATTTCGAGCGCGTGCGCAAGAACTGGCCAGTGGAGAGGCTGGGCCCGGCGCCCAAGAGCATGGTCGCCGGCGTGCCGCATCATGTCGACGGGCGCATGATCGACGTGGCGGTCGAGGCCGGGGCGGCCACCATCAACACCGACCGCATGTGGCACTACACCGAAGGGGTGAGGAACTGGGACCCGATCTGGCCGCATCACGGCATCCGCATCCTGCCGGGGCCTTCATCCATGTGGTTCGACGCGCTGGGCGCGCGGATGGAGGCGCCCTGCCTTCCCGGTTTCGACACGATGTCGACGCTGAAGCGGATTCTCTCGACCGGCCATGAGCACAGCTGGTTCATCCTGACCCAGTCGATCATCAGACGCGAATTCGCGCTGTCGGGCTCCGAGCAGAATCCCGACATCACTTCGGCCAAGTGGATGAACGTTTTGCGCAACCGGCGTGGCGCCGGTGCCCCGCCCCCGGTGAAAGCCTTTATGGACAAGGGCGCGGATTTCGTCGTTCGGGACAATCTCCGCGACCTCGTGGCCGCCATGAACGAACTGACGGAGACCCCGCTGCTCGACCCTACACGCATCGAGGCGCAGATCGTTGCACGCGACCGCGAGATCGAGAACCCCTTCTCCAAGGACGCGCAAGTGACCGCCATTCGCGGCGCGCGCGCCTATCTGGGCGACCGGCTGGTCCGCACGGCCAAGCCGCACCGCATCCTCGACCCGGCGCACGGGCCGCTGATCAGCGTGAAGCTGCATGTCCTGACAAGAAAGACGCTGGGCGGTCTGCACACCAATCTCGACGCTCAAGTGCTCGATGCTGATGGCAAACCTATCTCCGGCCTATATGCCGCCGGCGAGGTGGCGGGTTTTGGTGGTGGGGGCTATCACGGCTATAACGCGCTTGAAGGCACCTTTCTCGGCGGCTGCATCTTTTCCGGCCGCAATGCCGGCCGACACGCGGCGGCCCATCTCTGAACCGAACGACGGACATCATGGATCTCACAAACCAGGACATCGCCGATCTCGTTGCCTTCCGGCGCGAGCTGCATCGCTTTCCCGAAATCTCCAACGAGGAGGAGCAGACGGCGAGGCGTGTGGTCGACTTCGTCCAGGAGACGGGGCCGAGCGAGGTATTGGCCGGACTGGGCGGGCATGGCGTCGCGACCGTTTATGATAGCGGGGTGGAAGGGCCGACGCTGCTCTTCCGCGCCGAACTCGATGCGCTGCCGATCGAGGAGATTTCGGATGCGCCGCACCGTTCCAGCATACCGGGCAAGTCGCATATGTGCGGGCATGACGGGCATACCGCCATCTTGGCAGCCATGGCGCGCCAGCTCGGCCGCAAGAGGCCGGCGCGCGGGCGCGTGGTGCTGATGTTCCAGCCGGCCGAGGAGACCGGCAATGGCGCGGCTGGCGTGACCGCGGATCCGCGCTACGCAACGATCAAGCCCGACTTCGCCTACTCGCTGCACAATCTGCCGGGCACGCCCTTTGGCCATGTGCGGCTGAAGGAGGGCGTGGTGAACTGCGCCTCGCGCGGCATGCGCATCGTGTTTTCCGGCAAGACGGCGCATTCCTCGATGCCCGAGACCGGCACCTCGCCGATGCCAGCGGTGGCCGAACTGATGCCGGCGCTTGCGAAACTTGGCGGTGGCCGGTTTTCGGAGGATGATTTCGCCATGGTGACGGTCACCCACGCACAGATGGGTGAGGCCGTGTTCGGCGTGGCGCCTGGCCACGCAGAAGTATGGGCGACGCTGCGCACAAGGCTCGACGAGCGCATGGCCGCGCTCTGCGAAGATGCCGAGACGCTGGTGAAGGAGACGGCCGCACGCCACGGGCTCGACTTGAACTTCGACTATCACGAGATCTTCGTGGCCAGCCTCAACGCGCCTGAGGCCGTCGCCCATCTGCGCCAGGCGATGGATGCGGAAGGCATTGCCCATGACGAAGAACAGTTGCCGATGCGGGCTTCCGAGGACTTCGGGCTGTTCGGGCGCGGCTCGGCCTCGGCGATGTTCTTCCTCGGCTCGGGCGAGAAGCACCCGCAGCTGCACAATCCGGACTACGATTTCCCCGACGACCTGATCCCGATCGGGGCGCGCGTGTTCATGCGGGTGGTGCGGGACAGGTTGGGGTAAGAACAGGCCCGCTGCGAGACTCCAAGCTGTATTTCTCGACCAGTCGCACCCTGGCAAGATACTTCTCGCGCCCGAACAGACGCAGGATGGCAAGTTGTTCCTGCAGCGAGGGAATGAAAACGCTTGCGCCGCCGATGTCGACCGCGATCCGCGTCTCAGGCCAGACCTTGCGCCATGTGCCTTCCGACAGGACTTCGAGGTCGCCCATTGTCTCGATCGGGAGAGCGCCCGCGAGCTCGATGCGCTGGTAGTGCAAGGAACGGAAGCGTGGGCCGGGTTGCGCGTCCGGGGGTTCCAGACCCCAGCCGCTTAGAAAATCGCGGATTGTTTCGGTTTAGCCTAGGAAATCGACGTCTGCCGGATCGATGTCCGCCACTCCGGCGAGCACCAACGCGGCGCTTCCGATGATCCACCAGTCGTCGCGATCGGCCGGCGCAGTTGCGGCTATCTCGATCAAGGCCGTGTGGAGTGGCGCGTTGTTCACTCGGCTGCACCGCTGAAGGCGTCTGCGCCGCGTTCGAACTGGAGCCGGGCGAGCCGTGCATAGACGCCACCCTTGGCAACGAGGCTCTTGTGGGTGCCTTCCTCGATGATGCGGCCGGATTCCAGCACGAGGATACGGTCTGCCTTGAGAACCGTCGCCAGTCGGTGCGCGATGACAAGCGTGGTGCGGCCCTTCATGAGCTTCTCGAGTGCGGTCTGAACCAGGGTCTCGCTTTCGGCGTCGAGCGCGGACGTTGCCTCGTCGAGTAGCAAGATGGGGGCGTCGCGCAGGATGGCGCGGGCAATCGCTACACGCTGGCGCTGGCCGCCGGACAGGGTAACGCCACGCTCACCCAACTCCGTGTCGTAGCCGGCTTCCAATCGGTCGATGAATTCGGCAGCGTGAGCGTCACAGGCTGCGGCCCTGATGTCGTCGTCGCTGGCATCCGGCCGGCCAAAGGCGATGTTGTCGCGCGCGGTGGCCGCAAAAATGGTCACGTCCTGGGGCACCAGTGCGATGCGGGCGCGTACCGCTTCGGGGTCGGCCCTGGTGAGGTCGACGCCGTCGATGGTGATGCGACCGGTGTCCGGATCGTAGAAGCGGAGGAGAAGCTGGAAGACGGTACTCTTGCCGGCGCCGGAGGGGCCAACGATTGCCACCGTCTCGCCCGGCCGAACCTTGAACGACAGGGCAGTCAGCGCGGATTGCCCCGGCCGCGCAGGATAGGCGAAGCCAACTTCTTCGAAGGCGATCTCCCCGCGTGCCGGGTCGGGCAACGCAACGGGGTGGGCGGGGGCTGCAACCCCAGACTGCTCGTCGAGAAGTTCGGTCAACCGTTCCGCGGCGCCCGCGGCCTGGCTCAGCTCTCCCCAGACTTCCGACAGAGCGCCCAATGCGCCTGCAGCGAAGACGGCATAGAGGAGGAACTGGCCGAGCGTGCCTGCAGACATATCGCCTGTCAGCACATCATGGGAGCCGATCCAGAGAACGCCGACCACGGCGCAGAAGACGATGAGGATCGCAAAAAACGTCAACACGGCGCGGGCCAGGACCGAAGAGCGGGCAGCGCGGAAAGCCGTTTCCACGGCGCCGGAGAAGCGGCCAATCACCAGCGCTTCATTGGAGAAGGCCTGCATGGTGCGCGGCGAGCCGATCTGTTCGGAGGCGTAGGCCGAGGCTTCGGCCAGCGTGTCCTGGGCCAGCCTCGACCTTCGCCTGACCGAGCGCCCGAACGCGACAAGCGGCAAGACGACCAGCGGTATCGCGAGGATCACGATGCCGGAAAGCTTTGGACTGGTAATGATCATCATCGCCAGTGCGCCAAGCCCAAGGATGATGTTGCGAAGGGCTTGCGATGCGGTTGCGCCGACCGCTGACTTGATTTGCGTGGTGTCAGCCGTCAGCCGGGAAACAATCTCGCCTGATTGAACCGAATCGAAGAAGGCAGGTGACAGTCGCGCAACATGGGCGAACACATCGCGCCGGATGTCGGAAACGACACGTTCCCCCAGTGTGATGACGAAATAGTAGCGGCACGCGGAAGCCGTCGCCAACACCAGCGCGATCGCAAGCAGCATGGCGAAGTAGTTGGCGACAAAAGTGGTGTCAGCCGTAGTGAAGCCGTGATCTATCATGCGTCGAACGGCAAGCGGCAGGCTGAGCGTGGCAGCAGCTGCCAGAGCCAGGAAGAACAGGGCACCCACCATCAATGCCCGATAGCGAAGCATGTAGGGCGCCATGCGACGTAGCGGCGCCAGCGGGCGGCGCCGTGGTGTTTCGCCCATGCCCGTAAGTGCCATTCTTCCTTCCCATGCCCGCGCCGAACGTTTCCGGCGGTCTTGTGCTCATTGGCCGGTCAGTGTATAGGCCGGCGCGAAGTCTTGCGAAGCCGTAGCCTTAGGTGGCCGCGGCTTCAAGTGTTGAATGGGGGCGCATCGCCGCAGGCGGAGACCTGCTCGGGCGCCCATTGGAAAGCCAGGACAGTCCCATGAAGGCCGATACGCATCCCGACTACCACATGATCAAGGTCGTCATGACCGATGGCACCGAGTATTTCACGCGCTCGACCTGGGGCAGCGAAGGTGACACGATGACGCTCGACATCGATCCCACGACGCACCCGGCCTGGACCGGTGGTCAGCAGACGCTCCTCGACCGCGGCGGTCGCGTGTCGAAGTTCAAGAAGCGCTACGAGGGTCTCGGCATCTAATTGCCGTGCGCGGACAGGAGCCGGTGACCGGCTCCTGTTCCAAGCAGCTTTGGCCTTGCCGGCCGCGAGCCGGTAAGGTCTTTTCATGACGCAAGCGATTCGTATCATCGGTATCGACCCGGGACTGCGCCGCACAGGTTGGGGCGTGGTGGAGGCCCAGGGCAATTCGCTGCGTTTTGTTGCCGCTGGGACGGTTCGGTCGGAAGACAAGGCGGATCTGGCGGTTCGCCTTTGTCAGCTACATGATGGACTTTCGGCGGTTCTGCGCGAGTTCGCGCCCGATGAAGCAGCCGTCGAGCAGACCTTCGTCAACCGCGACGCCACCGCGACACTGAAGCTTGGCCAGGCGCGCGGCGTGGCCATGCTCGTGCCGGCATTGGCCGGGCTGAGCGTTGCCGAATATGCGCCGAACGCCGTCAAGAAGGCTGTCATCGGTGTCGGCCACGGCGACAAGAAGCAGATCAACATGATGGTGAAGGTCTTGATGCCGAAGGCGGTCTTCGACAGCGACGACGCCGCCGACGCGCTGGCGATCGCGATCTGCCACATACACCACCGCCAGAGCGTGACCGGGCGGCTCGCGGCCATCTCCGGACACGCTTGTTCTTGACTTGTTCACATGGCGAAGTTAGAAATTCATTCTGTTCTCACCATTCGTGTCCACGCTTGGGATCGTGGTCACATGCTGCTGACCCGCCGGCGCATCATTGGGCATATTATGCCGACCTATTCATTATCCCACCGGACACACCTCCATGATCGGCAAACTCAAGGGGACCGTCGACGAGATCGGTGAAGATCACTGCATCATCGATGTTGGCGGCGTCGGCTATGTCGCCTACTGCCCGACGCGGACACTGGCTTCGCTCGGCGGCGTCGGTGAAGCAGTCTCGCTTTTCATCGAGACGTATGTGCGCGAAGACATGATCCGGCTCTACGGTTTCGGCTCGCATCTGGAACGCGAGTGGTTCCGCCTGTTGCAGAGCGTGCAGGGCGTGGGCGCAAAGGTCTCGCTTGCGGTACTGTCCACGTTGTCGCCTTCCGAACTCGCCAACGCCGTCGCGCTGCGTGACATCGCCATGGTGGCGCGGGCACCCGGTGTCGGCAAGAAGGTTGCGGAGCGCATCGTCACCGAACTGAAGACAAAGGCGCCAGCCTTTGCCGGCGAGGCTTCCGGCACGATCGGGCTGAAGCAGGAACTGGGTGAGGGCGTGGCGCCGGCGCCTGTGGCCGACGCGGTCTCCGCGCTGACCAATCTCGGCTATTCGCGCGACATGGCAGCCAATGCTGTAGCGACCGCTCTCAGGGAGGCGGGTGAGGACGCGGATTCAGCCAAGCTGATCAGACTTGGGCTGAAGGAGCTCGCGCGGTGAGGCGTTGCCCGATTTCGGTTTTCTTACTATCTTTCAATCGTAAGAAATCTGCTCGGGAGTAAGAACGATGGGCGCGTTTACGACCATGACCTCGAAAGGGCAGCTTACGATCCCCAAGGAAGTGCGCGAGAAACTCGGACTTGAGCCGGGCACGCGTTTCTTCGTGACGGTTCAGGACGGCAGGGTGGTAGCAATGCCCAAAAACAAGAAATTGGCCGACCTTGCCGGTATGCTTGGCCGCCCACCGAGCGGCAAGCGCCTGACCGTCGAAGAGATCGACGAGGCGATCGGCAGCGCGGTGGCTGAAGACGACAGGCGCATCATGCGTGAGTGGAAAGAGGGAATCGATTGATTGGCATCGACACCAATGTCCTCCTTCGTTTTCTGGTCGACGATGATCCGGAGCAGAACCGGGTTGCGCGGACGATGATGTCCGAGCGAAATGCCGACGACCCGGTCTTCATCAGTTCCGTGACGCTGGCGGAAACGGTGTGGGTCCTGACGAGGACATTGGGGTACCCGGCAAGGGATGTATTCGCAATGCTGCGCGATCTTCTGGCAAGTGACGGCGTGGTCATCGAGCATGGTAACGAACTGGGCCTGCTGCTCGGTCGCGACCGGGTTCCGGCTGCCGAACTCGCGGATCATCTGATTGCCTGGTCCGGACTTGCCGCTGGCTGCACGCGCACGCTGACTTTCGACCGTCGCTCCGCCCGCGCTGTCCCCTCCATGGAACTGATCTCATGAGCACCGCGTCCCGCCTCATCACGCCGGAAAAGCGCGGCGAGGACGTTGATGTCACCCTGCGACCGCAGGCGCTGGACGATTTCGTTGGCCAGGCGGCCGCGCGCGCCAATCTGAAGGTCTTCATCGAGGCGGCCAAAGCGCGCGGTGAGGCGCTTGACCACGTGCTTTTCGTCGGACCGCCCGGCCTCGGCAAGACGACGCTCGCCCAGATCATGGCCAAGGAACTCGGCGTCAACTTCCGCTCGACCTCCGGACCCGTGATCGCCAAGGCGGGCGACCTGGCGGCGCTCTTGACCAATCTGGAGGACCGCGACGTCCTGTTCATCGACGAAATCCACCGGCTCAACCCGGCGGTGGAGGAAATCCTCTATCCCGCGATGGAGGATTTCCAGCTTGACCTGATCATCGGCGAAGGTCCGGCGGCGCGCTCGGTCAAGATCGACCTCGCCCGCTTCACGCTGGTCGCCGCCACGACAAGACTCGGCCTCATCACAAACCCGCTGCGCGACCGCTTCGGCATTCCCGTCCGGCTCGATTTCTACACGGTCGACGAACTGGAACTGATCGTGCGGCGCGGCGCGCGCATCCTGTCGCTCCCGATGACGGACGAGGGGGCGAGAGAGATCGCAGCAAGGGCGCGGGGCACGCCGCGCATCGCCGGCAGGCTCCTGCGCCGGGTGCGCGACTTTGCCTCCGTCGCGGGCGCGGAGTCGGTCGATCGCAAGGTGGCCGATGCCGCGCTGACCCGGCTCGAGGTCGACGCGCTCGGCCTCGACAATCTCGACCGGCGCTATCTCTCCATGATCGCCAACAATTTTGGCGGCGGGCCGGTCGGTATCGAGACCATCGCGGCGGGGCTTTCGGAGCCGCGCGATGCGATCGAGGACATCATCGAGCCCTATCTGATCCAGAAGGGCTTCATCCAGCGCACCCCGCGCGGGCGGGTGATGACGGCCAATGCCTGGCGGCATCTGGGGCTGGAGGCGCCGAAGGACATCGCCCAGCAGCAGATCAATCTGTTCCAGGAAGAGTGACTCTAAAGGCCAGTTCCGACATGAGTTCATCCAACGCCACACCCCTCTCCGGCGAACTCACCACTACCGGGCACCGCCTTCTCGCCCGCGTCTATTACGCCGACACGGATTTTTCCGGGGTCGTCTATCACGCGCGCTATCTGGAGTTCTTCGAGCGCGGGCGGTCGGATTTTTTGCGGCTGTGCGGCGTGCATCACACCGAACTCGCCGAGGGCAGGCATGGCGAAAAACTGGTCTGGGTGGTGCGGCGCATGGAGATCGATTTCGTCGCGCCGGCGCGCATCGACGACATCCTGACGGTCGAGACTTCGGTCGAGCGGGTCGCCGGCGCGCGGGTGTTCATGGCCCAGGCGCTCAGGCGCGGCGACGACCTGCTGGTCAAGGCGCTGGTCGAGGCAGCCATCATCTCGGAGAGCGGCAAGCCCCGCCGGCTGCCGAAGGAATGGGTAACAGCATTCCTCGGCGACACGGCGAATTGATCGACGGGATCCCTTTCGCCTAACGCATCCTTAACCATAACGCTTCATGAACCATGGAGCGGAAATGCAACTGGTCGTGTCACGCCTTCCTTTTACCAAATTTGGCCGGGAAAAGGCCGGATATGGTGCCGAGGGATTAGGGACGGCACTCTCCGGATGAATTTCTAGGCATGCGCATCCAGGGCCGCCGGGATTTTTGCGGCGCCCGCATCGACAGGACGTGACAAACATGGAAACCGCAGTTCTGGCCGCGCCGGGTGGCGACCATTCGATCTGGGGCCTGTTCATGCAGGCCGGCTTGATCGTGCAGCTCGTGATGATCGGCCTGATCCTGGCCTCGATCTGGACCTGGGCCATCATCATCGACAAGATCATCTCCTACAAGCGCATGAACCTGGCGCTGAACCGCTTCGAGCAGGTGTTCTGGTCAGGACAATCGCTCGAAGAGCTCTATCGCACGCTCTCCGACCGCAAGACGACCGGCATGGGCTCGGTCTTCGTGGCCGCCATGCGGGAGTGGAAGAAGAGCTTTGAAAAGGGTGCGAAATCACCCATCGCCCTGCAGTCGCGGATCGACAAGGCGATGGACCTTGCGATCACGCGCGAGGCCGAAGGGCTGGAATCACGGTTGGGCTATCTGGCCTCGATCGGTTCGGCATCTCCCTTCATCGGCCTGTTCGGAACGGTGATCGGCATCATGACTTCCTTTCAGGCAATCGCGGGCTCGGCCTCGACGAGCCTGGCGGTCGTGGCGCCGGGTATCGCGGAAGCCCTTTTGGCCACCGCGCTTGGTTTGCTGGCGGCTATTCCCGCAACCATCGCCTACAACAAGCTGTCGACCGATGCCGCCAAGCTGACTTCGCGCATGGAGGGCTTCTCCGACGAGTTCTCCGCCATACTGTCGCGGCAAATCGATGAGAGGGTCGGCCAGCCACAAAGGGCGGCGGCCTGATCCAGCCGGCACCAATCTGAGGAGCGGACCATGGGAATGTCGGTAGGACAGCCGGGCACGCGTGGCGGCCATCGCAGGCGCGGCAGGCGCCAGGCGCTGGTTTCTGAAATCAACGTGACCCCTTTCGTGGATGTCATGCTGGTGTTGCTCATCATCTTCATGGTGGCAGCGCCCATGATGACGGTCGGGGTGCCGATCGATCTGCCGGAAACGCAGGCGCGGCCGATGGAGGCCGAGACCCAGCCGATCACCGTCTCCGTGAATGCGGATGGGCAGATATTCATCCAGGAAACCGAGGTCACCGTGGATGAGGTCGTGCCTATGCTGCAGGCGATCGCGACGACCGGCTATGAGGAGCGGGTCTTCGTGCGCGGAGACCGCACGGCCGATTACGGCACGGTGATGCGTGTCATGGCGCGGATCTCGTCAGCAGGCTATCGCAATCTTGGCCTGGTTACCTTGCAGGAACAGGACTGAGCCTGACATGAAAGTCGGCCTGACGACATCGACGGCACTGCACATGGCGCTGATCGGCTTCGGCCTGTTCGCCATGTCGGCTCCGCCGCCGCATCAGTCGGCGGCCGTCGAGTCGTTTCCGATCGACATCGTGCCGCTGGAGGAATTCTCGCAGAGCGTTCGGGGCGAGCGCGAGGCGCCGCTGCGCGAGCAGCCAGCGCCGGAGCCGACAACCGAAACGTCGGAGGTCGAGAACGCCCAGAATATCGGCGACAGTGCCATCGATCATGCAACGCCACCCACGCCGGAGCCGCGCCCGCGTCCAGTGGAAACCGCCTCCGCGCCGCCGCCTGCAGAAGAGCCTGCGCCTCAGCCGCCCACGCCCGAGCCGGCGCCGGCACGCGAGGCGCCACCGCCAGAGCCCGAACCGGTTGCGGAAGCGGCGCCTGAACCCGAGCCTGCTCCTGCAGAGCCCGTGCGTCCTGAATTCGCCCAGTTGCCGGACCGCATGCAAGCACCGCCTGCGCGACCCGAACGTCCGCGCCCACAGACGGCCCAGACACCCGAACGACGTCAGACGGAACAGCCCAGCCGCGAGCAGACAGCCTCGACGAGCCGCGACGACCAGCAGTTCAACGAAGACCAGATAGCGGCGCTTCTGAACCGTGACCGTCCATCAGGCGGCGGGGCACAGCGTTCAACCCAGGAAGCCGCTCTCGGTGGGCGCCAGACGACCGGCGCGACCCTGGCCCAAAGTGAAATAGATTCCCTGCGCAGCCAGGTGTCGCGGTGCTGGAACCCGCCTGTCGGCGCGGCGGAAGCAGAAAACCTGGTGGTCTCGATCCGGATCCGGCTGTCGCGCAGCGGCGAGCTTGAAGGCAATCCCGAAGTCGTGGCCGGCGGTGGCGCCTCAATGGCCGAACGGGCCGCCGCCGATGCAGCAAGGCGCGCCGTTCTGCGTTGTCAGCCCTACAGCGCGCCAGCCGACAAATATGAGGCCTGGGCGGATGTCCAGTTCAACTTCGACCCCCGTGACATGTTCTGACCCAAAGGACCCAAGGGGCCAAAGAGGCACATTCAGATGATGAACAATATCAGAAGTTTCGTGATGATCGGGCTCGTGGCGGCAGCATGCGCCGCCATGGCAACGCTGCCCGCGCGCGCCCAACTTCAGATCGACGTCACGCAAGGCGTGGTCGAACCCGTGCCGGTGGCGATCACGGACTTCCTGTCTTCCGATCAGATCGGCGCCGATGTGGCGCGAGTCATTGGCGACAATCTGCGCCGATCCGGCCTGTTTGCGCCGATCGACAGGGCGGCCTTCATCGAGCGCATCTCGAATCCCGATGTCGCTCCCCGCTTCGAGGATTGGCGCATCATCAACGCGCAGGCGTTGGTGACGGGCCGCGTCAGCCAGGAGGCGGACGGCAGGCTGCGCGCCGAGTTCCGACTTTGGGACACGTTTGCGGGACAGCAGCTGATCGGCGAGCAGTTCTTCACCAACAGGCAGAACTGGCGCCGCGTTGCCCACATCATCTCCGACGCCATCTATGAGCGACTGACCGGTGAGCGTGGTTATTTCGACACACGCATCGTGTTCGTCGACGAATCCGGACCGAAGGACCAGCGGGTCAAGCGGCTCGCCATCATGGACCAGGACGGTGCCAATCACCGCTTCCTGTCGGATGGACGCTCCATCGTCTTGACGCCGCGCTTCTCGCCGACCCGGCAGGAAATTACCTACATGTCCTACGAGGGTGGGCAGCCGCAGGTCTATCTGCTGCAGATCGAGACCGGTCAGCGCGAACTCGTCGGCAACTTCCCTGGCATGACATTTGCGCCCCGGTTCTCTCCCGACGGCCAGCGGATCATCATGAGCCTGCTGCGGCAGGATGGGAACTCGAACATTTATACGATGGACCTGCGCAACCGGACGACGACGCGGCTCACCGATTCGAATGCGATCGACACCTCGCCTTCCTATTCTCCCGATGGCCGGCAGGTCGTGTTCACATCCGATCGCGGCGGGCGCGCCCAGATCTACAAGATGAATGCCGATGGTACCAATCCGCAGCGCATTTCGTTCGGTGATGGCACCTATTCCACACCCGTCTGGTCGCCGCGTGGGGATCTGATTGCCTTTACCAAACAGTCGGGCGGGCAGTTCCAGATCGGTGTCATGCGCACAGACGGCTCTGGCGAGCGCATTCTGTCGACCGGCTTCCTTCAAGAGGGACCGACCTGGGCGCCAAACGGCCGGGTCATCATGTTCTTCCGCGAACCTTCCGGTGCCGCAGGACCCACCCTCCATTCGATCGACCTGACCGGCCGGAACGAGCAGTCGATTCCGACACCGAACTTTGCTTCCGATCCGGCGTGGTCGCCATTGCTCGACTAGACGAGTCACAATTCAACCCTTCGTGACCCTGCGAACGCAACAATGAGGCGCAAAGGGCCCAGACGCCCCATTTGCGCCTCTTTTGGCTTGAAGACGGGTAGATGCCTGCTTCGGAGGGACGCACGCCGCAGGTGCGCGAAACACAACCTTAACCTTGTTTCTTGAGCCTCGATTAACCGCATCGTGGTTACTGTCTGCTCAACGAAACCATTCAAATGCGAAGGAGAGGCGGCCATGCGCCGTATCGCAGCCATAACCCGTTCCCCCATTGTCATCGCCCTGGTCGCGACGCTTGCTGTCGCCGGCTGCGCCAACCGCCAGACACCTAACACCGCTGCCGATCTGGGCCTCGGCGGACCCGGCGGTGCCGGCGCCGCCACGCCTGGCTCCACGCAGGATTTCACCGTCAATGTCGGCGACCGCATCTTCTTCGACACCGATTCCTCGGTCATTCGTTCGGATGCCCAGCAGACGCTCAGCCGTCAGGCGCAGTGGCTGAACCAGCATCGTGGCTACACGATCACCATGGAAGGCCATGCCGACGAGCGCGGCACACGCGAATACAATCTGGCACTCGGTGCGCGCCGCGCCGCTGCCGCCCGCGACTTCTTGATTTCGCGTGGTGTCGATGCAGGCCGCGTCCGTACCATTTCCTATGGCAAGGAGCGGCCGGTCGCCGTCTGCAACGACATCTCGTGCTGGTCGCAGAATCGCCGGGCCGTCACCGTGCTGTCCGGCGCGGGCAGCTAGGCGACGACTTTGCAGCCGTCGCGATTTTTCGAACGCGACGGCTCCAGTCTGCCGAAAACAAAATTTGGCCGATTTCATCGGCACTGATAGAAGACAGCGGCGGGTCGATCATTCGACCCGTCTTTTGTTGTCATGCTTTCGGGGCCAGAGACTTCCATGATTTTGCGTATTCTCTTCTGCCTTGCCCTGGCGCTGCCGCTGGCATTCAGCGGGCAGGCGATGGCCCAGACCGATCCACGTGTCACAGCGTTGGAAGAACAGGTCAGGCGCCTCAGCGGCACTATTGAGGAACTCAATTTCCAGATTCTCCAGATGCAGGACCAACTGCGTCGCATGCAGGAGGATTATGAGTTCCGTTTCCAGGAAATCGAGCAGGGGGGCGGTTCAGCTTCTCAAAGCTTCGAACGGCAAGGATCACTTCCTGCCGAACAGGAACGCCGGCAGGATACTGCCGGCGTTGTTATCGACGACCAGGGCAGCACCGAACTTGGCGCTCCCCCACGCGAGTTCGGTACCATCGTGTTCGATGCCCAGGGCAATGTCGTGGGGTCGAGCGTCTTGGAGAATCCTCCGCCGGCCCAGACGCTGCCGCCGGCAGACCAGACGACGGTGGCGGCATTGCCGCCGTCGGGTGGCGATGCGGACAGCCTTTATCGCGACTCCTACCAGTTCATTCTCTCGGGCGATTATGCTACGGCCGAAGCCGGGTTCCGAGCCTTCATCGAGCAGTTTCCCGGCGATGCCAACGAACCCGACGCGCGCTTCTGGCTTGGGGAGGCGTTGCTTGCCCAGGACCGCAATCGCGATGCGGCGGAAATCTTCCTTGCGGCCAGCCGTGATTTCCCGGAATCCCGCAAGGCCCCGGAAATGCTCTACAAGCTCGGCGTTTCGCTGACCGGCCTGAACCAGCGCGATGTTGCATGCGCAACCTTTGCCGAGGTCGGGCGGCGCTACCCGCAGGCTTCCGAGGCGCTTATGGAGCGCGTGCGCCAGGGGCAGGCCGCAGCTTCCTGCTGACGTGCGAATGCGCTTGGTAGACGACCCAGCGCCAGAGGACGGTCACGCTCTCGGCGATATTGACATCAGAAATCGCAGCACCGTTGTCGTGGCCGTTTCGGGCGGTAGCGATTCAATGGCGCTTCTTCACCTTGCCGCAGCGACTCTCGGCAGGGGGCGGTTGCTCGCTGTCACGGTCAACCACCAACTGCGGCCCGAAGCGGGAAGCGAGGCTCAATGGGTCGGCACGTGCTGCGCCGCAATGGGGATTCGACACCGCATTGTCGCCTGGCATCAAAACAAACGCGGCGTCAGCGGCGGTCTCATCTCCAGGGCGCGCGAGGCGCGCTACAGCCTGCTGGCCGAAGCAGCGGCTGAGGCCAGCACGGATCTCGTGCTGCTCGGCCATACTGCCGATGATCAAGCCGAAACCGTTGAGATGCGCCGCAGGAGGTGCTCTCGAAGCCCAAGCCTCGCGAGAGGCAGTGCCGGCATGGCGCCGGCCGTGCTTTTCGGGGGACAAGTCTGGTTTGCCCGTCCGCTGCTCTCTTCATCGCGCAGCGCCTTGAGGGCGTATCTCGTCGCACAGGGGGCGAAATGGATCGATGACCCCACCAATGAAGATATGCGCTACGAGCGGGCGCGTATCCGTGCCGAACTTGGGCGCGAAGAGAAAAGTTGCCAGCACGGAGCTCTTCTCGGATTGGCAAGGCAAGCGGCCTCGCAACGTCGGTGTATCGACGCTGAAGCAGCAAAGTGTGTTGCCCGCCATGCGCATATGCCGTCACCAGGGCTCTTCCGACTTGATCCGGCCTTTCTCTCGACCACTTGCATGGATGCTGCGCTGCATGCGTTCAGGGTCTTGCTGGCAACCGTAGGTGGACGCGACCAGCTTCCTGACGAGGCGCGAACGCGCCTACTTCTTGAACAACTTGAGACCCCGGGTTTTTGCGCCACATTGTCGCGGACGAGGGTAGAGGTCCATCGGCAGGGCATTTTCCTCTGCCGCGAGAACCGCGGCCTGCCGCACGAGACCGCTGTCGGAGGAATGATCTGGGATGGGCGCTATCGGCTTGCCGAACTTGACGGACCGGGCAAGTGGACGATCGGTCCTGTCGGCTCCAGCGGCGCTGGCGAGTTGGGCGGAGAGATTCCCGAAGTGCCTCAACGGCTTGTAGGAGCAGGACTTCTCGCCGAGCCGCGTCTCTGGCCGCTGGACCCAGAAGGCGGATCGTCGAACGGACGGCCCAAAGCCCGGATGGAACGGGTCGTTTCGCCTTTCGCGCGGTTCCTCGGCGAGTTCGATTTGTGCCTCGCTGCCGCTCTTTCTAGTCTGATTGGGGCGCCTGCGCCGCCCCCTTCGCCTTTCGTCAGACACATTGCCGGTTAAGCTTGTCGGAACGTGGAAGCGGTTTGTCTTGGCAAGGGCGCTCATGAACCCTATTTTAGTCCTAACTCGCGCCTTCCTGAATTCGTGCGACGCGTCTGGCGCCAACGGGAAAACACATGAATCCTAATTATCGTAACCTAGCGCTGTGGGCGATCATCGCCGTTCTCCTGATCGCGCTGTTTAACCTGTTCCAGAGTCCCCAGCAGCGCGGACAAGTTCGTGAGATCCCCTATTCGGAATTTCTGCAGGAGGTCGAAGGCGGTCGGGTCAACTCGGTCACCATAACCGGCGACCGCATCACGGGTACCTACCGGGATTCCTCGACGGGCTTCCAAACCTTCTCGCCGGGCGATGCCAATCTGGTGCAGCGGCTGGAAAACAGGGGCATCACGATCACGGCGCGGCCCGACACCGAAGGCCAGAATTCGATCTTTGGTTATCTGATCTCGTGGCTGCCCATGCTGCTCATCCTGGCGGTCTGGATATTCTTCATGCGTCAGATGCAGTCCGGCTCCGGTAGGGCGATGGGGTTCGGCAAGTCGAAAGCCAAGCTGCTGACCGAAGCGCATGGACGCGTCACGTTCGCGGACGTGGCAGGCGTGGACGAGGCCAAGCAGGATCTTGAGGAAATCGTGGAATTCCTGCGCGACCCGCAGAAGTTCCAGCGTCTGGGCGGCAAGATTCCGCGCGGCGTCCTTCTGGTCGGTCCGCCCGGAACCGGCAAGACGCTGACAGCGCGCGCCGTGGCCGGTGAAGCCAATGTGCCGTTCTTCACCATCTCGGGCTCTGATTTCGTGGAAATGTTCGTTGGCGTGGGCGCGAGCCGCGTGCGCGACATGTTCGAACAGGCCAAGAAGAATGCGCCCTGCATCATCTTCATCGACGAAATCGATGCCGTCGGTCGCCATCGCGGCGCGGGCCTCGGCGGTGGCAATGACGAGCGCGAGCAGACGCTCAACCAGCTGCTGGTCGAGATGGACGGCTTCGAGGCCAATGAAGGCATCATCCTGATTGCTGCCACCAACCGTCCCGACGTGCTCGATCCCGCGCTTCTGCGTCCGGGCCGCTTCGACCGCCAGGTCGTGGTTCCCAATCCGGACATCGTAGGCCGCGAGAAGATCCTCAAGGTTCACGTCCGCAACGTGCCTCTGGCGCCCAATGTCGACCTCAAGACGATTGCGCGTGGCACTCCGGGCTTTTCCGGCGCCGACCTTGCCAACCTTGTGAACGAAGCTGCTCTGATGGCTGCGCGCCGCAACAAGCGGCTGGTCACGATGCAGGAGTTCGAGGACGCCAAGGACAAGGTCATGATGGGTGCGGAGCGCCGCTCCACCGCCATGACTCAGGCCGAGAAGGAACTGACAGCCTATCACGAGGCCGGCCACGCCATCGTGGCCCTTAGTGTCCCGGCTTCCGATCCGCTGCACAAGGCGACCATCATACCTCGTGGTCGAGCGCTCGGTATGGTCATGCAGTTGCCGGAAGGCGACCGCTACTCGATGAGCTATAAATACATGATCTCGCGCCTTGCGATCATGATGGGTGGGCGCGTTGCCGAGGAATTCAAGTTCGGCAAGGAGAACATCACCTCTGGCGCTTCCTCCGACATCGAGCAGGCTACCAAACTGGCTCGTGCGATGGTGACTCGCTGGGGTTTCTCCGATGAACTTGGCCAGGTCGCTTACGGCGAGAACCAGGAAGAGGTGTTCTTGGGCCATTCGGTCGCGCGCCAGCAGAACATGTCGGAAGAGACGCAGCGCAAGATCGACAGCGAAGTGCGTCGTCTCATTGACGAGGCCTACGCCAAGGCGCGGGAGATCATGACCGAGAAGAACGCGGAATGGGTCGCCATCGCTGAGGGCCTGCTGGAATACGAGACGCTTTCGGGCGATGAGATTCAGCAGATCATCCGCGGCGAGAAGCCCTCCCGCGACATGGGTGACGACACACCGACACCTCGAGGCACGGCCGTTCCGAAGACCGGCAAGGCCAAGGAAACGCGCAAGAAAGGTGGCGAGGAGCCGGATGCCGGCGGCATGGAGCCTCAGCCGCAAAGCTGATCAGCGCAACTTTTTGCAGGACAAGAAAAACCCCCGTGTAATTGCGCGGGGGTTTTTGTTGTTGGCGCTCTATTCAGCGGGGGCAGGCTCAGTGCCCGGGGCAGGCTCGGCCGTATCCGTCGGCGCTGTAGTCTGCGTGTCAGCGGGCGCCGTTGTCTCGTCTTCAGCTGCGGGCGCACTCTCTTCGATGGCAGCGGGATCGGCGGGCATGGTGGTAGCCTGGGGATCGCCCCAATCCCAGTTCATGGCCACGATCGCGGCTATGATTGCCACGACGGCAATCAGCGCGGCGATGTAAACGCCGCCCTGGCTGTTGGATGTGACCACGGTGGTATGCCTTTCCCGCGCTGCGCCAGCGGCTGGATCGCGCTCCACTGCGGGATCATTGGCGGGGTGGATCGGGTCGAAACCGGGAACCGGTTCCTGTTCCGGACGGTGGGCAGCCGGATCGACCGGCCTTCTGTCATCGGCCATGCTGAAATCCTCCGTGCTTGCGTTGCAAACTGCCAACGCGCAGCAGAAGAGGGAGTTCCCATCCGAAAAGCAGTAAAGGCGCCGTGCCACCGGCGCCTCTGCCGTCAACTTACATGCGCAGCCAGTCTATTCGCCTGCCTGCTCATCGACGGGTTCGAGCAGCATGGGCTCGGTCGTCTCCATGGGCGGCATGTCGGTTGCAATGCTGGCAACGACGATTTCGCTGTCCACGGCAACCGACATGTTGCTTGACATCGGACAGGCCAAGGCTGCGGTGGATGACATTCCAACTATGGCCGCTGCGGCCAGAATCTTGCGCATCGTATTATCTCCATCAGTTTCCGACGATTCAAAAACTAGAGGACGGTGCCGCAACGGCAAGTCACGGCTTCGTGTGTTGCGGCTCAGAGTGGTTCGGGCGTGACGGTGTAGCCCGCGTCTCGAAGCAGGGCGACCAGACCTTCGGGGCCTGGCAAGTGCAGTGCGCCGACGGCGATGAAGGCGCTGCCTTCCTGCAGGAAGGGCTCGGCACTTGCCGCCATGTTCCTGTTGCGCGTGTTGATCATGATTTCCTCGAAGTCGGCATATCCGGCACCTGCCTCGCCCGAGGGCAGCACCGCGCGGAAGAAAGGCCAGAACATCCCGATACGCTCGGAGCGGTAGAGCGTCACCATCGTCTCCAGCACATCATCGATCTTGTCACCGAGCCTCAAGGTTTCGACCAGACCCTCGACATGAAGATCCATGGGAAGGGAAGCCATGGCCCCAAGCTGGTCCGTGACTGTCTCCAACCCAGCCAGCTCCTTTCCCGAGGACTGCGCCTGTTGGGCGATAAGCAGATCGAGTATCGGCTCGCCGGCAGTCTTGCGTTCGAACTCGCAGGACGGAAGCGCCACGATAGCTGCGACCATCCACGGCTTCATGCGGTTGATGGTGGAAAGTGGCAGGCCGCGTGCGCGCAAGGTGGCTTCGACCATTGGCAGATCGTCCGCCGGAATGAGCGATCGCAAGGTGGTAGCATCGGTAAACATGGTGAGTTCTGGATTTGCGGCCAGTGCCGCCATCATGGCCGCCTGGTCGAGCACGTCCGTGGATTCGATAACCACCGTCCCGGAAGCATCGAAGGCTGTGCGGACGGCTTCGGGCAAATCGACTACACGCGGATCTGTGACATGCATGGTGCCAAAGAGGAAAGACGGCTCTGCGGTGCCGTCTGCCTTCTCCACGCGCCAGAGCAGATTATCGCCATTCTCCGTTTCTGCTGCCTGCGCCATGATGTCGGCGTGTAGCTGCGGATCGCTGTCGTATAGTTGCGCGACCAGATCCTGACCGCTGCAGACGGGTGAGGCAGCCTGTGCCGCGCCTGTTGCGAGCATCAGAGCGATAAACAGGGCCGTGGCAAGCAGCCAGTTGAGAATGCCCAGGAAGGCGAGGGCGCCGGAATCGGCTTGCAATGCGAGACGTGTTTTCATGGGTGACAGGCTGGCAGAACAATACGGCGAAAGCGTTAAGCGGCGTGTGAGAATGCATCAGGCCCGAGGATGGGCGGCTTCATAGATCTCAAGGAGCCGCGCGGTGTCGACGCCGGTATAGATCTGTGTCGTGGACAGGCTGGTATGGCCGAGCAATTCCTGGATGGTGCGCAGGTCTCCGCCTCGGCCGAGCAGATGGGTGGCGAAGGAATGACGCAGGGCGTGCGGCGTGGCAGTGTCCGGCAGGCCAAGCGCGGCACGCATATTCTTCATCTCGCGCTGGACGATGGCGGGTGCGAGCGGCCCGCCCTTTGCCCCCCTGAAGAGCGGCGAGCCTGCCTCAAGATGGTAGGGGCAGAGCTTGCGATAGGCTGCGACCGCTTGCGATGCAGCCGGAATGACGGGGACGAGCCGCGTCTTGCCGCCCTTGCCGGTAACTCGCAGCGCGCTCTCCGCCCCGCCCGAAAGGGCCGAGCCGTCGAGGCCAAGCGCCTCGGAGATGCGCAAGCCGCAGCCATAGAGGAGGGTCAGCACAGCGGCGTTTCGTGCAGCGATCCAGGGTTCCTCGGCAAGTTGGCCTTCGGCGGAAACGACCCTGCGCGCATCGTTGGCCGAAAGCGGCTTCGGCAGGGATTTGGGCTGCTTCGGTGCCCTAAGCGCCTTAGCCCCGGCAGCACTCGCCTGGCCGCGCTTTTCAAGATAGCGCAGGAAGGAGCGGATGGCAGCCAGCGCGCGCGCCAGCGTGCGCGGCCCCGCGCCTGCCTGGCGGCGATGGGCGAGAAAGGCGCGCAGGTCTACCGGCCTGAGGTCTGAAATGTCGGTGATGGCCGGCGCGCCGCCTAGATGGCCGGTGAGAAACGCAAAGAACTGACGCGTGTCGCGCTCATAGGCCTCCAAGGTGAGCGCTGCCAGCCGCCGCTCGTTGCTGAGCGTGGAAAGCCAGTCCTTGCGGGCGGCGATGAGGTCAGACCGGGCGTTGACGAGGAACTCTTCCATGACCTTCATGCTAGACGCGCGGCGTTAGCGGAGGGTGAAGGCCGCGCCATTGCAGGGCGCCGCCCGCGCCTGTAGAGAGCCGGGAAAGCGGAGAAGAGACGTGACAGAGACCGATATCCTGATGGGCGTCATCGGCGCGGCCCACGGCATCAAGGGAGAAGTGCGCGTGAAGAGCTTTGCCGCCGACCCGGTGGGACTCGGCGATTACGGGCCTCTGCGCACGAAAGACGACCGCATCTTCACGGTAAAGACGATCCGGCCAGCCAAGGAAGTGGTGATCGTGCGTTTTGCCGAGGTGGCCGACCGCAACGCGGCCGAGGCGCTTGCCGGTGTCGAGCTTTTCGTCGATCGCACCGCGCTGCCCGACGATCTGGAGGAAGAAGAATTCTATCATGCCGATCTGGTGGGCCTCGATGTCGTTGACGAGTCTGGCGCGTCCGTCGGCAAGGTGCTTGCCGTTCACGATTTTGGCGCTGGCGACATCCTGGAAGTCCGCCCCGGGGGCGGCAAATCGCTGATGATCCCGTTTACCCGCGCAGCCGTGCCCGAGGTCTCGCTGGCCAGCAAGCGGATCAGGATCGATGCTGCGGCGGCGGGTCTGCTTGGCGGCGAGGACGAGGAGGATCGCGAGGCATGAGCGGCTTTCGTGCCTCCATCCTCACGCTTTATCCGGAGATGTTTCCGGGGCCGCTTGGTATCTCGCTCGCCGGCCGCGCGCTGGTAGCTGGCACGTGGTCGCTGGAGACGGTGCAGATCCGCGATTTTGCGACCGACCGGCATCGTAGTGTCGACGACACGCCGGCCGGCGGCGGGGCTGGCATGGTGATGCGAGCCGATGTCGTGGCCCGCGCGATCGACCACGCGTCGCCGAAAGGAGACGCCCGCCCGCGCCTGCTGATGAGCCCGCGCGGAAAACCGCTTACCCAGGCGCGGGTGCGCGAATTGGCCGACGGTCCCGGCGCCACGATCCTGTGCGGCCGCTTCGAGGGCGTCGACCAGCGCGTGATCGACGCGCGCGGGCTCGAGGAGGTGTCGATCGGCGACTACGTGCTGTCGGGCGGAGAGATCGCTGCCATGGTCCTGCTCGACGCCGTCGTGCGGCTCTTGCCCGGGGTCATGGGCAACGAATTGTCCGGCACGCATGAGAGCTTCGAAAGCGGGTTCTTGGAACACCCGCAGTACACGCGGCCGGCCGAATTCGAGGGGCAGGCGATCCCGGAGGTGCTGACCTCGGGCAACCACGCGCTGGTGGAAAAATGGCGGCGTGAAGAGGCCGAGAGGCTGACGCGGGAAAGAAGGCCGGATCTGTTGACCAAGCTTGGTCGGCAATAAGCGCAAAGTTGCACAGCCAAGGCGTGACAAACCCGCCCAAAGCGTGTATGAGCGCGCTCGCAAACGGGAATTTTCCCATCCGTCAACAAGTACGGACTATTCGCTCCTGTCCATTCGGTCTTTCGCCGAGGGAACATAGTCAGGCGGTCATGGAACTGCGTGGCGAGTGTCGAGCGCTCTGGCTGTTCGAAGAACAAGAGAAGGATAGAAGCGATGGACATCATCCGTCAGCTTGAGGCCGAACAGGCCGCAAAGATCGAAGCGCAGCGCACGTTCCCCGAGTTTCAGCCCGGCGACACCGTTCGCGTTCAGGTGCGCGTGACCGAGGGCACCCGCACCCGCGTTCAGGCCTATGAGGGCGTGTGCATCGCGCGATCAGGCTCCGGTCTCCAGGAGAATTTCACCGTCCGCAAGATTTCCTATGGCGAGGGCGTGGAGCGCGTCTTCCCTGTCTATTCGCCGCTGGTCGAGGCGGTCGAGATCGTGCGACGCGGCAAGGTACGTCGCGCCAAGCTCTATTATCTGCGTGACCGCCGTGGCAAGTCTGCCCGCATCGTCGAGAACACCGGCGTTCGCGCCCGCAAGCTGAACGAATCCGAGCGCCAGGCCGCCGCCGCCGAGAAGGCGAAGATCGAGGCCGAGAAGATCGCTGCCGCCGAGGCGTTGGCCGCCGAGAAGGCTGCAGCCGAAGCCGCCGAGAAGGCAGCTGCCGAGGCACAGGCCAACGAGAGCAACGAGGCCGAGAAGGCCGAATAGGCTTTCCGGCAATCTCCGGAATGACAAAAGGCCGGGCTCAACGCCCGGCCTTTTTCGTTGTTGGCGAGGGATGCAGGCAGGCCGCTCACTCCTCCTTGACCGGCACCGTATAGTTGAGAGGCAGACGGCCGCCATCGGCATAGATTGTCTGGCCGGTGATGTAGCTGGCGTCGTCGGAGGCCAGGAATGCAGCTATCGACGCGATCTCCGAAGGATCGCCGATTCGCCCGATCGGGGTGCGCGACAGGATCTTGTTGCGCGCGGCCGGGTCCGAATTCACGCTGGCCAGCATCTCGGTCATGATCGAACCGGGGCCGATGGCGTTGACGCGGATGCCGTAGGGCGCGAGCGATAGCGCCATGACCTTGGTCAGCTGGTTCACGCCGCCCTTGGAAATCGAATAGGGGACCTGGTTGGCGATCGCAAAGACAGCGTTGACCGACGACATGTTGACGATCACGCCAGCAGGCCCGCCTTTCTCGACTTTCTCTACCATGAAGCGGGCGGCTTCCTGGCCGACAAGGAAAGACCCCTTGAGATTGACCCCGATGACGCGGTCGAAATCCTCTTCCTTGAGGTCGAGGAATTCTGCGCCGTGAACGATGCCGGCATTGTTGACGAGGATGTCGACGTCGCCAAACGCATCGATGGCGGCAGCGACCAGATTATGCGCATCAAGGCGTCGAGAAACGTCGGCCTTGACGAAGCGCGCGTCGCCCAGTTTCTTGAGGTCGGCTTCCGCCTGCTCGCCCTTCTGCACGTCGACATCGGCGAACATCACCTTGGCGCCTTCCCGCAGGAAGCGCTCGGCGATCGCGTAGCCGATGCCGCTGGCGGCCCCCGTCACGATCGCGCATTTGCCGTCAAGTGCCATGGAAATCTCCTATCTGTCCCGGCTGCGGGTTATAGCGGCGCGGCTGATGCCTGACCAGAGCGCAGCCCCGGTTCAGCCGAAGCGGCGTGCCGCATCGACCGCAAGGCCGAGCCCGACGGAGCCGAACTGGTCGGATGACGGGACGAAGGCATGCGGAAAACGCGCGGTGGCGGCCGCGCGTACTAGCGGCACCTGTGCTCCGCCGCCAGTGAGCACAACTGTCTCGATGTCTCCGGTCGAGATGCCGGCAAGCGCAAGGGCCTCGTCGATTGCCTGGCTGATCTTGCCAACTAGTTCGGCGGTAGCGTCCTCGAATTCAGCGCGCGTGACGGGCACGTCGAGGCGCAGGCCGGGCTCGGCAAAAGCAATGGTCGCGTCGGGTCGGTCACTGAGCACGATCTTTGCGGCTTCCACCTCGGCCGCCAGCCGGTGGCCTGAGCGGTAGGTCAGAAGATGTTCGAAACGTTCCAGCAATTCCGGGTGGGCGGCTTCGCGCGCCAGCGCGCGGATGTCGCGCAGGATCTTGGCTGTGTAGAGCTGGTTGATCCTGTGCCAAGTCGCCATGTCGTTGAAATACCAGACTGGCAGGTTGCGTTTGCCATCCGCGGTCATGGTGCCGAGCCCGAAATGCGGCATCATGCGCGCGATCGAAAGCTGGCGGTCGAAATCAGTGCCGCCGACATGGACGCCTGCTGTCGACAGGATGTCGTCGCGCCGCTCGATGCGTTTCGCGCGATCTGGACCTAGCCTGAGCACGCAGAAATCCGACGTGCCGCCGCCGATATCGACGACCAGCGCCAGGGTTTCGCGGTTAAACATGCGCTCGACATGCATGGCTGCGGCGACCGGCTCGAACTGGAACTCCACATGGGAAAAGCCTTCTGCGTTGGCCGCAGCCACAAGCTGGTCTTGGGCAGCGGCGTCGGCGGTCTCGTTGTCGTCCACGAAATGGACCGGACGACCGAAGACCACCTTGTCGGGCACTTGGCCATGTTCGTCTTCCAGACGCGCCCTGAGATGGCTGAGAAACCGGCCAATGAGCGTCTGGAACGTCATCCGCTCGCGGCCGACCTGAGTTGTCTCCTTCATCAGGCTGGTGCCGAGGATCGACTTCAGTGCGCGCATGAAGCGGCCGTCGGCGCCTTCCATGTATTCCGCAACGGCTGCGCGACCGAAGCGCACGCTGCCATCCTCCAGGCTGAAGAATAGCGCGGAAGGGATGGTGACATGCTCACCCTCGACCGGGATCAGGCGGGGGCTGCCACCGATCGCGCACAGGCCGATGGTGGAATTGGTGGTGCCGAAATCGACACCACAGTGAAGGGCGGTCATGGCGGGCTGCTCGCGGGGTTGCGCAAGCGCGACAGGCGCTCACGGGCGATCGGGGCTGGAAACGAAGATCGCCCGTCTACAGGAGCTGCAGACCCATGTGAACCCGGAAAAGTTCCTGCCGGTGTGCCCTGTCAGCCGCCGATGCCTTTGTCCTTCAGCGCCGTGCCGATCTCCTCCAGGATGGCGGGATCGTCGATGGTGGCGGGCATGGCCCACTCCTCGCCATCGGCGATCTTCTGCATGGTTGCGCGCAGGATCTTGCCGGAACGGGTCTTGGGCAGGCGCTTGACGGCGACAGCAAGCTTGAAGGCTGCGACGGGACCGATCTTCTCGCGTACCAGCGCTACCACCTCCTTCTCGATATCGGAGGTGGCACGGTCGACACCGGCATTGAGCACGAGGAAGCCGCAGGGTACCTGGCCCTTGAGATCGTCGGCCATGCCGATGACGGCACATTCGGCGACATCCGGGTGCTCGGCGATCACCTCCTCCATCGCGCCCGTGGACAGCCGGTGGCCGGCGACATTGATGATGTCGTCGGTGCGCGCCATGATGAAGAGATAGCCGTCCTCGTCGAGATAGCCGGCATCCGCTGTCTTGTAGCAGCCGGGGAACTCGGAGAGATAGGCCGAGTGGAAGCGCTCATCGGCCTTCCACAGCGTCGGCAGGCAGCCCGGCGGCAGCGGCAGCCGAACGACCACGTTGCCAAGCGTGCCGGTGGGAACCTCATGGCCGGCATCGTCGAGGATCGCCATGTCGTAGCCCGGCATCGGCACCCCGGGCGAGCCGTGCTTGACGGGCAGCATGCCGAGGCCCACGGGGTTGTTGGAAATGGGCGATCCGGTCTCGGTCTGCCACCAATGGTCGATGACCGGGACTTTCAGCTTGTCCTCAGCCCAGCGGATCGTCTCCGGATCAGCACGTTCGCCGGCAAGGAAAAGGGTGCGGAATTTCGACAGATCGTATTTGCCGATGAACTCGCCCTTCGGATCCTGGCCCTTGATGGCGCGAAAGGCAGTCGGCGCGGTGAAGAGCGCTACCACGCCGTGCTCGGCGATCACCCGCCAGAATGTGCCGGCGTCGGGTGTGCCGACGGGCTTGCCCTCGAAAAGCATCGTGGTGCAGCCGTGAAGCAGCGGCGCATAGACGATGTAGGAATGACCGACCACCCAGCCGACATCCGAAGCCGCCCAGAACACCTCGCCTGGATCGATGCCGAACTGGTTCTTCATCGACCATTTGAGGGCCACCATATGGCCTCCCGTGTCGCGCACCACGCCCTTGGGCTGGCCGGTGGTGCCGGAGGTGTAGAGAACATAGAGCGGGTCGGTGGCGGCGACGGGCACGCAAGGTATCCTGCGGCCGGCCTTTTTCGCCGCGTCCACTGTGTTCGTATAGTCGATGTCGCGGCCTTCTATGAGATCGCAGCCCTGCTGCTCGCGCTGCAGCACGATGCAGGACCTGACCTTGTGGTTTGCCATCTCGATGGCGCCATCGAGTAGCGGCTTGTAGGCAACGATGCGGCCGGGCTCTATGCCGCAGGAGGCGGTGACGATGAGGTCGGGCGTGGCGTCATCGATGCGGGTGGCAAGTTCCTTGGCCGCAAAACCACCGAAGACGACGGAATGGATCGCGCCGAGCCGGGCACAGGCCAGCATGGCGAAAACGGCCTCTGGCACCATGGGCATGTAGATGATGACGCGGTCGCCCTTGCCGATGCCCTGGTCGGCGATCACTGCGGCGAGCGCCTCGACCTCGGCCAGCAGTTCCGCATAGGTGAAGGACCGCTGCGTGCCGGTGATCGGGCTGTCGTGGACAAGGGCCAGCTGGTTGGCGCGGCCGCCGGCGACATGCCGGTCGACGGCGTTGTGACACATGTTGCATGTGCCGCCGACAAACCAGCTCCCGTAGACACCGTCATCGGGATCGAAGACCTTGTCGAAGGGCGCAAACCAGTCGATCTCACTCGCCGCATAGGCCCAGAATGCCTGCGGGTCCTTCTGCCAGTTCGAATAGACCTCGTGGTAGCGCGAATGCATGGCGATCCTCCTCCCCTTGAGCCGACCAATTCAATAGCCATCGCACGGCGCCTGTCCACCGGACGAAAGTCGGAACACCTGGCGCATGGAGACGTTTGGGAGCGGAAAAAGGAGCACGCTTGCCATGACCGACATTCCCGCCCAGCAACAGGACCGCCAGCCCGGACGCACCGACGAGATGCAGCCCCATCCGCGCGACGCGATGAAGGACTACAAGGCAGGCGGCAAACTGAAGGGCAAGCGCGCGCTGATTACCGGCGGCGACAGCGGCATCGGCCGCGCGGTGGCCATAGGCATGGCAAAGGAAGGTGCCGACATCGCCATTCTCTATCTCGAGGAGGACCGCGACGCCGAGGCAACAGGCGAACTGGTGGAGCGAGAAGGCGTCAAGTTCCTGGCCCTCAAGGGCGACATCGGCGACGAGGCCTTCTGTCGGCATGCGATAGACATGGCGGTCAAGGAACTGGGCGGTCTCGACATCCTCGTCAACAACGCCGCCGAGCAGCACCCGAAATTGCACCTGAGCGAGATTTCGGCAG
>Ga0213835_100587_pt1 | contig 31735 bp, 25 predicted proteins | sample SWPATP01_FD_160576 | JGI IMG/M metagenome (GOLD analysis project Ga0213835, IMG submission 160576) | Coastal seawater microbial communities from Marineland, Florida, United States - SWPA TP0 #1 | ecosystem: Environmental > Aquatic > Marine > Coastal | place: USA: Florida | collected 2016-08-05 | reverse complement strand
GGTTAACTGGTGAGTTGGGGGAGGTAAATTTGACAGGTCTGGCTGTAACCTTTTCCGCTAGGGGTATAGAGCGATCGCTTTCCCCCCCCCACCTTTCCCTAAATTGGTGTCGCCGCATTCCCTCTCAGACTCCCGTCAATTCCAGAAGTTCACGACAGCATAGGGGTTTTGGGTAGGTTATCCGGCTATAGACACAGGAAGGCGATTATCTTGAAAATATCACGCCAAATCTGGTTTTGTCAATTACTGTTAGAAACTCCCTCGAAAAATCACTCAATTCCCCATAGTATTTCCGATACATTTAAAGACTCTTCCTGGCGTTAGGGTTAACTGGCGAGTTGAGGGAGGTAAATTAGGCGGGTGTGGCTGTAACCTTTTCCGTTAGGGGTATAGAGCGATCGCTTTCCCCCCCCACCTTTCCCTAAATTGGTGTCGCCGCATTCCCTCTCAAACTCCCGTCAATTCCAGAAGTTCACGACAGCATAGGGGTTTCGGGGAGTTTATCCGGTTATAGACACGGGATAACCATTATCTTGAAAATATCACGCCAAATCTGGTTTTGTCAATTACTGTTAGAAACTCCCTCGAAAAATCACTCAATTCCCCATAGTATTTCCGATACATTTAAAGACTCTTCCTGGCGTTAGGGTTAACTGGCGAGTTGAGGGAGGTAAATTAGGCGGGTCTGGCTGTAACCTTTTCCGCTAGGGGTATAGAGCGATCGCTTTCCCCCCCCACCTTTCCCTAAATTGGTGTCGCCGCATTCCCTCTCAAACTCCCGTCAATTCCAGAAGTTCACGACAGCATAGGGGTTTCGGGGAGTTTATCCGGTTATAGACACGGGATAACCATTATCTTGAAAATATCACGCCAAATCTGGTTTTGTCAATTACTGTTAGAAACTCCCTCGAAAAATCACTCAATTCCCCATAGTATTTCCGATACATTTAAAGACTCTTCCTGGCGTTAGGGTTAACTGGCGAGTTGAGGGAGGTAAATTAGGCGGGTATGGCTGTAACCTTTTCCGCTAGGGGTATAGAGCGATCGCTTTCCCCCCCCACCTTTCCCTAAATTGGTGTCGCCGCATTCCCTCTCAAACTCCCGTCAATTACAGAAGTTCACGACAGCATAGGGGTTTCGGGGAGGTTATCCGCGTATAGACACAAGAAGGCGATTATCTTGAAAATATCACGCCAAATCTGGTTTTGTCAATTACTGTTAGGAAATCGACCGAAAAATGGCTGAATTGTTGAGAAGATTTAAACATGATTTTGACGATTAACGAACATATCAAGAGAGAGATTTAGTAACCATTAACTAAGTTTAGGGAAATGAACGACAATAGTCGCAACATCTGGATGAGTACGAACAATTGTTTCTGGTTCTACCAAGCCGCTTCTGGAGAATCCGAAAGCCTGATTCTGATGACTGCCGGGAGTTAATAATAACAAATCATTAGTTTTGAGCATTCGGGAAACTTTCATAATAAAATTCCCTTGCATTTGTTGAACTGGGGTATCTTTACTGAGACCAAAGGATGAAAGATTTAAATCTACATTTAGGGAATCAGTCACCAGTACCAATAAGTGTAATTTCGCTTTAATTTGTTGAGCGATCGCTTTAGTGATTTCCAGAGTTTGTTGAAATTCCCAAGACCCAATTTCTCCTTGATTGAATACCATAAATACCCTCTCGGTATTTTCCAGAGGCTGAGGAAAGCGGGTAATCAAAATGGGGACAGGTGAACGCCTCATAATCTGATCAATGACGCTACCAAAGAAATTCTCTTGATAAGTTGAATATCCTTTCCAACCGCAGATAATCAGGGTAGCATTGCGTTCGGTGGCGCTACGAACAATTCCCCTGGATATAGCTGCATCAATTCTAGCAATAGATTCAACTTTAACTGTGGCGGCGTGAGCTATCTGTTCAGCCACAGACAATAAACGGTTTTGCTTACTTTTGGTGGCGGCAGAAATCTTGCCACTTTTATCAGAAATAACATTGAGAGGTAATAGAGTGCCTTTAGATTTTTTCACTAGCAAAATCGCCAATTGTAAGAGGTTGTCTTCCGTGCTAGGGTTAGCGACTGGAACTAATACCCGTTCTGACCAACTTTGCTGATTGTCGCTGTCTAATTTTTGTTCTGGTTTGACTAATTTACCCCAACGAGTGACTATCCAGGGAGAAGCAATACAACTAAATAAAATCATGGCAATAATGCCATTAACAGTTAACTCATCTACCAATTCAATATTATAAGCCACGGTAATCGCCGCCAGAGTAGAAGCGGCTTGAGCTAGGGAGAGACCAAAGACAAGCATTTTCTCTGGAAACGGCCAGCCAAAAACTTTACCGGAAACCCAAGCGGCTGCATACTTGCTGATAGATTCTGCGACAATCATGACTATTGCGACTAAAAGAGATTTGGGTTCTTTTATTAAAATGAGGGGGTCAATTAACATCCCCACAGAGATGAGAAAGAAGGGAATAAAGAGGGTATTGCCAATAAACTGAATCCTGTTCATTAATGGACTCAAGTTAGGGATAATGGGAGTCAGAGCAATACCAGCCAAGAAAGCGCCAATAATGGGTTCAATTTCAATGAGTTGCGCTACATAGGAAGCTACTAATAATGTGGCGACAACAAAGGTAAATTCTGCGCCTTCGTCATGACCAAATTTTCGGAAAAACCAGCGGCCTATTTTGGGAACTCCCCAGAGGGATGCGAGGGTATAAATGGTTAAAGCCGGAATTAAAAATAGCCAAAATTCTAGGGTTAAATCACCGCCATGGGCTTTGACGACAACTGCTAAAACTAATAAAGCTAAAACATTGGTAATTAAAGTTCCTCCTAGGGTGGCGGTTACTGAGGAGGCACGCATAATTCCCAGACGGTTTAAGATGGGTAAAGCTAGGAGAGTATGGGAAGCAAAACAAGAGGCGACTAATATGGAGGCTAATACGCTGTAACCGAGTCCCATCATGGCTACTGTTCCCAGTATCATGGGGAATAAAAAGGTTAGCAAACCGAAGCAAAAGGCTGACTTGGCATTTAGTTTGAGGTCGTCTAAGCTGGTTTCTAAGCCTGCTAGAAACATCAAAAATAATAATCCTATAGTCCCCAATAAAATTATGGTATTATCTCTGGCAAGTAGTCCTATACCATGGGGACCAATAATAACTCCGGCTAAGATTAATCCAACAATACCAGGTAATTTGATGCGTTCAAATACTAGGGGAGCAATGAGCATCATCCCCATAATAATTAAGAAAACGGCTACGGGGTCTTGAATTGGTTGTGATAAAATCTGTGCCAGAGGGGTGGTCAGAGTAATCATGGACAAGCTACCTGCGTCTGTATTAATTAAGTATCCCAAATTACCCATGGGTTAGTTCCTAGTAAAATTGCTTAGATTTAGATAAAGGGAGAAAATGCCAAGCCTCCGCCTGTCTCGCCGATCGCCCTAAAAGAGCGGTTCTAAAAGACCCCTTAGAGAGACTGACTATAGACTTATAGCATAATCTGGAGATTCTGACAATCCTATTTTGAGCTTTTGGGATGATACCAGTTAACCCACAGGTTGTTAATTAAATGGGTTCGCCAAATGTGCTAATGTCTGCTACAAATTTAAGGGCAGACATTGATAAGTATAAAAATATGATTCGGCGTTTATTCCTACCTCTCGTGATTCTCTCGTGTTTCTTGTCTATCACCTTCGCCGCCTGTAGCCCCCAGGACGCGCCAACTACTCAAAATGACAAAAACCTTAAACTTCTGTATTGGCAGTCTCCTACCATCCTTAATCCCCACTTAGCGACAGGATTTAAAGACTTTGATGCGGCCAGGTTAGTCTATGAGCCTTTAGCAAGTTATGATGATAGCGATCGCCTGATTCCTATTCTGGCGGCGGAAATTCCCAGTCGAGAAAATGGGGGTGTCGCAGCAGATGGAAAATCGGTAACTTGGAAATTGCGATCGGGTGTCACTTGGTCGGACGGGGAACCTTTCACCGCCAAAGATGTTGTTTTCACTTATAACTTTATTACTAACCCTGATGTAGGTTCATCTAGTGCTGAGGTTTACGCGGGTCTTGAAACTGTGGAAGCCTTAGATGATTACACTATCAAAATTACTTTTAAAAATATTACTCCCGGTTGGTCGGTTCCTTTTACTGGTCAAAGAGGCTTAATTCTGCCAGAACATATTTTTGCTAGTTACAATAACTCTAATATTCGGTCGGCTAGGGCGAATAATCAACCTGTTGGCACGGGACCCTATAAACTGGTAAGTTTTCAACCGGGAGATCTCGCTATTTACGAGGCGAACCCCAATTATTGGGAGCCAGATAAACCGTTTTTTGAAAGAGTAGAAATTAAAGGGGGGGGTGATGCTACCTCAGCAGCTAGGGCTGTTTTACAAACGGGAGATTTTGATTATGCTTTTAATTTACAGGTAGAAGCTCATATTCTCCAACAGTTAGCAGCGGGAGGGAAAGGCAAAATTTTGGCTAATTTTGGGTCCTATGTGGAAAGGATTATGTTTAATTTTACCGACCCTAATCAAGCTACGGAAGATGGAGAGCGTTCTAGTGTTGAATTTCCCCATCCTTTTTTCAGTGATAAACGAGTCCGACAAGCCTTTGATTTGGCTATAGACCGTGATACGATCGCTAATCAACTTTATGGCGAGACGGGTCGTCCTACCGCACAATTAATAGTGATTCCAGCCGCTTATAGGTCGAATCAAATTAACTATAGCCTCGACCTAGAAAAAGCTAACAGTTTGTTAGATGAAGCTGGTTGGAAAGATACTAATAATAATGGTATCCGTGACCGAGATGGATTGGAAATGCGCGTGGTGTTTCAAACATCAGTTAATCCCGTGCGCCAGAAAACTCAAGAAATCGTTAAACAGTCTTTAGAAGCTATGGGGATAAGGGTGGAATTAAAAAGTGTTGATCCTGGTATATTCTTTTCTGGCGACCCCGCTAATACCGACACGATTAATCATTTTTATGCAGACCTACAAATGTTAACTACAGGAAATGAAAGTCCTGACCCAGGTCCTCACATGAAGTGGTGGACTTGTGGGGAAATTTCCCAAAAAGAAAATAATTGGCAACGACCTAATTATGCGCGTTATTGTAACCATAAATATGACGAAATTTGGCAAAAAGCAACCACGGAACTCGACCCGGAAAAACGAGCCCAATTATTCCGTCAAATGGATGAATTTCTACGGGAAGATGTGGCGGTGATTCCTATTGTTGAACGTGCGACTACTACGGGAATTAGTAATACTTTAACTGGTATTGAACCCTCGCCTTGGGATGCTAATACTTGGGATATTAAAAATTGGCAACGCCAGTCAATTTAGTTCATATCGGAAGATTTGCTGCTTTTAAAAAGTGGTAAATTTTCGCGGTTATTATACTGAAAAAGCCAGTTGATAGCGGAGGGAAAACTTCAAAAATGGCGCTGTTTATACTGGCTGAACCAGTTTTTAAAAACCCTCAAGTGTAATTAAATGCTGACATTGGCTAATTATTCCCCCTCTGGGGGATTGCAAATATTGGCATCAAAAAAGATAATCCCAATATGCTGTCAATGGATAATCTGAATCAAATATCAATGAAACAATTACTCTGGCTTACTGGCTTAATTTTGTTAGCACCTATGGGGTTAGTTGGGTGCGCGCCAGAAACTGAGACCGCTAATGAAATTGTAACCAATGGTGAGGAAGGGGGAACCTTAACCCTAATTGCGGATGCAGAAGATAGAATGCGAGAAGGGTTTGTTAGTAAAGATGGTTGGGAACTTACTTTTAATCATGTTTATGTGACTTTCGATAATATCAGAGCCTACCAAGCACAATCACCCTTTGACCCAGATACTGAGTCTCAGCCGAATGCTATCACGTTTGTTGAGCTTCTCAATTCACCGATGACTGTAGATTTAGTCGGTGGAACAGAAGAGACTCCCATAGTGACCACAGCTATAGCACCCCCAGGACATTACAATGCTCTTTATTGGGAAATGGTGACGGCTACAGAGGGAAAATTTGCAGGGTCTACGCTGGTTTTGGATGGTACAGCCCAAAGAGATGGTCGCACTATCAATTTTGCGATCGCTTTAGATAAACCCGTAGCTCATTTTTGCGGTGAGTATGTCGGAGATGAACGTAAAGGGTTTTTAGAAACTAATGGGGTGGCTGAATTAGAAACAACTTTTCACTTTGACCACTTTTTTGGTCGCTCTGACCGTCCCATTGACCAGTCTCCCAATGATGAGGCTATTGGTTTCCAGCCTTTTGCTAATATCGCTGATGGGGATGCTGTTAATGTTACCAGCCAAGAACTTCAACAGCTTTTGACTGAGGAGGAATATAATACCCTCGTATTTTCTGTGACGGAATTAGGTCATGTTGGAGAAGGTCATTGTCGCATTGAGCCACTTTAATTAGCTACAGGGACACACTAGATCAGGATATGATTAACCTGATTAATGGTGTTGTCCCTAGCTTCAGTTAATCACTAACCTCTAGCTGTTGAATTTCTCAGAGGCTTGTTTAAAGGCATTTTCCACATCACTCCAAGCCTTTTCAAAACCAGTTCGGATGTCTTCCCAGGCTTCCTCACCAGCTTCTTGCAATTTTTTGAACTTTTCGTTGGCATCATCTCGCTTGGCTTGTAGTTCCTCAATTTTTTCGTGATACTGAATAGTAGCATCTGCTTGGGCTTGTTGGGCTTTCGCTTTCAGTTCATCTAATTGAGCATCGAGTTTATCTATTTGTGCTTTAACTTTAGCTTTGTAGGCTTTTTTGTCTTCGGTGCTAGTTGCCATAATTAAAAATGATTTGATTGAAAATAACACTTTAACTATAGCCCGTGATTCAGGTGATGACATCTATCCTCAGCTAGAGTTTTGAACTACCCCCCAGAGTTAATCTTCCCGACAGCGCCAAACTAACAGTTGATGGTTTTCTCCCCGACAAATTAAGGTATGGCTATCTATGCCAAAAGTAATAGGACTGTATCCAGAAATCTCGCCGAGTGGCTGCTGGGAAATTCCCTGAATGTCAATTTTCCAGAGTCTAATTTTCCCATCATCGCTACCACCTGCCATAAATTTACCGTCAGGACTAATTGCTATTGAAGATATTACGGCGGAGTCTACAGTCTGTGTGGTGAGTAAAATTCCTTGGTGAAAATCCCAGAGTTTAATGGTGCCATCTTCGCTACTACTGGCGAGAATTGTCTGGTTAGGACTGAATGCTAAGGAGAGGACTCCCCCTGAATGTCCGGTCAAAGTTTGCAGGCTGTGGAGTTTCCCAAATTGCCAGATTTTGATTTGTCCGTCCGCGCCACCACTGGCGAATATACTGGACTGGGGATGATTAAATAAACTGTCATAATTACGGGAATTATTGGCTGGGGAAAATGCAAAGGTGACACAAAAAACTTCCCCGGAATGTTCACGCAGACGATAGAGAAGTTCTCCGTTGCGTTGATTCCATAATTTGATGGTAGCATTACCGCTACAACTGGCAATTATGTGACCGTCAGGACTGTAGGCGACGGCGTGAATTGGTCCGCAACGATGACTGTAGGGAGAACCTGAATGGCTGAAAAATCTATCGGTCATCGTCCCGGTGTTGAGGTTCCAACCTAGTAGGTTGCGGTCAAAACTACCACTGACTAAACGACGACCATTGGGACTAATAGCGATCGCATTTACGGCGGCTACATGACCACAAAAACGCTGGACTAATTGACCTGTATTCAGGTTCCATAGTCGGATACTCTGGTCAGCACTACCACTAATTAATATATATCGATTCGGACTTATGGCGATCGCATTTATTGGCGCTGTGTGACCTTTCATGATTGCTTGACATTGCCACTTTTTCCCGGATATCTCTGGGTTTATATGTCGGCTAAAATTTACGAGTGATGTTAATAATAGTGACGGAAAAGCACAGGGGACAGGGGGCGGGATTCCCCAAATTGATTGATGAGTTGCTATGTGAACTGCTACCATAATTTGCAGGCTGGAAGTAGGGAGTTTTAGACTCACAGGTGGCTGTATATCGGCTAACACGGCGGCAGCTGATTGATAGCGTTCTTGGACTTTATCCACTAACATTTGATTAATGATATGCTTGAGTTCAGAACTAATATGGCGATGACTTTTCTCTAGGTGCGATTCCCAAATAAATTCTCCCGTAAATGGGTCAAATAAACTCTGGGGATTTTCTCCTGTTAATAGGTGAATACAAGTTACTCCTAAACTATATAAATCACTGGCTGCATAGGCTTTCCCGCCGCGAATTTGCTCTAAGGGAGCATATCCTATAGTTCCGGTCATGGTTCCGGTTTTGGGGTGTAAAATATCTATCTCGTGTTTGGCTACTCCAAAATCTACTAATACTAATTTACCGTCTAAATGTCTCCTAATAATGTTTTCGGGTTTGATATCTCTATGAATCACTTGATGGTCATGGATAAATTGGATGACTGGGAGTAAATCTAATAGTAATTCCCGCAATTTTTCCTCATCTAAAGGTTCCCCTAATTCTAACTCCTCCAGGAGGTTCTCTCCTTCTATATACTCCTGAATTAAATAGAGTCTACTGTCCGACTCAAAACAGGCGAATAAATGGGGAATTTGTGGATGATTTCCTAACTCCTGTAGTCGCACACCTTCTTGATAAAATAGTTCCGTGGCTTTCTGAATTTGCGGGAGATTATGCTGTTGTGGAGAAAATTGTTTGATAATACAGGGGGTGTGTAGGCGGTCTTCATCAACTCCTAAAAATGTCCTACTCATACCACCACCACCTAGACTTTTTAAGCCTCTATAACGCTGTTTTAATAACAAGGATGAGCCACAGTTGGAACAGACTTGGCTTCCCAGAGGATTTACTGGATTTAAACACAGGGGGTTCAGACAGTAACTCATCAGCTTAGGGGTTGGGGGAGTTAATCTTAACTGTGAATGGATTTTACTACCCCCTAGGGGCAATTGACTCAATTCTTAATGATGATTTAGCTTTTGAGTCCCCAAGATAGCACCCCGGAATTGAAAGACCCCTGATTAATTATAATCATCTCATCCTATATTATGTATGTAATCCGATGATGAAATTGCGATCGCATCCCCGAAATTGGCTAGGATTAATGATTGGTAATTCCCGACTACACTGGGGTAAATTCCAGGGGGAAACTTTAGTGGAAACCTGGGAAACTCAACACCTTAATCAATCTCCGTTAGAAATGGGATGGTCTTGGCTTAATCAAATATCGCCTGTACCGCTATTTATAGCCTCTGTAGTACCGGAACAAATGCAATTATGGCAAAACTACCCCAAAGCCGAAATTATCACCCTAGAACAGTTACCGTTAGGGGGATTATATCCAACTTTGGGAATAGATAGGGGTTTAGCTGTTTTAGGCGCGGGGAATCAGTTGGGTTTTCCCATGTTGGTTATTGATGCAGGGACAGCATTAACTTTAACTGGAGTCAATCAAAACCGCCAATTAATAGGCGGCGCAATATTACCTGGTTTAGGACTACAGTTTTCTTGTGTGGCTAATCGTACAGCTACCCTCCCACAAGTGGCTTTTCCTGAGAGTTTACCTCAACGGTGGAGTTTGAATACATCAGAAGCGATCGCCAGTGGTATTATCTACAGCATTATAGCTGGTCTGCGGGAGTTTATAGCTGCTTGGTGTCAGGAGTTACCCCACAGTAAAATTAGCATTACAGGAGGCGATCGCATTCCTCTGATGACCTACCTTAACAGTCAATACCCGGAGATAGCTGGTTTGATTTTAGATACCCCAGAAGCTATTTTTTGGGGAATGTCAGCTATGGTCAGAGATAGAAATGTTCCGAGTTGAAATCGGGTGACGTTGGAGAAACTGACGGATATATTCACTGACGACGGCGGGAAACTCTTCGGGGAGGTTTTCGCCGCCAGCAATGAGAGAATTTAAGCGAGAATTAGGTAGCATGGAGTTCAAGGTTTCCCCCATGGCTTGAGTTGTCGGTTGTTCACGATTTCCTTGTAAAATTAATACGGGTATGGTTAATGAATTTAGCTGTTCATTAAGTAATTCCCCTTGGATTTCAGCCGGACGGCGACGAAACAAAAACTGACAGGAAATCGGCGATCGCATCATCGTTTCTCGCTGTTTTAACCAATCGGCGATCGCATCTCCTTTTCCAAATAAACGGGTAAATGGATGTATCAATTTCAGCCAAGTTGCTAAAAGGGGGGGATTTCCACATAGCCACCGCATCCACTGCCATTGTTTTTCGATTCCATTGACTGCTACCCCCTCTGGGGAAATTAAGACTAGACCTTTGACTTTATGCTGATAGCGAATTGCGTAACTTGCTGCTATCCATCCCCCTAGGGAATGTCCGACTAAGTAAACCTGATCTAATTTTAGGGATTCGATATATTCGGCTAAGTTTTCCACCGCCATGGTGATAGAATAGTGAATCTTGGGGGATTCTGACTCACCAGAACCCAGGCGATCGGGAGCATAACAATGATAGTCTGAGGCTAGTTCTTCGATAATGGGTAGCCACTGACTACTATCTTGCCATGACCCATGTAGATACACCACATCAGGACCTGCGCCTACTTCACGCCAGAATACTTGTCCCTGGGAAAGTCTGACGCGGGAATGGCGCAATGGTTGGGATAATGATGGTGTTTCCTGGGACTCAGCATAGGGAAAAGAAGGTTCAAACATAGCCATATAATGAGATGCAGTATGATGAGTTGACTATTCTCGCTATGGTTAATCAGATCAGGCGATCGCAGATCATAGATCCGATAGCTAAAGCGCGAGATTAGATCATGATAGTAGATATTATAAGATTTAATCCAGAAACATACGGTTGATAACTTTTTCCTAGCATATACTGGCATAGAATTTGGATAAGGGGGGAGTGTCAGAGGATGAAATACCGCAGATTTTCGGGTTGATATTGCCGTTTACCAATGAAATAATTAGTTTAAAATTAGGCGATCGCCGTCCGACCTTCCAAGTAGTCTTGGATTTGTTGTTGATAATCATGACTAAGGTTATCCATTGGTATTTTGCTCAGTTCAAAGCTACAAACATCCGCAATTTCCCAGGTATCTTGAATGTGGATATCTCCGGTAACTTCAGCGGATACAAGAATACAAATAGAATGGAGTCTAGGGTCACGATGAGCGCCCGAATAAACTCCTACCAAACGCCCCAGTTTAACCAGTTCTAAACCTGTTTCCTCAGCCAGTTCTCGCTTAACAGTGGTGAGGATATCTTCACCCCAATCTATCATACCTCCAGGTAAAGCCCATTTACCATTATCCTGGCGACGAACCAAGATAATTTTGCCATCTGGTAATAGAGGAACGATGCTAACTCCGGTAACAGGATGGCGAAAAATAACGCCCAAAACGGTATAAAAAAAACGCATCCAGCCCTTAGCTAATTCTAACATATTTTCTAACCTTCCCCAGATAAATCTTGAAGAATAGTGATAGCATGACTTTCTGGCTTAACCTTGGGATAAATTTTGTGAATATAGCCATCTGGGTTAATGATGAAAGTTTGGCGATAAATGCCCATAAACTCTCGACCCATGAATTTTTTTAAGCCATAACTATGATAGAGGGTGGCAACTTTACCATCGGGGTCACAGAGCAGAGGAAAAGGCAGATGGTATTTGTTGATAAACTTGGTGTGAGATTTAGGATCATCGGTACTAATTCCGAGAACAATGATATTGTTACCTTGGTAATCTGCATAGACATCGCGAAAACCGCAGGCTTCCTTAGTACAGCCAGGAGTGTGATCACGGGGGTAAAAATACAGAACCACAGTTTGACGGCGAAATTGACTGAGGCTAATCAAATTTCCGTCCTGGTCCGAGAGAGTAAAATCTGGAGCGAGATCACCAACATTTAGACTCATAGTATTGGGGGATTTCAGGGAATAATGGGGAAATGAGGGTCAAACCTTTCTGAATAGCGATCGCCACTATCGTTAAATAATAATGGTTATGGCAATATTTAAGCATCGAGGTTGACCCAAAACCTTTATATGTTATCATGCACTAGCTTAGTGCCAGACATGGGGCTATTTTCAGGTTAAGCGTAACCGGATTAGCTAGAATGTCAGGTGTCTGTAAAAGCTCAACTACCTCCTCCACTTGTTTACCGTGTTAAGAATTGGCTCAAATCTACTCCAACGCTGGTTACTCCCGAGTTTAGTAAGTGTGCTGCTGATGGCATCAGGTGCTGAAGCGGCTCAAGTTCGGTCTTGGGAATTTGAAAGTTCCCAAAATCGTCTGTCATTTACTACAGATGAGGGAGTACAGCCCACGGCGAAATTACTCTCGAACCCCACGCGTCTGGTAATTGAACTACCAGGGACGAGTTTAGGTTCTGTGTCCGGTCAGCGTTCATCACCAGGGGGAAATATTCGTGAAATTCGTTGGGAACAAACCGATAACGAAAATGCTCGAATTATTGTAGAACTGGTAGAAGGTTATACCCTGAACCCGCAAATGGTGCAGTTTCGAGGGATTTCTGCCAGTGAGTGGATGGTACAACTACCACAACCGCAAGCTATTGGCTCATCATCACCCCCGGCGGCACTTCCGGCTCAAGCTACTGTGGTTAGCGCTCCTGAACCAGTCCAACAGCAAGTTCAACAGCAATTTCAACAGCAAGTTCAACAGCAAGTTCAACAGCAAGTTCAACAGACGGCTCAGGCTAACCCAAACCGTTCAATTCCTAATCAGCCACAAACATTTGTTGAACAAATCGAAATGCGCGATAACGGCATTGTTTTACAGACCACAGGTCAAATGCCGCAGATTGAGTTTAAACGCTCTCAAGACCGCACTTGGATGACCCTAGATATTTTCGGCGCGAGTTTGAGGGGTACGACCACAAGGGGGAGAGCAGTCAACCGGGAAGGGGTGACAATTAGTCAAGTTACCCAACTTTCCACAACCCCCCCGGTGGTGCGCCTGACGTTCAGTACCCCTAATACTAATCAAAATTGGGAAGCGAGACCAGTAGCGGGAGGGGTAGCAATTTGGCCCCAAGGGGGAGTTCCCCCGGCTGTGCAAGCAAGTTCGAGTATAGTTACCATTGAATCGATTAGCCTTCAAAATCAATCCTATTTTGCGGTGAGAGGTAATGGTCCTCTCAACTATACTCACGGTTGGGATGCAGAAACGGGGGCTTATGGTATTACGTTTTTTTCGGCTAGATTAGCTGATGGGGTTCAACTTCCCCAAAGAGAAGTGGGAGGACCGATTATTTGGTCTCGGTTGCGTCGGGAAGACCCAGATACTTTTACGGTGTTATTTCAACCGGCTACCAGGGTGCAGGTAGGACAGGTTAGCCAAAATAGTCCCCAAGAATTGGCTATTCCTATGGGTGTTAATTTAGCGTCTGTGGCTCCTCCCCCTAGAACTCCAGCCCCGGTGACACAGCCACCGATAAATAATCCGAATCCTTTTCCGCCTCCGGCTCAAAATCGACCACCGTCGTCACTTCCACTACCTTTTCCGCCGCCTAATCGTCCATCTCCTCAGCCCCCTGTGGGTAGAAATCCTAATTCTAGGGTATCTGTGGTTATTGACCCTGGACATGGTGGCAGTGACCCAGGAGCTGTGGGAGTTGGTGGTATTCGGGAAAAGGATGTTGTTATTTCTATTTCGCTGCAAGTTCAGCAGATTTTGGAGCAAAATGGGGTTAATGTGGTGATGACCCGCACTGACGATCGCACTATTGACCTGGAACCGCGAGTGTCATTAGCTAACCGAGTTGGGGCTGTGGCTTTTGTGAGTATCCATGCTAATGCGGCTTATCGCGCTGGTGCTACGGGTGTGGAAACTTTCTATCATCAAACTGGCTATAGCTTGGCTCAGTATATTCAAAACAGCATTCTGGCAAATTTCTCACTGCACAATCGGGGCGTTAAGCAGGCTCGGTTTTATGTCCTCAGAAATACGACTATGCCTTCGGCTTTGGTGGAGGTGGGGTTTCTCACTAATCCTAATGATGCTCGTTTGTTGGCTGACCCAGCACAAAGAACTCGCATGGCTCAGGCGATCGCTCAAGGTATTCTTCAGTATCTCCGAGCCAGTGGATACTAGGCTTGAGTTGGGCATTTATGCAAAGCAGGCGGCTACTAAAAATAGGCTATCGACTAAAATGGTGCTTAAAACTGCGCCGCCAAATACCCACCAATGGGGTTCTTGGGACTGGAGGGGAAATACTCCTACTCCGAATAGGGTCATGGCTAATACTACCGCCCAGCTAATTCCCCACGGGGTTCCGGCTAGGGCGATCGCATTTTGAAATATAGGCATGGCCATTGATGGATCGACCTGCATTAATTGTCGCCAACTGGGGATTAAACCGGCTATATAAAAGTATCCATCCGTAACGGCGGTTCCGAATAGAGACCCTAGATAAAACCAATTGCCTACTTTACCCCATCCCCTCCACAGACACCACACCGCAAAGGGAACTCCTATCGATTCTACTGGTAAATGTAGCAGGGGTTCCCACCTCAGCCATCCCCAATATATGGACCCGGTTAACCAAGTCCAGCTAAATCCAAATAGCAAGTCTCCCCATAATTCGGTTTCTTTGGTTCTCAGTAAATATAAACTTACTCCTAACCATCCCCCAGTCATGATTAGGCTCAACATTGGCCAGATTCTGACTAGGGGCGCTTGGAAAAATACTGGGACTGATACTAAAAATATGGCGATCGCAAATGGAAACCACCTTTGACTCTGTTGGGCTTTTTTTACAAATGTCGCCCAAGACCACTGCTGTAGCCACAGCGGTTGGGTTGATGTCAGAATGTAGGCTATAAGGATATTGCTAAACAAGGCTTCTTTAAGATTTGTTACTGAAGTTCATATTAATTGATGATATCACAAATATTTATCCCCCCCAGGGGCATAAATTCTACACAAAAATCAATAGTTGATTTTTGGGTCAATTCTAAAAAAAAGATAAAGGGGGGTTGACAGGTGGGACAATTTGGGGTATTATATTGACATATTGTTAAATAATTGGACAGTGCCAAAAATAAAAAAAAGGAATATATCCCATTATTAATATAATAGCACAAGTAGGCTCAAAAAGATATCCCCTTCCCCCCAGACAGCCATTTTTTTAACATTTCTTAATATTTGTTACAAAACTTAACAAAAGTCGGGTAATTGAGGAGAGAGTGTTAGATTGGTCCAGTGCGTATAGTAAATTTCAGATCTATGGATTTCCAGAGTCTTCCGGTATATATTGCAGATTTAGTCACGCCCTCGATGGGAGAAACTGAAGTAGAATCGCAGATGACGTTATTCCAGGCGATCATTTTAGGGATAGTCCAGGGACTAACGGAATTTATCCCGATTAGTAGCAGCGCCCATTTAAAAATAGTTCCGATGGCGCTAGGATGGGGAGATCCAGGGGTAGCATTTACGGCGATTATTCAATTAGGGAGCATGGCGGCGATTTTCTCGTTTTTCTGGTCTGATCTGAAAAAGGTAGTATTGGGGGCGATAAATGCGATCGCTAAATCGGATTACGAGTCCCTAGATTTTCGTATGGCTTTGGGAATTGGTTTAGGAACTCTACCGATTGTGTTTTTTGGGTTACTGATTAAATTATTTATTCCCGATTATGATAGTTCGCCTCTGCGGAGTACGGTGGCGATCGCGATCGCTTCGATTGTGATGGCCAGCTTACTGGCGATCGCGGAAAAACTAGGAAGCCGAAAGCGAGACTTTGACCATCTGAATGCTAAGGACGGGGTACTGATGGGTTTGGCGCAAACCTTAGCGCTGATACCGGGTGTATCGCGGTCAGGTTCGACCATAACCGCCGGGTTATTTATGGGACTAGAAAGGGGAACCGCCGCCCGATTTTCGTTTTTATTAGGAATTCCGGCTATTACCCTAGCAGGGTTGGTAGAATTAAAAGACTTCTTAGAGGCTGGAATAGACGACATTAGCACGGCGGCGTTAGTAGTGGGTTTAATTTCGTCAACCATATTTTCCTACCTATCTATAGCCTGGTTAATCCGTTATCTGCAAACGAGTAGTACATGGGTGTTTGTTTGGTATCGACTAGCTTTTGGTGTAGCGATTTTAACGGCAGTTGTGGGCGGCGCTTTGGAGAATATTTAGGGGCGGGTTGGGGTGTCAATATCAATTCCCCCCAGAGTTTTTCTGAACCCGTCCTAGCTGACCATGAATAATGGATAATGAATTGTGGTCGGGTATGATCTGTTAGGTTGAGATTGTAGTATGAGTGTATCTTCTATCCGTCCGGCGCTAATTACTGAGGTGTTACCGGACTCGATTGGGGCTGATGTGGGTTTTGAACCGGGAGATGCGATCGTGTCTATTAATGGAACTCGTCCCCGGGATTTAATCGATTATCAATTCCTGTGTGCAGATGAGTTTCTGGAAATCGAAGTAATTGATAGCCAGGGAAAAACCCATCATATTGAACTAGAAAAAGACTATGACGAGAGCCTAGGTTTAGAGTTTGAAACAGCCCTATTTGACGGCTTAATTCAGTGCAATAACCGCTGTCCTTTTTGCTTTATAGACCAGCAACCGCCGGGAAAAAGAGGCTCTCTTTACTTAAAGGATGATGATTATCGCCTGAGTTTTCTCTATGGTTCTTATCTAACCTTAACTAATTTACCTCAATCTGAGTGGGATAGAATTGCTCAGATGAGAATTTCGCCTCTGTATGTTTCCGTCCATGCAACGGAGCCAGAAGTGAGAAGTTTTCTGTTAAAAAATCATCGAGCTGGTCAGATTTTAGAGCAGTTAAAATGGTTTCAAAAGCACCGTTTACAAATTCATGCTCAAGTGGTAGTTTGTCCGGGGATAAATGATGGTGTTCACCTAGAAAAAACTTTGCGAGATTTGGCGGAATTTCACCGGGGAGATATTCCGGCGGTGGCTTCGGTGGCGGTGGTTCCGGTGGGGTTAACTCGTTTTCGACCCCCGGAAGATGAACTGATTGCGGTAAGCCAGGAAAAGGCGAGGGAGGTGATTAAGCAAGTTCAAGACCTCCAGGATACATTTAAGCAGGAATTGGGGTCAACTTGTGTGTGGTTGGCGGATGAATGGTTTTTAATCGCCCGTGAGGAGTTACCACCAGAGTCTGATTATGAGGACTATCCCCAAATTGGTAATGGGGTGGGGTCTATTCGTAAGTTTTTAGGGGAATTTGAGACGGCTTTTGAGAGGGTGAAATGGGAAAGTGGAAATGGTGGGGCTAGTCCTCGGCGTTGGACTTGGGTGGTGGGAAATGCTGTAGAATTGGCGTTTAAGCCTATTGTCGCCCGGTTGAATGGGGTGGAAGGGTTAAGGGTGGAAATGGTGGCTTTGGCTAGTGATTATTGGGGACAGGAAATAACTGTAACGGGGTTGTTGACGGGTCAGGATTTAATCGCGGGACTCCAAGGACGAGATTTGGGTGATGGGGTTTTGCTTCCGTCTTTAATGTTGAAAACTGGGGATAATCGCTTTTTGGATGATTTGACGGTGGCGGAAGTGGAGGCGACTTTGCAGACTAAAATTGTGGCTGTAAATGGGGTTGATGAATTGGTGGCGATCGCCTCAAATGTGACAGGTGGATGAAAAACCAGGACACACTGAAAGCTAGAAGCCTCAGTGTGTCGAGTTGGTCAACAAAAAAAACCTAATTTCCCCAAATTCGCTTTAAGACTTCATCGGGGGATATATCGGCCATTTTTCCAGTGGGAGATTTAACGGCGATCGCTCTTTCGCTGGGGGGGAGTAATTTATGAGGATCGGTAGGACCAAATAAAGCAATGGTATAAGTACCAACGGCGATCGCCAAGTGCATGGGGGCGCTATCGGTACAAACCATAAGATTAGCGGCTGCGATCATGGCGGCGAGTTTACCAATATCCTCTGGTTGTGTCAACTTAACTTGAGGACAACGCTGGGTTATTTGAGTAATCAAGGCTTGATCTTCAGGTCCTTTGACCAAAACCACAGGTAGGTTAGGCTGTCGCTGTTGGATATCCTCAATAATCTTCTGCCAGCTTTCAACGGGGTAAATTTTATCAATGCCCTTATTAATAGCCATCTGACTAGACCCGCCATGAATAAGGATATAGCCACTTTCCTTAACTCCGAGGCTTTCCTGTTCCCTATCAGCCCAAGCCAAGTCGGACTTAGGGACATTAATCTGTAATCCGCTAAAGGGGGTGATAATGTCTAGGCCCTGCAATAAATCATGGTACATCTGGGCTGCATACTGTTCAGTTTTGAGGGGGACAGCATCGGTGAGAAAGATTTCTCCGCTACTCCCTGCATAACCGACGCGGTTGGGTATTCCGGTGAGCCACAGCAACAGCCCTACGGTCCATCGTTGTCCGAGGGAGATAACCACATCATATTCTCGGTCACGGACAATGCCAATCAAATTACCCCAGTCGGCGAGACTATTGCGCCCTTTAAAGTCATAGGGGATAACTTTGGATACGGACTTACAGACGCGGTAAGCAGTTTGGGCCCTAGGTTCGGTAACTACGGAAATTTGGGCATGGGGATAGGCTTGCTTTAAATCGTCTAGGGTAGGGAAAAACAGAATTTGGTCGCCAATCCCGCCTGGGACAAGGGCTAGTATTTTCATTTTAATAGAGTTAATCCACTTATCAGCTTAATTCTAAATGAAGACAGTTCGGAAAACCATAGAAAAATATCTCAGGTTTACTGGGCGGGGGTTAACCTGACTGGCTGAAAGGGTTGGTAATTGGTTTTCTAATAATATTTAAAGAGCGATCGACAGGAGCATGGAATGGTTTGCCTATTCTCAGTGAAGTTCTATAATACTATGACCAAAAACAAAATACTTAGCTAATCATGTATTTATTAATTCCCGCTGCCGGAAGTGGACGGCGTATGGGCGCAAGCTGTAACAAATTGCTACTGAAATTATGGGACAGATCCCTACTCGGTTGGACTCTAGCTAGTGCCGGGGCATCTAAATCGATTATTTGGATTGGTATTATCGGACAAAGGGCTGATTTCCCGGATTTTAAGGCGATCGCAGACGAGGTTTGCCTGAATATACCCATAAAGTTCATTATTGGGGGAGAAACCCGTCAGGAGTCGGTTTATAACGGCTTACAAGCTCTTCCCCGTGAAGCCGACCGGGTTTTAATCCACGACGGGGCGAGATGTTTAGCGACCCCGGATTTATTCGATCGCTGTACGAAGGCACTGGAGTCGGTATCTGGTTTAATTGCCGCTATTCCAGTCAAGGATACCATCAAAATAGTGGATGGTAATAATTTTATCCAGGATACTCCCGATCGCCGTCAATTATGGGCGGCTCAAACTCCCCAAGGTTTTGAAGTTCCACTACTGAGAGAATGTCACGAAAAAGGCCGTCATCTGGGTTGGGATGTGACTGATGATGCGGCGCTGTTTGAACGTTGTGGTCTTCCGGTTCAGGTGGTGGAAGGGGAGGAAACTAATCTGAAAGTTACTACTCCTGTAGATTTACAGATTGCTGAGTTTATTCTCCGGGAAAGGCTGGCTAAATAATGTTAAGGTGACATGAATTTATAATTATTAAGTTAACTGTTGTTTCCTCTCTCTTCCAGGGATGGATGGGTGGCTCTTTTTCATGGGTTTGCCAACCTAACAGCACCCCTTGGTAGACTTGACAAAACCACCCTTAACATGGTATAGAATTAAAAGAAGATTATCTGAAGTAGCGAGTATTAGTTGTAGCAGTAGTGTAATCAGTTGCTGGATTAGTATCTCTGAGATATACCCATAGGGTACGGAATGGGTTAAAAGCAACATTAAAAACTTAAATAGCTTCAATTAAAAATGGGTTTTATTCAGAGAGCCTCGATTTTTTTAAACCCTCCTAGGGAGTATTGAATTATGTACTGTGAAATCCTGAGTACGCTTTACATCAAATCTAATGGAGACATCCCCTGCGATGATGACTATGGTGAACAAGTTATACTTGCGAATTTAAATGATTCTCCGACCATAGAGCAGATAGTCAAATCGCCAAAATTGAATAACATTGAAACCAGACTTTTATTGAAATTAGTACCCCATGATGGTATCTGTCAAAACTGTGCTTTTTTTCGCCCCGAGCAAAGTTTTGAAAATCGTATACGCAAATTTCATTTAAACAAAATTCAAGTTGAAACATCTCTTTCTTGTTCTTTAAGTTGTTGGGGTTGTAGTCGAATTAAACAGGTTAGGCAACGGCGAGGTCAACTTTTTTTAGACAAGAAGCAGTTCCAAACTTTGATTGTATCTTGTGCAGAAGATAACTATAATATAGATTGGGTTGAATATTGCGGACAGGGAGAACCTCTGAACCACCCTGAGTTTTCTCAATTTGTGAAAATTGTATCTGAGTTTTTGCCCAATACCCAGCAGACGTTAACTACCAACGGCAATAACAACTTTAATCTATCTGTTGGAGAAGAAACCCTCCATCGAATTATTGTTTCTTGTGATGGAGCGTCCCAGGAAAAATATGAAATCTATCGAAGGGGAGGTAATTTTGAAAAGTGCATCCGTTTTATGAAAGATGCTGTGGCTAATAAGAATGCAAATAATCATCCCCATGTTACTTGGAAATATATCTTGTTTGACCATAACGATTCGGACGAAGAGATAGCAAAAGCTAACGAGATTGCTCAGAATATTGGTGTAGATAGATTATTATTTATTTTAACCCACTCCGAAGGTAAATCTAAACGCTATACCAACGAAAACTTCAGCAAAATTTTAAAAATAGCCCCCTCAGCCGTAATTAATTTGACCTGTGCGTTAATTAATTCTGCTCCCAGCAAATACTCTCATGTCTATGTAGGCAAGGCTACTGAGAAGTTAGGATTAGCAGAAAATAAACAGAAGTTTAGACTATATTTAGATGAAATAAAAATGATAGATAAACAACATTTATTGTTGAAAGGATGGGCGGCAAATTTAGACTTTTCACAGATTAAAAAACTCAAGGTTTGTGCTAACTCTAAGTTTCTGGGATATATAGAAGTTTCACATCTCAGAAGAGACGTTATGAAACACTTTAATATTAAGGAAAATACACAGTTTGGTTTTGCGGGGGTTCTGCCGACCAATGAGTTAAGTGGTCAGGAAATTTTGTCCTTAGAAATCACCCCAGAAAGTTGGTCATTCACAAATTATGAAACTCACAAATATCTGGTTAATTTTACTACTTTAAAATCCTCCAATGGCTATGTAGGTAAGGCTACTGAGAAGTTGGGATTACCCGAAAATCAACAGAAGTTTAGACTTGGGTTAGATGAAATAAAGATGATAGATAAACAACATTTATTGTTGAAAGGATGGGCGGCAAATTTAGACTTTTCACAGATTAAAAAACTCAAGGTTTGTGCTAACTCTAAGTTTCTGGGATATATAGAAGTTTCACATCCCAGACAAGACGTTATAAAACACTTTAATATTAAGGAAAATACACAGTTTGGTTTTGCGGGGGTTCTGCCGACCAATGAGTTAAGTATTCAGGAAATTTTGTCCTTAGAAATCACCCCGGAAAGTTGGTCATTCAACAATTACGAAACTAAAAAATATCTGGTTAATTTTACCCCTTTGATGTTGACTTAGGATGGTGATAATGGTAAAATATGATGGTATTTTATCAGTTTATTCATGAGGAAAGTGGGGATTGATTATAGTCTCTGATATCGCATTCCGGGAAGCTGAGTAACCAACTCTAATAATTCTAATTGTAATAATTGGCTAGAGACAGTTCCGGCATCGATTCCACACTGTTCGACAATGAGATCAAATGGTGTGGGTTGGGAGGCGATCGCATTTAAGATTTTAGCTAAATCTGGGTCTAAATTAGGAGATTCTGGTAGGGGTTTTGTTTGTGGTTGCCATAGGGGAAGCTGGGTAGGCGTGTCTAATTGAGGGATAGCGCCAAGTTGTTCTAGGAGTTGTTCTATGTCCACGGGAATCACGCCAGCACCACCATCAATTAACTTTAGACAACCGTGGGATTTCTCATCATCTAAACGAGCTGGTAAAACATAAACATCTCGGACAAATTCATTGGCAATACGGGCAGTAATTAAGGCTCCTGAACGTTGGGGTGCTTCCATGACAAATACTACCCGACTCAACCCAGCAATAATGCGGTTACGTCGGGGAAAATTAGTAGCGTTGGGTCTGGTGCCACTGGGAAATTCACTAATTAATAATCCCTGTTTTAATACCTGTTCACAAAGGGGGCGATTTTGTTTGGGATAAGCAATATCAACTCCAGTGCCTAAAACGGCTAGGGTACGTCCTCCTGCTTCTAAACAACTGCGATGAGCCTCTGTGTCGATACCTGCTGCCATTCCTGATACAATAATAAAGCCATGATGTGCTAGGGTGCTGCTAATTTTGCGGGTCCAGTGTCGTCCGTATTCTGTGGGGTTGCGGGTTCCTACAATGCCAATGGTGGGGAAATGACCTTGATTTTCTTGGGGGTTGATTATTCCTCGGTAATAAAGCACTGGTGGTGGGGAGGGTATTTCTGATAAAAGCCGAGGATAATCTGGGTCGGCGGGAGTCCAAAAGTTAGGATTTTTAATCAGATGATTTTGGAATAGTTGCTGGGGGTTAATTTGCGATCGCTCAGTGATTACTTTTTCTAAACTCTGTCTTCCGAACCCTTCTACAGAACCTAATTCTATGGGGGATGCCTGCCAAGCGGTGGCCAGACTTCCGAACCTTTCCTGTAATCTTTGAAGGGTGATGGGGCCGATACCATGAATTTGTGACCATGCCAGCCAGTAAACCCGTTCCTCAGACATTTGGGACTTTGATAAAAATTGTATTTAACCAGTATATGCTAAAATATAGCATAGCACAATATCCACAAATCAGCAATCAATAAAAACTGGGTTTTTGGTAGAGACATCTGGTAATTTGCTAATGGGGATGTGCGGTGAATTTAAATTCTAGGTAAAGGGAAATGACTCGAGCAAGTGACAAGCAAAACTGGGATGAGTTTTGTGCCCTGTTAGGAGAGATTGAAACGATAAGCGATCGCACTCAGGTAGCCAAACTATCCCAAGACTACTACCACTTTAGCCCCATTTTACAACCGCTTTTACAAGATAAAACGGGTGATATTGTAGTGCTGCCCCGTTCGGAATCGGAAGTTTTAAAAGTAGCTAAACTCTGCGTTGACTCTGAAATACCCCTAACGGTTAGGGGGGCGGGAACCGGGAATTATGGGCAGTGTGTACCCCTGAAAGGTGGGGTAATTTTAGATATGTCTAAAATGAATAATATAGTCTGGATGAAGCCAGGTTTAGCCTGTGTAGAACCAGGGGTTAAACTAGCAGCATTAGATAAAAAAACTCGCGAAATTGGTTGGGAAATGCGGATGTTTCCCTCTACCTATCGGACAGCCACTATTGGGGGTTTTATTGGTGGTGGTAGTGGTGGTATTGGTTCAATTACTTATGGACAATTACGGGATAATGGCAACCTTCACGCCGTCCGTGTTGTCACTTTAGAAGCAGAACCTCGGATAATTGAACTGAGGGGAGATGCCGTGCAGAATATTAATCACGCTTATGGTACTAATGGGATTATTACCCAATTAGAAATACCCCTAGCACCCGTATATCCTTGGACGGAGTTAATTGTCACCTTTAAGGAGTTTATGAATGCTGCTAAATTCGGTCAGGCTTTAAGTCAGTCTGATGGCATTATCAAAAAATTAGTTTCCATTTGCGCCGCCCCAATTCCATCCTATTTTATTCCTTTTCGTGATATTATCCCATCTGGTGAACAGGCGGCACTGTTAATGGTGGCTGAAACTAGCCTGGAACCTTTACAAGAATTGATTAAAAATTTTCAGGGTAAAATCTGCTATCAAAAATCCACCCAGGAGACGGTAAAGGGTACAACTATCATCGAGTTTACCTGGAATCATACGACTTTACACGCTCGCAGTATAGACCCATCTTTAACCTATTTGCAAACCCTATTTCCAGCCGACCCAGAATTAAAATTGATTCAGGAATGTTATGATTATTTTGGGGATGAGGTGATTCAGCATTTGGAGTTTCTGCGTACTGGGGGAAATTTACACCCAGCCGGGTTACAAATTGTCCGATTTACGAATGAAGCTAGGTTAAACGAAATTATCCAATATCATGAAGACCGAGGGGCAATTATTTTTAATCCCCATACCTACATTTTGGAAGATGGGGGAATGAAGAAGGTTGATCTACAACAATTAAACTTTAAACAAAAATATGATCCTCTAGGTTTACTCAATCCTGGTAAAATGAGAGGATGGGTGGATAATGGATAATCTAACTCTCTCTGGGAGAGGGTTGGGGAGAGAAATATGGAGACAGAAAACCATTAAATAAGGTGTCAATTTAATGACTAATATTAACAGGTTGGTGGAGATATTAATAATTGCGAAAAGGCTATCTATACGCAGTATCTGGCTATTACTGTTAAGTGTACTAAGTCTAAGTGTTTCCGGTGCTAGTAAATCTCCATGGGTGAGAGTTCCTATCTTTGGATTTCATGATATTGTTGACACCAGAGAAGAGTTAGTTCAATCCCAGCGTCCCCTAGTTAGTACAGATTACGAAAAACTCCAGCTTTATAGTTTTTTGAATTACCTAGTAGTTAATGATTATTGGTTTCTGTCTAGCCAGGATTTGTTTGTTCATTTTATCCAAAAGTCTCAACCTATACCGGCTGAGTATGAAAACCGCAAACCAGTGATGATTAGCTTTGATGATGGTTATACTGGTATTCATGATCATGTACTGCCAATATTAAAAGACTTGGAATATATTTACCGGGAAAAAGTGAAGGTGGTTTTATTTTTGAATCCGGCTTATATGGGGGTTAATATTCCTCCCTATATTCCCCACATGAGTTGTGAGGATTTACGAGATGGTTTTGAAAGGGGATATTATGATATTCAGTCTCACGGCTATTCTCATCAAAATCTGACTAAACTAGATGCTAATAATTTACAGATTGAGTTAGAAAAGGGTAAATCTAAATTGCGGGAATGTACGCAAGATTTAGATCGTAATCAATTAGTGGCTGCTCATATTGCTTATCCTTTTGGTGCGTTATCTGCTCAATTAGAAAGATATCTGAGAGGCTATCATTTAACTGGGTATCTTTATGATCATCGAGTTTCTCAACCAACTCAGTTAAGAAATCCGTTCCGAGTTTCTCGTATTCAGGTGAATAAAGACACCCAAATTCATGAATTAATTAAGATGGCAGAAACGGCTAAACCTGTGAAATTGTCTATCAGTGATGACTGAATTTTGAGAGTTGTGCTAATTTAGGACAGGATCATAAGCATAATATAGAGGGACTATGACCAGCTTTCCATCTAAATTGAGGAATTTGGCGGAAAAAAGTCAACCGTTGGATCGAGCGGCGATAACTTTGATGTTAGTTTTGGGTGTGTTAATTTTGGGGGTGGTTTTGAGTGGCGATCGCACTATTCCTCGTGTGCGAGAGTTCAGTTGGGCAAATAGACAGGTAGGGGCGGAAGATAGGGCGTTTCTGTTGACATTTAACCGTCCGATGGACCGGGAGGGGGTAGAGAGAAATCTCCGCATTGACCCGCCTTTACCGGGAAAAATCAGTTGGGCGGGAAAACGCATGGCTTATACTTTGCTTGATCCGGTTCCCTATGGTACGCCTTTCAGTGTGCAGTTACAAGGGGTAACAGATCAATTATATGAGAATCAGGAAGGTCAGTTAATTGAACCGTTTACGGGCTATTTTCGTAGTCGCGATCGCGCTTTTGTATATATTGGGGTGGAAGGAGACCAGGAAGGGAGACTGATGCTGGTGAATTTGTCTCAGGACCCTACACCTGTGGCTTTAACTCCTGAAAATTTAACGGTGATACAGTTTGAACCTTATCCGAGGGGCGATCGCATTTTGTTTTTAGCCATAGAAAGAGGCGATCGTAGTAGTGGACAGTTTGACCCACAATTGTATACTGTGATGACTGGTATTAACCCTGAATCTATCGGTCAAGGTTCTTCAGCGCCTCAACATCGTGGTCAGTTAGAAACAATTTTGGATAACAAATATTACAGTAACCTCCGATTTGATTTGTCTGGTGATGGTAAGGTGATTGTTGTGCAGCGGGTCAACAAAAAAAATCCGGTTGATGCTAGTCCTTGGGTGATTCGGGAGGGACGTTCTCCGAGACCTTTACAAACTCAGGGGGGAAATTTTATGATTGCACCTGATAGCAAATCTTTGCTGATTTCCCAAGGTCCAGATCTGACGAGTATTTTACCCTTAGAACCCAATGCTGAGGTGCTGGAATATTTACCTAAGTTTGGTCAGGTTTTGGGGTTTGCTGCGGATGGTTCGGCGGCGGGGTTACTCAAGTTTAATTCCGATGGAACCAGATCGCTGTTTGTGGTGGATACGGTAGGTAATGAACGGGAATTATATAGAACTGCTGAGTTTGGCAATATTCTGAGTATTGAGTTTGACCCTAGCCAGACGATTATTTATGCTCTCATTACGGAGCTAATGGAGGATAATGAGGAATACACAGAACAGCCTTATATTGTGGCGATCGACTTAAAAACTGAGGAGATTTTCCCTCTGGTAATTTTACCGAATCAGCAACAAATTAATCTGAGTTTATCTCCCGATGGTCTGGCTTTACTGTTTGATCAAACTGTAACTAGAATTATGGATGAAGAGATAGAAAACCGACCTCGTACTGATGGGGGGGATACTATTACCACGAGTCGCCTGTGGTTATTGCCTTTAGTAACGGATAGTTCACCAGATGCTAATGCTTCTCAATGGAAACCGGAAGAATTGCCGTTTTTGGGATTTAACCCGCGATGGCTACCCTAGGAAAGTAGATGGTGAATTGATGCAAAAATTATGTTAATTATAACCTCTGAACAAGTTGCTCAAATTCGGAATTATGCCGAAAAAAGTTATCCCCAGGAGTGTTGTGGTTTGCTGATGGGGCGGCAAGACTTAGGCGATCGCAAAATGATTATGGAAGTTTGGCCGATGCAAAATGTTTGGAGTCCAGCCACTGCTGAGGTATTCCAAGGGTTAGACAATAGCCCCAATATAGCCACTCGCCAAGAACGTTTTACGATCGCCCCAGAAGCGTTAATGAAAGCGCAAAAAGAGGGACGCGATCGCCATCTTTCGATTATTGGTATATATCATTCGCACCCCGATCATCCGGCGATTCCCTCCGAATTTGATCGGGTTTGTGCCTGGTCGGAATACTCCTATATTATTGTTTCTGTGATCGGGGGTAATTCTACTGACTTTCTCAACTGGTGTTTAGATGCTAACCATGAGTTTGAGGCTGAAGAATTGATATATAGGGATTAGTTGTTGAGATGGTTCATGGTTTTATGTAGATGCTGTAAAATGGCGATCGCTATCAAGACACTTAGGGCTAATCCTAACCAAAATTGGCTAATAATTTCCGGGGTTTGATCAAGGGCTAATCCCCCTAGAGGGGGGCCGATTAAATAACCGATCGCCCAACATTGAGAATTAATGGCTAAATAAATTCCTCGCAGGGGGTCAGGGGCGAGATTAGCGGCTAAGGAAGAGGCGGCGGGGCTATAAGTAACTGTGGCGATCGCTAAAATTCCTAATCCTAGAATAGCTAGGGTTAAAGTGCCGGTTTCAACGATTCCCATTAACCCGGTAATTAAAAAACCTATTCCCCATAATATAGCCGATACAATTAGGGCGTGGGGACGACTGAGAGGATTAAGAATGTGGGACATGGGTAATAAAAGTAAGATGGCGATCGCTGTGTGTCCAGCAAACAGGGCGCTAATAGTGATGCTGGAAAGTTCGGCTTTCACAAAGTTGTTAAGATATAGGGGAATGGTGCTATGAATTTGTGACATATAGAAGGTAAATAAAATATTGACTGCTACATAAATTAATAAAGTGCGATCGCTTAAAGCCACCATCCAACTATTAGAAGATTGACCGGATTCGGTATCTGTTGATATAATAGGGGCTTGGTAGGTTTCGGCTATGGCTAGATAAATCACTACAAAAAAGATGAGAAAAGACAATCCATCTAGCACAAATAACAGTCGATAAGCTCCCGTTGTCGCAATCACTACCCCACCCATGATAATCCCCACCTGTAGGCCTATATTATCCCCTAAACGAGTGATAGCATAGGCTTCGTTGCGTGTCTTTCCCGTCGTTAAATCAGCCACTATAGTTTCTGTCGCTGGCCAGTAAAGTCCGATGCCTAATCCTAACAATAAATTGCCGAGAATTAACATCATAAAATTGCTGGTAAATGCGAGGACAAAAGATGAGAGGGCAGAAATTATCGCCGATAACAATAATGTCCAGCGCCGACCGAAGCGAGGAGAGTCACAACAAGACCCCCCGAAGACTCTCCCAATTACCCCCGAAATTTGGGCGCTTCCTAGGGCTATTCCTACGGCGGTTGAAGATAAACCTACCTGATTAACAAAGAAAATTGGGGCGTAAAATAGGGTAAATCCTGTTCCCGTTTGGGACAGTAGCCGACCAACTGCTAAAATCCACACTTGGCGTGATAGTTGAGGTAGCCAAGACCAAAACCGATTTTTACTCAAAACTATTGCCTTAATGCTATTTTGTATGTTGGCGATCGTAGCAAATTACAGTCAAACCGTGAATAGTGATCTTAACCAGAGTGGGTTGATAAGTTAGCAGGGGTTAATTTTTGAGAATTTGAGGTAAAATAGACTATGATTGGTTATTTAAATGGCACTGTAGCTGGTATTTATAAAAAGACGGGAAATAGAGTTATTTTATATCTTGATGTTAATGGGGTTGGTTATGAGTTGCAAATTTTACCCAGGATGCAGAATTTAGATGCTAAAACTGGCGAAAATTTACAGGTATTTACTCATCTACAAGTCCGGGATGATCTGATGGTTTTGTATGGGTTTAGCAGTATGGCGGAACGAGATCTATTTCGTCAATTGGTCAGTGTTAGTGGTATTGGTATGCAATTGGCGATCGCCCTTTTAGATACCCTAGAATTACCGGATTTAGTCCAGGCAATTGTCGGCGGGAATACCGGGATTTTAACTAAAACTCCGGGAGTAGGCAAAAAGACAGCCGAACGGATTACCCTAGAGTTAAAAACCAAGTTATCAGAGTGGCGAAAACAAGCCGGACTTCCTACAGTTTCTACATCTAATTTAAGTGCAGAAATCCAAGAGGAAGTAGAAATGTCTCTGTTGGCTTTGGGTTATACAAGTTCCGAGGTTATGCAAGCATTAACAGCCATTACCTCTCATCCTAATTTAGCCGAAAATAATAGTGCAGAAGATTGGATTAAATATGCCATCTCCATTTTATAGTCAGAAAGCCACCCTTGCACAAATCAACAGTGCAACTTTAACCAAACTATGCTAAAACAGTATCAAGTTCTTTAACACTGTGCGCCGTCGCAGTTTTCTTTATGGTAACACCTCGCTTGTTAGAAGACCTACCGCCAGAATTTGAATCTCTGCGTTCTTTCCTGGTTAGTCATGTGCAACCCTATATTAATCTGGCTTTTAATAAACAGGGTTTTTTAGCAAAAGACCTCAGTAATGATCCCCTGAAGTTGTGGGAAACTAAGGTCGGAGGGTTGCCCTATTTACCCAAGGGAATGGAGTATCCTTGCGATCGTCAAACTGGGGAAATGATGATGTTTTTACTTCAGATTAACTGTGCAGATGTTCCTTCTATTCCCGGCTTTCAATTACCATCTCAGGGTCTTTTACAGTTCTATTCTAGCCTCGATGTACCCATGTGTGTACTAGGTCCAGAACCACACAGGATTATCTATTTCCCAGAAATTTCTCAAGATGAAAGCACCCTGGTCACAGATTTTAGCTTCACCCAAGATAAGCGTTATAGGGATGAATGGTATCACCATATTTATACAATCGATTTTTCTGTAGCAGAGGATGTCTTTGGGGATTATTGCTACAATAGTATTCCCGATAACTTGATAGATATTGCCGATGAATTTGACGAATGGTTGTTAGATTATCAGTCAGAAAATGACTTTGGTATTACCGCTAAAATGGCAGGATTTCCAGAGTGTCATTCCTATGTACCAGAAGTTTTAGATAAGGCTAAAGGACAATTATTATTAGAATTTAATCATCCTTTTGATTGTTCTGATTATTTTTATTTCTATATTGACGAACAACAGCTTATTAAAGCCGATTTTAGTGGGGTTAAATCCTATTTTATGAGGGTTTGACAGCCGTCATATATTTAAGTGTTTCTAATGTCTGTCAATTATTTAACCCGCATTATTTACAACTGTTCAGGGTCAATCCCCAACTCTCGCAATTTAGCAGCTAGTTTGTCTTTCTGTTGTCGTTCAAATTCTAACTGCTTTTGAGCTTCAGTAGCTGATTCTTCAGGAGTAGGCACTAAAACACCATCAGGACTAAAAAAGCGGAGTTGACGATTTTCTATCCCTAAGAATAGTTGCAGTTGTTCACTCCATAAATGTCCCATATCATTAGGGGTTATCGGTTGATAGGTTCCCTGAATTAATGCAAATCCTTGAAATTCTAAACTCTCTGGGTCAAACCAGAAATATTCGGGAGTGCGGAAAATATCTTGATAGATTTTCTTTTTCTCCGTGCGGTCAGTCTTAGCTGTGGAACTTGATAATAATTCCACAATGATATGAGGATATTTTCCCCCTTCTTCCCACACCACCCAACTTTTCCGCGATCGCCTTTCCGTGTCTAACACCACAAAGAAATCTGGTCCGCGAAAATCTGATGATTTTTTCTGATGAGGACTATAGTAAATCGTCAAGTTTCCCGCATCAAAATAATCGGTTCGGTCTCGCCATAACCAGTCTAGGCATTTAATCAGTAACAAGATTTGTTGTAGGTGTAAATAGCTTTCCAATGGCAACTCCTGACTTTCTAAATCTCCCGGAGGAAACTCGATATCCTCCCATTCTGGTGAGGTTTCCAGTGATGCTAACTGTTCCGTAACTGTCATAATGTTTACCTCGATTTTTTACAACTGTTCGGGGTCAATTCCCAACTCTCGCAATTTAGCCGCTAGTTGGTCTTTTTGTTGTCGTTCGATTTCTAATTGATTTTGAGTAGTGATTAACTCATTTTGAACACTTCCTAACTGTCGTTGAGCTTCCGTAGCTGATTCTTCGGGAGTGGGTACTAAAACACCCTCAGGACTAAAAAAGCGGAGTTGACGATTTTCTATCCCTAAGAATAGTTGCAGTTGTTCACTCCATAAATGTCCCTTATCATTGGGGGTTATCGGTTTATAGGTTCCCTGAATTAAAGCAAATCCTTGAAACTCTAAACTCTCTGGGTCAAACCAGAAATATTCAGGAGTGCGGAAAATATCCTGATAGATTTTCTTTTTCTCAGTCCGGTCAGTGTTAGCTGTGGAACTTGATAATAACTCGACAATGATATTAGGATATTTTCCCCCTTCTTCCCACACCACCCAACTTTTCCGCGATCGCCTTTCCGTGTCTAACACCACAAAGAAATCTGGTCCGCGAAAATCCGATGATTTTTTCTGATGAGGACTATAGTAAATC
>Ga0213835_100585_pt1 | contig 31772 bp, 27 predicted proteins | sample SWPATP01_FD_160576 | JGI IMG/M metagenome (GOLD analysis project Ga0213835, IMG submission 160576) | Coastal seawater microbial communities from Marineland, Florida, United States - SWPA TP0 #1 | ecosystem: Environmental > Aquatic > Marine > Coastal | place: USA: Florida | collected 2016-08-05 | reverse complement strand
CATCCCTGTGTAGAGTTTGTTTGCGGAAAAAGAATAGAGTACGTAAACGCAGAACATGGGTAAAAAAAGATTGAACAAAAAAGCCCCAAAAGTGGGGCTTGTAGCGAGGAGGGGAGTTGAACCCCTGTCCGCCGCGGCGGATATGAATCCTGCGCTAAAGGTATTGGGGAAGGATATGGTTTTTGATCCATTCTCTGCCCTTACCGGTTTTGAGTTCTTTTTCTCTACGTAAGGCATCTGCTTTTGAGTCAAAGAACTCAGTATGTATGCAGTACCAAGGTCTGTATCTGATGGTGAATCCCTTCGTGGATTTGGAGTTGTGGAACTTGAACCTGGTGATAAGATCGGTTGTCATCCCTGTGTAGAGTTTGTTTGCGGAAAAAGAATAGAGTACGTAAACGCAGAACATGGGTAAAAAAAGATTGAACAAAAAAGCCCCAAAAGTGGGGCTTGTAGCGAGGAGGGGAGTTGAACCCCTGACCTCAGGGTTATGAATCCTGCGCTCTAACCAACTGAGCTACCTCGCCAGGTATGTAAAATTTGTCAAATTCTATGGGAGTTGAACCCCTGTCCGCCGCGGCGGATATGAATCCTGCGCTCTAACCTCCCGATAGCTATCGGGAGAGCTACCTCGCCAAATCGGAATGCAAATATGAGGGCTTGGTTTATGAATTGCAAACAAAAAAGTGTAAAAAATGAGAATTTTTGTGAATTAAAATAATGCGGTCATGGTGAAGAATAAATTTGTTGCTGATTATCAAATCAATACTTCAAGGAAGATTTTATTTCCTTATTTAAGTACTGCAAGCGGGCTTGCAGAATGGTTTGCGGATGATGTTTCTATCAATGAGGACAAGGATTATATTTTTCATTTTGATGGTGAAGAACACCATGCCAGAGTCGTGGCTTTAAGAAGTAATTATCATGTGAAATTTGATTTTTTCGACCCCAATAATCCTGATGAAGCAGACCATTCCTATATTGAATTCAAAATAGAGGAGAACGAGTTGACACAAACGCTTTTTCTAAAAGTGATTGATTACAGTGATTCCTATGATGATGGAGAACTGGAGTCCATTTGGAGTAATTTAGTCTCGGATTTAAAAGAAATCATAGGTGGTTAATATAGCTTTTTTTAAGGAAATTTGAATATTATTGCCAACTTTGCCGTTACAAAGTATGGAAGGGCGTAGTTGCGAATGAAAAAACTGGATAAGTTGATTTTGGGTTCTTTTATAGGGCCCTTCTTTTTGACCTTTGTGGTAGTGGATTTTATTCTGCTTACCGTAAACATGCTCAAATATTTCGATGAAATATTTGGCAAGGGCTTGGGCTTTATGATCTACGTGGAGCTCATTTCCTACTTTGTGATCAGTATTTCCCCCATGGCCTTTCCTTTGGCAGTCCTTTTATCTTCCCTGATGACATTTGGGAATTTGGGAGAACATTTTGAACTAACAGCGATAAAAGCCAGCGGAATATCCTTGTTGCGGGCCTTACGTCCTATAGGGATTTTTGTGGCCATACTTACAGTATTTGCTTATTTATCCAATAATTATTTGGTGCCTAAGGTTAACCTGAAGACATTCAGTCTGTTGTATGACATTAGAATGAAATCACCTGCTTTGGATATTAAAGAAGGGGTATTCTATTCCGGAATACCTAATTATAGCATCAAGGTAAACAAAAAACTGGATGACGTCAGATTGAGGGATATTATAATCTATGACCATTCATCAGGACAGGGTAATATCAATGTGATTTTGGCAGATTCTGGTAGAATGGAGCCTTTTTTTAATGATCGGTTTATGCGCCTGACCTTGTATAATGGGATCAGTTATAAAGAATCTAGGGCTGCAAGGGGAATTAATGAAAAACCAGTAGATTTCAGCAGGACCAATTTTTCAGAAAATGAGATGATATTTAACCTGGAGTCTTTCCAACTTAACAGAACTCCGGAAGACTTATGGTCGACCAATAGGTCAATAATGAATATTGCCCAACTCAGACAGGGCTTAGATTCCATAGCGGCAGAAGTCAATAGTATAATTTATTACAATTACCTGACGACGGAGACTTCTTATAGTTTTTTTGGAAGAAATAATAGAATTGCACCTCCCGCTGATATAGTAGAAAGAAAAGCGATTTCTGACTCTCTTCGTGCTGAAAGAAACCGGGCACGTATAGCCAGACAAGCGGCATTGGGGGAAGACTCAAAAGTAAAAGCAGCAGTAACTCCTCCGGTAGACTCTTCTCTTTTTGTCATGGACACAGTTGCTTTGGCACTTGAAAGTGAAGACAAGTCCTTGGAAAGCCAAGACAGCATTACTAACGACGATTTTCAGGTTTTGGGTAATGTCTTAGACACCTTGCTGGCAACTGACCAAGCAGCAGACCAATCTGAAAATAAGCCTGATTCAATATTAAATAAGAACAGACTCTTATCAACTAAATTACAAAAAGCTAAAGCAGATACCAGTCTTTTAGAACCCGTTATAGCCCCCAGTATTTCAAAAGAAAGAATTTCTGAGTTCACCCCTGAGATGAGGGCGAGATTTGATTCGCTAATAGAAACAGGGAATTATAATACCAGGGCAGCAACGGTTGCCATGAATAATGCCAGGACTTTAAAGAATAATTTTAACAGTAAGCTTAGCCAAATCAGCGCTTTGGAACGGGAATACAGGAGATTTCAGATTGCCTGGTTTCAAAAATATACTACTGCCGTGGCCTGTATGGTCATGTTTCTCATAGGAGCTCCTTTAGGAGCAATCATAAAAAAAGGTGGATTGGGTATGCCCGTACTGGTATCCATTATTTTTTTCATTATCTATTACATGTTGACCATCACAGGAGAAAAATGGGCCAAAGAAGGGGTGACCGACCCACTCTTTGGGACTTGGTTTTCCATTTTGGTCCTTTTGCCCTTTGGGTTGTTTTTCCTGAAGCAGGCAAGGAAGGATGCACGTTTGTTTGAGCCGGATTATTACTTGGAGTTTTTCAAAAAAATGAAACAGTTTTTCAGAAGATTCCATGTTAAAAGCCAGCAAACACTTTTAAAATCAAAAGATACGCATTAACTTTGCAGCTGTTTTAAAACAAAATAATTTAACTAGACATGTATTTAACCTCAGAGACAAAAGCAGAGTTGTTCAAAAATCATGGCAGGTTAAAATCTGAAACTGACACAGGATCACCGGAATCTCAGATTGCGTTGTTCACTTTCAGGATTAAGCATTTGACTGAGCACTTGAAGATCAACAAAAAAGACCATGCATCAAGATTAAGTTTGATGAAGTTGGTTGGAAAAAGAAGAAGACTGTTAGATTATTTGATCAAGAATGATATCGAGAGATACAGATCAATAATCGCAGAGCTTGGAATACGTAAATAATTACCTGCATGTAAGGTTCTCTGGGAGAGAACCTTACTTTTTTATTTCCCCCTTGATATTAAGCCTTACTTTTAAATCTTTACTACATTATTTCTTAACAAAACTCTATGTTACCTAATTTGATTACAAAATCCATTCAACTTGCGGATGGAAGAGAAATTACAATTGAAACCGGTGCCTTGGCAAAACAGGCAGATGGATCTGTTGTAGTTAGAATGGGAAAGGCTATGCTTTTAGCAACGGTTGTTTCCAAAACTGAAGCATTAGAAGGGGTAGATTTTCTACCTTTATCTGTGGACTATCAAGAAAAGTTTGCTGCTTCCGGAAAAATTCCGGGAGGATTTTTGAAAAGAGAAGGAAGGCTTTCTGATTATGAAATTTTAATAAGTCGTTTGGTGGATAGGGCCATAAGGCCAATTTTTCCTGATGATTACCATGCCGATACCCAAGTAAACATCACCCTGATGTCGGCGGATAATGAAGTTTTACCTGATTGTTTGGCCGGACTGGCAGCATCTGCTGCTTTGGCAGTTTCAGATATTCCATTTAATGGGCCGATCTCTGAAGTCCGTGTGGCTAAGATCAATGGTGAACTAAAAATCAATCCCAGTCCTGCTGAACTTGAATTGGCATCCTTGGAATTCATTGTAGCAGGATCAAATGATTACATTTTGATGGTAGAAGGAGAAGCTGACGAGATTTCTGAAGATGAAATGGTTGAGGCGCTTCAATTTGCCCATGAGGAAATTAAAAAGCATTGTCTGGTTCAAATGGAGTTGACCAAGGCAGTAGGCAAAGAAGAAAAGAGAGTCTACAGCCATGAAAAATCTGACCAGGCCTTGTATGAAAAAATGCATGCGGAGGTATATGGTAAATGTTATGATGCGGTAAGCAAACTAATTGCCAATAAATCTGAAAGGTCAGAAATGATCAAAGCCATTAAGGAAGCCTTTATTGAAAGCTTAGGAGAAGAACATGAATTTGAAGCTTCACTTATTGGTCCTTATTTTTCTAAAATTCACAAAGAAGCTGCCAGAAACCTTACCCTAAATGAAAAAAAGAGGTTAGATGGAAGGAAATTGGATGAGATACGTCCTATTTGGTCTGTGGTAGACTATTTGCCTTCTGCCCATGGTTCAGCTGTTTTTACCAGAGGGGAAACCCAATCCATTACTACCTGTACTTTGGGAACCAAATTGGATGAACAAATGGTAGATGGCGCGATGATATCAGGATATAACAAATTTTTCCTGCACTACAATTTCCCAGGCTTTTCCACAGGTGAAGTAAAACCAAACAGAGGTCCTGGCCGTAGAGAAGTAGGTCATGGCAACTTGGCCATGAGGGCTTTGAAAAAGGTAATGCCCAAAGATGAAGAAAACCCATATACCATTAGGGTGGTCTCTGATATCTTAGAATCCAATGGTTCGTCTTCCATGGCTACCGTTTGTGCCGGATCTTTGGCGCTAATGGATGCCGGTGTACCCATCAAAGCTCCAGTTACTGGGATAGCAATGGGCATGATTTCTGATGCAAAAACTGGAAATTATTCTATTTTATCCGATATTCTTGGTGATGAGGATCACCTTGGAGATATGGATTTCAAAGTGACAGGTACTGCCAAAGGAATTACGGCCTGTCAAATGGACCTTAAAGTAGAAGGTTTGGATTATAATGTTTTGAAAGAAGCATTGTATCAGGCCAAAGCAGGTAGGTTACACATCCTGGATGAGATTACCAAGACTTTGGATGCACCAAGACCGGATTTGAAACCACATGCGCCTCGTTCATTCAATATGAGCATTCCTAAAGAACTGATCGGTGCGGTGATAGGACCTGGCGGAAAAGTTATTCAGGAAATCCAGAAAGATACCGGTGCTACCATAGTTATTGAGGAAAAAGACAATATGGGTAAGATTAATATCTTCTCCAATGACGAAACTTCAATGAATGGGGCCATCGCAAGAATTAGGGCCATTGTGGCACAACCGGAAATTGGGGAAACTTATACTGGTAAAGTGAAAAACATCATGCCATTTGGTGCATTTGTTGAGTTTATGCCAGGAAAAGATGGTTTGTTGCATATTTCAGAAATCAAGTGGGAAAGACTTGAAAATATGGAAGGTGTGCTAGAACCAGGAGAAGAGATTATGGTCAAACTCATCGACGTTGATAAAAAAACAGGGAAATTCAAGCTTTCAAGAAAGGTCTTGTTACCGAAACCTGAAAAAACAGATAAAAAAGATTAACATTAATAAGTATTTGATTACTTTGAACTTTAATCCAAAGCATTACTGTTATTACTAGTATCCTAACTGAAAAAAATAATATTCCCGAATGAGGCAGCTAAAAATTAGCAAACAGATTACCAACAGAGAGAGCCAGTCTCTGGACAAATACCTTCAGGAAATTGGTAAAGTGGACCTGCTTACAGCAGATGAGGAAGTTGTACTGGCCAAAAGAATCCGAGAGGGTGACCAATTGGCCTTAGAAAAACTCACCAAAGCCAACCTTAGGTTTGTGGTTTCTGTTGCCAAGCAATATCAAAACCAAGGTTTATCATTGGGCGACCTGATCAATGAAGGAAATCTAGGTCTTATCAAAGCCGCCCAGCGATTTGATGAGACAAGAGGTTTCAAATTCATTTCTTATGCGGTTTGGTGGATCAGACAATCTATTCTCCAAGCTTTGGCAGAGCAGTCCAGAATTGTCCGTTTACCTTTAAACAGGGTGGGATCTTTGAACAAAATCAGCAAAACCTTCAGTGAGTTGGAGCAAAAGTTTGAAAGAGAACCTTCTCCGGAAGAATTGGCGGAGGTTTTGGAAGTTACTGCTGGAGAAGTGGTGGACACTATGAAAATTTCCGGAAGACACGTTTCCATGGACGCACCATTTGTTCAAGGTGAAGAAAACAGCTTGTTGGACGTTCTTGAAAATGATGGAGATGAGAAACCAGATGATGGTTTGATGACCGATTCCTTAAGAAAAGAAGTCCAAAGAGCACTTTCCACCCTTACCTCCCGTGAGGCGGATGTCATCACCCTTTACTTCGGACTGAACGGTGAGCAGGCCATGACCTTAGAAGAGATAGGGGAGAAATTTAACCTTACCAGGGAAAGAGTAAGACAAATTAAAGAAAAAGCTATCAGAAGGTTAAGACATACCTCAAGAAGTAAGACTTTAAAGCCGTATTTAGGCTAAGTTGAACTTTTGGTGTCATAGATTACAGAATAAAGGGGATTTTTCCCCTTTTTTTGTAGCCGCAAAGATTGATTCAAAAATTCCTTATCCTAAGAATTTCGTTTAATTCATTGGCATAAGATTAGGGAATTTTAACAAGTTTAATCTTTGTTGTGAGCTGTATTTTATTAAAATTTGCTAACCTTAAAATTAAGATAAATGTCATCCGAAATAGAAAAAACAAAAGTTTTAATAATTGGTTCAGGACCAGCAGGTTATACTGCTGCTATCTATGCCTCAAGAGCAGGTCTTAATCCTGTGCTCTACACTGGTGGTCAGCCTGGTGGCCAATTGACAATTACCACAGATGTTGAAAATTATCCAGGGTACCCAGATGGAATCATGGGGCCGGAAATGATGGAGGACTTTAGAAAACAGGCTGAAAGGTTCGGTACCCAAGTCCGTTATGGCCTGGTGACAAAAGTGGATTTTTCTTCTAGGCCCTACAAGGTTATTGTAGATGACCAAAAAGAAATTTTGGCTGAGACGGTTATCATTTCTACCGGTGCCTCTGCAAAATGGCTTGGAATAGAAAGTGAGGAAAGATTAAATGGAAAAGGGGTTTCTGCCTGTGCTGTTTGCGACGGTTTCTTTTTCAGGGGTCAGGATGTGGCTATAGTTGGTGCCGGAGATACCGCTTGTGAAGAGGCGTCATATTTGGCCAATATCTGTTCCAAAGTATATATGCTTGTTAGGAGAGAGGAGATGCGGGCTTCCCAAATCATGCAAAAAAGAGTGATGAATAATCCAAAGATAGAAATTCTTTGGAATACAGAAACCGAGGAGATTTTAGGAGAAGAAGAAGTGAACGGTGTGAGGGTAGTAAATAACAGAACTGGTGAAAAAAAGGAATTAAAAATCAGTGGATTCTTTGTAGCCATAGGACATGAACCAAACACGGCCATATTTAAAAATTTTATAGACATGGATGAAAGTGGGTATATCAAAACCATTCCTGGTACCACCAAAACCAACATTGAAGGGGTTTTTGCATGTGGTGATGCCCAAGATCATGTTTATAGACAGGCAGTTACTGCCGCTGGTACTGGTTGTATGGCTGCCTTGGATGCGGAAAGGTTCTTAGCCGCTCAGGAATAGGTTGAATGTATTCGGATGAGATTAAGGGTTTATACACTTCTATTAGTTTTATTTTTGTGCATGGGTACCTTTGGTGTCCATGCACAAACTTTTCCAAAGATCATTAAAAAACCCAAACAGGTTCAAACGGTTGATACTCCTGCTAACAACCCATTATTGAGGGATATAAGGCTTTTTGACCCTCAAAAATACCTTCAGAATGTAGTGAGGGAAACAGATTCTTTGCTGTACAAGGATTATGTAAACCTGAAAAAAAGATTAAGTATTGTCTCCGAAGATACCCTTTCTTTGATTTGGGCACCTACCAATCAATTGGTACAAGTCTCCGAAAAAATCCTAATTGACAGCATTTGGGTTACTGCATATGAATATTTTTCTTCATGGGATAGCCAGAAAATCAATATCTATGATTTTAATCCTAAGGATTTTAAGGATACGGTATATGTGAAGCTTTATGATAATTTTTTTGGAACAGATTGGAATCTTCCTTTAGATCAAACCCTTATTACTTCTGAATTTGGATTTAGGAGATACAGGTGGCATCACGGAACAGATTTAAGGTTGAGAGTAGGAGATCCTGTTTATAGCGCCTTTGATGGAATAGTAAGGATGAGGTCCTATGATAGAAATGGCTATGGTTACTTTGTAGTAGTCAGACATAAAAACGGTCTGGAGACGTTATATGGACATTTATCAAGGATTTTAGTGGATGTGGGTCAAGAAGTAAAAGCAGGAGATGTCTTGGGATTAGGAGGAAGTACGGGAAGAAGCACAGGTCCACATTTACATTTTGAAGTCAGGTATCAAGGACTTTCTATCAATCCTACGGAATTGTTTGATTTCAATGTTGGCAAACTCAAATCAGATGTTTATATGATTACTTCTTCCAGTTTTGAACATGTGGTCAAGGCTCAGGAAGCGGTGTACCATAGGGTCAGAAGTGGTGAAAACCTCAGTGTGATAGCAAGGAGGTATGGGGTTAGGGTCAGCACCATTACCCGCCTGAATGGAATTTCTACCAATTCGGTACTAAGAGTGGGTCAAAGATTGAGAATCAGATAGCCTAAATTTATAGATAATGAAGCTAGATATTTTGGTAATTGCAGCACATCCTGATGATGCGGAACTGGCTTGTTCCGGTACCATAGCGGCGCATATAGCAAAAGGTTATAAAGTAGGTATACTAGATCTGACCCAAGGTGAAATGGGCACTAGGGGAACTCCGGAAATTAGACTTCAAGAGTCCCAAGATTCTGCCCATATTCTTGGATTGTCAGCAAGGGAAAACCTTGGGTTTAGGGACATTTTTTTCAGGAATGATGAAACGCACCAGCTGGAAATCATCAAAGTCATAAGAAGATATAAACCGGAAATAGTTTTGGCCAATGCCATCAGAGACAGGCACCCGGACCATGGAAAAGGAAGTAGTTTGGCCTCAGTGGCCTGCTTCATGAGTGGGCTTAGGAGAATTGAGACAGAGGATGAAGGTGTCAATCAGATGGCTTGGAGACCTAAATTTGTATACCATTATATTCAAAATAATTACATCAAACCGGATCTTGTGGTGGATATTACTGACCATTGGGATAAAAAAATTGCCAGTATCAAAGCCTTTAAATCTCAATTTTATGATCCAAATAATAAAGAACCGCAAAGTTTTATTTCCTCTGAAGGCTTCCTGGACTTTATTGAAGCAAGAGCAAAAGAGTTTGGGCACAGTATCATGGTGAAATATGGGGAAGGATTTACCGTAGAAAGAATGATTGGTGTAGAAGACTTGTTTGACCTGAAATAGCCATAAAAAAACCTCCTTTTGGAGGTTTTTTTATGGGGCCAATCTGGCGATCTTCCACTCGTTTTTATCTGTTAAGGTATAGCATATTCTGTCATGAAGGCGGCTTGGTCTACCCTGCCAGAATTCAATTTCATAAGGCATTACCCGATATCCACCCCAATGCGCTGGTCTTGTAATGGTTTCAGGACTAAATTTTTTATAAAGTTCTGCTTCTTGTTTTGCTAAGGTGTCTCTGTCGGAGATGATTTCACTCTGTGGGGAAGCCCAAGCACCAATCTGACTACTGAAAGGCCTTGAAAAAAAATACTCATCAGATTCTTCAGGATTGACTTTTTCCACTTTGCCCATAATTCTCACCTGTCTTTCCAACTCAGCCCAATAAAAGGTCAAGGCAACATATGGATTTACAGATAACTCTTTACCTTTTTTGCTGTTATAGTTGGTAAAAAAAACAAACCCTGAATCAAGTCCCTTCAATAAAACCACTCTTGAATTTGGTCGCCCGTCCTCCTGTACCGTAGCCAGGTTCATGGCATTGACCTCTAGTACCTTTGCTTCAAGCGCCTCTTTGAACCAAATATGAAACTGATCGAGGGGAGAAGTTTGAACATCAGTAATGTCTAATGATTTCAAAGAATAGTCAATCCTTATGTCTGATATTTTCATCTTTTAAACTTTTTGTTATAAAATTATCATACTTATTGTATTTAAAAAATTTAGCCATAAATTAAAAGCACAAGAATTGTTTGATTATGAATGAGAACGAAAACAAATCTGTGGCTGCAGGAAATTTACTGATTTCTGAGCCCTTTTTACAGGATGAAAACTTTGTCCGGTCCGTTGTTTTGTTGTGTGAAAACAATGAAAATGGCTCATTTGGCCTAGTTTTAAACAAGCTGTCCATTTTGAAGTTAAAGGAGTTAATTGATGACATCAGTTCTTTGGATTGCGATGTCTATGTGGGTGGGCCTGTAGAACAAAATACCCTTCACTTTATTTACAGAGGAAGTAGGCTGTTTGAAGAAAGCATTCAACTGGGAGAGGACCTTTGGTGGGGAGGGGATTTTGATGAGTTGCTGGAGCGTCTGAAACTTGGGAAAATCCAAGAAAACAGCATCAGGTTTTTCATCGGTTATTCGGGATGGGGTGCCGGTCAACTCGATGATGAGTTACAGGATAAGACTTGGATAGTTTGTGAAAAGATTGATAGTGAAAGTATTTTTACTGCATCTCCTGAAGAATTATGGAGGATTATTTTGAAAAATATGGGAGGAGAATATCAGCAGTTGGCAAATTATCCTATTGACCCAAGATTAAATTAAATCTATTTATTACTTTTGTTAGGTTAGCAGAAAATAGTACAGGAAGATTATGGACAAGGAAAAGGAAACCTCTGAAGAGGAAAAGGTGACCCAAGCTGAGAATCAATCTACAGTGGAAGGTAAAGAAGAGAATACCAAAGACAGGGCAGCTAGTGAGGAGGAGGATGCTTCCCATGAGGAAGAGGAGCATGAAGCGGTAGATTATTCCAACTTTTCAAAGAAACAACTCATAGAGGCATTGAAAGAATTGTTGGCCACAGGCAAGTATTTAAAAATAGATGCTGCCATTGTTGATATTAAAGCCCATTTTGATGAGATTTTCAACAAAGAGAAAGCGGAAGCATTAAAGGATTTTCTATCCAATGGAGGCTCGGAAGACGATTTTCAATACAGGACTACTGATTCAGATAAAATATTTTTTGCCCTTTACAATGATTTCAGAGAGCGGAAATCACAGTATTTGAAGGAGCAGGAAAAGCAAAAAGAAAAGAATCTATTTGCCAAAAATCAAATTTTGGACCGGTTAAGGGAATTGGTAGATGGTGAAGAAACCACCCATAGTATTAATACCATCAAGCAAATACAGGAGGAATGGAAAAGCATTGGTCCTGTACCTTCTGCCCAAAACCGTAATCTTTGGGCTTCCTATAATGCCCTAATGGATAGGTTCTATGATAATAGGAGCATTTATTTTGAATTAAAGGAGCTTGACCGTAAAAAGAACCTGGAGCAAAAGTCGGATATCGTGGATCGGGCAGAGGCATTGAATAAGGTCGAGGACCTTAAGGATGCTATTCGTGCCCTGAATGAACTGCATGAGGAGTTCAAACATATTGGACCGGTTCCAAGAGAAGAGCAGGAGCCATTGTGGCAGCGCTTTAAAGCCGCTTCGGATGCTGTCTATGATAAAAGAAAGGAATATTATGAAGGCCAAAAAGAGGTTTTCAAGCAAAATTTGCAGAAAAAAGAGGGGCTGATCGCCAAGCTTTCTGAATTTAAAGATTTTTCTGCATCCAGAATTAAGGATTGGAATATCAAGACCAAGGAGGTTTTGGAAATACAAAAAGAGTGGGAGACATCCGGACCGGTTCCAAGGGAATTTGGCAAAGAGGTAAATAAAAAATTCTGGGGACTTTTCAAGGAGTTTTTTCATAACAAAAACTTATTCTTCAAAGAGTTGGATGAAATCCGGTTGACTAATAAGAATAAGGCAGAAGAACTTATCAGTAAAGCGGAGCAATTAATGGACAGTACAGATTGGCAGGAAACCGCCAATAAACTGATCGGTTTGCAGCAAGAGTGGAAGAAAATCGGTCCTACTCCAGAAAAGGTAAGAGATGACCTCTACAGCCGTTTTAAGTCAGCTTGTGATACTTTCTTCGAAAATAGAAGGAATTCAAACAAACAGGTCAATAAAGAATTTGAAGAAAACCTTAAAGAGAAAGAAGCTGTTTGTAAAGCAATTTTGGAAGAGGCAGCGGGTGATGCCCTGACGGAACCGCGTTTAGAGGAACTTATTGGGAAATTCAATGCCATCGGATTTGTGCCAAGAAAGAACATGAAAGAGATTCAGGCCAAGTTTAATGAGGCTGTGGATACTTATGTTAAAAACCTTGGCATAGAAGGAGGAAATAAAGATGAGTTCTTGTTCAGGCTCAACTTAAATAAAATTCAAGCAGATCCCAATAGCAATAGGGTCTTGAATAAAAAAGAGCATGGGATTCGGAAGCAAATTTCAGATTTAGAAAATAACATTACCCTTTGGAAAAATAACCTGGAGTTTTTTGCTTCATCCAAGACTGCTGATAAACTCAAAGGTCAGTTTGATCAAAAAATCCAAAAGGCTGAGATGGAAATCGAAAAGCTAAAGAAAAAGCTTTCTATCCTTAGGGAATTTTAATGTACTCATAAATAAGGGGATAGTAAAAATCCCCTTATTTTTTTTGAAAAACCTTTTGTGCTAATCATCTATCCCCATATATTTGCACCACGTTTTCAGTCAAAGGATTGAAAAATGTAAAAATAAGCCTCCTTAGCTCAGCTGGTAGAGCAACTGACTTGTAATCAGTAGGTCGCTGGTTCGATCCCGGCAGGGGGCTCATATTTGAATTAATAGCTCAGCTGGTTAGAATGCCTGTCCCGAGTCCTCGGGAAGGTCGTGCTAGTCGGGCTGAAGGAAAAATTAGGAGTGGTAGTTCAGCTGGTTAGAATGCCTGCCTGTCACGCAGGAGGTCGCGGGTTCGAGTCCCGTCCATTCCGCACTTTTCCAACAAAAGGTTGGTTTTACAATTTGTGTTCAGTTGACAATCTAAATTCGATAAGCTGGTTAGAATGCCTGTCCCGAGTCCTCGGGAAGGTTGTGCTAGTCGACTTGAAGGAAAAAATTAGGAGTGGTAGTTCAGCTGGTTAGAATGCCTGCCTGTCACGCAGGAGGTCGCGGGTTCGAGTCCCGTCCATTCCGCAAAACCTCAGTAAAAGCTGAGGTTTTTTGTTTTATGACCTATTCAGTTTATATCATAGAGTCGCAGTCAGATGGGACTTTTTACATTGGAGTGTCGTCAGATCCTGAGATGAGGCTTGCAAAACAGGATCTTTGGCAGATGGCGTTTGCCTTGAGGAAATGCCCTTGGAGTAAATAATAGTTTTTCTTAGGAAGAATATTTTTATCTTTGTCCTATTCAAATAAACCAAGTATGCTATTAGAATTCGAAAAACCAATTGCTGATTTGGAGCTGAAACTTCAGGAAATGAAAGATTTAGCTAAAGGTAGAAATATCGATTTATCTACCGATATTCAGTCATTGGAAGAAAAGATTCAGACTTTGAAAAAAGAAACTTTCCAAAATTTAACCAGATGGCAGCGTGTGCAATTATCCAGGCATGCGGATAGGCCTTATTCTTTGGATTATATCTATGAAATCACCAATGATTTTATCGAGCTGCATGGAGACCGTACTGTAAAAGACGATAAAGCCATGATTGGTGGCTTGGGTGATATAGAAGGTAGAACTGTTATGTTTATAGGACAGCAAAAGGGTAGAAATACTAAGCAGCGCCAAGAAAGGAATTTTGGAATGGCCAACCCAGAAGGCTATAGAAAGGCTTTGAGGTTAATGAAAATGGCTGAAAAGTTTGGGAAACCTATTGTGACCCTGATTGATACCCCAGGGGCATTCCCGGGCTTGGAAGCAGAGGAAAGAGGGCAAGGTGAAGCCATTGCTAGGAATTTGAAAGAAATGTTCATGCTCAAAGTGCCGGTAATCTGTATCATAATTGGAGAAGGAGCTTCAGGAGGAGCCTTGGGTATAGCCATTGGAGATAGGGTATTTATGTTAGAAAATACCTGGTATTCGGTCATTTCCCCAGAGTCCTGTTCATCCATTTTATGGAGGAGTTGGGATTATAAAGAACAGGCAGCGGAAGCTTTGAAACTTACTGCTACGGATATGCAGAAGAATGGATTGATTGACGGAATTATTGAAGAACCACTAGGTGGTGCGCATAAAGACATGAAGGCCATGGCCAAGACTTTGAAAACTACCATTTTGGAAACTTTGAAGGAATTGGATAAGATCAAACCGGAAAAGCGCATAGAGCAGCGCATCGATAAGTTCTGTTCTATGGGTGTATTTGTAGAATAGTACTAATATTCCAGGAATCCCACAATTTTGGAGTTGAGAGTTCATTTTCTTTCCCATTATTGTGGGATTTTTTTATAAAGAACAATCATGAAATTACATGTAATCAATACTGGATTTTTTAAACTGGATGGCGGAGCCATGTTTGGAGTAGTTCCCAAAGTCCTCTGGTCAAGGACCAATCCAGCAGATGAAAACAACCTTTGTACTTGGGCCATGCGCTGTTTGTTGGTAGAGCTTGGAAACAGGTTGGTACTCATTGATAACGGGATAGGGGATAAGCAGGACGCCAGGTTTTTTTCCCATTATTACCTACACGGAGAGGAAAGTTTGGAAAAGTCATTAAAAGAAAAGGGTTTTACTTTTCAGGATATTACGGATAATTTTTTGACTCATTTACATTTTGACCACTGCGGGGGCGGGGTTCGATATAAAAACAATGATTCAAGTGTCTTGGAAATGACCTTTCCCCAGGCTACCTACTGGACCAATGAGGAGCATTGGCAATGGGCTACGCAACCCAATGTGAGGGAGAGGGCTTCCTTCTTGAAGGAAAATATACTTCCCATGCAAGAAAGTGGGCAATTGGCTTACCTGGACCTTAAGGATAAAAAAATGATGGAAGGTCTTGAATTTTTCACTGCTGACGGACATACTGACAAGCAAATGATTCCTAAAATTTCCTACAAGGGACACACTTTGGTTTTTGCGGCTGATTTATTGCCTTCTGTGGGACATATTCCTTTGCCTTATGTTATGGGATATGATACCAGGCCTCTGATTACGTTGGAGGAAAAAAAGCAGTTCCTTGAGGAGGCAGCGAGGAACAATTATGTCATTTTTTTGGAGCATGACCCTATCCATGAATGTTGTACGGTAAAAATGACAGAAAAAGGTGTTAGATTTGATCAAACTTTCCCGTTGAATGAACTCGGATAAGAAAATAGGCATCGCCCTTTCGGGAGGAGGAGTGAGAGGCATTTCCCACCTTGGTGTTTTGAAAGCACTTAACCAACGGGGAATATTTCCCAATAGGATAAGTGGAAGCAGTGCCGGTGCAATTGCCGGGTCCCTATATGCTGCAGGTCATCAGCCTGATGAGATCCTGGATATCATTATTAAAACTAATTATTTCAAGTTTTTACGACCTGCTATCAGTTGGACAGGTATTCTAAAAATGGATACCGTGGAAGAGTTATTTAGAAAATACCTTCCTGAAAATTCATTTGAATCTCTCCAAATGCCTATGACAGTCGCTGTTACGGACATCAAACGGGCTAAAGTAGTCTATTTCTCCGAGGGGGAATTGATCAAGCCATTGATGGCTTCTTCCTGTATTCCAGGTATGTTTGATCCTATTGCGATAGGAAATCATTATTATGTCGATGGGGGTGTTTTGAATAATCTGCCCGTGGAACCGCTAGATGGTGTATGTGATGTGATTATAGGGGTGAATTGTAACCATCTTCCGGTTGAGCATAATATCAAAAACATCAAAAGCCTCATTGAAAGAACTGTTATCATGTCCATGAATTACAATGTGTATAGCAGGAAGGATAAATGTGACTTTTTTATAGAACCCAAAGGACTGGCCAAGTATGGTGTTTTTGATATCAAAAAAGCGAAGGAAATCTTTCAAAGTGGATACGAAACAGCTTTGTCTTATATCGATGAAAACAAAGAAATCAGTGAATTGGCTTTTAAAAAAACTAAAGTAAAGGCATGATGAAGGTATTGTCCAGATTTGTTTTTTGGATTACAGGCTGGAAGCTAAATATTGGCTGGCCTAAAGATTTGAAAAAAGCAGTGCTAATTGCGATTCCGCATACCAGTAATTGGGATTTACTATATGCAAGAGCTGCTTTTTATCTGATGGATATTCCAGTGCGATTTACCATCAAAAAAGAAGTCATGGTAGGCCCATTAGGATGGCTGATAAAATCCTTAGGTGGAATTGCTATCGATAGAAAAAGAATTCCCGGAGGACGTAAGCAAACCTACACAGAGGCCATGACCAATATGCTTAAGGAAGCGGATGAATTGGTTATCATGGTAACTCCTGAGGGAACAAGAAGCTATGCGCCAAAATGGAAGACGGGGTTTTACCATGTGGCTTTAGGCGCCAATGTACCTGTGGTGATCGGTTATTTGGATTATAAAAAGAAGGAAGCCGGAATAGGTCCCATCATACAACCCAATGGCCAAGTAAATGAACAAATTGAAGAAATGATGGCATTTGGCAGAACCGTTACTGCCAAATATCCTGAAAAAGGTATACGCTGATTTAATCAACGGTCAGGGTCACATCATCAAAATACACTTTTCCTGTCACCCTTGGTCCCATAACAAGAAATACCGCTACAGATTCCACATCTTCTGGCACACTGTTTACCACTAATTCAATAGGGCGCCAGTCAAAAGTGCCATCTACGCGGATTTGTTGCTGAGAGCTGATAAACCTTCCTGCCAAAGACCCACCACTATCTTGTACAGGAAAAAACCTCAAAGAAATAAAAACATTGCTATTGGGCGTGAAAAGCCTGATGTTTTCACCTTTTAAATGAGCCCTCAGACGCACCCTTTGGCCAGGTCCTGGTATGGAACCATTATATACCTGCGTCCAGTTCCCCGAATTCTCATTGAAAATATCCGTATTCTTTATAAAAATCGAACGGCTGCCAGACCTGAAAACTGTATCGCTCACACCTAAGTTGAATCCAGGGGAAGACACTGCAATCCAAGGGGAAACATTGTCCATGCTACTGGAGAAATCTGTGTTTTTAAGTAGTTCAGTTCCAGTAGGTAGCAGCGATTGCTGTTCAATGCAACTTGAAAGCAAAATCGTGGCCATCAATATCAATTTGCGTAATTCCATACTTTTGAAATATACCAATATTACGATGAAAAATCAGGCCTTGTTCAATTCTAATTGATTTTGATTTTTGTCTTTTTAGGACAGATTGCTAACTTAGGTGAATTGCCTTCAAACGGTTGCACAATGAAGAAATACACATGGGCCTTCTTAATCATTTTTAGCGCTTTTCTTCTATTCCTCCTTGCCTATACTTTTTTCAGATTTCAGGACAGACATCCGGATTATCATTTAAATATTTCTTACAAGAACTTAGATGAAAAGGAGATTTTGGTAGGTTTTTCCAAAGTAGATATCACCCCCTTAAATTTTGATACCTGGACTGACCAGAATCAAAACGCGAGGTATGAACCTAAAGCAGGAGATTCTTTCCATGACTTAAACAAGAATGGAAAATTTGATCCCATTTGGTTGGCGGGTTTTCATCAAAACAGGCCTGCTTCCGGTGTCAATGACCCCTTGTGGGCCCGTACCATGGTCATTGAAAATGGAGAGTTCAGGTTGGCTTTTTGTGTGATTGATATGATCAGTTTTGGCAATGATGAGGTGATTTCCCTTAGAAAGCGGATTTTAGAAGAGATGGGGATAGACTACCTGATTGTATCCAGCACCCATGTACATTCTTCGCCAGATCTTATGGGTATGTATGGACCAAGCGCCTATAAAAGGGGTGTAAACCCTGAATACCTGGAATTTGTCAATGAAGGGATTCTTAAGTCTGTAGAATTGGCAACAAAAGAGAGTAGACCTGCTAAATTTAAAGCATTTAAAGAAGAAGAAAAGGCCAAACCATTGGTAGGAGACACCAGAGACCCACAGATATTTGACGCTGAATTAAGGATTTTACAGGTTTTGGACAAAGAGAATGGGCTGACTTTGGGGACTTTACTCAATTGGGGAAATCACCCAGAAACCCTTTGGTCAAACAACACCTTGATCAGTTCCGACTTTCCACATTATTTCAGGAAGTATGTAGAAGAAGGTATTGTTTGGAAGGACTCCCTCTATTTGAATGGCTTGGGCGGGATTGCCATTTTTGCAAACGGCGCTTTGGGCGGATTGATGACTACCCATCCCAGTATTGGAATTATGCACCCTTATTCAGGGGAGATTTTTGAAGAAGCCAATGACCAAAAAATCGATGCACAGGGAATGGCCTTGGCCAAGATTGTATTGGAAATGATTCAGGTTGACGATGGAATCAGCTTTGGAAATGCCGGATTGCAGGTGGAAGCCAGGACTGTTGAATTGCCTTTGGACAATTCCTTATTTTGGTTGGGGGCTTGGACGGGTATATTTGATAGGGGATTTATCAAATGGGGACATATCAGGTCCGAGCTTGCTGCATGGCAATTAGGCCCGGTTTCCTTTGTCCATTTTCCAGGTGAGCTATATCCTGAAATATTAAATGGTGGAATTGAGGCGCCGGATGGTGCTGATTTTGGTATAGCTCCCGTAGAAGTGCCTGCCATCAGGTCCCAAATGCCGGGCACTATTAAGTTCTTCAATGGCATGTCCAATGATATGATTGGTTACATTATCCCCAAAAGCCAATGGGATGAAAAGGCCCCATTTACCTATGGATTACCTGATCGCCCCTATGGGGAGATCAATTCTTTAGGACCAGAGACTGCACCAATTCTTCATAAAAATATCCTGGAAATCTTGAATAATTTCACTTCCAATAAACCCTAAACCTATGCAAGAAAGTATATTGACTGCGGTGTTTTTGCCTTTAGCCCTTGCGTTTATCATGCTAGGAATGGGGCTTTCCCTAAGTATCAGGGATTTTAAAAATATTATCTTATTCCCCAAAGCGGGAGTGATTGGATTAGTCAATCAATTGATTCTTTTGCCCATATTTGGCTTTGCTTTGGTAAATCTTTTTGGATTAAGTGGTGCTCTGGCAGTTGGGGTAATGATCCTGGCCGCCTGTCCTGGTGGGGCCACATCCAATCTGATTACCCATTTATCCCGAGGTGATATTGCGCTGTCTATCAGCCTTACAGCGGTCACCTCATTCATTACGATAGTTACCATCCCTTTGATTGTCAATTTTGCCATTATGCACTTTGGAGAAGAGGGGAGTGTCACACTGCCCATTGGGGAAACAATCATTCAGATCATGGGTGTTACCGTAATTCCGGTTTCTATCGGGATGTTCTTAAAGAAGCGTTTCCCACTTCTTTCCCAAAAAGCAGATAGACCTGTCAGGATTGCCTCTGCTGTTTTTTTTGCTTTGATTATTCTGGCCGCCATTCTCAAGGAAAGGGATTCAATTGTTACCTTTTTTATCCTTACGGGGCCGGTGATGCTCAGCTTGAATATCCTTACTTTAGTGGTAGGTTATTTTATCGCTACGGCTTTTGTTTTGCCCAAGCGCCAAAGACTCACGATTTCAATTGAGTCAGGCATTCAAAATGGAACCCTTGGGATAATGATTGCAGCGACTTTGTTGAAAAATTCTGAAATGACCATTCCAATTGCCATTTATAGCCTGATCATGTTTATGACGGCTACCCTGGTCATATTTCTTGCCAATAAAAAATCCCAGGCTTGATGGCCTGGGATTTGGCTTTTTATTTGATACCATAAAGGGCTTTGCTTACCTCTTCATATTTATCTCCTTCATTCCATTGTGGTCTTTCACTCCAATTGGCAATGTTTTCTGCTACTAAAAGGTAGCTTTTCCAGTATAAAACCGCATAATCCAAATCGAAACTATCCACTTCATCGGATGGTTGGTGGTAGTGTCTACTGATCTCATCATCAAAAGCGGTAAAACCAAGACTGAATGTAGGAGCCGGAATTCCTTTTCGGGCAAAATTGACATTGTCTGAGCGATCATAAAGCCCCTGCTCGGGTGAAGGGTCAGCAATGGCTTCCAATCCAAAAGCAGCAGTAGCCTCAGCAATCAAATGATCTGCCGAGGTTCGGCCCAAGCCAACTACTGTTACGATGGAGGTGTCGTTGTATCCGGCATTGTCAATATTCAAGTTAAAAATGATTTGGTTTAACGGAACCAATGGATTTTCAGCAAAATATGCACTGCCTAGTAAACCCTTTTCTTCAGCAGTCCAGGCACAAAGTAAAATAGATCTTTTTGGTGGGTGTTGGGCGAAATACCGGGCAGCATTGATAAGGGCAACAGTGCCAACGGCATTGTCCCTGGCACCATTGTAGATGGAGTCCCCCTCAGCATTGGGTCTGCCTACACCAATATGGTCATAATGGGCAGAAAGCATAACATATTCGTTTTTGAGAACAGGATCAGTACCTTCAATGACTGCCACTACATTTTTACCAATGATGCTTCTATTCACCTTTCCGGCAATATTGAATTTTGCCTGGGTGATTTCTCCTTTCCCAATGGCATTAATTTGGGTATTGCTCAGGTCCCTTAGCCATATGTAGGGAATACTTTCTTCACCTGGATTATTGTCTACCGTTAGTTGCGTCCTGTTCAGGAAATTGGATACCAAAGCCCATGGCACTGTAGGAACATTGTACATTTCAATGATACCAATGGCTCCTTTTTGTTTGGCCAAGGCTGTTTTTTCCCTTCCAGCTGCAAAAAGGTCTGAGGGACTCAATCTGTTTGGGGCACCTACATTGGTGACCACGATTTTGCCCTTCACATCTTTCCCCTCATAATCTTTTTCCAAACCAAAACCCAGAACCACTAATTCGTAAGAACCTGCCAGTGAGGGTCCGTCCAAAACCAATAAATCATCTCCCTGAGAAAAAGTATGATCTCCCAGACTTACTTCTCCCATACTTGGAGGCGAAGAGAGACGAAATGGTATATTTTGATAATAGCCATTTGCACCCATAATTTCTTTGGCCCCATATTTCCAATATTGTTCGGCAATGTACCTGGCAGCAGCATCTATTTCAGGTCTGATAGGATCTCTTCCCATCAATTCATCAGAGGCCAAGAACCTAAAGTGTGAAATACTGGCTCTTTCATTAAAATTGGCCTCGATGGCCTGTTTACCATTCTGGCAAAATGCTGTAAAACTAAAAAGCGATGTAAGAATAAGCAGGCTTATTTTTTCTCTAATCATGATTTTGGAATGTTTATTGGGCTAATATAGCTAATTAACTTTTTTTTCAAGTGGCTTTTTATACCGCTTTAACATTCAATCCAAAATAGAGGACTTTTTGCATCAGGGGAGGTTCAGTCTAAGTATTTTCAGGATTGCTTCAAAGTAGGGAGGTAAAGGCGCTTTGATTGTTACATTTTTTCCTGAATGGGGATGTGTGAAGTTCAATTCCCAAGCATGCAAAAGCATGTGATGAAAATCAAATTGTCTTCTGAAAAAATTGTTCTGCTTATTATCTCCATGGGTGTTGTCCCCAATGACATAGTGTCGTGCATGGGCCATGTGCCTTCGGATCTGGTGCATCCTGCCAGTATGGGGATAAACCTTAATCAAAGAATACCTACTTGTGGAATACCTTGCTGAAGAAGCGTAAGGGATTTCCGTTTGACTGAGTCTCCAATACTCCGTTTTGGCCTCTTGTAATTCACCATGTAGCTTTTTTTTGAGGGGTTGTTCGATGATGCCATGTTCAGAAATATACCCTCTGACGACACTCAAATACAACTTGTTCACTTTATCTGTTGGGAAAAGCGGTTGCAACATTGAGGTGGTTTCCGCATCTTTTCCAAACAACAATACCCCACTGGTAGGCCTATCAATTCGATGGAGAGGATAAACCTTCTTTTGGATTTGATTTCTCAGCATTTGAACTGCAAGTAATTCCACTTCCTCTTTGGCCAGGCTGGTCCGGTGTACCAAAACACCCGAAGGTTTATTGATAGCAATCAAATGCTCATCTTCGAAGATAATCTCTAGCTTTTGGATCAAAATCCCAATATTTAATAAATAACACCTGAACCAATGCTTTCAGCCCCATTATACCAAGCCACAAATTGACCAGAGGCGATTCCTCTTTGGGCTTCATCGAATATCACATAAAGTCCATTGTCCCGCATGATCAAGGTGGCCCAGGTCAGCGGTTGCCTGTACCTGATTCTGGCCTGGTATCTCGTAGAGCTACCCAGGGGAAGGGAAAGGTCTTCTCTGATCCAGTGAATGTCCTTTTTGGCTACAAAAAGCCCATGCCTGTTCAAACCGGGATGATCTTCTCCTAATCCAGTGTAAATGAGGTTTTCCCTTGTATCCGTAGCAATGACAAACAAAGGCTTGCCTGTGCCACCCACTTGGAGGCCTTTTCTTTGTCCTATGGTAAAATAATGTGCTCCATTGTGCTCACCAATGACTTTCCCTTGATTCGCTTGGTATTGAATAGGCAGACACAAGGCATCTAAAGTATCATTGTCAAAGTCATCTATATCGAGCCCAGCAGGTATGCTTTGTCTATCATAAACACGTAAATCTTCTGGTACGACCAGAATTTTGCCTTTTTTGGGCTTTAGTTGCTGCTGCAAAAAATCAGGAAGTCGGACTTTCCCAATAAAGCATAACCCCTGACTGTCTTTTTTGTCAGCTGTAATCAAACCCTGCTCCTTTGCAATTTGTCTAACCTCTGATTTTTGGAGGTGCCCAATAGGGAAAAGAGCCTGGGCCAGTTGCTCTTGATTCAACTGACATAAAAAATAACTTTGATCTTTATTGGGGTCTGCTCCGGCCAAGAGTTGATAAATGGTTTTTCCATCTTTTTTCAATTCACCTTTTTGACAATAATGACCCGTAGCCACAAAGTCAGCTTTTAGCTTTTGGGCTGCTTTTAGAAAAATGTCAAATTTGATTTCTCTATTGCAAAGGATGTCAGGGTTGGGGGTTCTGCCTGCCTGGTATTCGGCAAACATATAATCCACAATCCTTTCTCTGTATTCTTCGCTGAGGTCAATGGCCTGAAAAGGAATGCCTAATTTTTCAGCCACCAGCATGGCGTCAGTACTGTCCTCCATCCAAGGACATTCATTTGAGATGGTGACGGATTCATCGTGCCAGTTTTTCATAAACATGCCGATGACTTCAAAGCCTTGTTCCTTGAGCAGATAAGCGGCAACAGAGGAATCAACTCCTCCTGATAGTCCTACGACTACCCTTTTTTTGTTTTCCATTGTTTCGAAATTAGTCATGGGTTCAAGGTCCATGAGGTTTCATTTCTTCCAACCTTTTTTTGGGTCGAATTGGTTCACAAAGGTAGCAATCAATCTTTATTTCTTACATAAATCAATTTGTGCCTGCCCCTGGAACTTTCCCTTTGTTCAATTTCAAAAGCAGGAATAGCACTGATGAGGGGGGTAAGTTTCTGAAAGCCATAATTTCTGGAATCAAAGTTGGGCTGTTTTTTCTGAATCAGGTTGCCCACATCTCCCATAAATGCCCATCCATCATCATCAGCCAAGTCTGAAATGGTATTGTGGATCAAGCGGATAAGTTTGGGTGTGATCTTGTCCACTTGGGTTTTTGGTTTGGACTTGGATTTATCCCCTTGGCTATCAGGCTCTTCTTTTTGAAGGATTTCTACATAGATAAATTTATCACAGGCAACGATAAAGGGTTCGGGTGTTTTTTTCTCCCCCATACCGATGACCAGCATTCCTGCCTCTCTCAGTCTTGTGGCCAATTTGGTGAAATCACTGTCACTGGACACCAAACAAAAGCCATCCACTTTTTCAGAATATAGGATGTCCATGGCGTCAATGATCATGGCTGAATCGGTAGCATTTTTACCGCTGGTATAGCTGTATTGCTGGATTGGGTTGATGGCATTTTCTAAAAGCACATTTTTCCATTTGCCCAATTGAGGCTTGGTCCAGTCGCCATATATTCTTTTGATTGTTGGATTCCCGTATTTGGCGATTTCTTCCATCATTTCCTTGATAGGATGGGCAGAAACGTTATCTGCATCGATCAATACGGCAATTTTGAGGTCTTTTTCCATTTAAAAATTGATTATTAGCTACAAGATAAGGAATAATGAGACCATTGTAAGTTTTTCTTGATCTAAAACCTAGTCAGATAGCTAAAAGCCTAATTAATCCTGATTTTTTTAAAGACATTTTTGTAAGTTGCAGTGGAACTTATTTTACAGATGAAAAAGAAAAAACTTTTAATAGCCACAGGTGGTGGTGATTGCCCCGGATTGAATGCCGTCATTAGAGGAATTTGTAAAAGGGCTAAAAAATCCAAAGAATGGGAAGTTTATGGAAGTAAAGAGGCTTTCAATGGGGTCTGGTCTGAACCTCCTTATATCATACCCTTAACCCCGAAAAGAACAGCAGGTATTCATGTAAAAGGAGGGACAATCTTAAAAACAACTAATAAATCAGATCCTTTACATTTTCCTGTAAAAGATGAATTTGGCAACATTAAGTTCGTGGATAAGACCAAAGACCTGGCTGCAAAGATACAGGAATTGGGCTTTGATGCGGTCATCAATATTGGAGGTGATGGCTCTCAAAGAATTTCCAAAGCCCTATTTGATCATGGTTTACCTGTGGTAGGAGTTCCCAAAACTATAGATAATGATTTGGCCGGAACGGATATGACTTTTGGGTTCCAGACTGCCGTTCAGATTGCAACGGACAGCTTTGATAAACTGGTAACTACAGCTGAAAGCCATCACCGGGTAATGATTATGGAGGTCATGGGCAGAGATGCCGGTTGGATAGCTTTGCATACTGCCATTGCCGGTGGTGCTGAAATCTGCCTTATACCGGAAATCCCTTATGATATCGAAAAACTTGTAAAAAGAATCGAGTCCCGATATGAAAAAGGCCGTGGTTTTGTCAATATAGTGATTGCAGAAGGAGCAAAACCTAAAGATGGAACGGTAGTATCCAGGGAAGGGGAAGTGGGTTCCAAGCACGTAAAATTAGGAGGTGTTGCTTTTGAACTTTCGAATCAATTGAAAGAAGCAGGAGTGAGGGCTGAGATCAGGGAGACCGTATTAGGACATGTGCAGCGTGGGGGTACTCCTTCGGCATTCGATAGGGTATTGGCCTCTGCCTTTGGGGTAAAGGCTTTTGAAATGGTCATGGACGGTGCATTCGGAAAGATGGTAGCTTTTGTCAATAATGATTTTGTGGAAGTACCCTTAGAAGCAGCTACCAAAGAGAATAAAGTTGTCAACCCAGATGGATTTTTGGTGAAGGCTGCCAAGGGTTTGGGGATTTCATTTGGTATCTAAGATTAAGTGCTATGAAGGATTCATTAATATTTTATTTTGATAGGGACTTGAGCAAACTAAAGAATGAACTCAAAACCTATAAAAATGAGGCAGACATTTGGAAAGTCAAAGAGGGGATTTCTAATTCTGCCGGTACCCTTGCTGTACATTTGATCGGGAATCTCAACCATTATATCGGAGCCAATATGGGTAATACAGGTTATGAAAGGGACAGAGAGGGAGAGTTTTCGGGTAAACCGGTACCATTGAAAGAAATATTGGAGGAAATTGAGGAAACAAGGCATGTTATCACTAAAGCCCTCTTGGAGTTTCCAGAAGATTGGTTCAGCCGAAAATATCCCTTAGAGGAATTTGGTTATCCTATGACTTACGAATATTTCATGACCCATTTGGTCAGCCACCTTAATTATCATCTTGGACAGATCAATTACCACCGGAGATTATTGACGGATAGTGCTGAAAAGCATTAAATTCCATTTAGTTATGAGGAAATATCTATTATTTTCAGTGGCAATATTTCTCTGTTTTGCTTGCAGTACACCTGAGAAAACGGTTGAAATACCAAGTCTTCCCAATATTGTTTTGATCTTTACAGATGATCAGGGTTATCATGATGTGGGTGTTTATGGGGCTTCCGATATTGCAACTCCTCATTTGGATCAGTTGGCTTCGGAAGGTGTTCAGTTTACCAATTTTTACGTAGCCCAGGCAGTTTGTTCCGCTTCTCGCGCTGCCCTTTTGACCGGTGCGTATTCCAACAGGTTGGGAATTCACGGTGCCTTGGATCATATGAGCCGCCATGGACTTCATCCCGAAGAAGCAACCATTGCTGACATTTTAAAGCCATTGGGGTATGCTACAGCCATGTTTGGAAAATGGCATTTAGGTCATCACAGGGAATTTCTTCCTACCAACCAAGGGTTTGATGAATATTTAGGGATACCTTATTCCAATGACATGTGGCCTAATCATCCCCAGACAAAGGATTATTATCCGCCTTTGCCGCTTTACCAAAATGATAAAATCGTGGATACCATTTGGAATGACCAGAGTATGTTTACCACTTTATTTACCGAAAAATCGGTTGATTTTATTAAAAGGAATAAGGACAAGCCGTTTTTTCTTTATCTGGCCCATCCCATGCCCCATGTTCCATTATTTGTATCTGACAAGTTCAAAGGAAAATCCAATAGAGGCCTTTATGGTGATGTAATCATGGAAATTGACTGGTCGGTAGGTCAAATTATGGAAACCTTAAAACAACATGATCTCGAAGAAAACACCATCGTCATCTTTTTGTCTGATAATGGTCCATGGCTTTCCTATTCAGGGCATTCAGGTTCGGCTTATCCTTTAAGAGAAGGTAAAGGGACCTCTTGGGATGGAGGAGTAAAAGTTCCTGCCATCATGCGTTGGAAAGGTACTTGGGCTTCTGGTTTGGTTCAGCCAAATCCTGCCATGAGTATCGATATTTTACCAACCCTTGCCTACCTCACTGGGGCAGCATTGCCGGTAAAGAAAATTGATGGGCAAAGTATCCATGAGATGATGCAAGATGCCAGTGCTGAATCTCCCCAAGAAGGGTATGCCATTTACTACAATAGAAACGAGCTTCAAGCCGTTGTCATGGGGGAATGGAAACTTTATTTTCCACACCGATACAGAAGCCTGGCCCCTGGTCAGCAACCTCGTCATGATGGGATTCCGTTGGATTATATCATGATAGGCATGGAAGAAATGGAACTTTATCATATTCCTTCTGATCCTTCTGAAATGAAGAATGTAATTTCGGAGCATCTTGAAGTGGTGGAAAGCATACTTCAATTTGCTGCCAAAGTTAGGGAAGATATCGGTGATGAGTTAACAGGAATAAAGGGCCAAAATGTCAGATTACCGGGTCAAATTTCAGAATAGCAAAAATATAGGCCCGAAATTTGTGTTCTAAACAACAGTTACAAATATCATTTATGAAACGGAAAGTACTGGTCATCACTGGTTTTATTGCCATACTTTTTTTGCTTATTCTACCCGCGATTGCCATTAGTATTGCTTACTTCAACCAAAAAAGTCTCACCCAAAAATTGGTAAAGGCTTTGAATGAGCAATTTGTAGGGGAATTAAAAGTAAGGGACTCGCATATAGCCCCATTTGCCCAATTCCCGTATATCTCCATTGATTTGGAAGACATGGTGTTTTATGCGGATAAGGTCAGCCAGTCAGATACCATTTATTATGCCAAAGATTTTTATGCAGGTTTTGGGGTTTGGGACCTGATCAAAGGGGATTTTATCGTCAAATCCATCAAGCTGAGCCAGGGAGATATTAATTTGGTAAAGAATGAACAAAGGCAACTCAATATTCTGACGGCAAAAGGTATTCTACCTGATGATAATGATGAAACATCAGAAGGGTTTAATTTGGATTTGGCCTCTATTATTTTTTCAGATGTAGAAATCAAATATGAAGACTTGGGTAATATGAGCACACTCTTGTTCCATGTGGGGAAAGCAGAAGCAGGTCTCAAAATTGAAAAAGATCAGATCAAAGCCAAGCTGATCAGTAAATTGATTTTTGACTTGGAAGTGGAAAATGAGCCTACTTTTTTTTCCAATAAACATGTCAATATAAATTTTGACCTCTTGTATGACCAAGGAACACAGAAAATCACCTTAGAACGTTCAGATCTTTATTTGGAGGGTGCGCTGCTAGGGGTCTCTGGTGAATTGGATTTGGATAATGACATGGATTTGGATATTCGTATCCAAGGTGAAAAACCTGATTTTAATCTTATTGCAGCTTTTTTGCCACAAGAGACAGGTGACTTTGTCAGAAGGTACAAAAATGAGGGAGAGGTTTATTTCCAAGGTAGAATCAAAGGGAAATCTGCTGCTGGCCATATGCCAGCAATCGGATTGGAATTTGGTTGTGATAATGCCTATTTTCTCAATCCTTCCAGAGATAAAAAAGTGGATGATTTGAGGTTTGCTGCTTTCTATACCAATGGGGAGGAGAGGAATTTGAAAACTTCAGAGTTTCAGCTTTTAAATTTTAATGCAAAACCTGAACAAGGGATCTTTCAGGGGAAACTTATTGTAAGAGATTTCACCAATCCTTATATAGATATCAATTTGAATGCGGATCTGGATTTAGATTTTTTAGGTGAGTTTTTTGAAATAGAAGGACTTCAGGGAATCAGTGGTCAGGTTTTGGTCAATATGGAATTTAATGAACTGATAGATCTTGAGGTGCCGGGGATTTCAGGATTTGATAACAGTATAAGGAGTGAGCTGATCGTTAAAAACCTGAATTTCGCCCTTCCGGATTTCCCCCATCAGGTGAAAAACGCCAATATCACTGCCGCTTTGGAAAGAGGGGACCTAGTACTCGAAAGAGCCACTTTTGGAATTTTGGATTCCGACTTTCTATTTTCCGGAAAAGTTCAAAATTTTCCTTCCATTTTTCATGGAGAGGACAAAAAGGTCAAAGCCGACTTAAAAGCTAGTTCCAAGCAAATCGATTTGGAAAGTATTTTCAGCTATGACAGCACTATGTGGAAAGAAGTGATTTCTGATTTTGAAATCAAACTGGCCTTTGAATCCACCGGAAAGGAGCTGAAAAACTACGTGCATTTACCAAAAGGGGAATTCTTTATTGAAGACTTCCACGCCAAATTGAAACACTATCCTCATGCTTTCCATGATTTTCATGCAGATGTCATCATTGGAGATAATGATCTTGCAGTGATTGATTTCACGGGGGAAATAGATAAAACTGATTTTCATTTCACCGGTAAGCTTCAGAATTATTCCAAATGGTTTCAGGAATATCCTCGAGGGAAAAGCTTTTTTGAATTTGACCTGCTGTCCAATCATTTGGCCGTTAATGACTTGCTGACTTATGCTGGAGAAAACTATTTACCTGCTGATTATCAGAATGAAGAGATCGATAAGTTAAAGTTGAAAGGAAACTTGGAATTGGTTTTTGATAGTGCCTTTCAATCTGCTGATCTTTGGCTCACCCATTTGGAAGGACAAATGAGGCTTCATCCCTTGAGGCTGGAAAAGTTTAATGGAAGGATTCACTACGAAAATGATTACCTCACTTTGGAAAACTTCCAGGGAAGTTTGGGGATATCTGATTTTAAGATTCAAATGGGCTATGCCCTTGGAGAAGAAAAAAAACAAGATGGTTCAAAAAATTATTTCCATTTAACATCCAATCGCTTGGATTTAGATGCATTGATGGGCTTTGATGGCCTTGAAAAAGAAACCAATCATGAAGATTCATTTAATATTTTTGAAATCCCGTTTTCTGAAATGGATTTTTCAGCCTCTGTCGGGAAACTCAATTACCATACCTTTTGGCTGGATGATTTTCTTTTGAAAGGTAGGACCAATCCAAACCATTATGTGTATTTAGACACTTTGGGACTAAAAGCGGCAGACGGCACGCTGGGAATCAAGGGTTATTTTAATGGTTCTGATCCAAATGAAATTTATTTTCACAGCACTCTGGTTGCTGATAAACTGGATCTTGATAAACTGTTGTTCAAATTCGAGAACTTTGGACAGGATTATATGGTCAATGAAAACCTACAAGGATTGGTGTCAGGAACCATCGTCAGTAAATTTTTGGTATACCCTGACCTAACGCCTATTATTGACCGATCTGAAGCCAAAATGGACCTGACGGTTTACCAAGGCAGGTTGGTGAACTTTGGACCTTTGCAAGCGATGGGTGATTATTTTAAAGACCGAAACCTGAGAAATGTCCGATTTGATACCCTTTCCAATACCTTTGAATTGAAAGAAGGGATTTTAAATATCCCAAAAATGAATATCAATTCCAGTTTGGGATTTATAGAGGTGTCCGGCAAACAAAGTATGGATATGAAAATGGAATACTTCTTAAGAATCCCTCTAGGCTTGGTTACGCAGGTTGGCTTTAGATCTTTATTTGGCGGAAAAAGCAGAGAGGAAATCGACGCCGAACAAGAAGATGCCATTGTATTCAGAGATCAAAACAGAAGGGTCAGGTTTGTGAATGTGACCATGCGCGGAACCCCTGATGATTATCAGATTGGACTAGGTAGAGACCGGGGTAATTAGGGCGTGCTGAAAAACGCCAATTGGAGAACAATTTCTTTAAATTTTGATGAATACCCAATTTATTAAGCGTTGTCTTTTTAAGCAGGTGCAAACTTATTAAATGATATAGTTTAATTTACGTGTACTTGAAAATTTCAAAATTCGAAATTTTCAGGCTAGCCTCAGGCATACCATCTTCTTCATTGGGCTCATTCGAAGTATAAGCATACATCTTCATTCACCCGCTTTGAAGCTGGCATACCTGAGACTTTTTCAGCAAGCCCTAATTAAACCCGAAAAATGATTATAATTTATCATCATTAACAAAAAAGCTGTCTCTTATTAAAGAGACAGCTTTTTTGTTGCTTATCTTATCCCAACCAATTTTGCCATGGGATTCTGCTAAGGATCAATACCAGTCCAATGGCATAAAGCATGTAGATTGACCTGAACTTGGCCCTGTCTTCTGCAAATTTTTTGGCCCTTGTATACCCTACAGTAATCACAACAATTGCCAAAATATTGATTACTGGGTGTTCCAATGCCGTTAATCTGGCCGCACTATCTGACATGGCGCCTCCTCCAGTCAAAAGCGAAAAGCCAAGAGGGCTTACAAAATATAGTACCAAACCTACTAATAATTGAAGATGGGCAAGGACAAAAGCCACTAGGGCGATTTTACGATCCCTTTCAGTGAAGGTCCTGTTGCCTAAAGCACCAATGAGTGCATAAATCACGACAATGGCCAGGGTGAGTAAAGCCAAATAGGCCAAACCGGAGTGCAGATGTTTTAATCCTATGTACATGGTTGATTGTTTTTTTTATTTAAAGTAAAAGATAAAGTCTAAGATTTACCACACTTGAACCTTCGAATTTAAAAAAAGGTTGCCTTGGCCTGGAATTAATTTTAACCCGAATTATGCATTAGGGTTCGTAGTAGCCTGTCCCGATGACTATCGGGAAGAGGTTAAAACACAAAAGAATCAAGCATTTAGCGAATGAAGCATAGTCATCTCTATGGTGAACGTGGACCTGCTACATTTGATTGGACATTAAGTTAAGCTCGATTAACTTAGTAGATATGGAAAAGAAAAATAGAAGGTCATTTGATAAATCCTTCAAGTTAATGGTTGTTGAATTATACCGAAATGGTA
>Ga0213835_100584_pt1 | contig 31790 bp, 37 predicted proteins | sample SWPATP01_FD_160576 | JGI IMG/M metagenome (GOLD analysis project Ga0213835, IMG submission 160576) | Coastal seawater microbial communities from Marineland, Florida, United States - SWPA TP0 #1 | ecosystem: Environmental > Aquatic > Marine > Coastal | place: USA: Florida | collected 2016-08-05 | reverse complement strand
CCCGCATCCCGTCGGCCGACTGCCCCCCTCCCGCGCCCCCTTCCGCTCCCCGGCGCCGCCCGGAACCCGCCCGGCACCCCCTTCCCGACGACCGCTCCCCTTCATCTTTCCTCAAATATCCTCGGGGGGAGCCGTGCGCAGCACGGCGGGGGGCGGAAAGCCCCCCTGCCACGCCGGGGCCGGGAGCCCCCGCCGGCAAAACTCCGCCGACGCCGCAGGCGCCCCGACGCGCGCCATCGTCGTTCATCCTCTGTTAACCTTGTGGCGCCATGGTCGACGGCGAATGAGGCGGAGCGCGATGGCGGACGAAGTGTTTTCTTCCCCCCCACCCTTCACCCCACCCACGACGGAAGAGGACATGCTGTCGTGGCTCCGTCTCATTCGCTCCCGCCGGGTCGGACCCGGCAGCTTCCTGCGCCTGATGACCGAATACGGCTCGGCCGCGGCGGCGCTCGACGCGCTGCCGAAGGTCGCGCAGACCGCCGGCGTCCGCGACTACGCCCCCTTCCCCCGGGCCGAGGCCGAGGCCGAGATCGCCGCCGCCCGCAGGGTCGGCGCCGTGATGCTCTGCCTCGGCGACCCGCGCTATCCGGCCGCGCTGGCCGACATCTCCGATGCGCCGCCGGTGCTGTGGTGCCGGGGCGAGCTTGCGCTGCTGGCACGACCGGCGGTGGCGCTGGTCGGCGCGCGCAACGCCTCGTCGCTGGGGGTCCGGACGGCGCGCATGCTCGCCGCCGCGCTGGGCGAGGCCGGCTTCACCGTGGTCTCGGGCCTCGCCCGCGGGATCGATGCGGCGGCGCATGAGGCCGCGCTCGCGGGCGGCACCGTGGCGGTCCTCGCCGGCGGGGTCGACGTGATCTACCCGCCCGAAAACGCCCCGCTCGCGGCGCGAATCGCCGCCGAGGGGCTCCTGCTGTCCGAACAACCCATCGGCCTCGCGCCGCAGGCACGCCATTTTCCGCGCCGCAACCGCATCGTCTCGGGCCTCGCGCTCGGCGTCGTGGTGGTCGAGGGGGCGACCCGCTCGGGCAGCCTGATCACCGCCGGCGACGCGCTGGAGCAGGGGCGCGAGGTCATGGCCGTGCCCGGACACCCCTTCGACGCCCGCGCCGGCGGCTGCAACGCGCTCATCCGCGACGGCGCGACCCTGGTGCGCAGTGCCGCCGACATCGCCGCCGCCCTCGGCACCCGCTTCGGCCCGAACGCCCTGCCTGCGCCGCCCAGCCCCGCGCGGCGCCACCGCTCCCCCGCCGGCAACGACGGCCGGAGCCGCCACGCCTCCCCCGACGCGCCCCCCGACAGCCGCGCAGCGCCAGGCACGCCGACCTTTCGCGCCGCGGACCCAAGGCCCGGCGGAGCCTCCGTCCCCCCCGCCACGACCCCGGCGGGCCGAAGCGCAAGCTCCCCCCCCGGCGGCACCGCACCGGGGGGCAGGCAGCCCACCCCCCAAGCCGACCCTGCCCCGGCGGCCCACCACATGCCCGACACACCGGCGCGCCACGGACGAAGCGCAGCCCCCGACGCGGCCGGGGGCCGCACGCCGCCCTCCGTCGCCGCCCAGGCGCCCCGCCACGGCACACCCGCCGCAGCGCCGCAGGGGCCGACCGGCGGGCAGCCTCCGGGCCGCGCAGCCGAGGGCGTCCCCCAGCCCCCCGGGACGCCGCCCCCCGGCCCGAGCCGGACAGCCCAGCGCAGCGCGCCCGCCGAGGCCGGGACGGAGCGTGCCGGAGCGAGCGTAAGCGACCGGCGAGGGCACGAGGACACCCCGGCACCCGGGTCTGCCGGCACCGGGCCCTGCGCTCCCGACACCCCGGCGCGCTCGCGGCAGGAAGGGAGAGGGGGTGCGGCGGGGGAACCCGCCCGCGCGGCGCCCCGGACCGGCCTCGCGCCGGGGCACGGCGCAGCGGCGGCGAGGGGCGCCCGCCCCCCCGCCGATGCCTCGAGGCCCGGGCGTCTGCGCGCCGACCCGCCCCCCTCCCTCCGGCCGGCGGATGCCCCCCCGCAGGACGGGCCGCGCGCCGCGCCCCCGCCGACGATGGCGGAGCCTGCCCTCCTCCCGTCCGGCTCGGCGCTGGCGCGGGCGATCCTCGACCGGCTCGGTCCGAGCCCGCTGGCCGAGGATCAACTCATCCGCGACCTCGCCCTCCCGGCATCGCGGATCGCACCGGAACTGCTGTTGCTCGAACTCGACGGCAAGGTGGCGCGACAGCCGGGCGGCCTGCTCGCCCGGGTGGATTGAGCGGCCCGTCGCGGCGCAGCGGGCCGTTGCCGGCTGGAGGCCGTCGCATCCGCCCGATGCCGATGCCTGGAGATCACCGCCCGCAGCCGCCGCGACCGAGGCCCCGCTGCGCGCCCTCGGACCAGATGGCGCGGCGGACGGTGGAGCGGCGCACGCACGGGCGCGGGAGGATGGCAAGGGCGCCGCCACGGGAGACGTCATGCAAGAGCCGCCCATGCCGGGCGCCACTGCGGCTGGTCGGGCGACGGACACCGACGGGACGACGAGGCACGGACACCCGGCGCCGGCAACGCCCGGACGACCCGTTGGGCCAGCGGAGGGCGCCGCCCTGGCTCCTCCCCACTTGGAGGCCGGGAGGTCGCCGTCCCGACGGACCCTCGCCGAGAGAGCGAGCCAGATGCAGCCGGTGCAATGGAATCGGCCTCACAGACTCCTCGCGGCAGACGGGCTGTCCTGACGCCCCCGGCCCGACGGACACGGGCAGGGATGCGGGCCATGCGGGGCTCTCGCGACGGCATGCCCGTCGAGGTGTGCCGACGGGACACTCCCGAGGGGTCCCGGCCGATGGAAGCGACGCCGCGACGCGGGCCTGGCGGGGGCCCTCGCGACGGTGTGGCTGGTGGGTCCGGTCTGCGCAAGGGACCGGACGGAGCCGGGCACGGGCCGACGGATCGTGGGAGGACGCCTGGGTGACCGCCCGGGGTCGTTGGCGATGCGCCGGGAGCCGGGTCGTGCGGGACGGCGCGGCGGGGCCGGTCCGATGGCCGTGGGTCCGCGCGGAGGGCGGCCAGGACGCGATGCCGGCGGCGCGATCCTCCGGGTGTGCAGGGGGCGCTTCACTCGCGCACGGGGGGCCTTGTGCACGGGGCGCCGTGTGCACGGGGCGCAGTGATGGCGTTCAGCACGGCCCGCCCCGAGGGGCGGGCATCAGCAGGCCCTGGATGCCTGGTGCGAGGGGCGCGCGCGCCCCGGACCCCGCGGGCGGGGGCCGGCGGGAGACCCCCCCGCGCGACGCCCCCGGCGCGGGGGTCAGTAGCGGTAGAGCTCGGGCTTGAACGGGCCCTCGGGGGTGACGCCGATGTAGTCGGCCTGATCGTGCGACAGCTCGGTCAGCCGCGCACCGATCTTGGCCAGATGCAGCCGCGCGACCTTCTCGTCGAGGTGCTTGGGCAGGACATAGACCCGGTTCTCGTACTGCTCGCCCTTGGTCCAGAGCTCGATCTGGGCCAGCACCTGGTTGGTGAAGCTGGCCGACATCACGAAGGAGGGGTGGCCGGTGGCGTTCCCGAGGTTCAGGAGCCGGCCCTCGGACAGCAGGATGATGCGGTTGCCCGAAGGCATCTCGATCATGTCCACCTGGTCCTTGATGTTGGTCCACTTGTGGTTCTTCAGCGCGGCCACCTGGATCTCGTTGTCGAAATGGCCGATGTTGCCGACGATGGCCATGTCCTTCATCTCGCGCATGTGATCGAGGCGGATGACGTCCTTGTTGCCCGTCGCGGTGATGAAGATGTCGGCGCGCGCGACCACATCCTCGAGCGTGACGACCTCATAGCCGTCCATCGCGGCCTGCAACGCGCAGATCGGGTCGATCTCGGTCACCACCACGCGGGCGCCGGCGCCGCGCAAGCTCGCGGCCGAGCCCTTGCCGACGTCGCCATAGCCGCAGACCACGGCCATCTTGCCCGCCATCATGGTGTCGGTGGCGCGTCGGATGCCGTCGACCAGCGACTCCTTGCAGCCGTACTTGTTGTCGAACTTGGACTTGGTGACGCTGTCGTTCACGTTGATGGCGGGAAACGGCAGATGCCCCTTTTCCATCATCTTGTAGAGCCGGTGCACACCGGTGGTGGTCTCCTCGCTCACGCCGCGGATCATGTGGCGCTGCTTCACGAACCAGCCGGGCGAGGCGGCCATGCGCTTGCGGATCTGGGCGAAGAGGGCCTCTTCCTCCTCGCTGGTGGGGGTGGCGATGAGGTCGGTCTCGCCCTCCTCCACCCGCGCGCCCATGAGGATGTAGAGCGTGGCGTCGCCGCCGTCGTCGAGGATCATGTTGGCGCCGCCCTCCTCGAAGTGGAAGATGCGGTCGGCATAGTCCCAGTATTCCTCCAGCGTCTCGCCCTTCTTGGCAAAGACGGGCACGCCGGCCTCGGCGATGGCGGCGGCGGCGTGGTCCTGGGTGGAGAAGATGTTGCACGAGGCCCAGCGGACATCGGCCCCCAGCGCCACCAGCGTCTCGATCAGCACGCCGGTCTGGATGGTCATGTGCAGCGAGCCGGCGATGCGCGCGCCCGTCAGCGGCTTCGTCTCGCCGAATTCCGCGCGCAGGGCCATCAGGCCCGGCATCTCGGTTTCGGCGATGGCCAGCTCCTTGCGGCCGAATTCGGCCAGCGACATATCCTTGACGACGAAATCACGCGGCATCGGCGCGGCCTCCTGAGCATTCGGATCTGGCGGGGCACATAGCACCGGCGCACGGGGGCGACAATGCGGCGCGGCGGTGCGGCGGGGGAATCGGTTACTCTGTCAGTCATGTTTCCGCGCTTGCGAAAAGGAGTGACCATGTCCCTGCCCCGCACGATGAAGGCCGCCGTGGTGCCCGCGCTGGGGGCGGCGCTGGACATCCGCGAGGTGCCGGTGCCCGAGGTGCGGCCCGGCGAGGTGCTGATCCGGGTGCGCGCCTCGGGCGTCTGCCACACCGACCTGCACGCCGCGATGGGCGACTGGCCGGTGAAGCCCACGCCGCCCTTCATCCCCGGCCACGAGGGGGTGGGCGAGGTCGCCGCCGTCGGCGCCGGGGTCGCGCATCTGAAGGAGGGCGACCGGGTCGGCGCGCCCTGGCTGCACACCGCCTGCGGGCGCTGTCCGCATTGTGTCGGCGGCTGGGAGACGCTGTGCGAGAGCCAGCAGAACACCGGCTATTCGGTCGACGGCGGCTATGCCGAGTTCGTGCGGGCCGATGCGAACTATGTCGGCCGCCTGCCCGACGCGGTCGAGTTCGGCCCCGCCGCGCCCGTGCTCTGCGCCGGCGTCACCGTCTACAAGGGGCTGAAGGAGCTGGAGGCCAAGGCCGGCGACTGGGTGGCGATCTCGGGCATCGGCGGGCTCGGGCACATGGCGGTGCAGTATGCCAAGGCGATGGGCTATCGGGTCGTCGCCGTGGATGTGCACGACAGCAAGCTCGGGCTCGCCCGCGAGCTGGGGGCGGACCTCACCTTCAACGCGGTGGACGACGACCCGGTGGGCGAGTTGCAGTCGCAGCTCGGCGGCGTGCGCGGGGCGCTGGTCACCGCCGTCTCGAACAGCGCCTTCGCCCAGGCGGTGGGGATGCTGCGGCGCGGCGGCTTCCTGTCGCTGGTGGGCCTGCCGCCCGGCGATTTCCCGCTGCCGATCTTCGAGGTGGTTCTGAAGCGGATCACGGTGCGCGGCTCCATCGTCGGCACGCGCAACGATCTGGCCGAGGCGCTGGAGTTCGCGGCCGCGGGCAAGGTCGCCTCGCATTTCGCCTGGGACGAGCTGGACAACATCAACGCCATCTTCGAGCGGATGAAGGCCGGGCAGATCGACGGGCGGGTGGTGCTGCGGATCTGACGGCGGCCCGGGGCCTGCCCATGCCGGGGGCCTGCCCGCGCCCCGCCCCTTTCCGCGCCGCGCCCCGCCCCTTCCCGCGCCCGCCGGTCAGACCTTGCCGGCGCGCAGCTCGGCCAGCCGGGTGCGGACCCGGTCCATGTCCAGCCGCGCGCCCAGTTCCTCGTCCAGCCGCCACGGCCCGGCGGCGGGGTCGATGTATTCGAGCCGCTCCAGCCCGGCCGCCGGTGTAAAGGTCATCTCGCCGAACAGCACCCGCCCGCCGACCTCGTAGAGGTCGATGCGCGCCAGCGGGAACGGCGCCGCGAGGATGCGCGCGATGCGCAGCATCTCGCTCAGGCGCGATGGCCGCGGCAGCTCGGCCGGATACTGCACCGAATCGCCGATCTCGGCGAGCTGAAGCCAGGGCAGCCGCTCCCACTCCAGCGAATAGGTGGCGTTGTAGAGTTCGCCGGGCGGGCGGATCTGGCATTCGATCCACTGCGGCTCGCCGTGAAAGCAGTGCAGCTTGTAGTCCGTCAGCCCCACCACCGGGTCGTCGGGGACGAGCAGCTCCTCGACGATCAGCCGCGGCGGGATGTCGCGATAGTGCCGCTCGCGCTGGCGCCGCCAGAACGGGGTGGCCAGCGCCTCGCCCATCCGCGCGCGGCAGGCCTCCCAGTCGAACCGCGCGCGGTCGGTGCAGATGGCGACGGAGCCGGTGTCGTGGGTGGCCTTGACCACGAAGCCCGCGTCGGGGATGGCCTCGGGCGTCAGCGCCTCGGCGGTGTCGGCGATCAGGATGGCGCGGACGAGGTGCTCGGCGCCGATGCGCTCGGTCACCCAGGGGCGCACGGCGATCTTGTCGGCGCACAGGGTGTGCAGCGGCGTCGCGCCGTGCAGCTTCAGCCAGGTGACCTTTTCGGTCAGCCGGCGGGGGGTGCGCAGGTCGGGATAGGTGCCGAAGCGGTGGAAATAGTTGCGCCGCACCACCCAGGCGTCGGGCAGGCTGTCGCGCAGCGCCAGATGCAGCCGCCGCACCGGCTCGGGCAGCCGCCGCGGCGGCTTCAGCTTCAGCCGTTCGCGCACCGCCTCGGCGTCGAAGTCGCGGGCCGTCCGGTCGGGGGCGGGCCCGGCAGGCTGCGTCATCGGCCGGGCGGCGCCGGAGGGAGAGGGCTCACGGTGTGTCGCGGTGCTGTCCATGGGGCCCGGTATCGCCGCCAAATCTGGCCGCAGCATGGCGGGGATCGGTCGACAATGGCAAGCCGGCGTGGAATCTGGGCCGCGGCCGCGTCGCGCCCCGGAGATGCCCATGCCTGACCCCCGCCCTCCCGCCAGACGTCCCGCCGCGTCGCGCCGTCCCGCGCGCGCCTGGCAGCGGATGCTGTCGGGGCGGCGGCTCGACCTGCTGGACCCGACGCCCATGGACATCGAGGTCGAGGACATCGCCCACGGGCTCGCCTTCGTCGCGCGCTGGAACGGGCAGACCACCGGCGACTGGCCCTATTCGGTGGCCGAGCATTCGCTGCTGGTCGAGGCGCTCTTTGCCCGGGCCCAGCCCGCGGCGCCGGCGCGCTGGCGGCTGGCGGCGCTGCTGCACGACGCGCCGGAGTATGTGATCGGCGACATGATCAGCCCGGTGAAGGCCGCCGTGGGCCCCGGCTATGCCGCGCTGGAGGCGCGGCTGTCGGCGGCGATCCACCTGCGCTTTGGGCTGCCGGCGGCGCTGCCTGCCCCGGTCAAGCGGGCGATCAAGGCCGCCGACCGGGTGTCGGCCTGGCTGGAGGCGACGCGGATCGCAGGCTTTGCCGAGGCCGAGGCCGACCGCTTCTTCGGCCGGCCGGCGCCCGCGCTGATCGAGGGGATGCGGCTGGACCTGCGCCCGCCGGTGGCGGTGCGCGCGGCCTACCTCGCCCGCCACGCCGCCCTGCTGGCCGAGATCGACGCCGCCACGGCCACCCCGCCCCCGGCCCCCCCGCCGGCTTGACTCGCCCGGGCCACGGGCGTAAGCGAAACGCGTTTCCGGAAGTGTGCGCCGCTTCCGGTCCCCTCCGTGGGGGATCGCCACCCGTCAGCGAGGTTTCGCCCGCGGGTGCGTTACGCGTTTGGCGCGGCCCGTCCCGCCCGGGGTGGGCAATTGACCGGCCGAAGGAGGGCCCGCATGTTCGAGAACCTGTCCGAGCGCCTTGGCGGCGTCTTCGACCGGCTGACGAAGCAGGGCGCGCTGACCGAGGCCGATGTGATCGCCGCCCTGCGCGAGGTCCGCGTCGCGCTGCTGGAGGCCGATGTCTCGCTGCCCGTCGCGCGCGACTTCATCAAGCGGGTGCAGGCCAAGGCCACCGGCGCGGCGGTGACGAAATCGGTCACGCCCGGTCAGCAGGTGGTCAAGATCGTCCATGACGAGCTTGTGGCCACCCTGACCGGCGAGGAAGACCCCGGCAAGCTCAAGATCGACAACCCGCCCGCGACGATCCTGATGGTCGGCCTGCAGGGCTCGGGCAAGACCACCACCACCGCCAAGCTCGCCCGCCGGCTCAAGGACCGCGAGGGCAAGCGCGTGCTGATGGCCAGCCTCGACACCAACCGCCCCGCCGCGATGGAGCAGCTCGCCATCCTCGGCACGCAGGTGGGGGTGGACACCCTGCCCATCGTCGCCGGCCAGCGCGCGCCCGAGATCGCGAAACGGGCGAAGACGCAGGCCGGGCTGGGGGGCTATGACGTCCTCATCCTCGACACCGCGGGCCGGCTGCACATCGACGAGGTGCTGATGGACGAGGTGCAGGCGGTGCGCGACATCGCCCAGCCTCGCGAGACGCTTCTGGTGGTCGACGGGCTCACCGGTCAGGACGCCGTCAACGTCGCCACCGAGTTCGACGGCAAGGTCGGCATCACGGGCGTGGTGCTGACGCGGATGGACGGCGACGGCCGCGGCGGTGCTGCGCTGTCGATGCGCGCGGTCACCGGAAAGCCCATCCGCTTTGTCGGCGTGGGCGAGAAGTCCGACGCGCTGGAGACCTTCGAGGCCTCGCGCATCGCCGGGCGCATCCTCGGCATGGGCGACATCGTGGCGCTCGTGGAAAAGGCGCAGGAGACGCTCGAGATCGAGCAGGCCGAGCGCATGATGAAGCGCTTTCAGAAGGGTCAGTTCAACATGAACGACCTGCGCATGCAGCTCGAGCAGATGCTCAAGATGGGCGGCATGCAGGGGCTCATGGGGATGATGCCCGGCATGGGCAAGATGGGCAAGGCCGCCGAGGCCGCCGGCATCGACGACAAGATGCTGCGCCGCCAGATCGCGCTGATCCAGTCGATGACCAGGCAGGAACGCGCGAACCCCGCGCTGTTGCAGGCCAGCCGCAAGAAGCGCATCGCCGCCGGCGCCGGGCTCGAGGTGTCCGAGCTGAACCGGCTGCTCAAGATGCACCGCCAGATGGCCGACATGATGAAGACCATGGGCAAGAAGGGCATGCTCAAGCGGATGATGGGCCAGATGTTCGGCAAGGGGATGGACCCGGCCTCGATGGACCCGGCCGCGTTGCAGGCGCAGATGGCGAAGCTGCCGGCCGGGATGGGCGGCATGCCGGGCGGGCTGCCGCCGGGGCTCGGGGGCATGGGGGGGCTGCCGGGCGGGCTCTCCGGGCTGGGGCGCAAGAAATGACCGTCCCGCGCGGTCAGTCCGCCGTTCTGGAGACGCCGCGGCTGGTGCTGCGGCGCCCCCGGCCGGCCGATGCCGAGGGCTTCATCGGGTTTCTCGGCTCGGAGCGCGCGGTGCACCTGGGCGGGCCGATGGCCCGGCCCGCGGCCTGGCGGGTGTTCGCGACGGTGCTCGGACATTGGGAGATGCTCGGCTTCGGCCTCTGGGCGGTGTGCCGGCATGGCAGCGAGCGGGCGGTGGCGACGGTGGGCCTGCTGCGTCCCGAGGGCTGGCCCGAGGGCGAGATCGCCTGGCATGTTCTGGACCCGTCGGCCGAGGGCGCCGGCATCGCCTTCGAGGCGGCCGAGGCGGCACGCGCCCATGCCTATGAGGTGCTGGGCTGGCCCGGCGCGGTCAGCTACATCGCGCCCGCCAACGCCCGCTCGATCCGGCTGGCGGAGCGGCTCGGCGCCGTGGCCGATGCCGAGGCCCCCGTCCCCGAGGGGCTGGCCTGCACCGCCTGGCGACACCCCGGCCCCGAGGCGCTGGCCGAGGGCGGGATGGAGGCCTACGCATGAGCCTGCCGCCGCACATGCTGCCCGTCCCCGGCCCGGCTGCCGATGCCGGCGCCGCCCTGCGTGCCCGCCTGCCGCGGATCGAGACGGCGCGCTGCGTGCTGCGCGCGCCGGTGCTGGAGGATGCGCCGGCGTGGGAGGCGATCATGGTGCCGGATGCCGAGGGGCATCTGGGCGGGCCCCATGACGCGCACGGCGCCTTCACCGACTTTGCCGCCACCGTGGGGCTGTGGCTCCTGCGCGGCCACGGGCTCTGGACGGTGACGGACCATGCCGGCGCGGTGCTCGGCTTCGTGCTGATCGGCTTCGAGCCGGGCGACCGCGAGCCCGAGCTCGGCTGGCTGTTCCTGCCCGAGGCGCGCGGCCGTGGCCTTGCGGCCGAGGCCGCCGCGGCCGCGCGCGCCCATGCGCTGGGGACCGCCGCCCTGCCCTCGCTCGTCAGCTACATCGACCCGACCAACGCTGCCTCGCGCCGGCTGGCCGAGCGCCTCGGCGCACGGCGTGACGGCACCATCGCCGACCCTTGCGGCGCCGCGGCCGAGGTCTGGCGCCACGCCCCCCTGCCGGAGCCCGCCTGATGCACACCGACACCGCCACCCGCGCCGAAGCGCTCCTGCGCGAACACCGCGAGTCGATCGACCGGCTCGACGCGATCCTCGTCTACACCCTGGCCGAGCGGTTCAAGCACACCCAGTCGGTGGGCCGGCTGAAGGCCGAGCACGGGCTGCCGCCCTCGGACCCCGCGCGCGAGGCGCGCCAGATCGAGCGGCTGGAATGGCTCGCCAAGGAGGCCGATCTCGACCCGGCCTTCGCCAAGGATTTCCTGAACTTCATCATCTCGGAGGTGATCCGTCACCACGAGAAGCTGCAGAAGTAGACGGCAGCCGCCGTCCCCCCTCACGCCAGACGCAAGGAGCAGACACCCATGGCCGTGAAGATCCGACTCGCCCGCGGGGGCGCCAAGAAACGCCCGCACTATGCCATCGTCGCCGCCGACAGCCGCATGCCGCGCGACGGCCGCTTTCTGGAAAAGCTCGGCACCTTCAACCCGCTGCTGCCCAAGGACAGCGAAGAGCGCGTGAAGATGGACCTCGACCGCGTGAAGCACTGGCTCGGCCAGGGCGCGCAGCCGACCGACCGCGTGGCCCGCTTTCTCGAGGCCGCCGGCCTGATCCCCAGGAAGACCCGCGCCAACCTGCAGAAGGCCGAGCCCGGCAAGAAGGCCAGGGAACGCGCCGAGGCCCGCGCCGCCAAGGCCGCGGCGGAGTGATCCGCTGAGCCGGACCGTCGCGCATGGGGGCTGACCGGATCTGCGTCGGCGCCATCGCCGGCGCCTTCGGGGTCGCGGGCGAGGTGCGGCTCAAGAGCTTCTGCGTCCCGCCCGAGGCCATCGCGTCCTACGGGCCGCTCCTGACCGAGGACGGCGGCCGCAGCTTCGGCGTGCGGCTGACCCGTCCGGTGGCCGGGGCGCTTGGCGCGCGGCTCTCGGGCGTGGCCACCCGCGAGGAGGCGGAGGCGCTGCGCGGCGTCCGGCTCTATGCCGACCGCGCCGCGCTCCCGGCGCTGCCGGAGGACGAGTTCTATCACGCCGACCTGATCGGACTCGCGGCGCACGACCCGGGCGGAGCGCTGCTCGGGCAGGTGCGGGCGGTGCTGAACCACGGCGCGGGCGACCTGCTGGAGCTCGAGCGGGCGGGCGGCCCGTCGGTTCTGGTGCCGTTCACGCGGGCGATCGTGCCGGCGGTGGACCTCGCGGCGGGCAGGATCGTGGTGGACCCGCCCGAGGGGCTGTTCGAATGACCGCCGATGCCGGCAGCGCCCGTGCGGCCCATCTGTCCGCCGGTCTCGGCCGGGGCCCAGGAAACTTTCAAGTTTCCTGGCAAATTTCTTGCAAGAAATTTGCGCCGCCGCTGCGCGGCGCAAGGGGTCTGCAGGGCCAGGGGATGAGGTGATGAGATACTGGATCGGGACGGCGGTGGTGTTTCTCGGCCCGCTGCTCGCCGGGCTGACGCTTCGGCCCCTGCCGTCGGTGATCGTCTATGCCGGCATCATGGTGTTCTGGTTCCTCAAGGTCCGTCCGGTCGCCGCGCCCTCGCCCGGCCGGCTGGCGCTGCTGGTGGCGCTGCTGACGGTGCTGGCGGCGCTGATCCACACCGTGGGGACGCTGGCGGCCGGCGTCTTCGGGCTGGTCTGGGAGCTGCCGTTCTGGCTGCCGGCCATGGTGTCGGTCCTGGGCGTGATCCTGGCGCGCCCTCCGCGGGACCCCGAGGATGGCCCGCCTCCGGGGGGAACGGCGCCGGGCACTCGCGAGGCCGGCGCGCGGGGCACCGGGACCGACGGAGACTCCGGCGGGGGTGGGGAATGACCGGCGCGCCGCGGTCGCGCGGGTTCAAGGCGGTGTCCGTCTCCACCGCCCCGCGCGACCTGATCGGCGGGCCGATGCGCCCGGCCGGGGCCTGGACTGCGCGCGTCATCACCCTCTTTCCCGAGGCGTTTCCGGGGGTCCTGGGGCTGTCGCTGACCGGCCGCGCGCTGGAGGCCGGCCTCTGGGCGCTCGAGACGATCGACCTGCGCCGCTTCGGCGAGGGCCGGCACCGCAATGTCGACGACACACCGGCGGGCGGCGGCGCCGGCATGGTGCTGCGCGCCGATGTCCTCGGCCGGGCCATCGACGAGGCGCAGGCCGGCGCCCGCTGGCCGCTGATCGCCCTCTCGCCGCGCGGCCGCCCCTTCACCCAGGCCATGGCGCGGCGCCTCGCCGCCGGCCCCGGCGCGACCTTGATCTGCGGCCGGTTCGAGGGCATCGACGAGCGCGTGATCGAGCATTACCGCATCGAGGAGGTCAGCCTGGGGGACTTCGTCCTCACCGGGGGCGAGATCGCCGCGATGGCCTTGATCGACGCCACGGTCCGGCTTATACCCCGCGTGCTCGGGAATCAGGCGTCGGTGGAGGAGGAGTCCTTTGCCCGCGGTCTGCTGGAACACCCGCAGTACACGAAACCCGCCGTCTGGAAGGGCCATGCGATCCCGGACATTCTCCTGTCCGGTCATCATGGCCGCATCGCCTCCTGGCGGCAGGCCGAGGCCGAGAGGCTGACACAGGAAAGGCGCCCTGACCTCTGGCGGGCCTATCGCGACCGGCCCGGTGCCCCTCGCGATACCGACCCGGGCGGAGACCGAGAGCTCTGAGGGCCCATCACGTCGCGGGCAACACCGCGCCAGAGAGAGGACACCCGCGATGAACATCATCGCCCAGATCGAGGCCGAGCAGATCGCCGCCCTCGGCAAGACCATCCCCGACTTCAAGCCGGGCGACACCGTGCGCGTCGGCTACAAGGTGACCGAGGGCACCCGCTCGCGCGTGCAGGCCTTCGAGGGCGTGTGCATCGCCCGCAACAACGGCCGCGGCATCGCTGCCTCCTTCACCGTGCGCAAGATCAGCTTCGGCGAGGGGGTGGAGCGCGTGTTTCCGCTCTATTCCACCAACATCGACAGGATCGAGGTGGTCCGCCGCGGCAAGGTCCGCCGCGCCAAGCTCTATTACCTGCGTTCGCGCCGCGGCAAGTCGGCCCGGATCGCGGAAAAGACCAACTATCGCGCCATGAGCGCCGAAGCCTGAGGAGCGGTCAGATGAAGGGCGACATCCATCCCGACTATCACTTCATCGACGTCAGGCTGACCGACGGCAGCGTGATCAAGATGCGCTCCACCTGGGGCAAGGAGGGCGACACCCTCGCGCTCGAGATCGACCCCTCGGTGCATCCCGCCTGGACCGGCGGCGGCCACAAGCTGATGGACACCGGCGGCCGCGTCTCGAAGTTCAAGAACAAGTACGCCGGCTTCGGCTTCTGACCCCCTCCGGGGCGGAGGCGACCGGGACGGCGGGGCGCGGCGACGCGCCCCGGCCCTTTCCCGTGCGGAGGTGCGCGTGGCGCATATCATCGTCGTCGGCAACGAAAAGGGCGGCTCGGGCAAGTCGACCACGGCGATGCACATCGGCACGGCGCTGGCGCGCATGGGCCACCGGGTGGGCGCCATCGACCTCGACCTGCGGCAGCAGAGCCTGGGCCGCTATCTCGAGAACCGCGTCGCCTATGCCGGGGCGCAGCGCCTCGACCTGCCCACCCCGCAGCGCAGCCGCCTGCCGGCCGACGGCGAGGTCCCGCCCGAGGCGCAGGATGCCCACCCCGACGACTGGCGCCTGCACAAGGCGCTGCAGCCGCTGGAGGAGACGTGCGACTTCATCCTGATCGACTGTCCGGGCTCGCATACGCGGCTCGCGCAGGTGGCGCATGCGCTGGCCGACACGCTGGTCACGCCGATGAACGACAGCTTCGTGGATTTCGACTTGCTGGCGCGGATCGACCCGACCACGGGCAAGGTCACCGGCCCCTCCATCTATGCCGAGATGGTCTGGGCCGCGCGCCAGGGCCGCGCCGGCGCCGGCATGAAACCGACCGACTGGCTGGTGCTGCGCAACCGTCTGGGCACCCAGGCGATGCACAACAAGCGCCGCGTCGGCAAGGCGCTGGGCGATCTCGCCCGGCGCATCGGCTTTCGTGTCGCCCCCGGCTTCGGCGAGCGGGTGATCTTTCGCGAACTCTTCCCGCGCGGCCTCACGCTCCTCGACCTGCGCGAGACGGGGGGCGAGAACCTCAGCCTTTCCAACATCGCGGCCCGGCAGGAGCTGCGCGACCTCATCGCCGAGCTGCGGCTGCCGGGCGTCAGCGTGACCTTCTGAACACCCCCACACAGGGCAGGCGCGGCAGATCCGCCCCCTGTGCAAGCCGCGACAGCCGCGTTTCGACGGTGCTGTCGAGGATCGTGTCGGGCCCTGCGGCCAGACGCGGCATTCTGCCGAACAGACGTGCAAGCCAGCTCATCTCCTGCGCTCCTTCCCTGCGCGTTGCCACCCCGGTCTATCGGGACGCGGGGGCGATTTCGTGGCGGGCCATGGGCACTTCGGGGGAGTTCGCGCGGCAATTGCAGGAGGCGTTCCGGGCATGGGCATGACGGTGTTGCTGACCGGGGGGGCGGACTACATCGGCTCGCACACCTGGGTGGCGCTGGTGCAGGCGGGTTACCGGCCGGTGATCCTCGACGATTTCTCCAACGCGGCCGAGGACGTGCCCGCGCGGCTCGCCCGCATCGGCGGGGTCGAGCCGGTGATCTGGCGCGGCAGCGTGCTGGATGCAGGGCTGCTGGCGCGCCTCTTCGCCGCCCATGACATCGGCGCGGTGGTGCATTTCGCGGCCCGCAAGGCGGTGGGCGAATCCGTCCGCATGCCGCTCGAATACGTCGAGACCAACATCGGCGGCCTCGTCACCCTGCTGAAGGCGATGCGCGAGGCCGAGGTGTTCCGCATGGTGTTCTCCTCCTCGGCCACGGTCTATGGCGTGCCCGAGGTGCTGCCGATCCCCGAGACCGCGCCCACGAACTACACCAGCCCCTATGGCTACACCAAGCTCGCCGGCGAGCAGATCCTCGAGCAGCTCGCCGCCTCGGACCCGCGCTGGGCCTTCGGCGTGCTGCGCTACTTCAACCCCGCCGGCGCGCATGCCTCGGGGTTGATCGGCGAGGACCCGCGCGACATCCCCAACAACCTGATGCCCTACATCTCGAAGGTGGCGGTGGGCGAACTGCCGCATCTCAACGTCTTCGGCGACGACTACGACACCCCCGACGGCACCGGCGTGCGCGACTACATCCATGTCGAGGATCTGGCCGAGGGCCATGTGCTGTCGGTGCAGGCGCTGGAACGCGACGGCCGCGGGCATCTGGTGAACCTCGGCACCGGGCAGGGCTATTCGGTGCTGCAAATGCTCGCGGCGTATTCCGAGGCCTGCGGCCGGCAGCTGCCGCACGTGATGGCCCCGCGCCGGCCGGGCGACGTCGCCGCCTGCTATGCCGACCCCGCCCGCGCCGCCGAGCTCCTCGGCTTCCGCGCCCGCCGCGGCCTGCCCGAGATGTGCGCCTCGAGCTGGACCTGGATCTCGCGCCGCATGCGCAACTGACCCGAGGGGGCCGACCCGCCCCCCCTTCATCTTTCCTCAAATATCCTCGGGGGGAGTCTCCCGCAGGGAGACGGGGGGCAGACGGCCCCCCTCCGCCGCCCGGGCCGGGCGCCGCCCTCAGGCCATGCGCCCCTGCAACTCATGCTGCCGTGGCAGGAACACCGCCAGCAGCCCCAGCGCCGGCAACAGCCCGCAGAGCTGGAACACAACCGCCAGCCCCTGCAGGTCCGCCAGCACCCCCAGCAGCGCCGCCGCAATCCCGCCCATGCCGAAGGCAAAGCCGAAGAACAGCCCCGCGATCATCCCCACCCGGCCCGGCACCAGCTCCTGCGCATAGACCACGATGGCCGGAAAGGCGCAGGAGATCAGCACCCCGATGATCACCGACAGCACCCCCGTCGCCACCAGCCCCACATGCGGCAGCGCCAGCGTGAACGGCAGCACGCCCAGGATCGACACCCAGATCACCGTCCGCGCCCCGATCCGGTCGCCGACGATGCCGCCCACCGCCACCCCCACGGCCGCCGCGCCCAGAAACAGGAACAGCATCAGCTGCGCCGCCTGCGTGCCGATGCCGAAACGCTCGATCAGGAAGAAGATGTAATAGCTCGTCATCCCGGCGGTATAGCTGTTCTTGCTCAGCGTCAGCACCGCCAGCACGGCGATGGCGAGCCACACCCGCCGCCGCGACAGCATCGAGACGCGCACCGGCTGCGGCCGCCGCGCCGCGGCCTCGCGCATCCGGCCGTGCCAGACGGCGATGCGCTGCAGGATCAGGCTGCCCAAGAGCGCGGCCACCGCGAACCACGCCACGCTCGGCCGCCCCATCGGCACCACCACGAAGGCCGCCAGCAGCGGCCCCAGCGCCGTGCCCGCATTGCCGCCGACCTGAAACAGCGACTGCGCCGTGCCATAGCGGCCGCCCGCCGCCAGACGCGCCACCCGCGAGGCCTCGGGGTGGAACACCGCCGAGCCGAGGCCGATCAGCACCGCCCCCGCCAGCAGCCAGCCATAGCCATGCGCCAGCGCCAGCAGCACCAGCCCCACCAGCGTGCACATCATCCCCACCGGCAGCAGCCACGGCGCCGGCCGGCGGTCGGTGGCCCAGCCCACCGCGGGCTGCAACAGGGCGGCGGTGACCTGGAACGCAAAGGTCATCAGCCCGATCTGCCCGAAGCTGAGCGCGAACTCGGCCTGCAACAGCGGATAGATCGCCGCCAGCAGCGACTGCATGACATCGTTGAGGAGGTGGCACAGGCTGATCCCCAGGATCACCAGCCAGGCGGTTCCGTCCCGCGTCGTCGCCTGCAGCGTGGCCATGCGCCTGCCCTCCCCTGCCGTCCGGCGGCGACCATCGCGGATGCGTCCGACGGCTGCAAGGGGGGCGCGCGGGGGGTCAGCCGTTCTCGCGCAGGACCTCGCCGGCAAGGTAGAGCGAGCCGCAGATCAGCACCCGCGCGCCCGGCTCGGCCGCCGCGATGGCGGCCAGCGCTGCGCCCACGCTCCCGGCGGTCTCGGCCATGAAGCCGACGGCGCGGGCGGCCGCACAGGTCGCCTCGGCCGGCAGCGTCGCCGCCGCCCCGGGGATCGACACCGCGCAGAGGCGCGCCGCCTGCGCCGCCAGCGGCCGCAGGAAACCCTCCACATCCTTGGTGTTCAGCATCCCGCAGATCACATGCGTCGGCCGCGGCGGCAGCGTCGCCAGCACCGCCGCCAGCGCCTCCCCCGCGGCCGGGTTGTGCCCGCCGTCGAGCCACAGCTCGACCTCCGGCGCCGCCGCCACCAGCGGCCCGCGCCGCAGCCGCTGCATCCGCGCCGGCCACTCGGCCCGCGCGGGTGCGGCCTCCTGCCCCGCCTCGGACCGGCCCAGCAGGCGCAGCGCCGCCACCGCCGCCCCGGCATTGGCGACCTGATGCGCCCCCCGCAGCCGCGGCGGCGGCAGATCGGCGAGGCCCTGGCCGTCCTGCACCACCAGCCGCCCGCGCTCTTCCCAGGCCATCCAGTCGCGGCCATGGATATGCAGCGGCGCGCCCACCGCCTCGGCCCGCGCCTCGATCACCTCCAGCGCCTCCGCGCCCTGCGGGCCGACGACGCAGGGCACCCCCGGCTTCAGGATCCCGGCCTTTTCGCCGGCGATGGCAGCGAGGGTACCGCCCAGATACTGCTCATGGTCATGGGAGACGGGCGTGATCACGCAGAGCGCCGGCCGCGCCACCATGTTGGTCGCATCGAGCCGCCCGCCCAGGCCCACCTCCAGCAACAGCCAGTCCGCCGGCACGCGTGCAAAGGCAAGGAACCCCGCACAGGTCGTGATCTCGAAAAAGGTGATCGGCGCGCCCCCGTTCGCCGCCTCGCACTCGTCCAGCAGCGCCGCCAGCGCCGGCTCGGCGATCAGGTCCCCCGCCAGCCGGATGCGTTCGTGGAACCGCACCAGATGCGGCGAGGTATAGGCATGCACCCTTGCCCCCTCCGCCTCCAGCCCCGCGCGCAGACAGGCGAGCGTCGAGCCCTTGCCGTTGGTCCCGGCGATGTGGATGACGGGAGGCAGCGCGCGCTCGGGGTGGCCCAGCGCCGCCAGCAACCGCTCCATGCGGCCCAGCGTCAGGTCGATGAGCTTGGGGTGCAGCGCCATCAGGCGCGCAAGGATGACGTCCGAGGTCTCGGCGCGCGGAAGCGGGGGCATGGGCGGGCTCGGCTGCGAGGGAGGGGAGGGTTCAGCCGCGCGACGCAGGCGGCGCGGGCTCGGCGCCCGGGGCGGCCGGCTGCGACGCGGCCGGCGCCGGGGCGGCGGGCTCTGCGCTGCCGTCGCCCGACGGGGCCGCCGCCTCGGCCGGCACCGGCTCCGCCTCGGGCATCGGCGCCGGAAGGTCGCCCCACACCGGCGGCGCCTGCCCCGTCAGCATGCGCAGGATCAGCACCAGCTCCTCGCGCAGCGCCTTGCGCGGGGTGACGCGGTCCAGCATCCCGTGATCGAGCAGGTACTCGGCCCGCTGGAACCCCTCGGGCAGCGTCTCGCGGATGGTCTGCTCGATCACCCGCGGCCCGGCAAAGCAGATCAGCGCCCCCGGCTCGGCGATCTGGACATCGCCCAGCATCGCGAACGAGGCGGTGACCCCCCCGGTGGTGGGATGGGTCAGCACCACGACATAGGGAAGCCCGGCCTCGCGCAGCATCTGCACCGCGACCGTGGTGCGCGGCATCTGCATCAGGCTCAGGATGCCCTCCTGCATCCGCGCGCCGCCGGCGGCGGTGAAGACCACCAACGGCCGGCGCAGCTCGGTCGCGCGCTCGCAGGCGGCGATCAGCGCATTGCCCACATGCATGCCCATCGACCCGCCCATGAAGGCGAAATCCTGCGCCGCCGCGACGATGGGGGTGCGGCAGATCTCGCCCTCGACCACCAGCATCGCCTCGCGCTCGCCCGTGGCCTTCTGCGCGGCGCGCAGGCGCTCGGGGTATTTCTTCTGGTCGCGGAACTGCAGCGGGTCGGCCAGCGGCTCGGGCACCGCCACCTCGGAATAGAGGCCGTTGTCGAAGAGCTGGGCGAAGCGGGCGCGCGGGCTGATCGGCATGTGATGGCCGCAGGAGGTACAGACCTGCAGGTTGTCGGTCAGCTCGCGGTGAAACAGCATGGTGCCGCAGTCGGGGCATTTGACCCAGAGGTTCTCGGGCATCTCGCGGCGCGAGAACAGCGAGTTGATGGTCGGGCGGACGTAGTTGGTGATCCAGTTCATGCCGTTGCCCCCCTTGGCCCGCGGCGCGTCTGCGCGGGCGCCTGCGGTGGGCGGGAGATAGGCGAGCGGGGCGGCGAATGCAATCGGCGCCGGCCCGGCGCCCTGCCCCTGCCGCCTCAGCCCCGGCGCAGGACCAGCCGGCAGCCCCCCCAGACCGCCAGCAGCAGCGCCAGATCGCCCAGCAGCAGGGCGCGCATGACCGTCGTGTCATCGAGCCCGAAGGGCGTGCCGTAGAGCGCGAGGCCCGACAGCGTGCCCGCCGGCGACACCACCAGCAACGCGAAGCAGTTGTTGGCGAAATGCAGCCCCCAGGCCAGCCCCAGCGTGCCCGACCGCGCCGTCAGGTCCGCCGCCATCAGCCCGAACACGCCGGTCAGCGCCACCACCGTCCAGGTGTTCGCGCCCATGTTCACGGGGTCGTGGTGCAACAGCCCGAAGGCGAGGCTGGGCGCCACCATCCACAGCAGCGGCGAGGCGAAGCGCGCGGCCAGCTGCTGTTGCAGATAGCCGCGAAAGACCAGCTCCTCGGCCCCCGTCTGCACCAGCACCCCCACCAGCGCCACCGGCAGCCACATCAGCCAGACCTGCGGCGCGAGGTTCGGCTCCAGCCCCAGCCGCGGCCCCACCAGCGCCAGCGCCCCGAGGTTCACCGCCATCAGCGCCCCCGCCCCCAGCACGAAATGCCGCAGCGCCGTCGGGCCATGCCCGATCAGGCTCGCCAGCCCGCGCCGGTGCAACAGGCGCACCGCCCCCCATGTCCCCAGCGCGAGCCCGGCAAAGGAGAACAGGAGCAGCGTCATCACCAGGGGCGTGTCGCCGATGGTCTCGGCCGTCAGCCGCCCCGGCGGCACCAGCCGCACCAGCAGCGCAAACACCCCCGCCGCCACCGCGAAATGGACCGCGAAGATCACCGCCAGCCCCCCGCCCAGCCGCCACAGCTGCACCCGGCCCCGGGCGGGCGCGACGAAGGCGTCGAAGGGCGGCGGGTGACGGGGCAGGCGCGGGTCCATCCCCTGCATCTGGCCCACCGGCTGGCCGAGGGCAAGCCGTGGCGCCGGCTTGTGCCTCGGGACGCGCTCGCCTATCCCTTGAGCGTCAGACAGAGTGAACGGCCCCTCGGGGCCACCACGCCCGGGGGAGGAAACCCGCAGATGCTCAAGCGCGTCGCCGACAAGTCGAAGCTGCCCAGCCGCCATGTCACCGAGGGGCCAGCCCGCGCACCCCATCGAAGCTATTTCTACGCCATGGGGATCTCCGAGGACGAGATCCACCAGCCCTGGGTCGGCGTCGCCACCTGCTGGAACGAGGCCGCACCCTGCAACATCGCGCTGAACCGCCAGGCGCAGGCGGTCAAGCACGGGGTCAAGGCCTCGGGCGGCACGCCGCGCGAGTTCACCACCATCACCGTCACCGACGGCATCGCCATGGGCCATGAGGGAATGCGCTCGTCGCTGGCCTCGCGCGATGCCATCGCCGACACGGTCGAGCTGACCATGCGGGGCCATTGCTACGACGCCCTCGTCGGGCTCGCGGGCTGCGACAAGTCGCTGCCGGGGATGATGATGGCCATGGTCCGGCTCAACACGCCGTCGGTCTTCATCTACGGCGGCTCGATCCTGCCGGGCCGGCTCGATGGCCGCGACGTCACCGTGCAGGACGTGTTCGAGGCGGTCGGCCAGCACCAGGCCGGCAACCTCTCCGACGCCGCCCTCGACGTGCTGGAGCGGGTCGCCTGCCCCAGCGCGGGCGCCTGCGGCGGGCAGTTCACCGCCAACACCATGGCCTGCGTCTCCGAGGCGATCGGGCTCGCGCTGCCCAACTCCTCCGGGGCGCCGGCCCCCTACGAGAGCCGCGACGCCTATTGCGAGGCCTCCGGCGCCGCGGTGATGCTGCTCATCGAGAAGAACATCCGCGCCCGCGACATCGTCTCCCGCAAGTCGCTCGAGAACGCCGCCCGCGTGGTGGCCTGCACGGGGGGCTCCACCAACGCAGGCCTCCACCTGCCCGCCATCGCGCATGAGGCCGGCATCGACTTCGACCTCTTCGACGTCTGCGACATCTTCCGCGACACCCCCTATTTCGTCGACCTGAAGCCGGGCGGGAAATACGTCGCCAAGGACCTCTACGAGGCCGGCGGCGTGCCGGTGGTGATGAAGGAGCTGCGCAAGGCCGGCCTCATCCACGAGGACTGCATGACCGCCACGGGCCGGACCATGGGCGAGGAACTCGACCGCGTCACGCGCGAGGCCGACGGCCGGGTGATCTATCCCGCCGCCGCGCCCATCACGAAGACCGGCGGCGTGGTCGGGCTGAAGGGCAACCTCGCCCCCGAAGGCGCCATCGTGAAGGTCGCCGGCATGAGCGAGGCCGAGCAGGTCTTCACCGGCCCCGCGCGGGTGTTCGAGAGCGAAGAGGACGCCTTCGCCGCCGTCAAGGCCCGCGAATACAGGGAGGGCGAGGTCCTCGTCATCCGCAACGAGGGCCCCGCCGGCGGGCCGGGCATGCGCGAGATGCTCGCCACCACCGCCGCGCTCTCGGGCCAGGGCATGGGCAAGAAGGTCGCGCTCATCACCGACGGCCGGTTCTCGGGCGCGACGCGCGGCTTCTGCGTCGGCCATGTCGGGCCCGAGGCCGCGCATGGCGGCCCCATCGCGCTCATCCGCAACGGCGACATGATCACCATCGACGCGATCCGGGGCGAGCTCTCCGTCGCCCTCACCGACGACGAACTCGCCAGCCGCAAGGCCGCCTGGGAGGGCCCGCGCGAGACCATCTACGCCTCGGGCGCGCTGTGGAAATACGCCCGGCTGGTGGGCTCGGCCCGGCTGGGCGCCGTCACCCACCCCGGCGCCGCCGGCGAGCGGCATGTCTACATGGACCTCTGAGCGCCGGCCGGGGCCGGGGCCCCGCCCCCTGCCCGCCGCCGCCTCCCCGGCGGTGGCCCGGTTTCCCGGGCGGCCCGCGGCCCTGGCCCTCGCGGTGCTCTGCCTCGGCGGCTGCGCCGAGGGGGTCGGGCCGCAGGGCCTCGCGATGGCGGCGGCCGGCAGCCCGGCCGCAAGCGCCCCCGCTCCGGCGATCCGCGTGGCCCGGGGCGCCGTCGCCATCGCCGCGCCCCCGGGCTACTGCATCGACCCGGCCGGCACCCGCGACGGCCGCGGCGGCGCCTTCGCGCTCCTCGGCTCCTGCGCGGCGATGACCGGCGAGGGCCAGCCCCCGCCGCGGCGGGCGCTCCTGACGGTGGCGGTCTCGCCCCCGGGCGACGGCCCGGCCGTGGCCGACACCCTCGAGACACTGACCGGCTTCTTCGCAAGCGAGACCGGCCGCCGCCTCATCGCCCGCTCGGGCGAGGCGGCCGACGTCACGCTCCTCTCGGCCCATGTCCGCGACAGCGTCCTCTATCTGCGCCTGCGCGACGAGAGCGCCTTCGACGGCGCCGAGGTGGCGGCCGAATACTGGCGCGCGGTGATGGATGTGGGCCGGCACGTGCTGTCGCTCTCGGCCATCCCGCTGGCGACCCGCCCGCTGCGCCCCGAGGCGGCGCTGGCCCTGCTCGAAGAGTTCGCCACCCGCACCCGCGCCGAGAATGCCGGCCCCCGGCCCCTGCCCGGCATGCTCGCACCGCCGCCGCCCCGCCCCGCGGGCCTCGTCCGCCCGGGCTGATCCCTGCCGCCTGACCCCGGCCGCCCCCCTTTCATCTTTCCACAAATATCCTCGGGGGGGCTCCCGAAGGGAGCGGGGGGCAGACAGCCCCCCTCCCACGCCACGGCCCGGACCCGCGCCGCCGCCGACATCCCGGCCTCAGAGCACCCCGCGCCACCAGGCCAGCCCCAGCGCCAGCGCCGCCACGGCGATCACGATCAGCGCCAGCCGCCCGGCCAGCGACAGCACCGCATCGGCCCGCCGCTCCCAGATCCGCGCGCGGCGCAGATGCTTCAGGCACTGGTCATAGGCCCGGGCGATACGGGCATGATCGAGCCGGGCGAGCAGCTTCGGGTTGTCGGCCTGCGCCGCCGCCTCGGCCAGCAGCTCGGCCTCGGCCCGCACCCGCGCCGGCAGCTTCCGCCCGCCGCGGCGCAGCTTGTCCGCCAGCCCGTTGCCGCGCACCCCCAGCCGCTCCTCCATCAGCTCGGCGATCCGCTCCGCCATCTGCTGAACGCTTCCCGCCCCCATCGTCCCCTCGCCTGTCGCCCGCACAGCCGGCCGAGACTAGCGCGCCCGGTCGGCGCCACGCAACGGCGCTGGCGACGGCGCCGCGCCTCTGCTATCGCCCGCGGCATGCTCAGCACACTCCGCCACGGCGGCCCCGGCGCCGCGCTGCCGCTCGTCATCGCCCATGGCCTGTTCGGCTCGGCCCGCAACTGGGGCGCCATCGCCCGCGCGCTGGCCGACCGCGGGCCGGTGCTCGCGGTGGACATGCGCAATCACGGCGCAAGCCCCTGGCACCCGGACCACGGCTATGCCGATCTCGCGGCCGATCTGGCCGAGGTGGTCGTGGCCGAGGGCGGGCAGGCCGATGTCCTCGGCCACTCCATGGGCGGCAAGGCGGCGATGATGCTGGCGCTGACGCGGCCGGCGCTGGTGCGCCGGCTGGTGGTGGCCGACATCGCCCCGGTCCCCTACGGCCACAGCCAGACAGCGCTGATCGAGGCGATGCGCGGGCTCGACCTCGGCCGCATCGCCTCGCGCGGCGAGGCCGACCGCCAGCTCGCCCGGCGGATCGAGGATGCGGGCGTGCGCGCCTTCCTGCTGCAGTCGCTCGACCTCAAGACCGATCCGCCGCGCTGGCGGCTCAACCTCGACGCGCTGGAGGCGAACATGGCGCAGATCCTCGGCTGGCCCGCGACCGAGGCGCGGTTCGAGGGGCCGGCCCTGTTCCTCGCCGGGGCCGGATCGGGCTATGTGCGCCCCGAGCACCGCGCCGCGATCCGCCGGCTGTTTCCGGCCGCCCGCATCGCCCGCGTCCCCGGTGCCGGCCACTGGCTCCACGCCGACCGCCCCGAGGCCGTGGCGGCGACGATCCGCGCCTTTCTCGACGCCTGAGCGCCCGCGCCTGCGCTCCGCTCGGACGGAGGCTCCCACCAACCCACCCCGCCTCCGCCCGAGCGGAGCGCAGGCGCGGGCTTGACCCCGGAGGGCACACGGGGCACAGCAGCCGCGCCGCGTCGGCCGCGGCCAAGTCTCCGCAACCTTGTCAAAACGGACCGATCGATGCGACATCTCCTGCCCGGCATCCTTGCCATGGCCGCCGTCGTGCTGGCCTCGAACATCCTCGTGCAGTTCCTGTTCGGCGACTGGCTGACCTGGGGCGCCTTCACCTATCCGCTCGCCTTCCTCGTCACCGACGTCACCACCCGCCTCTACGGCGCCGCCGCCGGCCGCAAGGTCGTCTTCGCAGGCTTCCTGACCGGCGTCGCCTGCTCCTTCATCGCCGCGGGCCTCGATGCCACCACCCTGCGCATCGCCATCGGCTCGGGCACCGCCTTCCTGACCGCGCAGCTCCTCGACGTCGCGATCTTCGAGCGGCTGCGCGCGCGGGCCTGGTGGCAGGCGCCGCTGGCCTCCACCCTCGTCGGCTCCACCGTCGACACCGCGATCTTCTTCACCATCGCCTTCTCGGCCGCGCTGGTCTGGATCGAGCCCGGCGCCGATGTCGGCTGGGCGAACGAGGCGTTGCCCCTCCTCGGGCTCGGGCCGGTGGTGCCGCTGTGGGTCAGCCTGGCGGTGGCCGACTGGGGGGTGAAGCTGGCCCTCGCGCTGCTCGCTCTGGCGCCGTTCCGCCTCATTGTCGGGCGGCAGTCGCGCCGGGCGGCATGAAAGGCGTTGACAGCCGCGGCACCGGCACCGACACTCGGACCATTGTCAACCCAGCGAAAGGAGGTGGTCCAGTGTCGAGAGTGATATTGGAGAGAGGTGCCCGGACAGTCGGGAGGGCGGTGTCCTGAAGGCAGCCCCGAGGGGCGCGCCTCCCGATTGGGTCCAGCCCGGTCCACAGCCCGGACCGGTTCGGTGTCTGACGCCCTGACTGGCCCATCTCCGAAACGCTCGAAGGGCTGCCCCGCCGGGGCAGCCCTTTCGCGTCCCGCCGAGGGCCCTGCCCCATGCTGCGCATCACCGACACCGTCGCCCTCGCCGACTGGGAACTGACCGAGAGCTTCACCCGCGCCTCGGGCCCCGGCGGGCAGAACGTCAACAAGGTCTCGACCGCCGTCGAGCTGCGCTTCGAGGCCGAGCGCAGCCCGCACCTGACGCCGGCGCAGAAGGCGCGGCTGAAGCGGCTGGCCGGCCGGCGCTGGACCGCCGAGGGCGCCGTGCTGCTGCGGGTCGAGGACACCCGCAGCCAGGCGCGCAACCGCGAGATCGCCCGCGAGCGGCTGGCCGAGCTCGTGCGCGCGGCCCTGACCCCGCCGCGCCGGCGCATCGCCACCCGCCCCACGCTCGCGAGCCAACGCCGCCGGATCGAGGCCAAGACCCGGCGCAGCACCGTCAAGACCCTGCGCGGCCCCGTCGGGCCGGAGGAGTGACGCCGTCTCCCCGAAGCTCGACAGGATCGGCCTGGGTCCGGCAAGCGTTCGGAGGCCGGTGCGGGTCCGCTCAATGCGTCAGGCTGGGCCTGGATTTCGGGTCGTTACGGAGGCCGTCGCAGGCTTGCGGAATGGCTGACGGACCAGCATTGCGCGGGCATGTTCGGGCGCATCGGCGAGAGCGGCGGGTGGCGCGAGCTGCGGGCCGTGGACTCCTGCCGCAACGAGGCAGGCCAGCCGCGGCATCGCGTCGTTGCCGGCCTCGGGTGCCTCGGCGACAGGGATGACACCCAGCTCGCTGCCCTGACCCGGGGGGCGCGCAGGGCCGCCGGGCGCGACGGGCCCGCCCGACTCGAGATCCCGCATCAGCCCGCAGGTGCCCACGTCGACGTCTTCGCGTTGTATGGGGTGTGGAGGGAGCCCGGTTTCGACCGGGCTCCGGCCCGCGCCCTCTGCTCCGCCAGGCGCAGGCCGGGCGTCCAGACGTTGCCATCGTCGCTCGGGCCATGGGCAGACCGCTCCCGCGGGGCCAGGGCGCAGTCCGGGGCCGGTGTGGTCGGTCGCGGCCAGCTGTGCAGCGTCCGATCTGCGGCTCGTCGGCCGCGCGCCCCGATAACGTCCGCCGGCGCCCGGGGCCCGATCCATGGCACGCGCTTGATCGCACAGCCGGGCCGCGCAATCGCGCCCCGGACGGAGGGCATCGACCTCGGCTGCGCAGCGAGCGCAGGAACCCGGTCGAGAGCGTCTCGGCCTCGGATGGGGTGGGCATTATGGGAGGCCTCAGTTCGGACGAGCTTGATCGGTTCACAGGATCTGATACCCCCGACATGGCCGGGCCCGTAGCTCAACGGTCAGAGCAGGGCGCTCATAACGCCTTGGTTGGGGGTTCGAATCCCTCCGGGCCTACCAGACCAACCCATTGAGCCGAAAGAACCTCTTGCGCTTCAGGAGGTTGTGCCATTTCTTGTGCCAGAACTCGTGCCAGAACGGAGAGCGGGGATGGCCGGCACACCGCGTCACTGGAAGGAGCAGAACGGCCGATTCTACGCCCGGATCGCGGTGCCGGCGCGCCTCCGTCCGTTCCTCGACTCACCGCGCAGTGAACTCGTCGAGCCCCTGGGCGCGGACCGTCGCGTCGCTCTTCGACAGCACGCAGCAGCCATCGCGCGGCTGCAGCATCAGCTCACCCTCGCTGCGCAGCGCGCACACGAAGCCGGTGCGGCTCCGCCACCGTCCGAACCGGCCCGCACACCGATCACGACCGCCGACTTCGGGCGCGCCGTCTGGGAGCGCTACACCGGGGCGCTCGCTCTCGACGAAGCCAGCCGCGAGCGATACCCGCGCAAGGCAGCGATCGACGCTGCGCGCGCCGACCTGATGAAGCGCTTCGAGGCCGGCGAGATCCAGAACGATCCGTTCTCGGCGTTCGTGGAATCGCTCGACTATCTCGTGATGCGTGAGGCACGGGCGCTGGACCGATCCACCCGTGAGATCCGTCTGGCAGCGCTCCAGCGCGAACTCGCCGATGGCGAGACGCATCAGGTGGAGCACGAGCTGGACGCTTTCCTGGACCGACACGGCCTTTCGGCCGAGCGCGGGACCTCCGAGCGAGAAGTGCTGGCGAAGCAACTCATGCGTGCCGAGATAGAAGCGCTCCGGCGGACCCTGGAGCGCGACGAGGGCGATTTCGCGGGGCAGCCTGCGGACCCGATCGTGCGACCGGCGCCGCCGCTGCGCCAGGTCGAACAGGTGAAGCTATCGCAGCTCTGGAGCGACTATCTCGCCGCGCGCATGCAGGCCGGCTTCATCCGCGACGGCGGCAAGCGCCAGGATCCGGTCATCCGGAACCTGCGCACCTTCCTCGGACACGACGATGCCCAGCGTGTCACCCGGAAGGACATCATCTCCTGGCGCGATCATCTGCTGGGGGCCGGCGGGCTCGGCGCGAAGACGATCAACGACGTCTATCTCTCGACCATCCGCTCGCTCTTCGCCTGGGCGCATGAGAACGAGCGCCTGCCCGAGAACGTCGCTGCGACCGTGCGGCAGCCAAAGCCCCGCAAGGTGCGCGCCCGCGAGCGCGGCTATACCGATGCCGAGGCGCTGGCCGTCTTGTGGGCCTCCCGCAGCCATCAGCCGCGACCGAACCAGTTCGGCTTCGTGCGCGAGACCGCGCACATGACCGCCGCCAAACGGTGGGCTCCCCTCCTGTGCGCCTTCTCGGGCGCGCGGATCTCCGAGATCACGCAGCTGCGAAAGGAGGACATCCGGCAGGAGGGGAGGCACCACGTCATGCGCATCACGCCCGACGCCGGCACGGTGAAGACCGGCGCGTGGCGGGACGTGCCCCTGCACCGCCAGATCATCGCCGAGGGCTTCCTCGACTTCGTCGCTACCGCTGCGGACGGCCCGCTCTTTCACGGGGCCGCCGAGCCGGCGAATTATGCGACGGCGGCGGCGACCGTCTCGGACGAGTTGGCCAAGTGGCTTCGGCGCGCAAGCATCGCGCCCGAGGGCGTGCAGCCGAACCACGCGTGGCGACACCGTTTCAAGACCAAAGGTCGCGAGCTTGGCCTCTCCGATCGGGTGATCGACGCCATCCAGGGCCATGCGGGCAGGACCGCAGGCGACAGCTACGGCGACGTGACGATCACGGCCAAGGTCAAGGCGATAGACGCGCTGCCCGACTACGACCTGAGCAGCGAGGCCGCCGGGCTGGCTGCGTCGCCTGAACACGCTGAGCGCGCCGAGGAGCGGCCTCCTGGCTGAACGCACCGCGCACCCACTCGAACGCTGACCCCCGCAGCAGGAGGGCTCCCAGCGGCTCTGCGACGCGCCCTCGCGACAAGAAGCGACCCCCAAAGGAGGAGGGTTCGCGGGTCGTTCGGGCGTTACCCGGCAGTCCGGCCGGCGGATGAAAAGGTCGCGTCATGTTCGAAGAATCTGATTTCGTTAACACGACGCCTGGCTCATGTTCGCAGGCGTGCCAGTTCGCGAACATGACCTCCCTGTCGACCACCGAGCACCTCGGTCAGTGAACCGGCTCCTGCCCGCAGCACTTCTTGAACTTGCGCCCCGACCCGCACGGGCAAGGATCGTTGCGGCCGACCTTCGCGCGGCGGGCGGCTGCGCCGGGCAGGTTGGCCGCGCCGCTCGTGCCCCGCTGCGCCTTCACCCAGCCGTTCAGCGTCAGCACGAGCGTCGGGATCAGGTCGGGCGCCTGCTCGCTCAGCTCGTCGATGGAGGCCTGCGGCATCTCGCTTTCGCCTACCTGGATCGCGTGCAGCGCCAGCATCAGCGGCAGCGCGTGCTCGACGTCCGGGTCGCCCGACTCCACCGTGGCCATCCACGAGTCGGGCCGCAGCCGCATCGCCTCCTCGAAGCCGGAGACCCACATCTCCCACAGCACCTCGCCGGTTCGGCTGTCCTCATCGAACAGCGGTTCGCAGACCGGGCGGTTGCGGGCGAGCCCGCGGGCCACGCGGTTGTAGTGCGCCATCACCGCCGCCACCGTCCGCTGCGCGGCCGCGTCGCTCTCGAACACCGCCAGCTCCGGGTCGCCCCAGACGCGGGGCAGCCACTCGCTGGGCAGGATCATCTCCGGGCACAGCAGCACGCCGGTCACGAAGCCGTCGAACTCGCTCGCCAGCATGCCCTCGCTCTCGGGCGGCAGCGCCAGCAGCGCGGCGTCGAGATCCTCGATCTGGGCGTCGGTGTGGAGCATGATCGATCTCCTTGGTGCTGAGGGGTCGTTCAGCGACGTCGAGCGGTGCTGCGTGCAATCCGGTCGGCGCCCGCGTAGCTCACCGCATAGACCAACACCTCACGCGCCGTGTCGTCGACGACGAAGGCGACCACGGCCCTGCGACCAGCCGGGATCGCGCGCAGGCCCGGCGTGATCTCGTCGCGGGTGCTGCCCTTGTGCGGTGTGTCGCACAGGCTGGCAAGGACCGCTTCGATCTGGGCCAGACGGCGCTCCGCAGCCTCGGGACCGGCATGCTCGACGATCCAGCGCGCGATGGCGTCGATGTCGCCGGCTACCGCGGGATGGAACCGTATCCGGTAGCTCACGCTCTGCGGGCGGCCGCGACGGTGGCGCGGGCAGCAGCGAAGGCGTCATCCTGCTCGACGAACTCGGCTCGCGGCGTGGCGAGGCGCGCCCGGATCTCATCGGCCAGCGCCCCCAGCGCGATGTCGCGCTCCTGCTCATCGCGGATCATCTGCTCCAGCGCCGCCGCCACCGCTGCGCTCTGCGAGGCATACACGCCCTGGCCGACCTTCTCGGTGAGAAAGCGGTGATGGCGGTCGGTGAAGCTCAGCGTCGTCTTGACAGTCATGTGCAGCCCTCGGGTATGACCAAGTCACCTAACATGTGGCCGGGCCTTTCGGCAATGCGGTCGAAGGCTTGGGCTCTCTTTGGGAGGACAATTGCCGGCAGAGTGGACCCAATCGTCATGCTCCCGACGTCTCTGTCTCCGTTGCTGTCTGACCAGCACCGATCTCGAGTTTCCTGATGTCGTTGTCAAAGCGAGCCTCCTTCAGCCACCGCGCCAGCAGTCCTGCGGTCTCGTCGGTGTGATGTCGCAGGGCGCACTCCCAGATCACCGCCACCCTCCATCCCGATGCGATCAGCGCCTTTTCGTTCCGCGCGTCCCGAGTCACGTTGGCGTCGAACTTCGCCTGCCAGAACTCCGGTCGGGTCGCCGGTGTCGCGGCGTAGCGGCAACCGCGATGTCGATGCCAGAAGCATCCGTGCACGAAGACCACCGCCCTGCAGGCTGGAAAAACCAGATCGGGAGAGCCGGGCAGGTCACGGCGGTGCAGACGGTAGCGGGAACCCCGGGCATGCATCGCCCTCCGCAGCTGCATCTCCGGCTCCGTGTCGCGCCCACGGATACCGGCCATCATCCGCGAACGCACGGCGACGGGGACCGTATCGGTCATTTCTGTTGCGCTCCCTCGGGCGACCTGGGACAACGCAGGTCCAAACGCAGGCGCATTTCAGCATGTCAGACCCGGTCAGCATCGTCGATCTGTTTTCGGGGCCCGGAGTGTTGGATGTCACCGAGAACTGACCCAGCGTTGTCATCGAGAACTGACCCGCCCAGTCGTTATGCTTGCTGGTTCATGATGGGGTCAATGCCGCTGCCTCCTTCCGTTTCTTTTTCGCTGTCTCGGAGCTGGCCCTGAAGCGATAGCTGTCGTTGCCGGTCTCGAGGGCGAGCCATTGAGGCGCCATTGGTTCGAGCCCAATGGCGAGCGCAGCGGTGGGTGAGCCGGTCGAGCAGGGCAGTGGTCATCTTGGCGTCGCCGAAGACCGCGGCCCACTCGCTGAAGCTCAGGTTGGTGGTGATGATGACGCTGGTGCGCTCGTAGAGCTTGCTCAGGAGGTGGAACAGCAGGGCACCGCCCGAGGCGCTGAACGGCAGGTATCCCAGCTCGTCGAGGATCACCAACTCGGTCTTCACCAGCGCCTCGGCGATCTTCCCGGCCTTTCCCTGGACCT
>Ga0213835_100583_pt1 | contig 31808 bp, 22 predicted proteins | sample SWPATP01_FD_160576 | JGI IMG/M metagenome (GOLD analysis project Ga0213835, IMG submission 160576) | Coastal seawater microbial communities from Marineland, Florida, United States - SWPA TP0 #1 | ecosystem: Environmental > Aquatic > Marine > Coastal | place: USA: Florida | collected 2016-08-05 | reverse complement strand
AGTCTCAGGTAGAGTCCGCACAGTTGATGGTCTCTAAAGTGCAGTCTCAGTTAGATGAAATGACCCGGAAAATTGACGGTTTTACCCAATCTCAATCACAGCTAGAATCTCAGATAGAAGCGATCGCCTCTCAACTCCAATCCCAGAGTCAAGCGATCGCCTCTCAACTAAAATCCCAGAATGAAGCGATCGCATCTCAACTCCAATCCCAGAATGAAGCGATCGCATCTCAATCCCAATCACGCCTAGAATCGCAGATAGAAGCGATCGCATCTCAATCCCAATCACGCCTAGAATCGCAGATAGAAGCGATCGCATCTCAATCCCAATCACGCCTAGAATCGCAGATAGAAGCGATCGCATCTCAATCCCAATCACGCCTAGAATCGCAGATAGAAGCGATCGCATCCCAACTCCAGTCGATAACTGAAGCAGTGGCAGATACTCCCATCGTGTCTTCATCTTCTGGTTTTGATTATACCCAACTCCACAGATTATTGAAATCAGGCCAGTGGAAAGCTGCCGACCAAGAAACGGCTAAGATGATGTTAGCGGTGGCGGGAAAAACCCAACGGGGATATTTAGGCGAGAATGATATCGAAAACTTTCCTTGCGAGGATTTGCGAATCATCGATGGTCTTTGGGTTAAACACAGTAACGGACTCTTCGGGTTTAGTGTCCAGAAGCAAATTTACATCAATTGTGGAGGTAAGCCTGATGGAAGCTATCCAGGTGATACAATATGGTATCGGTTTGCAGACGAGGTAGGATGGCGAGTGGGTGGGTCGTGGTTGAGTTCGAAAGATTATACGTTTTCCCCTGGGTCAGCCAAGAGAGGCCATCTCCCTTTTACAATAAGGATAGATAATTGGGTGTATACGGATATGTACTCTTCTCTCGCGCACCGACTTGTAACCTGTAGCATATAACCACTTCAGGCAGTTGTCAAGTTCTTGTTTTCGGCAACTTTTTCACGCATTCATGGGCTTTTTCCCTATTCGATACCTGGCACTTCCCATTCCCATTCTGGGCGGTAGCCATTGGCTTGGACAAATTTGGCCGCCACTTCTGTCACCATATCTGGGTCCTCTCGGTCGGGAATATTCCAAGGAAGTTTCATCTGTCCAGGAGAGGGCTTTTTGCCACTTCCCTTGATAACTTTCGGTAAAAACTTACTTCCCCAGTGGTAGCGCTTCTCCTGCTTCGGGTTGGGCTTATACTTTTTGCAAAACCCCCGATACTTTCGGGCACACTCGTCAAGGGTATTTCCCAAAGCCAAAAAAGCCGGATGCCATTGGGTGAGTCCATCATCCGTCAGGCGGTCATAGCTGCCATAATTAGAGAAATCGTAGAAAAACCCCCTCTAGCATTCGAGCCGCTTTCGGGTTAGCATGGATATATCGTAAAGTATTCAGTGCCCGCTGTTTGTCCGTATTCGGAAAAGCCGAGGAGTGATAGCGCTTCTCCCAGAAATGACCCGTGCGGTTTAGCATCCGATTAAAGCACATCGCCGCATACCAGTTCAACCCGTGCATAATTTTGGGTAAGTCTTCCGGGTGTAACGGTTCAATGAGATAATGAACATGGTTGGACATGATGCAGACCCCATACAGCCGAAAGCGGTATTTTTCCAAAACCCTTTTAATGGTATACAGTAGCACCTTCCGACACTCGGTCCGGGTCAATTTGAACTCGCGGTTATTGCATCTAACGGTGACATGATGGCAGTGTCCAGGTTGAAAGTTTCGAGTAGGGCGAGACATAATATCCTTGGTGGCTGTGGTTGATTCTCTAATCGAGACAAGCCGATCGCCTCTATAATATATCTATAATATAAGTAGCCCTGCATCGACAGTTAAAAACCCGCGATGGCATCATCTAAAATCGGTCTCGACTTCGGCACCACCAACTCGACTATATCCTACCTGGAAAATGGCAAACCGGTCGCCTTTAAATATGGCGGACAGCAAGAATCAATTCCCTCCTTCATCGCCTACGAAGACGACGGCTATATAGACATCGGAAAAGCCGCCCGACAAGCAGCAGCCAGCGACCCGCAAATGGAAAGTTACGGTAACTTTAAAATGGACTTGCCGCTAACCGAAAATTTTGCCAATAATTACTCATCAAAACACACCCCCATCACCGTTACCACCGACTACCTGCGACAACTCCTCCTCTCCCCAGAAAATACCTACAGCTTCCGCTGCCAACAGGGGGAAATCGAGGGTTTGGTGGTGTCGGTGCCGGAAATTTGGCAGCGAGATATCTCCAACCGGGGACGGGAAAACCTGCAAAGTTTAATTGCCCACAATTTGGGACTAGAAAAACAACTGATTCAACTGGTGAGTGAACCGGTCGCAGCCGCCGCCTATTACGCCTGGGAAACCCAACGCCGCCACCAACAGGAAAATCAGGAACCTTTCCAAGGTAATCTGCTGGTTTGCGATATGGGTGGGGGAACTTTTGATGTGAGTTTGTGCCGCGTTTATGGAGACAAAAAGGTTGAGGTTTTGTACTTCGACGGAGAAGGCGATCGCGGTTTGGAATCGGCGGGGGTAGCCTTCGATCGCCGTTGTGTTATCCAAGCCTACAAAAAACAAAACGGCACAGAACCCGACCTCAACAGCCAGGAATTTATGAACCTGTTACAGAGCTTTGAAAGCCTGAAAATCGATGGGCATGACAGATACACCAAAAAACTCAAAAACTACTGCAAAAGCCCTTCATACCTCGCAGAAAAGACGCTCTATAGCTTTTCTAATGGCTATACCATCACCAACGGGGAAGTTGACGAAGCCTTCCAGCCGATCGCCGAGGGAATTCGCCGAGTATTAGAACGGGTAAATCAGTGGCTGGCTACCCATCAGGAACCATGCGATCGCCTGTTTTTAGTGGGGGGATTTTGTCAGTTTTACCTAGTCCAAAAAACCATCCTAGATGCCCTAAAAATAACGGAGAAAGACCCCCGAGTTGATAATGATTTTAACCTGATTCAGAGTGCCTTTGCCATTTCCTACGGTGCTTGTTTAATCGCCAATGGTTTAGTGCAACCCCGCGAAACCTACATCCACACTATCGGAATTGTGGTGGGTATGATGACGGCTTCTATGGAAGTGGAAGAAACATTTATTCCCATCATTGAAGGCGGCGCAAATTTAGACGACCTCGCCTCCCTCCGCTTCGCGGATATCCCCCCTCTGGAAGCCTTCCACGACACCCCAGAGGTGATATTAGGGGTGGTTCCCCAATCGAAGGGGCAAATTTTCAAAAAGGTTTTACCCGATACGGTCAAACTCCCGAGAAACGTCGCCTCAGAAAAATGGCGGGTGGGAATGCGGGTGAACCGCTCCCAAGTGGCTTATTTGGCGATCGTCTCGGTGGGGGGAAAGCGAAAAGTTGAATATGAACTGGGAAATATTATCGCCCAAATGTTCCCAGGTTTTGTGATACGTGAGGACTAATTTACCCACAAATTACCCAGCCAATATGGCAGTTTTTTAACCCACAAAAAAACTCTGCCTCAGCAGAGAATAGCAGGGGAGGAAAGACCCCCCACGGCTACGGTTGAAGTGCCAATCAACCTGGGATTAATCCGATTTTATTCAACCTCACTGACTCGCAACTGATACCTACCGCGTCCAGTAGCATCATAGGAGTTGACAATCACCCGATAAGTTCCCGTATCCGGTAAGGTAATAATAATGCGTGAATTGGTGTTAGTTTCATCAATATCATCATTTTCTTCGAGGAGTTCATCTTGGGGGTTAAACAGCGCCAAATAGGTGTCAAACTCAGAACTTTCCAGGAGGATCTTAACTTTTTTACCAGCCTCCCCAAAGAAAGTATGCTGATGGAATAAACTACCATCGGTAGGTAAAGTTGGATCGCCATCTCTCAGTTCCCCCTGTTCGAGCAAAATAATTTCGCCAGCGACAGGTTCTGTATCTTGCTGCGGTAAAGACTCGGATCCCGAGGGGGGGGTATCAACGGCATCAGGTTCCATACCTTGAGCCAAAGAAGACTCTGAGGGAGCGAAAGAAGACTCTGAGGCGATCGCCCCATAAAAAGGCAGTAGAATCGAAATGGGCAGAAGTGCCAATAGGCTGGTGGCTGTAGCAAGGAAGAATTTAATAGGCATAAAAGACCTCAAACAACAAATTAGATTTACCAACCACCAACAGAAACAGTTTCCTCAGCATCAAACCTTATATAGAAACTTCACGAACTGTCAGCAGGTACTGACCACGACCCGTACTATCAAAAGCGTTAACCACCACTCGATAAGGACCAGTAGCAGGGAGGGTCACAGTCAGGCGGGAGTTAGTATCGGCATCACTTATATCATCATTTTCACCAACCAGGCGACCATTCGGGCTAAACAGCGCCAAATAAGTATCAAAATCAGAACTGGTTAGATCAATTCTCACCGATTGACCCGCCTCTCCATCAAAACTATACTCACGGTAAAGACTACCATCAGAAGGAAGTACAGAAGCGTTATCAGAGTCTAATATTCCCGAACTACGCAACATGACATTATCAGAAGAGGGTAACTCCGAACGGCGATCGCCTGCAACGGTCCGCAACCTTAATCGATAGTTTCCGGTTTCCCCGGCTTGGTAGGAGTTCGCCAACAGGGTATAAGTGCCAGTATCAGGTAATGTCACATCAATACGGGCATTTGTATTATCCCCCCCATCATCATCCTGAGCCAATTCATTGCCATCAATATCGAGCAAAATCAAATAGGAGTCGAAATCATCACTCATCATGTCGATGATTACCCGCTGACCGGCTTCTCCCTCAAAGGTGTAAAGATTGTAAAAACTGTTATCAACGGGTAGAACATTAGCACCTTCTGCTAGAACTCCCCTAACTTCCTGACCGTTTACTGGTAAGGGTTTGGCATCCTGATTGTTAAACATAATCGGACGCTGTTGTTGAGCGGTGCGGGGGGCGCGTCCTTCTTTGGCGGCTTGCAAAAATGGGGGCACATTGTCTACGGAAATGGCAAAACCAATGCCAATATTGCCACCTCCACGACCTCTAGTAAAAATGGCGGTATTCACGCCAATTAATTCCCCTTGACTGTTCAGCAGGGGTCCGCCAGAGTTACCTGGGTTGATAGCAGCATCAGTCTGAATTAAATTCCGTTCTCGGTCAATGCGGCTGACAATTCCGACGGTAAAGGTATTTTGGAATTGACCGAAGGGGTTACCTATGGCAAAGGCCCTTTGTCCTACTCTGACGGAACCGGGTCTAGCAATGGGAATGGTCGGTAAGTTTCTAGCATTGCGAATCCTCAGCAAAGCCAAATCTAGCCCATTCTCGCCATAAGCAACTACATCAGCAACCATTTTACGACCATCGGCAAGTGTTACCTCTACCTGGCCGCCTTGGGAGACGACATGGGCGTTAGTAAGCACCATACCGTCGTCGGTAATAATTGCACCGCTACCGTTAGCTTTTTCGGTGTCGATGGAAACTACAGCAGGACTGGCTTTTTCATAAACCCGGATATTGGTTTGTTCTTCGAGATCCAAAGCCATGAGAATAGGAGAGGGCTCTGGTTCGGTTATGGGGGAAATGGCACTAGCTGGGGCTATATTCAGACCTAGGCTGGTGCTAAGGGTTAAAAATCCAGATGTTAAATGGTTTAAGAATATATGGTTCATCATAACTGGGTGGTTTATGATCGGGTATTTGGCTGTCAACTAGGGTGGGGGTTTATGCTATTGATGAGATTTTTCTGAGGTCACAAAATTTAGAGCGATCGCTACTTGGGGGAAAATTACAACTATCTTCTAGTTTGACATACTCTACCCAAAACCCGGAAACTATACCGGAAGATTAGGGTATATTGAGGGCTTGACCGTATCGGTTATAAACTACAATATCCCACTGCCCATTGAGACTAGACTCGAAAGCAATTACACTGGCATCAGCGTTAATGGTGGGATGGCGTACTTGAGCGTTGAGGTTGTCGGTGAGGTTTCTTAGTTGGCGGGTGTTTCGGTTATACAAATAAATATCTGACTGTCCGCCACGGGTAGAATTAAATACAATATAGTTACCGTCGGTGGAAATGGCGGGTTCGGAGGCGATCGCATCTATGGAGTTTAAGCCGGGTAGGTCGATGAGTTCGAGTTGTTTTCGATCATAAAGATAGATATCTTGACGACCTTGGCGATCGGATGCGAAAACTAGATAATCAGAAGATATCTGGGGGTTCATCTCTGTACTGGGAGAGTTGACGCTGTTTACCCGTAAGTCGGGGGGTAAATTTAACAGTCGAGGATAGCCAGCACAACCGCTGACCATTCCCAGACATATGACTAATAATCCGATTATAAATAGGCGTTTGTAATATGGGTTGATCATGATTCAGACAGAGAGGTTTCTGTATCGAGTTCAATATTCGGACCGCGATCGATAATTTCAATATCCCACTGACCTCGCCTGGAACCCTCAAAGCTGATATAACGACCATTAGGGCTGATGTGAGGATGTCTTACTCCACCTCGATATCCCCGGGTGAGCATTTCTAATCGATAGGTAAGGCGATCGTATAGGTAAATGTCGGCACGGCCTGAGTCATTGGCGCTATAAACTATATAACGCCCTGTATAACTTAGACTGGGGCTTTCCATTACTGTTAGCGATCGCCTCAATTCTACCAAGGTTTTATAGCTACGCCGCCGCAGGTCATACAGGAACAATTGATTTTGACCTTCTCGGTTAGACACAAATACCAAAAACCGACCGTTTCCACTTAATGCGGGTTGCTCATCAGTGGCTATGCTATTGATAGCACCATCAACCATAGAAGAATTGATGGCGACTGTTGTACAACCGACCATCATCGCCTGAAACAGCAAGACTAGAATCAGGGCGAATTTCGCCCGACCAGTCCCCTTTAACCGCAGCCTGGGAAATATTTTTCCCAACAGGGTTTGAGAGTATTGGAAAATCCTAGTATTCCCCAGAACGGTTATAATCATCATCTGAGTAGTCTACTGGACGATACTCTACATAGTCGGTAGTCGCCACATCTCTCCGGTCTGGTTTATTTGCCGATCTCGAAGACCGAGAAGGCCGACTTCTGGGGGGTGATGGTTCATCTGTATCTGGGTACGAGTATCCACCAGTGCCAATGTCGCTGCGGTCTACTGATGCAGGTCTACTGCTGCGAGTCCGACTAGGACGACTATCGGTTTCTAGGTCAGATTCCCAGCCGTCTGATATGGGCGGTCTACTACTACCGGAGGGGGCGCTTCGGGGGCGCGTTCTGGTACGTTCTACGGAACTATTGGGGGCGCTGGTACGCCGACTACTGGGGCGACGACGCTCCGATTCTGTGTCATACATATCGGGTCTGGAAGGGCGAGACTCTCGGGTTCCCCGAATTTGACGAGCCATGGGGGCGTACTCTTCGACGGGCTCGATTTCGTCTAGTTCTGCATCTACCCGATAAACATCACTTACATAGCGATCGTCATCGACAAAAGATGCTCGTTCCTTAGCCTTAGTTGTCGCGACTCCCCGTAGTTTAATACTTTCGACTGCAAAGAAAATCGCAGTCCCGGTTAACATAAACTGACCAAAAGCCAGAATCGGGTCAAGTCTCCATCCCTGAAACAGAAGAATCCCGCCACAGAGTAAACCGACTGCGGCGAAGAAAATATCGTGATCACGAGCTAACTTGGGTTTCCAGGAACGGAGAAAGTATAGCGCGGCACCAGCCACGGCTAGGACAATCCCTAGTAGGCTGCTCCAGTTCAATCCTAAATTGACCATTATCTAAATCTCCAGCATCAGTCCTATCTTAGCTCAAACGGGGAAAATCGCTCAGGCCAGAGCCAATTATCCCAAAAAACCCGCGCTAGGGGTTGACAAAATTGATTAAGTGTGCTACAGCCTTACAGCAAATAAAGGAGGATAAACAGAATAATCCAGATGACATCTACAAAGTGCCAATATAGTTCTGCGGCTTCGGGGCCAAAGTGGGATTCTTTGGTATAGTGTCCATCTTTGGCGGAACGTAGCAACACGCCACAAATGAGGATAACCCCGAAGGTGACGTGCAAACCATGAAAAGCAGTTAATACATAAAAGCAACTGGCGTAAAGGTTAGTTGTTAGCCCAAACTCTAGGCTACTGTATTCATAAACCTGACCGGCCAAAAAGATAGCGCCCATGATAGCAGTGGCGGCGAACCAGACCCGTAAACCGGCTTGGTCACCGTTTTTAATGGCTTTGTTGCCGCGATTCATGACAAAGCTACTAGAAATCAGGATGATGGTATTAATTCCGGGTAACAGTAGTTCCCGTTCAATGCCTTCGGGGGGCCACTGTTCGGACATGGCGCGATAAATTAAATAAGCGGAAAACATCCCTAAAAAGATCATGCTTTCTGCGACTAGGAAAACGACGACCCCTAGAATACGATGATCTGGGTGTTCTTCATGGTGTCGGGAAGAGGCGATCGCCTCTGTAGCTAAGTTGGTGGTAGTTTGGGACTGGTCAACTGATGTAAATTGCATGAAATTCTAATCCAAGTTGTGTAATACAAACTGCTAATCACGGCCGAACTTGAGAGGAAGTCCGACCGTTTCAATTAGGGATTTCTAGGGATGATTGTCAGAATCAGAATCCTGGATATCTCCTAGTAATGATGAAGACTGCGCCTCGGAAACCCTAATCCCGGTTTCTTTATTGCGGGGGGGTACACTACTAGCCATTTCTTTGAGACGCGCACGAATTGACAAGGTTTTCTTCATACCATAGTCGTAGGGTCCAGTTCTCAATACTGGGGTGGTGTGGAAATTCTCAATGGGTGGAGGAGAAGAGGTCATCCATTCGAGGGTTAAAGCCTCCCAGGGGTTGCCGGGTGCTTTGGGACCTTTTAGCCAACTCCAAACGGCATTGATGATAAAGGGAAAAGTGGAAACTGCCAGAATGTAAGTACCAATGGTACAAACCACATTGAGTTCTGTAAATCGGGGGTCATACATGGCGACCCGACGGGGCATTCCTTGCAGTCCCAAAATGTGCATGGGCATAAAGGTCATGTTAGCGCCAATTAAGGTCAGCACAAAGTGAACAATACCCCAATTTTCATTCATCATGCGCCCGGTCATTTTGGGGAACCAGTGGTAAATTCCGGCAAAAATACCAAATACTGCGCCGCCAAATAAGACATAGTGAAAGTGGGCAACGATAAAGTAGGTGTCGTGGACGTGGATATCAAAGGGTACGGAAGCGACCATGATTCCTGTTACGCCACCAATTACAAAGGTGGCAATAAAACCCATGGCGAATAGCATGGCGCTATTGAGGCGGAGTTTACCTCCCCAAATGGTGGCGAGCCAACCAAAGACTTTAATTCCGGTGGGAACAGCGATGATCATGGTGGTGATCATAAAGAACATCCGCAGCCAACCGGGGGTCCCGCTGGTGAACATATGGTGCGCCCAGACAATTAAGCCGAGGAAACTAATGGCGAGACTAGAATAGGCGATCGCCTGATAACCAAAAATGGGCTTACGCGCATGAACGGGGAGAATATCGGAGATCAGCCCAAAAAAGGGCAGAATCATGATGTAAACGGCCGGGTGTGAGTAAAACCAAAATAAGTGCTGGTAAACCACAGGGTCGCCGCCGCCGCTGGGGTTAAAGAAATTGGTTCCCGCCAAGAGGTCAAAGGAGAGCAAAATCAAGGCGGCGGCGAGGACGGGGGTGGAGAGTAAAATTAGGGCGGAAGCTGCTATCATTGCCCAACACATAAGGGGCATATCATTTAGCCCCATGGTGGGTATACGCATTTTAAAGATGGTGACGGAGAAGTTGACGGCTCCTAAAATTGATGAGGTTCCCAATAGCAAAATGCTGAGAATCCAAATTTCTTCGCCGACTTTACCTGTCACTAAACTGAGGGGAGGATAGGAAGTCCAACCCGCTTGGGGCGCTTCGATGAGGAAACTGGCTAATAATAGCAGTCCGCCGGGGGGAATTAGCCAAAAGGCGACGGCGTTCAGTTTCGGAAAAGCCATATCCCTGGCTCCAATCATCAGGGGAATTAGATAATTGGCAAATCCTGCGCCGGCTGGGACGATCCACAGGAAGATCATGATCGTTCCGTGGACGGTGAACAGGCTGTTATACATTTCGGGATCGACAAGATCCGGGTCGGGGGTGGCTAGTTCGGTGCGGACGATACCAGCCATAAACCCGCCAATTAGATAAAAGATAAAGGAAGTGACCAGATATTGAATCCCGATCACTTTATGGTCGGTGCTGAAGCCAAAAAAGTCCAGAGGGCGACGTTCTCCCTCTTGGTTACTCATGGCTGAGTCGCCTGTGATGTTTATTTGTGCTTGAGCCATATATGAAAAAGTGAAAGGGTTAACCGGAGTTTTGGCTATGTGTTCAGAAAATTATGAGATTTGGGCACTAAAGCCCGACCTGATGATGGTGATGTGGTAACTTGGCGATCGCCTGATGCTGATCAATCCCCATTTGTGCCACATAGGGGGCGAGAAATTCACCCTCGGACATATCCCTGGGATTAGTGGCTAGGGTTGGTTGTTGGTCTGGGTTGTTAGCAAAGCTATTTTCTGCTACCCAGGCTTCAAATTCTTCGGGGGTATGAACTACCATTGCTGTCCGCATAGCTCCGTGATAACCGCCACAGAGTTCGGCACAGACTACATTATAAGTTCCGACTCGGTTGGGTTTAAACCTAAGTTCGGTAGTGCGTCCGGGGATAGCGTCTTGTTTAAGGCGGAGTTCAGGAACCCATAGGGCGTGAATCACATCCTGAGCGCTGATGTTTAATTGCACTTCCTGATCAACAGCTACATGAAGTTCCCCAGAAATTACCCCTTTATTTTGATAGTTAAAGATCCAGGCATATTGAAGACCATTAACATCAATAGTTATATCGGCAGGTGAGCCTACTTCTTCGGGAGATGCACCAATCCCGAGGGAGATTTGCTGACCCCGTGGGGTGAGATCTTCTGTATCTGTATCAGATAAGGAAGCGGCGATCGCCGATCCCGACATCTTAGCGTGATCCGCCATAGAGTGGGAACCCGATGCCATAGGGTCTAATCCCCCCATTTGGTTATATATGTCGAAACTATAAATTCCGATCCCCAAAACGATAACTGCTGGAATTGCCGTCCACACAATTTCTAGGGGAATATTGCCATGAATGGGGGGGCCGTCGGTATTGTCGCCGGTACGGCGACGGAACCGAATTAAGGAGACAACTAAAGCCCCCTCAACTAATAGCACCAAACCAAAGGCAATGGTCATCATTAAATCAAAAAGTTGATCGACCTCTGCGGCTTCGGGAGAAGCTGCTACAGGTAATAAGTCATGGTTGTGACCATACCAGAGGCTAATCAGAGTAATGGCAATCCCGACTAACAAAGTCCAGATTGAGCTAGGAATGTTCACGAAAACCCCCTGCTGTAAAAGTTATATCGCCATCCTATCTTACCGCAATTGACCAAACTGCACAGATGACCCAGGGCGGCGGAGAGTGAAAGTTGCACAGTTGGGGCAGATAAGTCAAAATTATGCCATTGACTAGGTGTGAGACTCATGACCAATACTGTCTATCAGACTGACCAAATCTCAACCCAACAACTTCCTCAAGAAAAAATTCGCCGCCTGGTGTGGAAGCTATGTATCGCTACTTGGCTACTGATGGCTGTTGGTAGTGCTACTAGGGTGATGAATGCCGGATTGGCTTGCCCGGATTGGCCTTTGTGTTATGGTCAACTGGTTCCTACGGCTCAGATGAATTTGCAAGTTTTCTTAGAATGGTTTCACCGATTCGATGCCGGCTTAATTGGTTTGGGTACGACCTACTTGGTGGGTTTATCCTGGTGGCATCGACAACATCTTCCGGGGTGGATGCCTTGGGCTTCTACTTTGGCTCTGTTTATGGTGGTGTTTCAGGGGATTCTCGGTGGTTTGACTGTGACTGAACTATTGCGGTTTGATATCGTTACGGCTCATCTGGGAACTGCGTTATTATTTTTCTCGACCCTAATGGCGATCGCTTTTACTCTTATGCCTTATCAAGCAACTGGTAATGCTGGATATTTGCCCTGGATGAGTCTGGCTGCTGCTATCGGTGTATATCTCCAAAGCCTCTTAGGTGGCTTGGTCGCTTCTCAGTGGGCTTTGCATCAGTGTTTTGGTGCTTCTCAACTGTGCGCGGTGATGAATAGTCATATCCTGGGAGTAGTCCCGCCTACTTTGATCACCCTTGGGGTGGTGACTTTAGCTAGGCGTACTTCTGCCCTCAATCCCATGATACGACGATTGGCTTATAGCGCCGGTCTTTGTGTCATTGCACAAATTTTGTTAGGTGTGGCAACCTTTAAGCTACATTTACAGGTTGAACCTCTGACGATCGCCCATCAGGGCATGGGAGCTATACTATTAGGCATTTTAGTCGCTCTCACTGTTTTGGGATGCCGCGATCGCCAACTGTCTCCCCAGGAAAATCGCCGATTTTTGGGGATGTAACTCGATTTAATTGACCAAGGACATTGGCCATTATCCCGGAAATATCGGCTCGGTGTTCTGATTAACTACTCATAACCAATTATCCATGCAAGAGATTATTCAGACTAACTCATCTCGACACCACCATAACCCGCTACAAGTGCTGAAAAGCTACTATCAACTTACTAAACCTCGAATTATTTTGTTATTGCTGATCACAACGGCGGCGGGAATGTGGTTGGCTGCAGAAGGGGAAGTTGATCCTCTGCTGCTGTTGGTGACTATGGTGGGGGGAACCTTAGCTTCTGGGGCTGCTAATACCATTAACTGTCTTTACGATAGTGATATTGACTATATTATGGAACGCACCCGCTGGCGGCCTATTCCTTCGGGACGGGTAAAGCCTCGCGATGCCATGATTTTTGCGATCGCCTTAGCTATTGCTTCTTTTACCCTCCTAACTGTTTTTGCTAACCTCCTGGCTGCTTTATTGGCTATGTCCGGTATTGTCTTCTATGTGGCAATTTACACCCACTGGCTGAAGCGCCACAGTACCCAAAATATTGTCATTGGCGGCGCAGCCGGGGCTATCCCTCCCCTGGTAGGATGGGCAGCAGTAACCGGCGATTTGAGTTGGGCCGCGGTGTTGCTGTTTGTGATTATCTTTTTATGGACCCCTCCCCATTTTTGGGCTCTGGCTATTATGATCCGCGATGAATATCAGGATGTGGGTGTCCCTATGCTTCCAGTTATTGAAGGAGATGAACTCACAGCCCAACAAATTTGGGTTTATAGTCTGATTTTGATTCCTACCAGTCTGTTATTGGTTTATCCACTCCATACCAGTGGCTGGGTTTATGGGGCGATCGCTTTAGTATTGGGGGCTATTTTTCTCCAGAAGGCTTGGGAATTACTCCAAACTCCCCACAACCGTGATGTGGCGCGATCGCTATTCAAGTATTCGATTCTGTATCTGATGCTACTCTGTGCAGGTATGGTCGTTGATAGTCTCCCCGCTACCCATGACATGACTATGGCTGTCGCGCAAACTTGGCAAACTTGGGTCGGAGTTAATAGTTGACAGTTCACCGTTGAGCGTTGACAATTAATTCATTCCCCTATTCCCACCATGACCGGGGGTAGGGGTTTTTTCCTAATATGAAAGAAATTGATCAAGTCGTCGCCGCCTTGGAGAGTCAAGACTATCGAGGGGCGGCGAAATTACTTAAAAAATTACAAAAGGAATCGCCCCAAAATCCTTGGGTGCAGTTTTATGTCGGACGCTGGTATGAGGCGACCGATAAATTAGCGTCCGCTGAAAAGGTTTATCGAAAATTACTCAAAACTACCACCAATCCTAAAGTTATAGACCAGGCGCGTCAGGGGGTCAAGCGCTTAGAAACTATTGAACAACAACGCCGCCAAAATGCGATCGCAGATGCTAAGGCTAATCCCCGCAATTGTGAACCGGGAGTATTGATATTAGAACCTATTCCCTCAGAATATAAGCCAGAAGCCGCTAAGATTCTAGCACGGATTCTTAAAACTGATGCCTATAGCGCTCGGATGCAGTTACAAAGTAGGGGATGGCGACTTTATAAGACCGGAGAAATGGGAGAGTTGGCGGTCTATGGTCAAGAAATGCGATCGGCTAATATTCCCGTGTTTTGGGTGTCTTTAACTGACCTGGAAAAATTGCACGTCTTTCGGGTCTGTTATGTGCAATCTCTTCAGCCACAATTGGGCGTGGTTTGTTTGGATGAAAGCGATCGCCTGGGAATGTTAAATTTGAATTGGTCCGAAGTTAGCCAGCGAGTCGAAGGTTTATTACCTTTATTTGCCGAAACTATGGATTATGATCCTCGCCGCAGTAGAGGCGATCGCTTTCGCCACAAAGAAGTTACCCAGGACTATGCAAAAATCTATGATCTGCATTTACCTGGTCGTAATTCCATCATCAGGTTTTGTGATGTCACTTATGATTTTAATCAGGCTATTAAGTTAGAAAAAGTTGATCATCAACAAACCGCACGTCTTCAGTGGAATAGTTTATTAGATAGGTTAAATCAAAACCTGAAAAATATACCAGTCTCGTCAGAATTTACCCCTTTTGCTGAAACCGTCTTAGATTATACACAACTCCTCAGCCGGATTAAATCTTATATTGATTTAGATCGCAAGTCCGAGACCCCCTGGGACTCAGCCTTTCAGCTTTACAGTGGCTTGGTTTTTCTTAAATTGTCTCAACATTAGCAATGACGCAATTACGGCCTTTACTTTTGGCTTCATAAAGCGCTGCATCAGCTAGTTTAATTAATGATTCTGGACTGTGAGCATTACTCGGCACTTCACAAGCCACCCCCAAAGAAAGAGTTACATAGTCGGAAACCTCCGATTTTTTATGTTCAATTTCTAGGGCTCTCATTTGATGTTGAATTCTATCAGCTACTTGTAGTGCGCCCTTAATCCCAGTATTGGGCAATACTATCACAAATTCTTCACCACCATAGCGACTAGCAAGATCCGTAGAACGTTGGGCACAATTTTCTAAGATTTTCGCAATCTGTTTGAGGCATTCATCCCCCACCTGGTGGCCGTAGGTGTCGTTATAGGCTTTAAAAAAGTCTACATCACACATAATCACAGATATCGGTTCAGGTTCCCTTAATAATCTTTGCCATTCCCGTTTTAAGTGAATATCAAACTGTCGCCGATTCGCTACTCCAGTTAGTCCGTCTAGGCTGGCTAGGCGTTCTAATTCTTGATTTACTGTTTGGAGTTTCGCGTGTAATTCTCCCTGTTGAATGGCTACAGCAATCGGAGTAGCCAGAGACCGCAACGCTTCGATTTCTTCTGGTTGCCAACCTCGGGTATTATCGCACTGATGGATTACCAGTAAACCCCATAAACAATGAGGAGATTCAGTTCCCCCTGATGGCAAATCTGGGTGGCGATGAATAATCGGTAAAATCAGCTTAGACTTAACTTGTAAATCTTCTAATTTATCGCGTAAATTAATGGGAATATGGGCTTTATCAACATCAGATATAGACCAAATTTTGATATAATTTGCCGCCGCCATCTCCGTGATAACTTCCGACAAACCAGAGTAGTTAATTGCTGTTCCTAACAAAGGTTGCCAAGGGGGAGATACTGACTCCATAACTACCCGATAATTGCCATCATTTTCCAAACGATAAATTAAGGCGCGATCGCTAACTAGAAATTCCCGGATTTGATTAACAGTACATTCTAAAACTTGTTCTAAATCTAGACATTCATGAATGCTTTGGACAATTGCTCTTAACATTCTTTCCCGTTCCGCATGACTCCATAATTCTTGTTCTGCTTCCTGACGTTCCGTGATATCTGTGGAAACTACCAATAAATATGGGGTTTGACCATCGTTACCAATTAAGGGTATTTTATTAGTCTGAAACCAACGAACTACTCCATTTTTTAATCTCACCGGTTCCGCAGCAATTAGTCGCGGTTTACCTGAAGTCATAATTTCGCGATCGCTTGCCAAAATATAATCATTTTGATACTGCTTATGATTCAAGTCTGCATGGGTTTTTCCCATCATATTATCTACAGTAGTTCCATATAAATTCGCCATGGCACGATTAGCTAAAGTCAACCTTCCGTCCCAATCTTTAATAAAAATTATATTGGGGTTAGCATCAATTACCATCCTTAATAAGGCTCGTTGTTTTTCTAAAGCTAATTTAGCTATTTCCGATTTATGACTTTCCCAAGTTAAGCCTAAATCCTGTTCTTTAATTTGGTGTTGCTGTCGCTGTAGAGTAATTTGATATTCTATGCGTTTGAGCATTTCTTGTTCATGGAAAGGTTGGGTTATATAATCCGCAGCACCTACATCAAAAACCGTATGCTTATTCAACAAATCACCCCTACTTTCCATGATAATAACTGGTATTTTTTGAAATTTTGATTTCGATTTCAGCCAATTACATAACTCATAGCTATCTCCATCGTGTAATTTGCTATCTAACAAAATTAAATTTAATGGCCATGATTGAATTGCATGATAAGCTAGTTTTAATCCCATTACTAGATTAACTTCATATCCATGATTTTGTAAGATATTTTGTGGTAAACTATGATCATCATTTACCACATCTCCTGCAATCCATAAAATTTTCCCTCGGTCTTCCATTAACTCATTCATAAGTCACCCTGCTCAAAATCTACGAATTACCTAAAAATCCAGATTTTGAGTATCGCGGAAAAACTTAAATGGCGATGTCCATAAACCTAGATTTTTATCGGATTGTTGGCATTTTACTCAACACCTTGCGCCTTTCATAAATTTGACAATCCATAACATATATAGTATTCCCAAAATCCATAGCATTATTACAGTTTAACGCCAAAGCACTTTACAGATACATACATAAGTATGGCCGAGGGGACTGCCATATACAAATTTTCTTCAACAAAGCTGCCGACTCCGCCAACTTTGGGCAAATTATTTGTGGCGCTATTAGGTATTAAGCCATTTTGACTAGCCTAAAATTTTAAAAAAACCTAATTTCTTAATAAAGACTTTAGATTGTTTTTGGGCTATAAAACCTAAGTTCTCTAATATGTCGATTCTGGCACAGGCTAGGTTTTCCTGTCAATAGGGTAGTTGCAATAACCCAATTTTCTTAACAAAATTAAACTATTTATTTAAATTTGGGAAAAGTAAAGTAAAATTGTGTTCCTAGTCCGGGGTTAGACTCTAACCAAATTTTGCCCCCATAGCTTTCAATGATTTTTTTGCAGATAGATAAGCCTATACCTGTACCCGGATACTTTTTGAAAGTATGTAGACGGGTAAAGATTTTAAAGATATTCTCAAACTCTTGGGAGTCAATACCAATACCATTATCAGCACAGCAAAATATCCAGTTAGTGTCTGTTTCTTGACAGGAGATATTGATTAATGGTGCCAAATCATCAGAACGATATTTAATGGCATTACTAATGAGATTTTGAAACACCTCAGTCAAATGAATATTATTAGCTTTAATTTGGGGCAAATTATTATATTTAATCTGGGCGTTATTTTTTTCTATTTCTAATCTTAAATCCACAAGTATCTGCGCTAAAACTTGGTTACAATCAATTAATTCTAAAGCTGGAGAATGTGTATCACAGCCACAGTAAATTAATAAATCTTGAATCATCCTTTGCATCCGAATTGACGCATTAATAATATGATTAACATATTCTCTCGGTTTTTCTTTCAATTGATCAGAACATTCTATCTGGAGTAACTGAGCAAAAGCCTTTAAGCTAGTCAGCGGTTGCTGTAGGTCATGGGAGACCACAGAAGCAAATTGTTCAAGTTCCTGATTAGATCTGAGTAGTTGTTGATTTAGTTGTTCTAGGCGTGCATTTTGTTCCGCTAGTTGTCGCTTCTGGCGAACAATAGTAAGTTGGTTCTCAACCCTCGCCAAAATTTCCAGTAATTCAAAAGGCTTAGAAATATAATCAACCCCTCCCACATTAAAGCCTTTAACTTTTTCGGATACATCTTTAAGCGCACTTAAAAAAATGATAGGAATATCCTTAGTTTCTGATTTTTCTTTGAGGATTTTGCAAACATCATAGCCGTTTAAATTAGGCATCATGATATCAAGTAAAATCAGATCTGGCGGTTCAAATAAAGCTACATTTATGGCTTGTTTACCATTAATCACCCGCCGGACATCGTAGCCATTCTCGGTTAACATGGTAAATAAAAACTGTAAATTTTCGGGTTTATCATCGACAATTAAAATATCTCCTTTGTTTTTATTAACTGCTAAATTATCCATGGTTGTATGGCTCCATTAAATCAATAATTTGGTCAAATAAAAGATGATTAACATACCAATTTAAACCTTCAATAATTACCGTATGTTCGGGAGGGATTTGAGCAATTAAGCCCCTAAGTTGAGATTCCCTGGCTGCCATAGCTGCTCGATAGAATTGTTTAATCCATTCATAGTCTAAAATATCAATATCCTTTGTAGTTAAACGAGGTGGCCCCAAGGAGGATGAGGAAGAAGAGTTAGAAATAGATTTGCCATAAATGTAGTTTACCCCAAGATTGGCACTAATGCAATCAAGAAGAGTTTTAATATTAAAAGGTTTGTGGATTAAGTCGTTACAGCCTGTAGCCAGAATTGAGGCTCGCTCAGACTCAAAAGCATGAGCGGTAATCGCAATAATGATGGTAGACCGACCCTCTGGAGTTTGTCGAATCTTCTGGGTAGCTTGATAACCATCCATAACCGGCATTCTCATATCCATTAAAATTAGATGTGGATGCCATAGTTGCCATAAATCGCAAGCCTGTTGACCATTTTCGGCTTCTTGGACTTGAAAACCCAAGGGAGTTAAAATATTAACTAATAGTTGGCGATGATTAAAATTATCTTCCACTAAAAGAATCCGATAATTAGGTTGATTGGGAGCCATATTAATGCAGCTAATGTCATCAAGAGTTAATTCTTCTTCCGGGAGATATTCGATGTCAATATTTTCAGATTTGATGACTTCAACGGGGATATTAAACATAAATTTTGCCCCCCCATCTACCACACTAACAATGGTAATTTTTCCACCCATTAAACTAACATATTGCTGAGAAATTGCTAAACCCAAACCAGTACCTTGTTGATGTCTGCGACCCACGTCGGTTTGTACAAATGGTTTAAATAAGCGTTCTTGTTCGTCGGGAGTAATACCAGGTCCGGTATCTTCTACCTCAAAATAAAGTTGGCTAACAGAGCTAACAAATGATACCCGCAGGGTGACAGAACCAGCATCAGTAAACTTGATGGCATTATCTAGTAAATTGACTAAAACTTGCCTAAGTTTTGACTCATCAGTTTGGACATAATCAGGAATATCTTGCTGTAACTGTATATTCATCACTAAATTCTTAGAACTCGCCTTAATTTGGAGCATGGTATTAATCCGCTTTAGTAAAGTTATCAGGTTAAAATTGGTAGGATTTAAGGTTACTGCTCCGGCTTCTATTTTAGATAAATCTAGGACTTCATTAATTAGGGATAATAGATATTTTCCTGATTGTTGGATGATTTGTAGATACTCTTGTTGTTGGGAAGTAAGACCGTAATTTTGCCCTAAAAGTTGGGTAAAACCCAGAATAGCATTTAAAGGGGTACGGAGTTCATGACTCATATTGGCTAAAAATTCGCTTTTAGCTCGGTTGGCGGTGTCGGCGGCTTCTTTGGCTTGTTGAAGTTGGGTAAATAGTTCGGCTTGGTAGATAGCTACTCCCAACTGTCGAGCAATTTGGGTTAGTAATTTTACTTCATGGTGGAGCCATTTACGGGATTCTTTTTGGTAGGTGGCTAATATACCCCACAGGGTTTCACCTACATAAACAGGAACTCCTAGATATGCTTGAATATTGAGACTTTTTAATAGTTTAATCTGACTTTCCGAAATACTACTATCTTGGTGACTATCAGCCATGACAACCTGACCTGATTTAAGATGCTTGACTACGAGTTTAATATGGGGAGATTCTTGGTTGTGTTTTGCGGATATGATTCGCAAATCTGGTAATAATAAATGGTGGTAGTAATTGTCAGGGTTTTTAAATTTATGAATGACCACACTATCACAGTCTAAAATTTGTTGTACGTCTTTGGTAGTATTGTCAAAAATCTGATCTAGTTCTAAGGTTTGACTAATCTGTTGAATCAGTTGGGTAATTGCCATTTCTCTGACTAGGCTTTCTCGCAAGGCTTCCTCTGCTTGAGTTCGGTCATTTAATTCTACTTGTAACTGATGATATAGTTCGGCTTGGTAAATAGCGATCGCCAGTTGAGTTGCTAATTGTTTAAGAAGCTGAATTTCCCAATTTTCCCAGTTTCGCAGATGTGCTACATGATGGACAATTAATAGCCCCCATAAATTATCTCCCTGATAAATTGGCACAGAAATCCGAGATTTTGCTTGCAGATTAAAGGAATAATGCTGAGGAGAAAATGCTCTGAGATTAGCATCATTATCATAGATAATTAATGGTTCTTTTTGGTCATTTTGTTGGCCATGATTATACAAATAATCCTGATATTTACAGCCCAGAATTGTGTCGATTCCTGGCACAATTGACTCATGGGTAACAGTGGCTAAATTTTGGTCATGACAGCGGAGAATTAACACCCTATCTAAGTCAAGTAAGTGACGCAATTCATTAACTGTATTTTGCAGAATATCATCAAGATTGAGAGATTGACTAATATGGAGAGTTAGTTGATACAGAAGATGCTCTCTTTCTGCCTGTTGGCGTAGGTGTTCTTCGGTTTTTTTGCGGTTAGTAATATCTTCAGCAATGCGAGCAACTCTGACTACATCGCCTCGCTCATTTTTAATAGGGAAAGCGCGATCGCAAATCCACAGCATATCACCATCAGGCTTAAATATGCGATATTCTATAAACCTAGATTGAGCATATTCTTGATAGGAAAAATTGACGATTACTGACTGTAAATCATCAGGATGTACGGCTTCTAACCAGGAGCCGGGATCATCATAAACAGCCTGACAACTACGACCCCAAATTTTTTCATAGGCTGGACTGATATAAAACAATTTGTCTCCCCTAGGACTGGTAAGCCAGAAAACATCTTGAATATGATTAACTACTTGGCTAAATCTCTCTTCACTTTCCTGTAGAGCTTCTTGGGTTTTACAGCGCTCTGTAATATCGCGAAAACAAACTACATAAAATGGTCTTTGTAACCACTCAGTTTCAGCGACAGTCATTTCTACCATGACCAGTCCCCGTTCTGGGTTAAGAATTCCCAATTGTGCTACATCTCCCACAGTTATTGGTAGTCCTAACTCATGGTTAATTAACTCTTCGGAAGTGCGTCCAAATAAATTTAATCCAGCGGGATTGACTGCATGAACTATTCCTTGGCAATCTACCATTAAAATACTATCAGAAATACTATTAAAAATTACTTGTAAACGAGCTTCGCTTTCTTGAAGTTGGGATTCTATGAGTTTGTGGGAAGTAATATCTTGGGCGGTTCCTAAGACTTGTACAGCCAGACCATTGGCATCTTTGGTAAATGGCACTTCCTGGGCTCGCAACCAGCGATAGGAGCCATTTTTATGGCGCATCCGGTATTCAATATCTAAAACTTCTCCCTCTGATAAGGCAGAGACTTGCTCTAATATGGTTTCTAATATAGGTAAATCATCGGGGTGAATCTGCTCCCAGAAAAAGCGATCGCCCAGCTTTTGTAAATCTTCTGGAGAAAAACCTAGGATGTTAATAATTTGGTTATTTACATAAACATTTTGTAAGTTTTTGGGTTCATAAATATATATGAGTTTTGGAAAACTATTAATGATGGTCTCTATAAATAATTTGTCTTCATATAAATTGGGGGTACGGTGATTAGGATCTGAGGAAATTGTCTGATGATTATGGGCTTGACCCAAAGCTAAACTTAATCTGAGCGATCGCTCTATTTCCTCAAGAATAAGTCTATTTATGGGCAGATAATCTGTGGCACCCATATTCAAAGCAGCTAGACCCGCTTCTGAGTTGTCCACTAAGGCAATAACTGGGGTAGGTAGTACCCGATCAATCCAATCTCGAAGCAAATATGTAGTATAATCAATAAGGTAAAGATGATATTCAGGGAAAGTCTGCTCGAAAGGCTCTAAGGTAGGGGAGTATCGCTCTAATTTAACAGAAAGCGATCGCATAAATTGTAGCAACTGTCGTAGTTGAACTTCATAAGCATCATCATTTGTTACCAGGAGAATATTAAAGGGTCTGTAGTTCATAACATTCTCACCTTCTCTTGAGTCATAGTTAACAGGAAAGATCTGGCAACCCAAACTAACCCCGGAGTTACTGATAGTTACCATTGTACCAGTATAAATGACAATATATGGCTGATGATGCAACCAGGGTTTTTTTGGGTAAAACTGTTTATACATGACAAACACCAAATACCTTAGTATATATTATGATAATTACTATGAACGGCGAACCCGCACATATTTTAGGTATGGAATTTGAATATCCTAATGATCCAGTACCTCTCAACTCACCTTTTTACATCGATCGCCCACCTATTGAAGAACTAGCCTACCGAGAAATACAGAAACCGGGAAGTGTGATCCGTATTCGTGCCCCTAGGAAAATGGGGAAAAGTTCTCTGTTGCAAAGAATTTTAGCTTATGGTAAACAAAACAATTATCATGTAGTCAATTTAGATTTGAGACAAACTGAAGCCTCAATGTTATCAGATCTGAATCGTTTTCTGCGGTGGTTTTGTGCCATTGTCGGTCATTGCCTAAATTTACCATCTAGGTTAGATGACTATTGGGATGAGGATATCGGCAGTAAAGTTAGCTGTACAATTTATCTAAAATACTTGCTAGATTTAATCGATGCACCTCTGATCATAACCATTAATGAAGTTAACTATCTGTTTGAGTATCCCCAAGTAGCGGGGGAGTTTTTGCCGATGTTGCGGTCTTGGCATGAGGAAGCTAGACAATCGGAAGAAATGCAAAAATTGCGATTAGTTATGGTACATTCAACGGAGGTTTATATTCCCCTAAAATTAAATCAATCTCCCTTTAATGTGGGACTCCCGATCCGACTGCCATTTTTTACTCCTGAACAGGTTAAAGATTTAGCCAAACGTCATGAAATAGAGGATGATGATGGCAATTTAGTCACGGATTTAATGGATATGGTGGGAGGCCATCCCTACTTAGTTAGGTTAGCTTTATATCATCTGGTAGTGACCGATAATAATGACCATAAAAGCATGGGCGATCGCCTCCAAAAAATCCTCAGCGAAGCCTATACACAAGGAGGCATTTATAATCAACACCTGTGCGAACAATTAGCAATTCTTAAAGAGCAACCGGAACTATTACAAATTTTGCAGGCAATTGTGATGTCCAATGAAGAAATTACGGTGGAACCCATTGCTGCTTATAAATTAGAAAGTTTGGGGTTGGTCAAGCTAGAAGGAAATCAAGCGATCGTCAGTTGTCAACTCTATCGCCAGTATTTTAAATACCTCCATGAAAAAGGAATCTTTAATCAATATTCTCGGCTCCATGAATTAGAATCGATAAATCAGCAACTGGAGAAAATAGCTAATATAGATGATTTAACTCAAATTCCCAATCGTCGTTTTCTGTTTTCTTACTTAGAAAAACAATGGCAAAAACATAGTCAGAGAGGGGAGGTTATTTCTCTGATTTTGTGTGATATTGACTGCTTTAAGCTCTATAATGATACCTATGGACATATTGCCGGGGATCAGTGCTTACAAAAAGTAGCGAAAGTTATGGAATCTAGTCTTCATCATCCCACGGATATAGTAGCGCGTTATGGGGGCGAAGAATTAGCGATTATTTTACCAGAAACCACATCAACGCAAGCCTTAAATTTAGCGCAAATCATTCGCAAAAATATTAAACTCTTGAAGATAGTGCATGAAAAATCCTTATGTGCAGATAAAATTATTACCCTTAGCATGGGAGTAGCTAGTATAATTCCCAAAACCCACATCAACCACTTTTACTTAATGCAAGCGGCTGATGAAGCATTATATCAATCCAAAAATCAAGGACGCGATCGCATAACCACTAAAAACCTAACCATCAGCCTTTAAATTAGTGACTGACTCCCCCAATTTTGATATAATGGCAATAGCTGTTTTTGTATAACAAATCACCGATGTTGTCATTAAGTTTAGTCTAGATTTTGTGTTTATTTAGCCTGATTGAATTTCAGAAACTGAAAGCCTCCCCAATGAACAAGCAAAAACCAACTTCACACCAGGACCCATCATAATTAGCCTAAAAGACCCGGACCGCGCGATTCCATAGCAATAGTGCATCCCAACCCGGACCGGCGGCTGGCTTTGACTCCCTCGGGGGAAGTATTAGCCACAGAAACCCGCCAAAACCGAATTAGACTGCTAGAAGACTCTAAGGGGAGGGGGTAGCAGACAGTTTCGTGGTAGTTGTAATCGGAATGAGGGAATAGGTTATAAACTGCTTTTTATTCCCTTCAATAGCAATGGTTGCCCGGAAGGATACTACCAAGACTTTTTAACTCGATTTTTAATCGATCCTGCTATCCCAACCACCATAGGGCGACCAGTAGGATGATTAGTTTTACCTGATGGTAGCTTCCTATTTACTGAAAAAATGAATAATGACATTTATTGATTTCAAAAAACAGCTAATTTTTAGTTTTAAAAAAGCGAGGTTTTATGATTTATGAGTACATCTATTTATCAAGTTGGTGGAAGTTTACCAACGGGTCATATTAGTTATGTAGAACGCCATGCAGATGCCGAACTTTATCAGGCTTTAAAAGGGGGGGAATTTTGTTATATTTTCAATGGGCGCCAGATGGGGAAATCATCTTTAATGGTGCGGACTATGCACCGCTTACAACAAGATGAATTTATCTGTATAAGCCTAGATATGACTCAGGTGGGCGGGGAAATCATTAACCCTCAACAATGGTATAAGGGAGTAATTGTTAATCTGTGGCTTAGTTTAAAATTAAAGAATAAGTTTGATTATAAACAATGGTGGAAAGACCATGATGATTTATCCTTAATTCAGCGACTAGAACAGTTTGTTCATCAGGGAATTTTGGCGAATATTTCCTGCCAAAAAATCGTGATTTTTATTGATGAAATAGACAATTTATTGAGCCTGAATTTTCCGACGGATGATTTCTTTGCATTTATTCGCTTTTGCTATAATCAACGGGCGACTAACCCCGAATATAATCGCCTGACATTTGTTTTGTTAGGGGTAGCTACTCCTGGGGATTTAATTCGCGATCGCACTCGCACCCCTTTTAATATTGGTACAGCCATCAAACTCTCAGGATTTACCCCAGAAGAAGCCGAACCTTTAGCCCAAGGTTTAGAGGCTAAATTTGGTTGTGGAAAAACCCTAATTAGAGAAATTATTAAATGGACAGACGGACAACCATTTTTAACTCAAAAAATCTGTAGATTAATGATGACTATGGGAACCGAAACCGAAGCCCATTCTCTCTTAAAAGGATTAGAGGTATTTTGGGTTGAGTCGATTGTCTATCGGTACATTATCGACCGTTGGGAATCTCAAGACGAACCGGAACACCTGCGAACTATTCGTAATCGTATCCTCTATAATCAGCGATTTGTCGGACGCTTACTGAGTATCTATCAACAGGTATTAGATAATCATCATATCAAGGCTGATGATAGTCGAGAACAAATAGAACTATTGTTATCAGGATTAGTCCTAGAAGAACAGGGCAATATCCTAGTCAAAAACCGCATATATCAAGCTATATTTAATCGTGAATGGGTGCGAGAGCAATTAATGGTGTTAAGACCCTATTCTCAAGCATTTGAAGCCTGGATACAATCAGAAAAAACAGATATTTCTCGTTTATTAAGAGGTCAAGCCTTGCAAGATGCTCAACATTGGTCTCATCAGAAAAGCCTCAGTGATGACGACTATCAATTTTTGTCAGCTTCGACGGAATTAGAAGCCTTAGAAGTCAAAAAAACCCTGGAAATTGAGCGTGCCCAAACTATAGAATTGCAACTGGTAGCCCAGCAAAAAATGACGAGACTGCAAAGATTACTTTTAGGGGCAGTTAGTGGAGGTTTTGCGATTACATTAATTCTGGGTTTATCGACATTTTGGCAATATCGACAAGCTAAGATTAGCGAAATTCACGCCCTCACGCAATCCTCAGAAGCCTTCGTCGCCCTCAACCGTCCTTTAGAGGCACTGTTACAAGCTATGAAAGCCCAAAAATCTCTAAACCACCTGGTCTGGTCTGACTCCTCAATCAAGGCTCAGGTTGAGTCGGTGCTATCACAAACAGCCTATAGTGTTCAAGAGTTTAACCGCTTTTCTGGACATAGGGGTTCTATTAATAATATTAGTTTCAGTCCTGATGGCAGATTAATTGCTTCTGTGGGTCAGGATAAAACGGTGAAACTGTGGCAGCCAGATGGTGAACTTTGGGCTAATATAAGGGGCTTTGCTGATGAAACGATCGCCATTAATTTCAGCCCGGATAATCACCAAATAGCCGTTGGGGTGAGGGATGGAAATGTGCAAGTTTGGAATGTCAAACCAACTCCCCCCACCCTCGAATATTCCTGGGAGGCACACCAACAACCTGTGATGTACGTCGTCTTTAGTCCTGATGGTAAAATGATCGCCTCAGTTAGTCTTGATGGCAGTGCCAAACTGTGGAAAATTAACGGAGAATTACTCACCACCCTAACCAATGATGGAATCCCACGGCGGGCGATCGCTTTTAGTCCTAATGGTGAAACGATCGCCGTTGGTGGAGAATCAGGAATTATCGAACTTTTTAAATCCAATGGTTCCCCCTTAAAAACTTTGCCCCATCATCAAGGAGAAGTGATGGCGATCGCCTTTAGTCCCGACTATGATCAACTGGTTTCAGCTAGTCGCGATCGCACCATAAAAATTAGCAATACCAAGGGAGAAATCCTCCAAACCATCAAAGACCATGATGATGAAGTTTGGGCTATTGCCTTTAGTCCAGACCGCCAATTTATCGCCTCTGGGAGTCGCGACCAAACCGTGCGATTGTGGAAAAAAAGCCCCATAGATCAACTGTACTACCCCCGGGAAGTATTTCGCAGTCACCAGGGCGAAGTTGATGCTGTCTCCTTTAGTCCCGATAGCCAAACCCTAGTTTCTGGGTCTTGGGATCGGACTTTACGACTGTGGAAAACCCATCATCCCCTGATGACCAACTTTCCGGCTCATGAGGGAGAAATTTGGGATATTGTGTTTAATGCCACCTCTGGGGTCATGGCTTCTGCTTCTAGTGACCAAACCATCAAGTTATGGGACTTCATGGGAAACCCCCTAGCCACCTTGACAGGTCATATCACCAGAGTCAACCAACTCGCCTTTAGTCCTAATGGAGAATGGTTAGCCTCCAGTTCCCATGATGGTACTGTGAAACTATGGAACTTGGCATCTAATTCCGTCCACCGTAACTTCACGGACCATCAAGCCAGTGTTTGGGGGCTGCAATTTACGCCAGATAGCCAAAAACTGGTGACAGCGAGTTGGGATAATACCCTAAAAATGTGGGACAAATATGGCAATATTCTCCAGGTTTTCAGCGGACATACCGGGGCGGTTTGGGGGGTTGATATTCGTTCTGATGGTGAGATGATGGTGTCTAGTTCCCATGATAATATGCTCAAACTCTGGGGTTTAGATGGTAGATTGTATTCTGGGCTAAATGGTCATAAAGATGGCGTCTGGTCTGTGTTGTTTAGCCCTGATGGTGATCTGATCGCCTCTGGAAGTCGCGATCGCACTGTCAAATTGTGGCTGTGGGACCCCACCGCACAAACTTACAACCTTGACCACACCCTATCAGGTCATCAGGGTATCGTGATTCAAGTAGCCTTTAGCAATAATGGACAATACCTGGCTTCTGCTAGTGAGGATCAAACCGTCAGGGTCTGGAGTCGCTATGGTGATAGCCTAGTTCATTTGGGGGGAAACTGTGGCATGGTCAGAACCGTAGAATTTAGCCCTGATGACCAAATTCTGGCTAATGGGGGGGCTAATGGCACGATCACCCTCTGGCAAATTGACAATATTTTGGGTCTCAATACCCTAGAATATGCCTGTGATTGGATACGGGATTATTTACGCACTAACCAGGATTTAGAAACCAGCGATCGCCGTCTTTGTGAATTTTAGGCCAAGGATAACTATGGATCTGCCTTCGTTTTTGTGGTTATGGAAAATCGCCGCCTGGTCTATGGGTCTTTCCATCACCGCTTATCTGATCTTAGCAATGACAGGAGGTTGGATGTTCATCTGTCGCCAGCAAAACGCTTCCCGTCCTCTGTGGTTGCGACCGCTTCATTATGCGATCGGTATGATTATGGTCATTTTAGTTCTATTGTTGTTAACTGTGGGCATCATCGGAACTATTGGTCACTATGGAAACCTAGGACACTCTGTGCATCTTCCGGCTGGTTTGACCGTCGTGGCTTTAGTCTTGCTTTCCGCCTGGAGTGCCCACCAAATTAACCCAGAAAAATCTTGGGCGCGATCGCTTCACATTACTACCAATGTTATTCTATTCTTGAGTTTTGCGATCGTCTCCCTCAGCGGTTGGGTCGTCGTTCAAAAATACCTGCCCTAATTTAACCTGCCTTAAAACTTGATCACCAATTTAATCATGAACGGCAACAGCTTTAGACACCTGTGGTTTTCTATTATGGTTCTCCAGATCATGGGGACAATATTACCATCAACAGCGATCGCCAGCCCAGACGACCCCACCTCAGACACCTGGGAACAACTCCAACGTTACAGCCAGGAAGGCAAAAAAACGCCCCAACAATCTCAAGTTACCTCCGTTTCCCAACTTAGTGACGTTCAACCCACAGACTGGGCTTTTCAAGCCTTACAATCCTTAGTAGAAAGATTTGGCTGCATAGCAGGTTATCCCGACGGAACCTTTCGCGGCAATAGGGCCCTAAGTCGCTATGAATTTGCGGCCGGAGTCAATACTTGTCTCGATCGCATTACAGAAATCATCGCCGCCGAAACTGGCGATCGCATGACCCAGGGAGAATTACTCGCCGTTAAACGTCTCCAAGAAGAATTTGCCGCCGAATTAAGCCTATTACGACAGGACATTCGTCGCATAAACACCTATCTCGACCAAATCGAGAATAATCAGTTTTCCCTCACTACTCAACTGCGGGGAGAGGCAATTTTTGCCCTCACTGATGCTTTTGGAGAAGACACCGGAACCGATCAAACCGTATTCCAAAATCGTATCCGTCTCGACTTTAACACCAGTTTTACCGGACAAGACCTGCTATTTACCCGCCTTGTAAGCGGTAACGCCTCCAGCTTTAACGGAGGAGTGATCGGGGAGGGAACCCAAACCTTTAACATTGTCGGTGATACAGAAAATCAAATTAAGCTAGAACGCCTATTCTATCAATTCCCCGTTAGCGATCGCCTTTATTTCACCCTCGCCGCCAAAGGAGTCACCTGGGATGATTTTGTTCCTACCCTCAACCCCTATATTGATGACTACGACGGCGGAAAAGGCAGTTTAAGCGCCTTTGGTCAACGTAACCCCATCTACCGACTTGGCGGAGGGGCTGGAATTGGTATCAATTATGAATTTCGCGATCACAGTTTAGCCAGCATCTTCGGTCCCACATCCCTATCCGTCGGATATCTCACCCCCACCGCCACCAATGCACAACCATCACAAGGTTTATTTAACGGCGATTTTTCCATTCTGGCACAATTGACTGTTACCCCCACAGATAACCTACAATTTGCCTTAACTTATAACCATAGTTATTTCACCCCCGGAAACTTTGGCTTTGATAATGGTCAGAACAATGGCCCTGTTTTTAATCGCACCACCGGAGAAGTTAATCGTAATGCCTTTAACGGCTACACCGGTACTGGGATAGCTAATTCCCTCTTGGGATTAACCAACGGACTTAACCCCCTAGGAGTCGCCACAGGCGTTTCTAGTCATTCCTATGGCTTGCAATTATCTTGGCGTATTCACCCACTCGTTATCCTCGGAGGTTGGGGAGGATATACCGCCGCTAGGGCTCGTGGTGTCGCTGATGGGCAAATTTGGAACTATGCTATCACTGTGGCATTACCTGATTTATTCCATGAAGGCAGTCTAGGCGGCGTGATTATTGGTCGAGAACCCTATCTAGCCAATCTTGATGCTTCAGGAAGGTTGGGGCGTACCCTTCCCACTGACTCCTCCTGGCATTTTGAGGGGTTTTATCGTTATCAGTTGAATGATTATCTTTCCATTACCCCAGGTATCATTTGGATTACCAATCCTAATCAAAGCGATCGACATCAAGACCTCGTAATTGGCACGATCAGAACTACCTTTACATTCTAGTACCCATCCGCTAGACCCCTTAACCACTGCCTCACATCTAAAACTGCCTTGATCAATTTTATCAATTATGGGAAAATTCACAATATCTTAACACTTACCACCTAGCCTAATCGTAGCTCGCCTATTCGTCTCTGAATTACACCAGGTTTATCCAATGTCACCAATTTTTGATGCCATACCCCCAACCTATTCCGACATCATTTTGTGCTACTATCAAAATGCCACCACTAAATTAGAAATTATCCGAATTTCTAATATCCCCGGATGGTACTTTGAACACATTCTCTTTCCCGGAGAACGCTTACTTTTTGAAGCAGTTACCGAAGCGAAACTTGAGATTTATCGAGGCGATCGCATAACGCCAAACCTAGCACAATTAGTCCCCTGTAGACATTTAGCCACTCAAGAAAATCATAAGACAGAACCAGATTTAGTGGTTGGCTTAGGTTAATAAAACCAGCAGCGTCTACGGGTGTCGTAGGAACGTCGGGGCGCGCCTGTGCAGTTAATCACATTTCCTAGGGGAGCATATTGCCAAACCCGCCTCACCCCACCGACAATAAAGTAGGGGCGGGTTCCGCAGTCAATCACATTTCCTAGGGAGCATATTGCCAAACCCGCCCTCACCACACCGGGAAATTAATTTCCTAGGGGAGCATATTGCCAAACCTGCCCTCACCCCACCGGGGAATTAATTTCCTAGGGGAGCATATTACCAAACCCGCCCTCACCCCACCGGGGCATTAATTTCCTAGGGAGCATATTACCAAACCCGCCTCACCTCACCGACAATAAAGTAGGGGCGGGTTCCGCAGTCAATCACATTTCCTAGGGAGCATATTGCCAAACCCGCCCTCTCACCACACCGGGAAATTAATTTCCTAGGGGAGCATATTACCAAACCCGCCTCACCCCACCGGGGCATTAATTTCCTAGGGAGCATATTGCCAAACCCGCCTCACCCCACCGGGGCATTAATTTCCTAGGGAGCATATTGCCAAACCCGCCTCACCCCACCGGGGCATTAATTTCCTAGGGAGCATATTGCCAAACCCGCCTCACCCCACCGACAATAAAGTAGGGGCGGGTTCCGCAGTCAATCACATTTCCTAGGGAGCATATTGCCAAACCCGCCCTCACCCCACCGACAATAAAGTAGGGGCGGGTTCCGCAGTCAATCACATTTCCTAGGGAGCATATTGCCAAACCCGCCCTCACCCCACCGACAATAAAGTAGGGGCGGGTTCCGCAGTCAATCACA
>Ga0213835_100581_pt1 | contig 31914 bp, 27 predicted proteins | sample SWPATP01_FD_160576 | JGI IMG/M metagenome (GOLD analysis project Ga0213835, IMG submission 160576) | Coastal seawater microbial communities from Marineland, Florida, United States - SWPA TP0 #1 | ecosystem: Environmental > Aquatic > Marine > Coastal | place: USA: Florida | collected 2016-08-05 | reverse complement strand
GGTTCTTTGTTCTCCGCAATGCACGGTTCTCTCGTAACCTCTTCTTTGGTACGTGAGACCACTGAAACCGAATCTCAGAACTACGGTTACAAGTTCGGTCAAGAGGAAGAAACTTACAACATCGTTGCAGCCCACGGCTACTTCGGTCGTTTGATCTTCCAATATGCATCTTTCAACAACAGCCGTTCCTTGCACTTCTTCTTGGGTGCATGGCCTGTAGTCGGTATCTGGTTCACTGCTCTTGGTGTATCTACCATGGCATTCAACCTGAACGGTTTCAACTTCAACCAGTCCATCCTTGACTCTCAAGGTCGTGTAATCAACACCTGGGCGGACATTCTGAACCGTGCGAACCTCGGTTTTGAAGTAATGCACGAGCGTAACGCTCACAACTTCCCCTTAGACTTAGCAGCTGGCGAGCAAGCACCTGTAGCTCTGCAAGCACCTGCAATCAACGGTTAATAACTGTTTGAGTCTTCGGGCTTAGTTGAGAAAAGATGATTGCTTTGACAGTAAAACTGAATAAGTAATGATTGGCGAAGGCCCCTACCAGAGATGGTGGGGGCTTCTGCTTGCTTGCTTTTTTTTGGGAAAATTTCGGATTGTTAGTATCGCAATCGCAGTTGAAAAAATATATTTTTGGTCAATCATTAACAACTACTTTGATTTTTTAGCCATTCGTAATCTTGATCTTGGCTTTTTTGATTTTTCTTGGGTGAAATTAATACTTGATAGCCTGATGTTTTTTTACATTTTTGATAATAAAGGCGCATCAAATTGATATGGGGCACCCGGCATTCTGTCCATTTGTTGTCAGTGGCGCGGACTTTTTTGGCGGCGTAGGCTTGGCCTTCAAGAATATCTTTCAGGGCTTTGATGAGGGCGACGAGGTTTTCGGGCTGGTCTACTAATACATTTAGAGAGTCCCGCAGAAGGGTGATTTCTGGTAGTAGAGTACCCACAAGGGTTTGTATTTGTTCTGCGTTGAGGCGATCGCCTTGGGTCTTTTGTTGGGAAGCTGACTGCTGTTGGAGATTAAATAAATCAACTTTTTGTTGTTCTAAGTCAACTGCATATTCTTGTAATTGGGCTTTCAGTTGGCTGATTTCTGCTTCTTTGTGGTGCAGGACATCCTGTTGGGATTGTTCTAAAGATTCAAGAATTTCGTCAATGTCGCGGTTATTTTCACGGAGTTTCTTTTGGCTAGCGAGGCTTAATTCTTTTTCCCGTTGTAGCTTTTGCTCGAGACGTTCTTTAATTTGAGTTTGGCTGGCAATACGTTGTTCAAGATCGGCGATCGCCTGTTGAAAGTCCTGGGCTTGATTCGCCATTTCTAAACTGTAGTTTTCCGCCTGGAGCTGGAGCTGGGATTCGTAGGCTTCCTGTTGGGTGGCAAAGTTTTTTTTGAGCTTTAAAATTTCCTGCTTTTGGACGGTGCGCATCGTAAAAAACAGGCCAATTCCCCCTAACCCTAAGCCCCAAAAAAAAGAAAAGTCCATAGCCGCAAATGTTGCCTACCGTAGTTACCTTTCTTCCAATTTAGCGTAAGGCACTTTGGATTTAAGTGCCCGTAGAGCCGAACCCGCCCGTACCTCGGCTTGTGTCGCTGACTTTGTCAACCACCGTAATATCCAAATGCATCACGGGAACCATCACCATTTGGGCAATGCGCATCCCGGCTTTGACCTCAAAAACTGTATCGCTATGGTTGATTAAAATCACGCCGATTTCGCCGCGATAGTTGGCGTCGATGGTGCCAGGGCTATTGAGAACGGTGACGCTTTGTTTGAGGGCCAAACCACTGCGGGGACGAATTTGAAGTTCGGTGCCAATGGGAATTTCCGCCGCGAGGCCCGTTTTGATCAAGGCGGTTTTGTGGGGGGCGATCGCCACGGGTTCAATGGCATGGAGATCAACGCCAGAATCTCCTTCATGTTGGTATTTGGGAATAATCGCGTTGGGGTGGAGTTTGAGGAGACGGAGGTGCATAGAAAGCTAGACGGTGGTGGTTTGTAGACGATGTTTAAGGGTTTGAGGATCGCCTTGGTCAACGACTCGGCCATTTTCCAAGAGGAAGGCCCCATCACAAAAGTCTAATTCATCGAGGCGATGGGTCACCCAGAGGGCCGTCATCCCCCGACTTTTAACCAGATGTTGCACTTGTTTGACGAGATCGAGTTGGGTATCACCATCCAAGAGGGCCGTGGGTTCATCGAGGAGCAGCACTTCACAATGTCTGGCGATCGCCCCGGCAATGGCGACCCGTTGTTTTTGGCCACCACTGAGGGCATAGATCGGCCGACGGGCCAAATTACCTAAACCCACTGCTCCCAAGGCTTCGGCCACCCGCTGTTGGATGGTGGGGGTTGGTAAGCGTTCAGAAACCAGGCCAAAGGCGACATCTGCGCCCACGGTAGGCATGACCAACTGGTGATCTGGGTTTTGAAAGACAAAGCCGACGGGTTGGATCAATTCAACGGTACCCGAATCGGCCGTTAGGAGTCCCGCCAGAATCCGTAACAGAGTCGATTTGCCACTGCCATTGGTGCCCAAGAGCATCCAAAATTCTCCCTGGGGGACGGCTAGATTGCAGTGACTGAGGATTTTTTTGTCCGGTTGCCAACTGAAATTTAGGTTTTCGACGGCAATGGCAGAACTAGACATGGCTTTGGGAGTGGTCACTGGGGGCCATAATCACAACGACACAGTAAACGTAACAAAAAAGAGGGCAGCGATCGCCCCCCGTGGATTGAGGCCAGAGACCTTTGTTATTCTGCTGCTTGGGTGGCAAAAAAGCCTGGTACCCGTCCGCCAGCGGCTGCACCACTTTTCTTGTTGAGGACAACGGCACTAATTTGATCACTGAGGAGGGCGATTTTTTTATCCTCATCCTTTTCGCAGGTGAGTTCGAGGAGGGTGGCGTAGTCGCCTTTCATCGCCTCAAGGACAGATTGATAGAGTGCTTGGGCCGCATCAGCTTCTTTACGTTGGACAGAAACGGGGATCGGGCTATATTTGAGGGTCAAATCCAAACTATACATGCAGGTTTACGGGTTATTTTTCCTAGTTATTTATCTTAAACGGTTTGGGGGGTCACGGTTGGGATGCTTCGGCGATCGCCTTGATCCGTCGCAGTTGGGCCTGCATATCTTTCTTTGTCCAGCGGGCGGCAAAGGTTTTAAAGCCCCAACGCACCAAAGGATTGGGAATTTCAAACTGAAAGCGGTTTACCAACTGGGTTCCTGTGGCATTGGGGATGCATTCCCAACGGTCTCGCCCCCGGAAAAAGCCCGTGAATTGCCAGACAATTAACCCCGGTTCCCGTTCTACGACGCGATTATTCAACACCAGGTTAACCAAGGGAATTTTTAACCAAAAGCGACTTTGACTTTCGAGGGCTGTGCTCCAGCGATCGCCGAGGGGTTCACACCGCAGCAGGGGATTTAACCAGCGGTGCATGGTTTCTAGATCCGTAAAACACTGCTCAACACAGGTGGCACTGGCCCGCACTTGAATTGATTGCTCAAAAATTTCCATCAAAATTCTATCTAAAGGTGGATTTTCCCAAAGTTATGAAAAGAAATATAGCGAATTTATCCTTTTTGCGGGTGAAAAATCCGGAGGATCTTTGTAGGGTGGAAGAGGCAACGTCTTGCCGTAAATTAGCGCAAAAACGCCCATTATGGCCGTGATTAGCGATGTAGTTATTTGATTTTAATTCTGAAACAATGTCACCTTTAATCAATACCTTGGGGCCTCCTGTGGGTGACCCCTATGCTGTTTTAGCACTCCAATTACCGGAGTCTCTACAAACCCTCGTCGGGGAAGATGTCGCCAATATCATTAAGGCGATCGCCATCTTAATCATCGGTTGGATCGTTGCCCTGGTGGTGAAAGCCATCGTCAAAGGGTTGCTGAATAAAACCGATGTCGATAATAAAATTGCTGCTTGGATCACCGGTCACGACGGCAAAAGTGATCTGCCCATTGAAGTTTGGGCGGCGAATATCGTTTATTGGTTCGTCATTCTCTTTACGGTGGTGGCTGTTTTAGAAACCCTCCAGCTTGACGGGGTTTACACACCACTGAATGAACTGCTTAGTCAAGTCACAAACTTCTTGCCCCAACTGTTTGCGGCGGGTTTGTGGTTAGGGGTTGCTTGGTTGGTGGCCACCATTGCCAAATTAATTGTGGTCAAAGGCCTAAATACCTTTCGCCTAGATGAGCGCCTTAATCCGGCGGACACTAGCGCTGAGACCGAGGCGACAGAAGCAGAAACGGCACCGCAATCCCAGACCACGAATATCAGTGAAACCATCGGCAATGCGCTGTATTGGTTTATTTTCTTCTTTTTCCTTACGCCGATCCTCGAAACCCTGGGCCTAGAAAACACCCTCGCGCCCCTACGGGATGTCGTGGATGAAGTATTGCTAATCCTGCCGGATCTCTTTGCGGCGGCCCTGATTGGGGTTGTGGGTTGGTTCATTGCCCAGGTGGTGCGCCGTTTGGTGACCAACCTCCTGAAGGCAACGGGCGTAGATCAAATTGGTGAAAAATTTGGTCTGTCTAGTAGTGCTGGGCGACAGTCTCTGTCTTGGGTGCTCGGTACCATTGCTTATATTTTGATCTTGATCCCTGTGGCGATTTCTGCCCTAGAGGTGGCCCAGATTGAGGCGATTTCGCTCCCGGCGATCGCCATGTTGGATCAAGTGTTGATGCTCTTGCCCAAGATTCTCGCCGCTGCGATTATTCTCACCTTTGCCTATGTGGTGGGTGAATATGTGTCTGAGTTTGTGAGCAATGTGCTGACGGGTTTTGGCTTTGATAATGTCTTAACTTGGCTCGGCCTAGACGGGATGGTTAGTGCGGCCCCTAGGGAAGGCGAGGGCGAAACCGCAAAACCCGGTAAAACCCCTTCCCAGGTGATGGGGACGATTTCCCTGGTGGTCATTATGTTGGTGGCGGCGCTGACTGCCGTTGATGTGCTACAAATTGAAGCTCTCACCAGCGTTGTGGGGGTCATTTTAGCGATCGCCGGACAGGTGTTAGTCGCCCTTTTGATCTTTGCGTTGGGTCTGTATTTCTCCAACATTTCCTACAAAGCCCTGGCTGCCTCTGGTTCTAGGCAATCGAAGATCCTCGGTCAAGCAGCACGGGTCATTATCCTGGTGCTCGTTGGGGCGATGGCCCTGGAACAAATGGGCATTGCGACCAATATTGTCAATCTGGCCTTTGGACTGCTGGTCGGTGGAATCGCCGTGGCGATCGCCATTGCCTTTGGTCTCGGTGGTAAAGATATCGCCGCAGAACAGGTCAGAAATTGGCTTGATTCGATGAAAAACGACTAAATGCTCTTAAAAACGTAATTACTCTAGACATGGTTGCGGCCATGTCTTTTTTTCGGTTACTTTGGCAGAACTTTACAGCCCACTAACGGAACCTTAACGCGCCGATTAAACAACTGTGCCACGCTTCCCATAGAAACTGCATTTCGTCATTGTGGCGATCGCCTTGCCTGTGCCGTCATCCTTTTGGGAAGTCCTGTGAACAGTCAGCCAAATCTTCCAGTCCCAAAGCCTTCTGCCCGATCAGAATCTGCATTTATCCCCAATCCGCTATGCTTGGTCGCCGCTCCCTATCTGGCGAAAAATCAGGGGCGATCGCGCTTTTTATTGATCGGCGATGCGACCCAACCCGTCACCGAAATTGAGATTACGCCGAATCTTTCCAGTCGCTACCAAATTCCCCGTGCCGCTGACCTGCCGATTGTGACCCCCTTTCGGTTAAAAATTTTGCATTTTAATGACCTGCATGGACGCATCAGTCACCTTGCCCCAGAGGGAAATATTCCTGTTTTTTCGCGGCTTGTCTCCCGTTACCACCAGCAACAACGCAAGTATGCCAACAATCCCCAAGCTGGGGTGTTACTCCTTTCGGCGGGGGATGACATGGTGGGAACCCCCTTTGATGCGCTGGTTTCTGAATGCAACCATGCCTACGATCTATATCAAACCTTGGGGGTCGATGCCGCCGCTTTGGGGAATCACGATCTCGATTTAGGCACCCATGCCCTCGCCAAAATGATTCAACGGTCGGGGGATTTTCCGGTGTTGTCGGCGAATCTGTTACCGCCAGCCCAGCTAAAAAAGGTCGTTTATCCGGCGGCATTACTGGATGTGAAGGGGGTACGGGTCGGCATTATCGGCTTAACCACCTCGGCGCAAATGAAGGGTTCCGATGCGCGCCATTTAACCTTTGTCGATCCGGTGCAAGTTGTCAAAAATCTTTTACCTGTGTTGCGTCCCTATTGCCATGTGCTGATTATTCTCAGTCATCTAGGCTATGATTTGCAATCGACCAGCGCCACAGTGGAAGATTACGGCGATCGCCAACTGGCGGAACATTTACCCTCTGGCGCAGTGGATTTGATTATCGGCGGACATACCCACCACATTTTGAATGAAACCTGTCTGAATCAAGAAAACATCGTCAACGGTATTCCCATTGTGCAGGCGGGAACTTTAGGGCGTTTTTTAGGGGAAGTGACCATTACTCTGAGAGATGAGCAGCAGCCCGCCACCGTGACCAATGCCAAACTGTCTGTGACTGCCGATCTGCCTGTTGAGCCAACCTTTGAGCAAACCCAGATTGCCCCGATCATTACCTCCCTACACCAAAAACTGAATCACCCCTTGGGCATGGTCGCCGATCACCCCGATTTGGAAACCGATGCGGTTTTAAATGATTTTGCCAGCCATGAATCCGCCTTTGCCAATTTCATCACAGCGGGCATGGTGGCACAGGCACAGAAAAACGGTTACGAAGTAGATTTTGCCCTGACCGATGCGGCGGTGTTATGCGCAGGTTTACCCCCAGCAACGTTGGTCTATGGCGATTGGTTTGCGGTGATGCCCCACGCCGATACGTTGCGCTTGTTTCAAATCACAGGGGCACAACTTTGGGATCTGTTGCAGGACAATGCACGGCGGGCAAATCGCTACGGTGAAGCCCACCTAGAACGGGGTTTTGTGCAATTTAGCGGGCAAATTCGCTACAAAATTCGGCTCGGTGAAAATCGCGTCGTGGCTCAGGCAACGGATATTGTGGTGCGGGGCATCCCGTTAAAAGAGCAACTGGCGCAAACTTTTACCTTTGTGACCCATAGTTTTATCCGGCAACCTGCCTGCCACTGGGAAGCTAAATTTACCCAAAAGCATCTGGATATTGCCCTGTTTAATCTTGATGTCTTGCCCAGCAAGGATACGGAATTGCTACTGCGGGAAGCTTTGATCACCCACATTAAAACCTATGGCGGCGTGACGAAAGCGGGCGGAGTGGTGCGGGATGGACGGTTACAGATTGAGTTTGTCTAAAACGATTCCTAGTCAAATCTTAAACTAGGCTTGATCTGGGTTTGCTTTGATTGGAAATGTTTTTTTGCCGTCGCGTTTGGGTTGCCACCGATGAAAATTGTCATGTTCTCGATTAATCCCCTGTTTGGCGATCGCGTGCTGGGGGGCGCACCGAAACAGATTAAAAATATCTCGGTGTATCTGGGGGAAATGGGGCATGAGGTGGTGATTCTCTCGACCCGTTGCGCCGATAGTTGCGTTGAATTTCGTTGGCATGACAATGTGCTGGTTAAACCGATTTTGCGGTTCCATCAACCCTTTCCACAGCCCTACGCCATCCCTGCCTATGACATTGCGAACATGATGCAGGATGTGGCAGCTCACCTCGATGGGGCGGATCGCTTTTATATGCACGACGGCGAATTCCTGTTTCCCTATGCTTACCAGCACATTCCGACGGTGGTAGCACTGCGGGATAACGTCTATCCGGAAACAATCCTTGGGGGATTTTTATTTCAGGGCGATCGCCTGATTGCGGTGTCGGAATATTCGCGGCGTTTTTATGCGGAGACGATGGGGCGATTTTTGCCAGAATTAAATGGGCGGTTGTTGGTGGTTTCAACGGGCATTGATTGGGATATTTTTAAACCGACTCCACCGCAAGAAATTTTGGCGATTGTGCCTGTTGACCCGGTCAAAGATGCGATTGTGATTCATCCCCACCGCCCTGAACCTAGCAAGGGTTTACCTCAAACGATCGCCGTCGCTGATTTACTTGTTCATAAATACGGCATCACCAATTTGAAAGTGTTGGTTCCCCGCTGGTTAGAGGTGGGCATTTCGCCGGAGGTGGCAGCCTTTTATCGGGAGATGGAAACGGAAATTAAAACCCGCAATTTAACGCAAAATTTTATTTTTCATGAATGGATTCCCCAGTCGTTAATGCCCCAATATTACAGTTTGGGTGCTGTCACCTTGGGCTTGGGTAATTTTGTTGAATCTTTTGGTAATTCCCCCTATGAATCCTTGGGTTGTGGCACCCCAGCGATTGTGTCCCGTGTCTCGACCCATCGGGAATTGTTGCCCGATCACTTAATTGATAAAGTCCATTTTGGGGATGCAGAAATAGCGGCAGTGATCGCCGCGCAAATTATTATAGAAAAACGCAAAACTTCCCCCGAAACCCTCGCCTATCTCCACGAAAATTATGGCGTACAAAGCCAACTCGAAGGCTATGCCCAAGCGATTTTAAACGCGCAATGTCGTGACCCCCTCGCCTATCGTTATACGCCCATCACGGAGGAAACCAATTACTGTTTACCGTCGTGGTGTTACCTCTGGGAAGGGGGCATTTACCATGATTTTCTTGCCAAACACCAAACCATTCCCGCACTGCAAACTTTGCTCAGTGAATATCCTGAAGGGTTTACCCAAAAAGAGGCGATCGCCAGCGGCATTTCCCCCGCACAGCTTGAAACTTGGTATCGTGACGGTTATCTGATTGTCAAATAGTCCGCAATCTCAGCACTGATAATCTAACTGAAATTCAAAAAACAATTAATGTATTTCAAGATGGAAAAATTTCATAGCAATTTAATGTTAGTTGGATCTACTTGTTGACATTTTTAGACTGTAACTGAATTGAGAGTTACTATCAATTGCCACAGAAACTAGAGGCGTCTTTTTTACATTGTGAAGTTGTTTTTTTTGAATTTCAAATCAAAAAATATTTGTTTCTTTTCCCTTCATAAACGAAGCCATAAGAAACATCGCTTGATATTATAAAAGGTAGCCCCCAAAGAATTAACACACAAAAGTTTGTTTTTGTGGCTCGCCATCGCCGCTATTGTTTCGCCTGTGTGCCATGTCAGCAGCACGTCCGCTTCGGTTTTTAACACCTGAAATTATCGCCAGTTTGCTGCATCAACCGGTTATTGTTTCGCCTGATCTATCTCTCATCGCATTGAGCGATCGCCTTTGTGCCGATCTTCAGCTTGTTGGTGTGCTGGTTATGGCCGATGAACAACTCCTTGGCACCGTTTCTCCTGGGGATATTTTACGGGCGATCGCCCAGGGGGAAAATCCCCAAACGGCCACCGCCGCAGAGATTATGCAACGGCCCGCCCCGACCTATCCCGTGGCCGCCCTCGACCAAATTGAATCATTATGTCAATACTTCGCCGAGCAGCAGCTTGCTTGGCTGACCCTTGTGGATGAGCAAGGGAGACCAGTGGGAATCTTGCCTGGCGATCGCCTCGCCGAATTACGCCAACACCTCGACCCAGAACCAGCCGCAGCACCGGAATACAGTCACCATGAACTGAAATTCTTTGAAGAAATTCTTGAAAATGCCTTTGCTGGCTATTGGGACTGGGATTGTATCAACAATATCGAGTATCTCAGCCCCAGTTTTAAGCGGATGTTTGGCTATGCAGATCACGAACTGCCTAACCGCCCAGAATCCTGGCAAAAACTGATTTTTCCCGAAGATCTCCAGAAAGTTAACCACAACCTGCAACAGCACATTGCTAGCCATGGCGAAATTCCCTTCTGCAACGAAGTCCGTTATCGTCACCGAGATGGCTCCACGGTTTGGGTGCTTTGTTCTGGTAAGGTCATCGAATGGGATGCACAAGGTCAACCGCTGCGCATTATTGGCTCCCACATTGATTTGACTCCCTACAAACGCTTTGAAGAACGCCTCAAACGCAGTGAAGCCTCCCTCCAGGAAGCCCAACGCCTCGCCCATATCGGTAGCTGGGAAGTCGATCTTGCCACTGGTCGTCTCTCCTGGTCGCCGGAACTGTTGCGGATGTTTGGTTTAAATATGGCCCAGGGGCCGCCCACCTACGATGAACATTGGGCCTTAATCCACCCCGATGACCAGGAACGCCTCAAACGCTGCGTTGAAACAGCGATGCGCACGGGCGAAAGCTATATGGTGCAATACCGTGCCCAACTGACCAATGGCCAAATTTTCTACCATGAGGCGAGGGGGAGTAGTCAAAAAGATGCCTCTGGCAAAACCATCCGTTTTTTTGGAACTGCCCTCGATATCACGGAGCGGGTCTTGGCAGAACAGGCTCTCCGGGAAAGTGAACTCCGCTGGCAATTTGCCCTAGAGGGTTCTGGAGATGGGGTCTGGGATTGGAATGCCCAAACAAATCGTGTCTTTTTCTCGCGGCAGTGGAAAGCGATGTTGGGCTACAGCGAGGCGGAAATTGGTGACACCCTGATGGAATGGGAAAGTCGTGTCCACCCAGATGATTTGGCAATGACTTATCAAGCCATCCAAGCTCACCTTGATGGCCAGACAGAAATCTATCGCAGTGAACATCGGGTGCGGTGCAAAGATGGTTCCTACAAGTGGATTTTAGACCGGGGCAAGGTGATCGAATGGACGCCGTCAGGGGAACCCCTGCGGATTATTGGTACCCATAGTGACATTGGCGATCGCAAACAGGCGGAACTGGCGTTGATTGATGCCAAAGAAGCAGCCGAAGCGGCCGCCCATGCCAAAAGTATGTTTTTAGCCACCATGAGCCACGAAATTCGGACGCCCATGAATGGCATTATCGGGATGCTCAATTTACTGCTCTACAGCGAAGGGCTCACCACGGAACAGCAAGAACACGCCCACATCGCCCTTTCTAGCGCCGAATCTTTACTGATGTTGCTGAACGATATTTTGGACTTCTCGAAGATGGAAGCCGGCAAGTTGCAACTAGAAACGGTGGATTTTGATCTCCATCAATTTTTTGAAAATTTTGCCAAGTTGATGGCGTTTGCCGCCCAGGAGAAAGGTCTCAATCTCATTTTTGATTTACGGGGTTTGCGGCACGGTTCTATCCAAGGGGACCCTGGGCGTTTACGACAAATCCTGACGAATCTGGTAAGCAATGCGATTAAATTTACCAACCAAGGGGAGGTGATGATTCGCTGTCAAACGGAGCGGGTTGGCGATCGCCTCGATTTTACCTGCTCAGTGACGGATACTGGCATTGGCATCGCCGCTGAGAAATTGAACGATCTTTTCGAGCCTTTTACCCAGTTAGAAGCGGGAACCACCCGGCGTTATGGTGGCACGGGTCTCGGTTTGGCGATTACCCAGCGTCTTTGTCAAGTGATGGGGGGCACCATTGAAGTGATTAGTACCCCAGGGGAGGGGAGCTGTTTTACCTTTACCCTAGGGTATGGGGCGGGGCGATCTCAACTGTCGCGGATGACCGCCGATAGCTTGCAGGGGCTAGAGATCCTCATCGTCGAAGAGCAACAAACCCAACGGGAAATTTTGCGCGATGAACTCCAAGCCTGGGGCGCCACTGTCCAAGCCGCAGCCAACGGCCAAGAGGCGATCGCCCTTTGGCAAACCCAGCCCCCCACCACCGAAACGCCCCTCCTGATCTTGGATCATTCCCTGAGGGAGATCGATGCCCTGACCCTCGCCCAAAATCTCCAACAGCTTTACCCTCAAAAAACCTGTCAGTTACTGCTGCTCACCACGTTTCCCTATAGCCCCACCGATCCCCAAAGCTTCCCCCAACTCACGGCAACCCACCACCTCGTCAAGCCGATTTTATCCCGTCCCCTGTGGCAGGCCTGTCGGCGTTTCTGTGAAAATTTCGCCCAGCCAAACGCTAGAACCCCAGATTCTGGCTCCCAACCTAGTGCAAGCAAACAGGGCCAAAAAATCTCGGCCCGCCTCCTCCTCGTGGAAGATAACCCCGTCAATCAAATTATTATTCGGGGCCTCTGTCAACAGTTTGGTTTTTCCGTCGATGTCGCCCCAGGGGGCACAGAAGCCCTACAAATGCTCCAAGCAACCCCTGAAAATCAGCCCTATCGTTTAATTTTGATGGATTGCCTCATGCCCAAGATGAATGGCTTTCAAACGAGCCAACATATTCGCCGGGGTGGTGGCGGCGATCGCCACCGGCAGATACCGATCATTGCGCTCACCACCACCCTAGGAGAAGCCAACCAAGAGCAGTATTTGGCAGCAGGCATGAACGACTACCTCAGTAAACCCCTCAATCCCCAAACCCTCCGGGAAACCCTCAATCACTGGTTACAGGAACAGTCCCCGATGGGCTAACTTAACCCAAGATTTTGCGCCCAGAAAACAAAAAAAGCACCCCGGAGGGTGCCCAATGCAGATAATGAATCTTTAAAAGGGTTCAGGAAAAATTACATCATTCCCATGCCAGGCATTCCCATGCCGCCCATGCCACCCATACCGGGCATACCACCACCCATGTCAGGGGCGGGCGCTTCGGGTTCGGGCTTCTCAACGACGAGGGCTTCGGTTGTGATCACCATTCCAGCGATGGAGGCTGCATTTTGCAGAACAGAACGGACAACCTTCGCCGGGTCAATGATGCCAGCGGCAATCATATCGACATATTCGCCAGTGGCCGCGTTGTAGCCAACGTTGAAGTCACTGGTACGAACCCGTTCTACAACCACAGAACCTTCGGCACCCGCGTTATCAGCCAATTGGCGGAGGGGCGCTTCTAGGGCGCGGGAAACGATATCGACACCGAGCTTCTCTTCGTCGCTACTGAGGCTTGCCTTTACTTCAGCGACCTTTTCAGCGAGGTGAATTAGGGTCGTGCCACCACCAGGAACAATGCCTTCATCGACAGCGGCTTTGGTGGCATTGAGGGCATCTTCGATGCGGAGCTTGCGGTCTTTGAGTTCAGTTTCGGTGGCTGCACCAACTTTGATCACAGCGACACCACCAGCAAGCTTGGCGATCCGCTCCTGGAGTTTCTCCATGTCATATTCGGAGTCGGTTTCAGCCAGTTGCTTACGGATTTGGCTAACGCGGGCGTCAATGTCAGCTTTGCTACCGCCGCCGGAAACGATGGTAGTTTCTTCCTTACTGATGGTGATTTTTTCGGCGTTACCGAGCATATCAAGGTCAATGGCTTCGAGGCTGAGGCCCACTTCTTCGGAAATGACCCGACCGCCGGTGAGGACAGCGATGTCCTGGAGCATTTGCTTACGGCGATCGCCAAAACTGGGAGCCTTGATCGCGGCGGCATTGAGGACACCACGGGCTTTGTTCACAACGAGGGTCGCCAGGGCTTCCCCTTCAATGTCTTCGGCAACAATCAGCAAAGGACGACCAGAACGGGCTACCTGTTCGAGGGCGGGCACGAGGTCGGCGATCGCCGAAATTTTCTTGTCGGTGATCAGGATGTAGGGATTTTCAAATTCAACGATTTGCCGTTCCTGGTCGGTGACGAAATAGGGGGAGATATAACCGCGATCCAGTTGCATTCCTTCGACTACATCCAGTTCGGTGGCGAGGGACTTGGACTCTTCAACGGTGATCACGCCATCTTTGGTGACTTTGGCCATGGCTTCGGAGATCATCCGGCCTACTTCTTCGTCATTCCCAGCAGACACAGCGGCCACCTGGGCGATCGCCTCTCCTTCAACGGGCTTGGCGATCGCGGCAACTTCCTTCACGAGGAACTTCACTGCCGCATCAATACCCCGGCGCAGGGCCACGGGATTTGCCCCAGCCGTCACATTTTTCAAACCTTCGCGGATCAACGCTTGGGCCATAACGGTAGCAGTGGTCGTGCCATCCCCAGCACTGTCATTGGTTTTCGCTGCCACTTCCCGGATTAACCGCGCCCCCGTATTTTGGAGCGGATCACTAAGTTCAATATCCTTTGCAACGGTGATCCCATCATTCACAATTTGGGGCGCACCATACTGCTTTTCGAGGAGTACATTCCGACCCTTGGGGCCGAGGGTGATTTTTACCGCATCGGCAAGGGCATTAATCCCTGCTTCGAGGGAGCGTCTAGAGTCATCCTTGAAAGAGACAATCTTAGCCATAGGAGTTTGCGTTATAAAGTTTTACGTCACTAGCAAATTTAGCACTCCTAGGGGGCGACTGCTAATGTTTTCTGGTTTCGGCGATGCAAACGGGCCAAAAGCTTTTAAAAAAGGCTTTTCAAGCAATTTGTCTTTTGTGGCTACATATTCTCTTTAAAAAATCAAGTGAGGGATCTCATACCTTTCCCCCCAATGAACCGAAACCCTACCCCCTACTTTTTCTCGGACTGATCTGTGGATTGGGTTAATTTGGCGATCGCCGCCTTGGCCCGTTGGGGTTGACCCCAGAGAATCGTTTCTTGTTTATAGATGCACATTCCTGGTTTGGCCCCCTTGGGTTTATAAACGTGCTTGGGTTTTGTATAAACAATGGGCACCTGATCGCTTTGGCTGGCGCGGCTGTAATAGGCTGCAAAATCCGCCGCCCACTGCAATTCCGCCTCATCGGGAACTGCACCGGGTTCTAGTCGTAATAAAACATGGCTACCGGGGATTTCTTGGCTATGGAACCAAAGATCATAATCATTGGCCACCCGAAACGTTAGATGATCATTTTGTTGGTTATTGCGCCCGATCCAGAGTTCTGATCCTCCTGGGGTGCTGTAAATGTGGGGTTTAGAAACCGCTTGTTTAGCAGTGGGTTCTCGGTTTGTTTTGAGGTAACCCCCGTGGATCAATTCTGCCTGAATTTCCTGTAAAGCTTCCAAGTCAGTGGCGTTTTCGTAATTAGCAATTTGTCCCAAACTGGCTTCAATGTGTTCGAGGTAATGAATTTCTGTTTCTACTTCCTTTAAAAGTGGTTGCACAATGTGATTTGCTCGCTTTAGTTTTTGGTGTTGCTTATAAAAAGCCTGGGCATTTTGGACAGCATTTTTATCCGGTTGGAGGGGAATTTTAACGCGATCGCCTGAGGCAAAATCCGTTAGGGCAATTTTGGTTAAACCCGGTTGCCACTCGTGCAAATAGGCCATGAGTAAATCGCCGTATTGACGGTATTGATCCGCTTCGGTGGATTCTGTGAGGCGCGTTCGGAAAAGTTGGGCCTTTTGCTGCAATTTTCCCAACAGGAGACTAACTTTCTGGCTGAGTTGGTGGTGCAGTTGTTGGAATTGTTGTTGATTAAGGCGGCTTTGATAATAGTGATTGAGAGTTGGCTGTAGGGGCAAACAAGATTCATCCGGCTGCCAGGTTACCATTTGATATTGGTTGTCCTGGAGCGTCAGGCAAAACTGTCGCTGTTCTAGGCAAGCAAGCCACCGTTGCCACTGCTGAAAAAGATTTTCCCAATCGTTAGCGGTGAGGGTATCCGTCGTTTGCTCAGGGGTTAACTGGGCCGCGCCAATCATCCCTTCTAGAAGAATAGGACTCACGCCCCGGTAATTTTCGAGGATTTGTTTTTTCAGGGATTTGGGTAATAGGGCGATTCTTTCTTGCCAGCGTTCAAAGGATTCTGTAGGGCTGGGCGCTGTTTTCGTCAGGGCCGGTGGAAATTCGTAGGGTTGGCCGGTTTGGACGGGGCGGACGGTGGAGCGATCGCCACTAATTTGTTGGGCCGTAGTAACAATTTGCTGGTCAGCATTGGCGAGGATTACGTTGCTATGTTTCCCCATAATTTCGACATACAAATGCCATTGGGGGACTTCTCCAGGGCGGCGGCCAAACTGAAAATCCACCACCCGTTCCCAGGGTTGGATCAGTTCAATTCCCAGCAAGGCCGAACCTTTAATCAAGTGGCGCAGTTGGTCGCTAAAGGTAAAGGTATCGGGATCCCTGGGGGGGCGATCGCCTAAATGCATTCTGGCGGCCTGGGGGTGCCAAGATAACCAGAGCCATTCCCGTTTTTCGAGGGTACGCAGGGCTAAACAGAGGGTTTGTTTGTCGTATTGATAAACTTGTTCGAGGCGCGCCGGCACCCAGTCCCGCTGTAATTCCGTGACCAGGGCCACCAAGGTTGTGTAGTCTACTGCCTGAATTTTCATTGCTGCTCGATTCTCCCCAATGCCGATGCCACGGATCGCAGTCTTGGATCTTAGGGGCTTTCGCTAAAACTATCCAGATAAGCGCCGATATATTTTTTCATCCGCTCGATGAAATAGGCCGAAAACAGTTCCCCATAGTCTGCTTCTACGAGGGCGATCGCCTCATTGAAACGGTGATGACCACAGGCGATAAACTGCGCCGTAGAAATGGCATGGAACTGCGATTCTGCCCCAGGCACATTATTTTTAAACGCATCAATATAAAGTCCCCGCACGCGGCGCACATAGTCTGTTTCCCAATCGCTAAATTCAACGGTGCCGATACTGGGAAACGACAATTCCACATTTTTCATAAAGCCCATCACCATGTTCATACATTGCCGGGTCTGCTCGATGGGGAGCGCTTGGGCCGCGCCGCGCCGATAGGCCCATTGGGTAATGCCGTTGGTCACTTCTAGGGCGCGCAGTTTTGCCAATTTATCCAAGGTTTCCGTCGGGAAGCGATCCAGATCTTGCAATTGCTGTTCAATTTCGGCTTGAAAACCAGCAAAATCCGCCGCAAAAAATTCCTTGAGTTCGTAAATTTCCGCTAATTTCTGCCAGTTAATCTGTCGCTGTGGTGCCATAATCATGCCTCAAGCTTCCGCGCAAAATCTACCATTCATCCCGCCGTCGCCGTTGGGGTGCCGTCCATTCCAACTCCGCTAACTCTGGGTCTTCTTCCAGTTCAATTTGCCACACTTCCTTAAAGGGATTGACAACTTTTAGAATTGCATCGCCGACAAAATCTTTGACAAACTCATCTTTTTTACTGAGCTTAAACTGTTCCTGCACTACTTCCGTGATCCCGCCATCGCCCCAATCCTGGTCATGGCAGAAATATTCAATGAAACTTTTGCCCGCAATGCGCGTGAGGTAGGCGGCTGTCACCCCTTGGATTGCTTTGCCCACGAGGTACGTAGCAATGTTTGTTTGGAGAATTTTTGCAAGAATTTCCACCGCCCCTTTAACGACCCCTAAACTAACGAGGGTTTTGCCGAGGGAGACGGCTAATTCTTTACCGCGATCGCCATCGATTTCGCAGCCATACACCCGACCAATTTCCATTACCATCTGGGCATTTACCGCCGCCGTCGCCAACATATCCACCACAGGTAAAGGCGTTACAGCAATTACTCCAGCACCAATCCACTGGTAGCGTTCGATCACTTGTTCGGCCTGTTTTTTCCGTTGGTGTTCAATGATTTTGCGGGCTTCTTCCCCCAGGCGTTGGGATTGTAGGAGGAGATTATCTGCTAACAAATCATCCCCTTCAGCCCGCAGCACCACCGCTAAACGCTTTACTAGGGGCATCACGTCCGGCTCTGGGGTAAAAATTTCGCCATCCTCTAGTTCTACGGGTTGGGGATTGGCACAGACTAAAACCACGTCCTGGGGAGTGATCAGGTGTTGCACTTTTTCCTTGAGGCGATCGCCAATTAATTGTTGATCAGCGTCTGCGTAAACGTCGATTTTGTTAAACACCAACAGCGATCGCTTGCCAATTTCAGCCAGCTCACAGAGGGGATCATATTCCGATTGCCGCAGATCGTTATCCACCACGAAAATCAGCAGATCCGCATTGGTTGCCAACTCCCGCGCCAGGCGATCGCGTTGAATGCCCGCTTCCCCCGCTTCTAGAATCCCCGGCGTATCCGTGATCAAAATCTGCCGATTCACCCCTTTTAGTTTCAGGCGATAGGTCTGGCCGGTCTGGGTAGTGCCCATGGTCGCTTCGACGTTACCCACCATTTGCCCAATCAAAGCATTCACCAAAGATGTTTTGCCCGCTGATCCCGTACCAAAGACAGCCACCTGGAGCTCTTGGCGCTCAAAATTCGCCTGAATTTCCTGGGAACGGTTCAGGAGGACTTTCTGGACGACTTTATCTTGGATTTGGTTGACTTGCTGTTGAATGGTGCGTAGATTTGCCGCCGCCACCTCTGTTTTTTCCGTGGGCAGTTGGGGCTGGTAATTGACAACTTTCCGGGGCGATCGCGGTTTTCGTTTGCGACCAAAGAGGTTGAAATAGCGCCAAAACGTCCAGAGAATTAAACCAATTAAAGCAATAAGCACCAAAATCAGCAGATTTGCCAGAAATGGCGCCGTAAAGGACACCTGGAGATAGAGACGATAGAGGGAATTCACCAACCACAACATCAGCCCCAGAATAATACTCAGGCCAATGAAAAATAAGGTGAGGCGAATCGGGTGCATTAACGCGCAAACTCTCTGAAAAACCTGATGACCATCATAGCTTGTCCCCCTTCGCTGAGGATGCTGTAACCCTTAGTTCACTTGACTCCCATTGTTTGTTTCCGGCTGCTTGGTCACGATTGATCTTGGTGATGGGCATCAAATGCTAGACAAGGGAGCGCTGGTTGGAGTTATGGGCGATCGCCTTTTCCCTTTTGGCAACCCAACAGTTGATATAAGAGAATGGAGCAAAAGCAAATTCTGACCCTGCAGACATAACCCCATCACCACAAACTCCTATGAAACGTGATTCCTACGGTGCTTTAGCGGGCGCATCGATCCCCGCCGCCATCCTCAGAGCCTCGGCCACCCTCAAACTCGCCGGTAATATTGGCTTCTGGGTACAGATTATCCTCGGTGTTGTCGCAGCGCTAATTCTCCTCTTTGCCAGTGCGAGCCTAGTCGGCAGTGATGCCACCAACGCCAACCAAGATATTCGCTTTAGCCAGGGAAGCAGCTTTGGGCTATTCTGTGCCGCCGGCGGTCTCATTGCCCTCATCGTGAGTATCTTTTTCTTCTTCCGCTACAAAACCATTGCCCGACTGATGCTCGCGGGTGATAGCTCCCTCCGGCCCAAGAAATCCTACACCATTCAAACCATTAAATTTGGTCTCTTGGCTAACCTCCTGGGTATGATGTTTGCGATCATTGGTGCCGAAGCCTTTGTGGGGCTCGTCCTAGGGAAATCTTTGACCATTCCCCAGGGGGCCGTTTTTTCAAACACATCCCAGCTCATTCAACCGAAAGATTTATTTATTATCCTGGCGAATACCCACACGATCGCCTCCCATTTCACCGGGATTGTCATTGCCCTCTGGCTCCTCGATCGATTGAATAAATAATGTCCTCACCGTTCCCGACGTGACCTATGCAACGTACCCGACTCAATCTCCTCCTGGGGGAAACCCTTGGGCAATTTACCAGTTTTTTTCAAAATCCATGGCGCAAGATGGCCTTGCTCGCCATTTTTCTCCTTTTTGGAAACTTTGTTGCGACGGTTTTTCCGCCGGCTATCGGCCAAGCCATGGCTTGGGATCCGATAGTTGCCATTGGGATCATTTTTTTGGCTGAAGTTAGTAATTTTCTCTACTACAGACAAGGCGATCGCCAAACCATTGCCCAAAAAGCGGCCACAAACCCTACTGCGCCCCAGAGCCGACTCTTATTTCAACTGATGCATGTCTTCAAAATTGGGCTGCTGTATGGCCTCACTGTTTCTGCCGTTAACGTCGGTTCGTAGCGAATGTTACCAGAGCTTGCCAAGGGGGAGAAACCGTATCAGAATCAATTGTTCTAGGCATCAACCAAAAATTTCCCCTGTGCTAGAATCAACTCTACATAGGGACTAGCAGCAGGTAAAAAACAGGTCATGTTTGAACGCTTCACAGAAAAAGCTATTAAGGTGATTATGCTCGCCCAAGAGGAAGCGCGTCGCCTTGGTCATAACTTCGTTGGTACGGAGCAAATCCTCCTCGGTCTCATTGGTGAGGGGACTGGCGTTGCCGCTAAGGTACTCCGGTCTATGGGGGTTAATCTCAAGGATGCCCGCATTGAGGTAGAGAAAATTATTGGACGGGGTTCTGGCTTTGTGGCCGTTGAAATTCCGTTCACGCCCAGGGCAAAACGAGTTTTAGAACTCTCCCTCGAAGAAGCTCGCCAATTAGGTCATAACTATATTGGTACGGAGCATTTGTTACTAGGCTTAATCCGTGAAGGGGAAGGAGTTGCTGCCAGAGTCCTCGAAAATTTAGGGGTTGACCTCTCCAAGGTGCGTACCCAAGTAATCCGGATGCTCGGTGAGACCGCAGAAGTCGCAGCGGGTGGCGGTTCTTCCCGGAGTAATAAGACACCGACCCTAGATGAATTTGGCTCAAATCTGACCCAACTGGCAAAAGATGGCAAACTTGATCCCGTCGTTGGTCGTCAAAATGAAATTGAACGGGTGATTCAAATCCTCGGGCGCCGCACGAAAAATAATCCGGTACTGATTGGCGAACCAGGGGTCGGGAAAACGGCGATCGCCGAAGGTCTTGCCCAAAGAATTTCCAATGGGGATGTACCTGACATCCTCGAAGAAAAGCGCGTTGTCACCCTCGACATTGGTTTGCTGGTTGCGGGCACGAAATACCGGGGTGAATTTGAAGAACGCCTCAAAAAAATCATGGACGAAATTCGCCAAGCCGGGAATGTGATCCTGGTGATTGACGAAGTCCATACCCTAATCGGTGCGGGTGCTGCGGAAGGGGCGATCGATGCCGCCAATATCCTCAAGCCTGCCCTCGCCCGTGGTGAACTGCAATGTATCGGTGCCACCACCCTTGATGAATATCGCAAACACATCGAGCGGGATGCGGCCCTTGAGCGGCGTTTCCAGCCCGTCATGGTCGGTGAACCCTCAGTCGAAGAAACTATTGAGATTCTCTTTGGTCTGCGGGAACGCTATGAACAGCACCACAAGCTGAAAATTTTGGATGAAGCCCTCGATGCAGCGGCAAAATTAGCCGACCGTTACATCAGCGATCGCTTCTTGCCCGACAAAGCCATTGACTTAATCGATGAAGCGGGTTCCCGTGTTCGGTTGATCAATTCCCAACTGCCCCCCGAAGCGAAGGAACTCGATAAAGAATTGCGCGATGTCCTAAAGCAGAAGGATGAAGCGGTGCGCTCCCAAGACTTCGATAAAGCGGGTGAATTGCGCGATCGCGAAATGGAAATCAAAACCGAAATTCGGGCGATCGCCGCCAGCCAAAAAGAGAAAAATAGTGACATCGATGCCGTGGTTGATGCTGAAGAAATCGCCCACATCGTCGCCTCTTGGACAGGGGTTCCCCTCAACAAACTTACCGAGAGCGAATCCACCAAGCTTCTCAACATGGAAGACACCCTGCACCAGCGTCTCATTGGTCAGGAAGATGCCGTTAAAGCTGTATCTCGCGCCATTCGTCGGGCCCGTGTTGGCTTGAAAAACCCCAACCGTCCCATCGCCAGCTTTGTCTTCTCTGGCCCCACTGGGGTTGGTAAAACCGAATTAACCAAGGCTTTAGCTGCCTACTTCTTCGGTTCTGAAGATGCGATGATTCGCCTCGACATGTCTGAATTCATGGAACGGCACACTGTTTCTAAACTGATTGGTTCCCCTCCCGGATACGTCGGTTATAACGAAGGGGGTCAGTTAACCGAAGCCGTCCGTCGTCGTCCTTACACCGTTATTCTCTTTGACGAAATCGAGAAAGCCCACCCCGACATCTTCAACATGCTGCTGCAAATCCTTGAAGATGGACGCTTGACCGACGCGAAGGGGCGCACCGTGGACTTCAAGAACACCTTGATTATCCTGACCTCCAACATTGGCTCTAAGGTCATTGAGAAAGGTGGCGGTGGCCTCGGCTTCGAATTTGGCGAAGATGCGGCAGAATCCCAGTACAACCGGATCCGTTCCCTAGTCAACGAAGAACTCAAGCAATACTTCAGACCTGAATTCCTCAACCGTCTCGATGAGATTATTGTCTTCCGTCAACTTAACAAAGAAGAGGTTAAAGAAATCTCCGAAATCCTCCTTAAGGACGTCTTCAAGCGCCTGACTGAGCAGGAAATTGAGCTGCAAGTTACCGACAAGTTTAAGGAGCGACTCGTGGAAGAAGGCTACAACCCATCCTATGGTGCCCGTCCGTTACGTCGCGCGATTATGCGCCTGTTAGAGGATGTCCTTGCTGAGGAAATTCTTTCTGGCCGCGTTGGTTCTGGTGATACGGCGATCGTCGACATCAATGAAGAAGGTAAAGTGGCCGTCAGTAAAGCGGCAAAACCTTTGGAATTAGCCAAGCAACCTGGTTAACTGTGACCAATCTCTAGCCTGTCGATAACCCTAACGTTAATTAAAACCTAAGATGCTAAGAGGAGCTTTCGGGCTCCTTTTTTGTGGTTTGGTTATACGCAATCTAAGTAGAATCCTTAAGTTTTTCTGATTTTTTCGAGAAAATCTAGGGATTAATGTAACAATAGTTACAGAAAAAGTTTTGAGGCACAGTGAGGAAATCTCTATGAAATTGACATATCGTGGTGTTTCCTATGATTCTCTTCCCGCAACCTTAGAAGTGACAGAAGGGGATATCTTAGGTCGTTATCGTGGACAAACGGTGCGGCGACACTGTGTAACGCAAACAGTTGATCGTCCGGATGTTGAGTCAGTACTCCTCCACTATCGGGGTGGCACCTACGCGATTCAGCAACCTGTGGTTAAAGCGACGGCCCAACAGCAACAGGAAGCGGCCGCTGCAGCTTGTCCGGTACGAGTCCCACAGCTCTCTAAATTAATGGGTCAAGACGCCCGGCGTGTGCACCTGGAAAATATGCGTCGCAGCTTAGAACGGCGGATCCGCACGGCCCAAGCCCAGGGGGACGAACAACTGATTACCCTGCTGCAACAGGAGTCTAATGCTTTATCCTCGGTTTAAGGTGTGATTTTGATTTAAACTCTTTCTGACTCTGGTGATAGAACAAGGTAAATCTCCCCAGTAGTTATAACAGTAAGAATAATGAATATTAGTTGGAAGTGGATGGAAGCTGCTTCCTTTTTTATTGGGAAAATGGTCGGTGATCGCCTTGGGTCAGGTTTCCTTCTTCGGGAATAATGGGAATCAAGGTGTTTTGGAAGTAACCATGCGCATTTTGTTGGTAGACGATGAACGGGAATTACGGGGCGCCCTGAGCCAAGTGCTCCAACGGGAAGGGCATACCGTAGCATTGGCAGAAACTGGCCAGCAGGGGTTAGAACTGGCCTGTGATCAAGAGTATGATCTACTGATTTTGGATTGGATGTTGCCGCAATATTCGGGGGTTGAAATCTGCCAACGGGTGCGATCGCTAGGCCGCACAACGCCTATTTTATTTTTAACGGCCAAGGATACGGTGGACGACCGGGTTTCTGGTCTGGATGCTGGTGCCGATGATTATTTAGTCAAGCCCTTTGAGTTGCGGGAACTGCTGGCCCGGGTGCGGGCGTTATTAAGGCGATCGCCAGGGGGAGAACCACCTAATCGTTTAAGAATTGCCGATCTCGAATTAGATGTGGCCAACCAAATGGCCTACCGTGCTGGCCGGGCTATCCGCCTCTCGGATCGGGAGTTGCAACTCCTGAGCTATTTTATGGAGCACCCGGCTCAACTTCTGACCCACGAGCAAATTTATCAACACCTCTGGCAAGATGGCGATGAATCTCCTAGCAGTAATGTGCTGGCGGCTCTGGTACGCTTGCTACGACGCAAGGTAGAAGCAAAAGGCGATCGCCCTCTAATCCACACCATTTACGGAAAAGGATATTACTTTGGCGAGCAGAATACCTAGGGAGCTGTTTCCTTCTTCTGAATAACAGGGGGAGCCGGCACATCAACATTCGTAGGAGCTGGTCTTGGGGCCGCCGGCGGACTCGGTGGCGTTGCGATGGATGCAGGTCGATTATTACTCGGTAAGGGGGCAAGGGGAGGCACAGTATCCGCCGGATCAGTGAAGTCAAAGGCCGGTGCTGGGGGTTTAATTTCATTGTCGACCACAGCTTTATTATCATTGTTCGTCGGTGTTGTCGCCGCTGCCTCTGAGGTTGGGCGCTCATCAGAGGATGCTTCCGTGGTCTCTTGTGCTTCTGAATTTGTGGTGCTGGTTTTTTCTTCTGTATCTGTGGCAACGACCTGCGTTTTTTTCGCGCCTCCTTGGATTGGTTCTGCGGCAATAGAACCGACGCGATTATTCAAATTTGGTAATTTGGGAAAATCTTCCACCGTCATGGCCGCCGCAATTTGACGCATTGCATCACCCCAAAGGCGCGCCGCTGTACTACTGGCTCCCCAGGTGGGTTTATTATCGTCATTGCCGAGCCAAACCCCTGTTACCATTTGGGGGATGTAACCAATAAACCACAGGTCTCGCGCCTGATCGGAGGTGCCTGTTTTCCCGGCCACTGGACGACCAATATTCGCTTGGCTGCCGGTACCGCTACTCACGACATTGCGCAGCATGTAAGTCATGATGGCGGCACTATCAGAATCGATAGCTTGGATCGGTTTGCGGTTCGCTTGGTAAACGACCTTGCCATTGCGATCAAGGATTCGACTAATGCCATACACAGGCTGATAAGCGCCACCATTTGCGAGGGTGCCATAGGCGGCGGTTAGCTCTAGTAAATTTACTTCCCAGGCCCCCAGAGCTAGGGAATAGGTGGGCTTCATCTCTGATTCAACGCCCATGCGGTGGGCGAGATTAATGATCGGGTCCCAACCCACATCAAGCATCACACTCAAGGCGATGGTATTGATCGATTTTGTCAGGGCTTCTGTGAGGGAAACAGCTTGATTGCTGACGGTACCGGAATAGTTCTTCGGACGGTAGCCATCAATGGCAAATTCTTGGTCAACGTAGGTTGCATTGGGAGACATCCCAGAGGCAATCGCCGCTGCATAGACAAACATTTTGAAGGTTGAACCAGGTTGCCGTTGGGCTTGGGTGACGCGGTTATATTGATTATTTTCAAAATCTAAACCCCCAACCATCGTTTTAATCTGGCCACTGCGGGGATCGATGCTCACCATCGCCGCCTGTTCAAAGCGTTGATAACGCCCGTAGTTCGTAATTCCTTCCGCTACAACCGCCTCTGACCACTCCTGCCATTGAGGATTTAAGGTCGTTTCAATGACAAAACTGCCCGTTTCCAACTGCTCTGGGGAAAGGTACCGTTTCAGTTCTGCCTTCACATAATCAGCAAAATAGGGGTATTTGCGCAGTAAACGTTGGGGCGTTTGCCGATTCGTTTCAATGGGGGTGGCGATCGCCGTTTCATACTCGGTCTGGGAAATATAACCCTCTTCCCACATCCGCTCTAGCACCTGATCCCGCCGTACTGTCGCCGCCTGGAGATTAACAAACGGTGAATATAAACTGGGGGCTGGCGCTAAACCCGCAATCATCGCCGTTTCCCCTAGGGTCAGTTCTTCTAAATTTTTACCAAAATAAACCCAAGCCGCATCCGAGACACCATAGGCCCCGGAGCCTAGATAAACTAAATTTAGATAACTTTCTAGGATCTGCTCCTTGGAGAACTGTTCTTCTAATTTCGTCGCCAAGCGCATTTCCTTGACCTTACGCGCTAGGGTCATTTCCTGGTTCAAAAAGACAATACGCGCCACCTGCTGCGTAATGCTACTGCCCCCTTCTACGACTCTGCCTGCCCGAAAGTTCATGTAGGCGGCCCGTGCGACCCCCTGTAAATCCACCCCAAAATGCTCATAGAAGCGTCGGTCTTCACTGGCAATAAACGCCTCGGTTAAAGTCGTTGGTACGGCCCAGATTTTGACCCGGTCATGGGAAACAGGCCCCACCTCTTCAATGACACTGCCATCTGCTGCTTGAATGGTAAGGGTGCCAGGACGTGTATAAATTAAGATTTCATCGACATTTTCCGGCACCAGTGCCTCTAGTTCCTGCCAGCCCCGGTAGATGAGAAAACTGCCGCTGCCAACCCCAAGCACAAGTCCCGCCAATAGCCAAAGCCGCCAACGTCGTCTTTTTGATTTTCGCTGTGGCTTTTGGGGTGATGCGCCGTTATCTGTAATGGTTTGTGGTAATTCTCCCCCGTCCATGGCTACCCTTTCAGCACCTTGTAAGTCATGGTCAGAGCTAGCCCCAGGTTGTGACCCACTCTGCAATTGATTGGTGTTGTCTTCTAGGGGTTGAGACACTGACTTTCTGACAAAATTAAACACGCCGAAATCCTCTAAGCATGGCTCGAATTAAGCGATAGATTATGATGCATCGCGGTCTTTGATTCGGAGCCAGTTTAACAAATGTGCTCGAATATTCCAGACAGTCTATAGCAAATCGCAACGATTGTACCAGGCCAATGATGAGGTTATTTTATTGTTTGATTAGTTTTTTAGTTAAGCGGGTAACGCGATTCGAACGCGCGACATTCACCTTGGCAAGGTGACGCTCTACCGCTGAGCTATACCCGCTTGCGTGCTGAGCACGTATACAACTATGCCAAGAAAAAACGAAGATGTCAAGGGTCTCATTGATTTTTTTTGAGATCCCGTTGGCGATCGCCCCAAAGCTTAAATCTTTCCCATCAGACTCGCCATTTCTAAAGCACTGAGAGCGTAGCCCCAACCGAGGTTATTCTTAATCCCGGCCCGTTCGAGGGCCTGCTGCATGGTATCTGTGGTCAGGACGCCAAAAATAACCGGTACGCCCGTTTGGAACGCCGCCGCCGCAACTCCCTTGGAAACTTCAGCCGCAACGTAATCAAAGTGGGGAGTATCGCCCCGAATCACCGCCCCAAGACAAATGATGGCATCGTATTTACCAGAATCGGCCAGTTTTTTGGCGACTAGGGAAATTTCAAAACAGCCGGGCACCCAAATGTAATCGATTTGCGCTCCTTCTGGATCGGTATTGACTCCATGACGACGGAGACAGTCTTGGCAGCCTGCGAGGAGCTTGCTTGTTACCAGGTCATTGAAACGACCGATGACGATCGCCAATTTGAGCGCTTGGGTGTTGTCGTTATAGGTTCCTTCAAAGGTAGCCATAATGGATTGGTAGAGAAAAGGTGTAAAGGGGGAAATTAATAAAAAAATTAAGGTGCAATCACGTTGAGGTTGCCAACGCAGAAGATTGCACCTTGGGGGAGATCAGGGCCGTCCTGATCGCCAAACATAGGAATGTGCGTGGTTAGATCACGAAAAAATTCAGGACACCGACGGCAATGACCAAAACAGTCCAAGCAATGGAACCGACAAAAATCAAGGATTTGGACTGTTCCCAGTTGGTGGGGGAAGCATAGGCAACAGGAACACCAATTACCATCAGGAACGAAAGGGCCACGAGGGCAGCAAGGGCAAGTTGGAATAAAATAGTCATTTTTTAAAATTCTCCCAAGACAGCAAGCAAATGGGGTTTATGGGCTTAGGATGCCAAATAGGGTTTTGAAAATCCTAAAGTTTTCATTGTTTATAGTAAGCTACCAGAAAATTGACCTTCTCTGGTAGATGGGGCCGCAAGTGATTCTCAAAGAAGGCATTCTCGGTGAGAATGGGAAAGCTTTTCGCTTTTTATTGTATTTTTTTAATTCCTAAAAGATTGTGACTGATTCTCCTCGAAAGTCTCGTTCGCTAGCTGGTATTGCGGGGGTTGTGGCGATCGCCACCCTGATTAGTAAGGTATTCGGCTTGGTGCGAGAGCAGGCGATCGCCCGGGCGTTTGGGGTGGGGCCAGTGGTCGATGCCTATGCCTATGCCTACATCATTCCGGGCTTTTTGCTCATTCTCTTGGGGGGAATCAATGGGCCATTTCACAGTGCCTTGGTGAGTATCTTGGCGAAGCGGGATCAAGAAGACGCTGCGCCCCTCGTCGAGACAGTTTCTACCCTAGTGACGGGGGGACTCCTGTTGATCACCGTGTTGCTGGTGGTCTTTGCGGGATTTTTCATTGACTTGGTGGCCCCAGGTTTAGAGGGCACCGTGCGGGAGTTGGCGATTTTGCAGTTGCAGATTATGGCCCCTTTGGCGGTCTTTGCGGGTCTGATTGGCATTGGTTTCGGGGTGTTAAATGCTTCGGATCAATATTGGCTACCGGGGATTAGCCCGTTATTTTCGAGCCTCAGTGTGGTGCTCGGGGTCGGCAGCTTGATCTGGATTTTGGGGGAACAGGCCAGCGCCCCCGAATATATGCAGTTGGGCTGTATTGTCCTCGCTGGAACGACCCTCGTTGGTGCGGTTTGGCAGTGGCTCGCCCAGGTGTTTGCTCAGTGGAAATCGGGCTTAGGTACCCTGCGGCCCCGGTTGGATCTGAATATTCCAGGGGTGAAGGATGTGATGCGGGTGATGTTGCCTGCCACCTTGTCTTCGGGGATGCTGCATATCAATGTTTATACCGATATGTATTTTGCCTCCTACATTGAGAGTGCGGCGGCGGCGATGCGCTATGCCAATTTCATCGTCCTTACACCCCTGGGGATTATTTCCAACATGATTTTGGTACCGTTGTTGCCTGTGTTTTCACGGTTGGCGGCCCCAGAAAATTGGGATGATTTAAAGATTCGCATTCGTCAGGGTTTGTTACTCACGGCCCTTTCGATGTTGCCCCTGAGTGCAATTTTTGTCTCCCAGGCGCGGACGATTATCCGGATTATCTACGAATACAATGCCTTTGCGGCGGAAGCGACGGCCATTGTTGCTCCAGTCTTGATGGCCTATGGGATGGGGATGTTTTTCTACCTGGGACGGGATGTGCTGGTGCGGGTTTTCTATGGCTTGGGGGATGGGGTCACGCCGTCGCGGATTAGTGTTTTTAATATTTTTTTGAACGCGTTTTTAGATTTTATTTTGGTAAACCAATTCCAGACGCCGGGTTTGGTCTTTGCCACGATTGGGGTCAATGTTTTTTCGATCATTATGATGCTTGGGATCTTAAACCGTCGCCTCGGCGGATTGCCCTTGGGAGAATGGGGCTTAAATTTGCTGGGCTTAACGGGGGCAGCGATCGCCGCTGGATTTGTAAGCTGGGGAATTTCGCTGGGGGTAGAATCCTTGAGTTTCGGCCAAAACCTCTATGTGCAGGGCTTGGAATTATTCGTGGCGATCGCCTTTTCTTTAGCCGTTTTCTTCGGCCTCGCGAGTTTGTTGAAACTGCCAGAACTCGAAATTTTTTGGCAGCGCATCAAGGGCAAACTCAAGCGCCGTTAAGGGAAGCTAAAAGCCTTGATTGGTTTGGCGAGACAGATAAAGATTAAAAATGGAGAGCACAAAAATTACCAGGAACAAGACTAGGCCAATGGTGCAAGCATAGCTGATCTCTAAATTTTGAAACGCCTGCTCATAGAGGTAATAGACCACCGTTTTTGAAGCGTTTAACGGCCCCCCCTGGGTCATCACATAAATTTCTTCAAAGACTTTTGTCGCCGAAATCGCCGAAATCACAGACACTAGCAAAATGTAAGGACGCATCAAGGGCACTGTAATGTCTAGATGTTTGCGCCAACCGTCTGAACCGTCTAGGGAAGCTGCTTCATACAGTTCCGGAGAAATCGCCTGCAACCCCGCTAGATAGATCACCATGTAATAGCCTAACCCTTTCCAAATGGTAACCAACATCACACTCCAGAGGGCGAGTTTTGGATCCGTCAGCCAAGGAATCCCATCCCCTAAACCGACTTGCTTCAGAAGTTGATTAAAAAAACCATTGGAGGCATACAGGGCGCGCCAGGCAATCCCCGCCACCACCAGAGAAACGATCACTGGGGTATAAAAAGCCGCCCGAAACCAAGTAATTCCCCGGAGACTCTGGTTCACCAAAATGGCCAAGGCTAAGGAAAAACTCACTAGTATCGGTACGACCCCAATCAGATACAACACCGTATTACCCAAGGTTTTCCAAAATAGATCGTCCTGGAGCAGCAGGGCAAAATTTTTAAAGCCGATCCAACGGGGCGTTTGGGTCAGGTCGTATTGGTACTCGGTGAAACTGAGGTAAAACGCTTGGAGAGCTGGGAGGGCGACCGCTAAGCCCAAAATGGCAAGGGCCGGTAACAGAAAAAGATATGGCGTCAGGAACTTAGTTGAAAGTTTCATGGGGAATACTGGGGCGCAGAATCAAAATGTATCTTAAGGCAAAAATCCAAGGTTGCCTGACCTAGACGGTGATTTGGGGCCAGCTCCTGAACCAAGGAGAAGCGCCAATTTGTTAAGCTAAAGGTGATCGTTATTCATTATTTTTCAGCCCCTGTGGAAAATTTCCCTGGAAAATTCTATGGCCCGTTTCAATCGACGAACTGTTAAGCGTTTATATCGTAAGGAGCCAGTGTCTAGCTTCTTGATTGTGATGGGTTTAATTGAGGTGGTGATTGGGGGCGTCGATGAGCATTGGGGTCTATTTACCATCGGCTTGGGATTTGTATTGGGGGCGATCGCCATTCGTTGGTCTCGCATTCGTCGCGATCAACGAGATCTCAATCGGGTTTTACCGCGCCGTTATTTACCCCCCACGGAAGTGAATGTGCCGCTGCCCCAGTTGATGAACGAAAGACAACGCTAATGGTAACGGCAGATTATGGCCTCAAAATTGGGACAGTGGCCCAGCAAAGCGGTTTACCGGTAAAAACGATTCGCTACTATGCGGATCTGGGTTTGTTAAGCACGGTGATGGGGCGATCGCCAAAGGGTTATCGACTCTTTTCGGCGGCGGTCTTTGCTCGGTTGGCATTTATTAAACGGGCCCAATCCCTCGGTTTAAGCCTCGAAGACATTGGCAAGATCCTGACAGTGCGCGACCAAGGAACCCTGCCCTGTGGGGTAATTAGGGAGTTATTAGAAGCGCAACTCCAAGAAATTAATCAGCAAATGGCTGCCCTGACGATCCTAAAGGGGGAGTTACAGGGTATTCTGTCTGGTTGGCAAGATTTTTCTGATCAGCCCCAGCCCCCATCGACCATTTGTCCCAATTTGCAATGACCCCCCTCCAACAACGCTGGTTTGCACAACTCCGAGAACACCGGGCGATCGCCGTTATTCGGGCTGTGGACTGGCAACTGGGAATAAAAATGGCTGAAACCGCGATTAACGGGGGATTAAAGCTCATTGAAATCACCTGGAATAGTGACCAAGCTGGCCACATCATTGCGACCCTACGGGAAAAATTTCCCCAGGCAATCATCGGCACGGGCACTATCCTCACGCCCACAGATTTAAAAGAGGCGATCGCCTGCGGTGCTACCTTCGCTTTCAGCCCCCACAGTGACCGGGAGTTAATCCAGATTGCCCATCACCAGGATATTCCCATGGTGCTAGGCGCCTTAACCCCAAGCGAAATCTACCAGGCCTGGCATTGGGGTAGTGACGGCGTCAAGGTATTTCCCATTAAAGCCGTTGGTGGCGCTAGTTTTATCCGTTGCCTCCAAGCCCCTCTACCCCACATTCCTCTCATTCCCACTGGGGGCGTTAGCCTCACCAATGGCCCAGACTTAATCCAAGCCGGGGCGATCGCCGTTGGCCTTTCGAGCGATCTCTTTCCCCCCGCGATGCTCGCAAAACAAGAATGGCCGGAACTTAGCCAGCGCCTCCAACAACATCACCCCAGTCAATGGTAATTTTCACAAAAAAACGACCCCCACCATGGCGATCGCTATCTCGATTTGTGCAGATTAATTCCTAGGAAAATTTAATCATCACCATCGGCACCCAGTTGTTTGAGGTGAATATGTTTGCGACCTAAAGAAATTTCAAATTCATCACCGGGCTGGAGTCCCATTTTTTTGGTGTAGGCAGACCCAATCAAAAGATTCCCATTGGACTGTACACTAATACGATAGGTGGCAGCACGACCCCCCCGACCTTGGGCATTTGTATTGCTATCTAACTGCACCCCTTCTGCTTCGATGAGAGCGTTATAGA